>Ga0316201_10000544_pt1 | contig 21950 bp, 25 predicted proteins | sample CS6wburrow_MG_FD_204516 | JGI IMG/M metagenome (GOLD analysis project Ga0316201, IMG submission 204516) | Coastal sediment microbial communities from Delaware Bay, Delaware, United States - CS-6 worm burrow | ecosystem: Environmental > Aquatic > Marine > Coastal > Sediment | place: USA... | reverse complement strand
CAAAATACCCCACTGATTCTGATTGGCTACGTCTCTGGCACTGCCACTGATTGATGCTATGCTTAAATTATACTCACGGAAAGATGAATGGCATGGGAAAAGCACCCGACAGAACTTCTAAATACCGGGCTGACAGTCTTTCGCTCATTGGTGCTGTTGCCTTGGGAACCGGCGTCATGATCGGCGCGGGGATCTTCGCGCTGACCGGCCAGATGGCGGAAATGACCGGAAATCTGTTTCCCCTGGCTTTTCTTTCCGCCGCGCTGGTTGTTTCGTTCAGCGCTTACTCCTACATCAAATTATCGAATGCCTACCCCTCTGCCGGCGGCATCGGTATGTATCTGGTAAAAGCGTATGGTCGAACCCTGACAACTGCCTTTCATGCCTTGTTGATGTATTTTTCCATGGTGATCGCGCAGAGCTTTCTGGCACGGACCTTTGGTTCTTACACCTTGCAGTTGTTCGAAATCGATGACAGCAGCCTGCTGGTTCCCGTTCTGGGTGTGGGGCTGCTGCTGACGGCGTTCCTGATCAACTTGTCGGTTAATGCTGTGATCGAGGGGGTCGCGTCGACCCTCGGCTTTATCAAGATTGGCGGCATCGTTCTGTTTGGCGTGGTCGGGGTGCTGGTGGCGGACGCGGTGGAAGTGAATTTCTCAGCGGCGGACCCCGGCGCGTCGTTGACGGGTTTTATCGGGGCAACGGCGCTCGGGATTCTGGCTTTCAAAGGCTTTACAACCATTACTAATAGTGGTTCGGAGCTGAAAGACCCGCACCGCAACCTGGGCAGAGCCATCATGATCTCCATCGCTCTCTGTGTGGTGATCTATGCGCTGGTGGGCTTTGCGGTCGCCAGCAACCTGTCGCTGCAAGAGATCATCGCAACGCGCAACTACTCGCTGGCCGCTGCCGCCAGGCCGGCATTGGGAGAATACGCGGTCTGGTTTACGGTGATTCTGGCCATGCTGGCCACCGCCGGCGGCATCATCGCCAGTATTTTTGCGGTGTCAAGAATGCTGGCCATGCTCACCGAGATGAAACTGGTTCCTCATAGTCACTTTCACATGCCCGGCAGCATTCAGAAGCATACGCTGGTCTATACGGTTGTTCTGGGTTTACTGCTGACGGCGTTTTTTGATCTAACCCGCATCGCGGCGCTGGGCATCATCTTTTATCTGATCATGGATATCGCCATTCATTGGGGTGTGCTGCGCCACTTGAGAAAAGAGTTGAGTGCAAATCCGGTGATTCCGGTCACGGCAATCGTTCTCAATATGATCATCCTTGGCGGCTTTCTCTGGGTAAAGATGACCTCTGACCCTTTCGTTTTAATCGTGGCCGCGGCTGTCATGGCAGTCATCCTGATCGGTGAATTTTTCTTTCTCAGACAACGACCGGCCGACGACCAACCAGAAAATTCTCATTCCCACTGAGTTCCTTATACCAAATTAGAAACAACGAAGACGAACCAAGCCCATGACAACAACCTGGAGAAAAATCAAACCATGACAGAACACATTGCACATTCTGGAGCTTGGGGAGTTGCCCTGGTCGTCATCGTGGTGGCCTCGTGGTTTCTATACCGTTATCTCGCCCCCAAGACATGGAAGGAGTGGGCAAGTGCCGGCGTGATTCAGGCCTTCATCATTGCTCTTTATGCGGAGATGTATGGCTTCCCCCTGACCATCTACCTGCTAGTCCGGTTCTTCGGCCTCGATCAGACAAACCTCAACGCCAACCTCTGGTCCACGCTGCTGGGTTTCGGTGAAACAGGCATGATGATTTCGATGCTCCTCGGCTACATGCTTCTGTTCACCGGCACAGGGATATTCATGGAGGGATGGCGCGAGCTTCACCGCGCCCGTAAGGAAAATCTGCTCGTCACCAATCGTCTCTACGCGCTGGTGCGGCACCCTCAATACACCGGGTTATTTATCGCGCTTTTCGGCGAGGGCATCGTGCATTGGCCGACCTTTTTTTCTGTCGCACTTTTCCCTGTCATCGTTCTCGCTTATTACCTGCTGGCACGAAGCGAGGAGCGCAAAGTGCTGGAACAGTTCGGTGATGAATATCACGCTTATCAAAAGCGCGTGCCGATGTTCATCCCGCGCTGGGGGCGATGGCGCAAGCTGACCGCTACGTGGAACGACAAGAATTGAGGAATATCAACCAAGGAAATCATCACGATCATGACAAATTCGAAAACAGAGGCCAAAGATCTCATCTTCAGCATAGTTGTGGACGAAGTTACAGGTCTCCTTGCCCCACAAAGGGAATGAAGATGAAACGCTCGCCGCAGCCTGGAGTAGAGCGCCCACTTTCGCCCCTTCGACAAGCATGTCTGATGCTCGTGGTCATCGCGCCGATGGCTGCGTGTTATCCGGCGATCGATATGGGGCTGGCCTTCGCGCCGCCGTTGCGGTTTGCGGGAGCGCGCACGCTCCTGGGCGGGCTGGTGCTCTTGCTCGTGCTGGTCATCCGCAGAGAACCATTGTGGCCCGAGGCGCGGCTAACTCGATGGATTCTACCGTTGGGACTGCTAGCCACCACGTTGACTTTCGGGGCGATGTTTGCAAGCCCGGCATACACCGGCGCGGGCATCGCTTCCGTTTTGGGCAACACGCAACCGCTCATCATCATCGTGCTGGCTGCACTGTTTCTCGGTGAACACATCGGGTGGAGCACGGCGCTGGCGTTGCTGCTTGGACTGGCCGGCGTAACCCTGCTGGCACTGCCAGCCTTGAGCGCACCAACCGGCCATCCTTTTCTCGGTACAATACTGGCGTTGGGCTCTTCGGCCAGCGCGGCGGTGGCTAGCGTGACCGTCAAAAGGCTTCGCCCTGGCAAAGACCTCCTGTCGCTGACGGCCTGGCAACTCATCGCCGGAAGCGTGGTGTTGCTCGGTTTGTCGATGGTTTTTGAACCGCAGGGGACCATCGCGTGGACAGGCGGTTTTGTCGGTCTCTTGCTCTTCCTGGCCTTGGCCGGTACCTCTTTAAGTACCTGGCTCTGGTTTTGGTTGTTGCAGCGAGCGGAGGTGGGCCGTCTTTCGTTGTATTTGTTCCTGGTTCCGGTGGCCGGATTGTTGATTGCCATGGGCGGCTTCGGAGAACGCTTGAATGCTTTACAGGGGGGTGGTGTGACTTTGATCTTAAGCGCCGTCGCGCTTGCCGTGTTTGCCGGTTGGCCCGGAACCGTTCGTGGTACCAAGCCATCAGGTGGAATGCCTCCAACCGAGCCACAGCAACAGCAAAAACAAACATTGACCAAGGATTGACCTGGGAAAACAAGCCCTAGTCGAAGAAAGACGCAACGAAAACAGACCAAGGTCATCATGAGCACCATGATCCCTGCCCGGTCACACACATGAACATCAATGCAAGAGCCGAAAAGTGCCAGACATGAAAAAACAATTCTATAGAAGTCGAAGTTAATGGCTATGGAGTCATCGGAAATCGGGTTACAGATGTCACCGCTGCCACCGCTCAGGGTCTGGATTGGCCAATTACAGGAATATCCAGTGTAACAAAAGGAGCTTTGTGATGTATGACAACATGATGAACGATTTAGGGATGAATGGGTGGATGCATGAATGGATGAACGGTGGAATGTGGATTATGCCTCTGATCGGCACCCTGGTGGTGGTTATGATCGTCATCGTGGTTATCAAACGAAGCAAAAGATAGGGTGCGCTATGTCTGTCTGGAGTCAGGGGTTTACATGACTAATTTACTCAAAAGGAACGGAATGAGCCAAGGCGACCACAATGCTTGTTCAACACAATGAAGAAAACGGTGGCGGCGGATTTTTCGCGGCTCACCCCTCTATCGATGATCTAATCGGCAGGGGTCCTTCAGCCTTTGCTATATAGAATATCCCCCATTGGTTTGCTGAATATACTACAAACAGTCGGTTCACACGAAACCGAAAAACACAATTGTCGTGCAATAATAGCTAGTTAATTTTTTGGCACACAAAATGAAAAACTATTTATCTCAATCGGTTTTGTTGATGCATCCAACAGTCTACTAATAGCGGTAATTTCATCTAGGGATTAAGACATGAAGAAGATTGATTATTTTGAACCCTTTGACGGTAAGAGTTTCATGATCACCTTTTCAGTATTTTTTGTCAGCGCAATTGTAATTGTTTGGTGCCTGACATCATCACTGTCAGATCCTTTGAGGCACTTATCTTGTCCATTATTCTCTTTGTTATAACGAAACCTTTATGACTTCGAACAATATCCGTCATAACCTCCTGAGAATATCCATGTTTTATGGCGTTACAATATTGATACTTTCATTGCTTGGATGTCAGAATGAGTCCAAACCGGAAGTCGATAGCGGAAAAGTCGAGGCCACGCAAGCCTACTTAGACAATTTTGGTGAGCCTCCCCAGGGGAAGGCCGGCCGAGCCTATGCACGGGTTGGGTACTTGCCCTCCATAACAAACCCCCACCAACTACAAGCCAGGCCGATTTTCGTTTTTTCAAGAGATGACGAATTGCTTAAAATACTCGAAAAGTTGATTTCAGGAGATTTGATCCCAGAATTGCCTGGGACGGTATACAACCCTTTCCCCAACGATTTGAGTTTAAATCTTGAACTGGTTTCAAATTCCACTCTGACCATCCATTTATCCACAACCCAAGATTGGCAGGATGATGTGTCGATTGCTGTAAGTGCCTTAACGGAAACGGCTCTTCAGTTCGACGCTGTTCAGAGGGTTAAAGTATTAATTAATGGTGCGACACCAAACGACATGCCAGAGCATGGATATATACATGATAAAGAACTAATAGGATACTTGAACCCGCCAGCATTATTCCTGATACTTGGCGTCTGGGAGACTGGGAACGAAGACCCCGAAGAAATCCTCGTTGAGTTTGACCGACCAGTCAAGGTTAACAGCTTTGAGCTGTTACATGAATCTGACGAAAAGGTTCAAGGAGATTATTATAAATCGATTTTTCAGATGGCTGTTGTCGTCCACCCTAAAGATCCATCCCTTTTTAAGGAAGGCACTGTGTTGAAAGTCAATTGGAGTGTGGAGGATGACTCGGGCCGGAGCAACAGTGGCTCTGAAATTGTGTCTTTAAAGAAGGTTATTCATTGATATCTAAAATGTTTATGTGCCCCATGATTTGTTATGAATGCAAATAAGAGCCTTTTACAATTTACGACCGCTAGAATGGATTAAGGCCGGTCACCTGATTCCTTGATTACAGTAGTAAGAACTTTTCATCTGGGCCGAAACGAGTAGACTGAAATAATCCTCAAGAATATTTAGGGTTAAGCATCACGATCATGGCCACCTGTGTCTACCCGGGGGGCCATTTTCTTTTGAGTCAAGGCAACTAAGAATTTGACAATTTTTCAACAATCTATGCCTCGATTCGCTAACAAAATATAAATAGGAAACCTGTAGTGTCTCTCCTTGAGTGACATCCCGAAGCATTAATTCTAAAAATTCATTTGTTTTTCTCTAATTTTTTTAGATTTTTATTAGCATTTCCATCTGTACGACAGGGTAAAACAAATTCAAATTCACAAGTAAACCCTGTTATTCCAATAGCTTATGAAGGGAGCCGGAAGGTATCCAATCGCCCCGGGAAGAAACCACTTTAACCCTTGACTCTTGACTATAGTCAAGGGTTTACGATTGAATCATTAAGTCAGCCATTATTACAAAACTCAAACCTCTGGAGAAAAAAAATGTCTCAATCCTTAACGATCGGCAAGCTGGCGAAAAAAGCGGATGTCAGCATCGATAGCATCCGGTTTTACGAACGACGCGGACTCATTGCAGAACCGATACGAACAGAATCAAACTATCGGCTTTATCCTTTGGAGGCCGCAGATCGGCTCCGGTTTATCAAGAAAGCCCAGCAGCTCGGATTTTCGTTAGCCGAGATCCAGGAGCTTCTGGATTTAAGCCATAACCCAACAGCTTCCAAAGCCGATGTAAAGAGCAAAACAGAGGAGAAGATTGAGGACATAAAGTCAAAGATTAAAAACCTTAGCCGGATGCTGAAAGCTCTTGAGCAATTGGATAAGACCTGTGACGGGCATGGCCCGATTGCCGAATGTCCGATCCTCAAGGCACTGGCTACCGATGACAGCCATGAGTGTCATCACTAAATATTGAAGAGGTGAATTATGAACATAGCATGGACAGATATTCTCTGGTATCTCGCGATTGGCGCTTTCTTCTTCATGATGATGCGTAAGGGCGGATGCTGTGGCGGGCATCGTCACAAAACGCAAAAACAGGAAAGCAGTGAAAACATCAACGTCGAACGTAAGAAATTATCTTAACCGTATTTTTCCCGGAAGACGTTGCCAATGGAGAAAAATACACAGCCAACCAGTCCCTAAAAGAGGAGGACAACATGAAAAAAGTATTCTTAACGACAGCATTGTTCAGTTTGCTTATAGGAGCTACAGCCATCTCCAGCATGGCCTCATCAGCACCGTGCTCCATGTCACAAATGAAGGGTGAAAAGACAAGCCATATGATGGGCTCAGGCATGATGGGCTCAGGCATGATGGACCATGGCATGATGGACCATGGCATGATGGGCTCAGGCATGATGGACCATGGCATGATGAGAATGGGAATGATGGATCACCAGACGGGGCATATCTTCTTCCTCGATCGGGCTGCTGAGCTAGGTCTGTCCTCTGAACAGGTCGACAAACTCAAAACATTGCAGACGGAATGCCGCAGGGACAACATCCGTAACGCCGCCGAGGTAAAAATAGCCCGCCTGGAACTGGTCGATCTGCTTGCCACTGACAACTGGTCACTGCAAGACACCGAGACCCTGGTTCGTAAAGTGCAAAAGCTGGAAGGCGATCTTCAGGTTCGTCATTTGCAAGCGATGAACGCCGCCCGCAAGGTGCTGACCGCTGAGCAAATGAAGCAGGCGCAGTCTGAGGGTGAACCCGGCAATCTGGAGAATCTTTTTCAATAAACCTCTTTCACTTTTCTGAAAGGTTGAGCCATGAAAGACCCTGTGTGCGGCATGAAGGTGACCCACGAATCGAAAGGCGGAACAGCCCAATGGCAGGGGGAAACTTATGCGTTCTGTTCGGGCAAGTGCCGGGTCAAGTTCGTTGCCGCCCCGGAGAGTTTCCTGAACCCAGAGCCGCTCACAGAGAAAACTGCTAAAGAGACCGCAGAAGCCATCTACACATGCCCGATGCACCCCGAGGTTGAACAGCGGGGTCCCGGCTCATGCCCTATTTGCGGCATGGCCCTGGAAACAAAGGAGATCTCGACAGACACCCAGGATGATGGCGAACTGCGTGACATGAAACGCCGCTTCTGGGTCAGTCTGGCTCTGTCTGTTCCGGTGCTGATCCTGGCCATGGGGCCGCTGTTCGGCCTGCGACTGGAAAGGTTGGCTGAACAACGCACCCTTGGCTGGATCGAGATGGCGTTAGCCACTCCGGTCGTACTATGGGGGGGCTGGCCATTTTTCGTCCGCGGCTGGCAGTCGCTTCTCAGTCGCCACCTCAACATGTTCACGCTTATCTCCCTGGGGGTCGGCGTTGCCTATAGTTACAGCCTCGTTGCCACATTTTTCCCGGGCATCTTTCCGGCGGCGTTTCAAAGTGCCGATGGTGAGGTCGCCGTCTATTTCGAAGCGGCGGCGGTCATTATCGTACTGGTGCTGCTTGGCCAGGTCATGGAACTGCGGGCGCGCAGTCAGACTGGTGCTGCCATCCGTGCCCTGCTAGGTCTGGCACCGAAAAGCGCGCGGAAAATAACTGCCGATGGCCAGGAGGAAGACATCCCTCTTGACCAGGTCCAACCTGGCGACCGCTTGCGCGTCCGCCCAGGGGAGAAGGTCCCGACCGACGGTGTGGTCGTCGATGGAAACAGCTCGGTTGATGAATCGATGGTCACCGGGGAGTCTATCCCGGTGGAAAAAAGTGCTGGAGACCACTTGATCGGCGCCACGGTCAACGGCACCGGAGCTCTGATCATGGAAGCACAGAAGGTCGGCAGTGAAACCCTGTTGGCGCAGATTGTTCAGATGGTTGCCGAGGCCCAGCGCAGCCGCGCGCCGATCCAGAAGCTCGCCGACCAGGTGGCCGGCTGGTTCGTTCCGGCAGTGGTTGGCATCTCCCTGCTGACTTTTGCCGTATGGGCGCTGGTCGGACCGGAACCGCGTCTGGCCCATGCCCTGATCAACGCCGTTGCCGTGCTGATTATTGCCTGCCCTTGCGCCCTGGGGTTGGCTACTCCCATGTCGATTATGGTCGCTACCGGTAAGGGTGCGACCCATGGAGTCCTCTTCAAAAATGCCGAAGCCATAGAGGTGATGCGTAAAATTGACACCCTGGTCGTCGACAAAACCGGCACTCTCACGGAAGGGAAGCCGAAACTGGTTACGCTGCACACCGTTGCGGGGGAGGATGAAAAGCGCCTCCTTCAATTGGCTGCCAGCCTGGAACGGGGGAGCGAGCATCCGCTGGCCGCTGCGATTGTAGCCGGTGCGAGTGAAAGAGAAATCGAATTGACGGCCACCGAGGACTTTGCCTCTCTGACCGGCAAAGGTGTGAAGGGCCGGGTTGACAACAAGAACATCGCTCTCGGCAACCAGGCGCTGTTCGACGAGCTTGAAATTGCGACTGACGCCCTTACTGAGAAGGCAAATGAGCTGCGCGCAGAAGGGCAGACGGTGATGTACGTCGCTATCGAGGGTTTAGCCGCCGGACTGCTTGGTGTCGCCGACCCGATCAAGGAGACAACCCCTGAAGCGATTCGCCAACTGCACGCCGCCGGGTTGCGCATCGTCATGCTCACCGGTGACAACCGGACCACGGCCGAGGCCGTCGCCAAGCGGCTCGGTATTGATGATCTGGTTGCCGATGTGCTCCCTGACCAGAAAGCGACAGAAATCAAACGCCTACAAGCAGATGGACACAAGGTTGCAATGGCCGGCGACGGCGTTAACGACGCACCGGCCTTAGCTCAGGCGCAGGTCGGCATTGCCATGGGCACTGGCACTGATGTGGCTATGGCCAGCGCCGGGGTCACACTCGTCAAAGGGGATCTGCGCGGCATCATCCGCGCCCGTCAGTTGAGCAATGCCACTATGTCCAATATAAGGCAGAACCTGTTCTTTGCCTTTGCCTACAACGCATTGGGCGTGCCGATTGCCGCCGGAGTGCTTTACCCGGTATTTGGGCTGTTGCTCAGTCCAATGATCGCAGCGGCGGCGATGAGTTTCAGTTCTGTTTCAGTGGTGAGTAATGCACTTCGTCTTCGCAGGATAACAATCTGAAGGTCAAAGCAGGTCAATATGAGAAGGATGGTGAAGCGCGCACAATCACACGGAGGTACAAATCATGGAAAAAGATCCAGTTTGCGGCATGAAACTTAAAGAAGAAGAGACCGAGCATAAATTTCACCTGGCAAATAAATCGGTTTACTTCTGCTCAAACCAATGCAAAGAAAAATACGCTCAAAACTCCGGCATAAAAACTCCGGCGAAAAAGAAAGGAGTTTTTGCAAGATTCCTTGAGAAACTTGCCAAAGAGAACGAACAAACCTATGGCGGCACCCCACCGAAGTGTCACTGAAATAGTGACAACGTCAAGATAGGAACGCGACAACACAAAGAATCGTCAGGGAGGCTGTATGAAAGAAATCAAAGCCTACATTAGGACAAGTGTTCTGGATCAGACGCTCCGAAGTCTTCAGGAAAAAGGTGCGAGAGGAATCACGGTTGTTACTGTCCATCCTGTTGGATACGGTTTCGACTCCCACTTTACTTTAAGCGAAGTGAAGGACCTGAGTAAAAAGTATTACGATATTACCAAGCTCGAAATGGTTTGTGACAATGAAAAACTGGACTTCTTCGTTAACACTATTTTGGAGTGTGCACACACTGGGACCACCGGAGACGGTTATATTTTTGTTTCTGAAGTTAATGAGGTCGTTAAAATTTGTAAAAGCAGTCGAGGGTCGAGATTTACGGAAGTGTCTAACTAGACCACCAAGGCCCAAAAACTGTCATTAAAGAATGAGAAAGAAGCAGAGGCACGTCCTACTCGATACTTTGGAGTGTCACCGGAAAGGCATCAGTCATGACACACGGCAGCGGAATGATGGAAAACATAACTATTATAGGACCATTTATGTGGGTAAGTATGGCGTTCCTCCTGGGGATCGGACTTCTTGGTCTGACTTGCACGATCAAGGGACTGACTTCCCGTACGAATATCGAATCGAAAAAGCATAAGGCCCCTTTGGAAATTCTGACGGCTCGTTATGTAAGGGGGGAGATTTCAACTGAGCAATTTGTGCAGATGAAGAAAGATATTGAGTCATCCTGAACATGCCGGTCAATTTATAGGAGACAGTAAAAATGAAAATTTATAATCGCTACTGCTGATCATCCGAGGAAAACCGCTATGGCCCGAGCCGCGATTGTCTCGATGGATTCTACTGTTGTGACTACTGGCCACTTCACTCACTTTCGGGGCGATGTTTGCCAGCCCGGCTCACACGTCAACTGGGTAAATTAATTTCGTTGGCATTAAAAACCATTTCCTTGTTTCATAAGGTTGCCCCCGATAACTTGTCATTTATACCAATACTCTGAAGTATCCAGATTCCAACGACTCCATGCTGCAAGAAATGTCATTTCATCTTGAAAACAAATCTAATACTTCACTTGATTCACTTTCCTGAAGGTGAAAAATATGATTCACTAGATGCCAGCGATCGAGAGGCGTAAGTTGTGGAAATGCAGGCATGCCGGTTTCCTCAGAGCCATTACCTATGATCCAGTATTTCTCCCCAGGACCGTATATGGCACTATGTTCCATCTCCAGGAAGTTGGCTGGTGGAGGATTCAGCGCTGCCGCCGCAGGGCCTTGCCCATCACCCTTCTCTCCGTGACAGACGCTGCAATTCTGTAAAAATAGTTCTTTCCCCTTTTGCAAAGATCCCTCAGTTGGCAGAATAGGGACTCGTTCCATAATCTGATATTCCTCTGGAATCTCCTTCTTTACGGCCATCATCGACTGCATGTGTTCAGATGTTTCCTCAGTGTGATGGTGGTGCCCCTGCCCACTTGCCAGAGCTGAAAGGCTTGTTGCGATCAACAAAAGGAGAAGAATGCAGGTGATCAAAAGATTCGATACTTGCCCTTTCCCAGAGTGGAATCTCATTGGATTTCCCTTTATTTAGTCGTTTCCCGTTAATTTGAAGTATGTCTGAGTAGTGTCAATCGCTTGTCGCTGACACACCTGAATTCATAATCCAGGGCATAGAGGCGGCGCCTCACTGGTTTTCAGTGTTGCATGTTTTGAGTTTTTGTTCAAAGCCGGATGAATTTTCTTGGGCAGAAAATTCATCCGGCTTCGCTGTTTTTTTCGCGGGCCCCGAACCCGCGAAAAAAAACGCTCACCGGTTCACAACGGCCGTGGGCCGATGTGAACCGGGCAGTTCGACGAATTTTCGCGTTGCTCAAATCCGTTTGCCCTGCGCTAGGGGGACATACTCGCTACGCTCGCAAAAGCCCCCTAGCGCAGGGCTCGGCCGCAGTGGACGCAACAGGCTCAACGCAACACGAGATTGGGCAGTGGTAAAAGCTCACCTGACGGCGCGCGCAGTTCGATGAAAGAAATTGCTCCTCGCAATTTTCTCCATCGGCAGCAATGTAACTTGAACGGAAGAGAGGAGAAAGAACATGCCAAAATCACTAGAAGGTTATGAGAAAATCGTGTCGCTGCTGAAGCGCGCGGCAATGGCTCGGAGAGCGCCAAGGCCAGGTCGCGGCGGTGGGCACAGCGTCCTCGATGTGCATCGAATCGACCTAACGGAACTGTATAATGCAGGGGCATCAACTGCGGATTTGCAAATGTGGCTAGCGGCGGAGAAGGGAATCATCGTCGAACGCTCGACAATCTGGCGGCGGCTTAAGCGCTGGAGGGAAGTGAACCTCCGTGGCTAAAGTTCAAGTTTCGTTCGGAAAGCCTTCGAAGGTCGCATCAAAGTTTGTTAGTGCGCGAGCCAACCATGGCGAAAGCGCCGTCAAACTGAAACTCGTCGGCGTGGTTAACCCAGTTGTTTCGATCAGCACCGAGCGAGCTTTCACCGAGGCGCTGACGAATGTACAGACGTGGATTCGTGACGCCCACAAAACCGGTGGCGTCCCCGAGGGCTTCCCCGTCAGTTTGGCAACACTGACTAGGAATTCTGCCGAACAATTCCTTGAGGAAAGAAAAGAGCAGGGGTGCGGGCAAAAAACGCTGGACCGCGACCGTCATGCGCTCGAATTCGCAATTCAGGAAAAGCTGGATGTCGTGAAATCAGAGCAAGGTTCGAAAGGAGAACTTGCCTTGCTACCTCGCGCGTACACGTTCGAACAGATGGAGGCCGTTGCCTCAATGCAGACCGAGAAAAACGCACTCATGACCGAAATCGCTTACCACTCAGGCCTGCGTGCGCACGAGGGGTTTACGATCCGCCCTGAATTTATGGTGAGAGAATTCAACATTCGAAGCTGGTCAGAGCATATGTTTAAGGGACGTGAACGCGGAGTTTTCTATATCGTGACAGGGAAGGGTGGTCTTCAAAGACGGGTTATGCTGCCGAAAGATTTAGCCGAGCGCTTGCAGGGTTTGGCCTTTGACAGGCCACGAGTCATCCTGGATCGTGAGCGCGGCATTATTTACAAAGACGTGCTTTATGATTTGGGCGGCGGCAAAAATTGGAGTCGATCATTCGCCAGGGCGGCCCAGAAGGTTTTAGGCTGGAGTCGTGGCGCCCATGGTTTGCGCCACAGCTACGTACAAAACAGAATGAGCGAACTTGACGCAGTTCGTGTTTCGCATCGAGAGAGTTTAAGAACAGTGGCCAATGAGGTCGGCCATTTTTCTGAGAAAACGACTTACACTTATTTGCGCTAGGCTCATTAAAGTCGTAAGAACAAAACCTGAATATCAGAACCTCTTCTTCATTTCAGGCTCGCCCCGGACCCCGGGACTGGCGTTTACGTGCAAAAATACACAGAGCCGCTTCTGCACTCTTCCTACGGACCCTAGTTCGAACTCAATCAGGCAAGGGATGGCCTCAATTTATGTAAACTCGCGTTCAACCTGGCTATATAGTGAGCAAGGGATCGCTGAGGGTCAGTTTGCTATCGCGGCTAATGGCGAACGGTTTCTATGAGCCTTTGAATGCCGGCAGAGCCGGCCAAAAAATCCGCATAATTTTGGGTTCGAGATCTTTCGTAGTCAGTTATCTCATTCATTCGAAAGAGTTATTCACACACACCTGGACAGCGCAAACAGTAAGGACTGTTTATAAAATACGACAGCGGAAGGTGTTATATGTGTGCTTGGATTTGTCTCTGCTTGTGGCAGGAGTCAGTTTTTGCTGTTTGCGTGCGGCCTATAAAAATAGATTCAAAGTGAATCTAAAGAGGTGCGACGGTCGTTGAAAACGTTGATTTGCTTATATATTGCGGCCATCGTGAACAAAAATTGCCAACAATTTGAATCAGCGCACTGTCTCATCTTGATTCTCATCAAACTCAAGCATATCTTTTGCCCTGGAATTCGACACTCACTTCGTCTTTGAGTGTGTCTCGTCATTGTAACTTAAGTTTGGGCCCCCGCCCTAGCAGACATTGTCCCTTTTACTTTGATGACAGATTCAACCATATGATCTATGCCGTGATGTATGTGTGCTTTAATAGCACCAGCAAACCCGTTGTCATGGCAAGCGGAACAGACGAAGTTCAATGTTCACCCACACAGGCAATTGGGGTCATCGCAAGGGTGCACTTCAATGCTGACGTGCGCCAAATTGGGCAGGGCTTTTAACCGTGTCTGATATTCTTCGGCCTTACGTTTTGCCCCTGTAACTACAGACACGATCAAAGCCACGTCCTTTGAACCTACCCGCCAGACATGCAGATCAGCTACCTTACTTTCATTATCGCCTTCAACCAACTTCAATACATCGTCTTTGATGGTGTGATCAGCCCCACCATCAAGCAGAATCACTCCGGTTGCCTTTATAAGCAGATAAGCCCAACGACTGATTAATATCCCACCGACGATTCCCATGACGGGATCAAGGAAAGTCAAACCCAAGTAACGTCCGGCCAATAGAGCGATCAATGCAAACACCGAGGTCAGCGTGTCGGCGATGACATGCAGGTAGGCAGCACGGTAATTATGATCATCCTCGCCATTCTTGTGGGAGTGTTTGTGTGGGTGATGATGGTTATGATCATGCAAATGATCGTGGTGATGATTGCCTTGGTGAAGAATCAGAACGCTTGCCAAATTTACTATGAGGCCAACGAAGGTCACCCAGATGGCTTCCGTAAACGCAATCGGCACCGGATTGATCATCCGATTGACCGACTCAACCATCATCCAAACAGCAGCGATCGCCAGAAACAGCGCACTGGTATAACCAGCTAAAACACCGAACTTTCCTGTACCGAAAGTAAAATACTCCGAGTGTTTATGTTTCCTGGCTAGCAAGTAAGCGACATAGCTGATACCCAGCGCAAAGGCATGAGTACCCATATGCCAACCATCGGCCAGTAAGGCCATCGATCCTGTTAAGTGGCCCGCTATAATCTCCACGGCCATCGTGAAACCGGTGAGCAGCACAACAAGAAGCGTGCGTTTTTCATTGGATGCGTTAATTTCGCTCGACTCGTGACTATGCGAAATGCGGGCGACGGTTTGTGCGTGCCTGGTCATCTTGTCCTCAATAAATTGATTTGAGATATGGGGATGTAATTAAGCTGTGGAGTCAACGGATCTTTTGCAGATGCTCAATGAGCTCATCAATCAATTTCTCATCGTTATCAAGAGCAGCTTTTGTGACACAACCTTTTAGATGGTCACCAACCACCTGCATCCAAACACCACGTAAGGCACCGGTTGCAGAAGTAATTTGCTGGAGCACCTCTATGCAATCCCGGTCCTTTTCGACCATGTTGCTTAAACCGCGCACCTGCCCTTCAATCCGCCGCAACCGAGAGATCAAACGTTCCTTATCCTGGTCTGTTCCACAAAGACTCATAAGCACACCTCAACCATTATAGGGTATAGGGGTATACACTATATATGTTCTGGCCGTAAGTCAAGTTGCTCGAAGAACTTCATCTCTCTAGCATCAATCTGATTTAATAGATGAATTAATGCACACAATGCAATTTATCGTTTGCCACGGGTTGCGAGAAGAATATAGACCTCCTATTGATAGAGACATTAGAGAGAATACTTAATACACACGTGTGCATTTGCACAGATGATTTTCGTGAATCAGCCCCATAATTTTTACGGGTTCCCACGTATTTTTTCTTGCTTAACTAAGAGACTCTACGAAAGATGAAAGAGTTGTTGTGGCAGGGAACTCTGAGCTATACTCAAAGCCTTGTTGAAAATTTATCAAAAAAACGAGATTGCGCTCTCATTATCTGCTGACATAACTTTTAGGACAGCCCCTGTTTTGACCTTTTGCTCTGATCGCGGATATTGCCGAGTGTCAGTTGCTTGAAATTGACATACTTAGATTATAACCAGAAGAAAATCTAACCCACACTTACATTCCGATTTGCCTTTCTTTTGAAATGTATGTGTCGTCATCGCCGATGAAAACTAAACTCCTAAAATTCTTAACTTTAGCACTTATACCTATCGTCCTTCTGACATTTTCAACAAGTGCGCTGAGCTTCGTATGGTGCTTTGGTGACAATGGCCAGACACGACTGGAGCAGGCTTCAGCCAACGGCTGCTTTGATTGTGAAGAAGTGATTAGCACTCACGGGGGGGAGACAGACAGTCTCTCCTACAAGTTTGATGAAAAAGCTCGATCATGTTCAGACTTCCTACTGGATAAGGATAACCTCGTTATCTCTAAGCGGAGTTATAAGGCCGCTGATATACCAATTCTAGGAGAATATAGCGTTAGCCTCAACTTCTCGCCGAACGTTTATATTGATCAAGTTTTTCCTGCTTTGAAGTCCCAGAGAGTTTCCCGGACAATTCTTGCTCACCGTACAGTTGTTCTCTTGAATTAAATCTCCATATCTGAAGAACAAAACCGGTTGTCTACGTGGGTGGTTAGTCATACGTTTTGGCTAGCGAGTGCCTATATGTTGACAACATACGTATGTTTTTTTAGTGAGGAGAAAACCTTTGAGCAAACAACAGAATTTTGAAGACCGGCTTTGGGATTTTTTCTGTTCCCTGAAGCTGGCGATTATCACGCTGATTCTACTGGCCTTGACCTCGATCATTGGTACGGTCATCCAGCAGAACAAGTCTCCCCAAGAGTACATGGAGATGTACGGCATAAGCGAGTCGACCTACAAGGCGCTCGATGCCATGCAGTTCTTCAACATGTACCATTCCTACTGGTTCCTGTCGCTGATGGGAATCTTTGCCGTCAATCTGATCTGCTGTTCGATCAAGCGCCTGCCGCGTATCATCAAGGTGGTCCGCGAGCCGATCCTCAAAGCTGAAGATGGCCTGTTCCGCACCTTTTCCAACCGTGAAGAGATCGTTGCGCAAGGCACTGTCGAGAGTGTGCGCGACAAGATCGTTTCCGCCCTCGGCCAGAAGTTCGCCAAGCCAGTGATCAATGACGAGGACGGCAAAAGCTACCTGTTCGCGCAGAAGGGCGCCTACTCGCGCTTCGGGGTTTATGTCACGCACACCTCAATCTTGATTATCTTTATCGGTGCCATGATCGGCAACGTCTGGGGCTTTAAGGCGTATGTCAATATCACCGAAGGACAGTCAATCAACTCGATTTGGATTCGGGGCGCTCAGGTGCCGACCCCGATAGATTTTGAAGTGCGCAACGACGATTTCAAGGTTGAATTCTACGAAGGCGGCGGTCGCCCCAAAGAGTACACCAGCGACCTGGTGATCCTGGAGAACGACCAGGAAGTTCTCAAGAAAACCATCGAGGTCAATCATCCTCTGACCTACAAGGGGCTGACCTTCTACCAGTCAAGCTACGGTACGACCGGTGATCCGGTTTACAGCTTCCGTGTAAAGAACCGCGCAACGGGTGAGACAGTCGAGGTTGTTGGCCCGCAGGGCAAGCGCCTGAGCCTGCCCGGTGGTGCAGCGTTGATCCCGATGGGCTATGCGCCGGATTACCAAAACTTCGGCCCGGCCGCCCAGGCCAACATTGTTGCCGGTAACCAACAGAATGGTTCGCCATTTCTCGTTTTCAAAAATTATCCGCAGTTCGATGAACGGCGCGGTGGTGATTTTGGCGTGACCCTGCTGGATGTTCAGCAGGTCTACTATACCGGCTTGCAGGTTGCCAAGGACCCCGGGGTCTGGGTGGTCTGGCTCGGTTGCCTGCTGCTGGTGCTCGGTTCATGCGGCGCCTTCTTCCTCTCCCATCGGCGCATCTGGGTAACCGTCGAGACGCTGGAGAAGGGGATTGGCGTCAAACTCGGCGGCAATGCGCACCGTAACCAACCGGCGTTTGCACTGTTTTTTGACGAATTGAAAAAAGACCTCGACGACGCGCTGTCGTCCTAACGGAGGAAACATGGACAGCTCACTTTTATTCAATATCACGACAATTGCCTACTTTGCCGCCATGGTGGTTTTTATCGTTTACCTGACTTCCAAAAATGATGCGATCGCTTTTGGCGCCACTCTGATCTGCTGGGTTGGCTTCATCGCCAACACCGGTGCGATCGGCATGCGCTGGTACGAGGCCTATGCCATGGGCTACGAGCAGGCTCCGCTCTCCAACCTCTACGAGTCGGTGGTCTTCTTCGCCTGGTCGATCCTGCTGATCTACCTGCTGTTCGATCTGAAATACAAGCAGCGCGCGATCGGTGCCTTCGTCATTCCGTTTGCATTCGGTGGCATGATCTGGGCGCAGTGGAGCCTCGACGCAACGATCGCCCCGCTGGTGCCGGCGTTGCAGAGCAACTGGCTGACCTACCACGTCATTACCTGTTTTATCGGTTACGCGGCCTTTGCCCTGGCTTGTGGTGTCTCGATCATGTACCTGGTCAAGGTCGGCAAGGAAGAAAAGTCCGCCGAAGAGTCACCGATCGGCGGCATCCTGGGGGTCTTCCCCAGCGCCAAGGTACTGGACGATCTCAACTACAAAGCGATCATGCTCGGTTTCCCGATGCTGACGCTCGGCATCATCACCGGTGCGGCCTGGGCCAACTATGCCTGGGGCACTTATTGGAGCTGGGACCCGAAGGAAACCTGGAGTCTGATCGTCTGGTTCATCTACGCCGCCTTCCTGCACGCCCGCTTCACCCGCGGCTGGGTCGGCAGACGAGCCGCCTGGCTGTCGATTTTCGGCTTTGCCGCGACGATCTTCTGCTATCTCGGCGTCAACCTGGTGCTTTCCGGCCTGCACTCCTACGGTGGCTGATAATGCTGCAAAGTGATTATCCCTATTCAGCACAAAAGAAGCATTCTGAAAGATGACATTCAGTAATCAGATATAGAAAGGGTCTTTATGCGTAGTTTAGCGTTAATTGTCATTGTCTTAGTGGTAGGAGCCGCGGTCTATCTGGTTTCCTCAAGCAGTTCACGTCCACCCAGTGAAGTGGTTAAATCGGTCGTTGTTGGTGATCTTGCCCCTGATTTTCAGTTGGACGATACAAAAGGGAATAAAGTCTCTTTGTCGGACTTGCGGGGCAAGGTTGTCATGGTCAACCTCTGGGCGACCTGGTGTCCTCCATGTATTGAGGAGATGCCGTCAATGGAGAGGCTTCATGAGGTTATGGCGGGTGATGATTTTGTTATATTGGCGATCAATACCGAACAAAACGGTCGCTCCATAGTCCCTAAATTTCTGGAAAAGACTCCTTACACTTTTCCCATTCTTTATGACGACAAGGGCGTCGTGCAGAAACTCTACGGCGTCTATAAATTCCCTGAGTCATTTATTGTCGGGAAAGACGGCAAAGTTGTCGAAAAGGTCATCGGCCCGTTCGACTGGTCCAGCGCCAAAACAATTAACTACCTTAAGGGTCTAGTAAAAGGATAAATAAATTGCTGCAACAAACTGCTGAAATAACGTATTGGATCGCATTCACAGCCGGGGTACTCTCATTTGTCTCTCCCTGCGTGTTGCCGCTGATCCCCTCGTACCTGACCTACATTACCGGACTGTCTTTCAGTCAGCTTGATGAAACGCATCCTACTGCCAAGGTCCGCCTGACGGTGCTACGCCACTCACTGTGCTTCATTGCCGGGTTTTCCGTTGTTTTCATTCTGCTCGGTGCTATTGCCGGTATTGCTTCCAGTCAGATTGAAGCCTACCTGCGTGAGGGGCTGGAGTGGGTTGAAAAGATCGGTGGGTTGCTGATTCTCCTGTTCGGTGTTCATATGACCGGCTTGTTTCATTTTGGCGTTCTCCTCGGCGACAAAAGGGTTCATCTTCAGAAAAAACCGAGTGGTTTTATCGGGACTTTCGTGGTTGGCCTCGCCTTTGCGGCGGGCTGGACACCCTGCATCGGTCCAATTCTCGCCTCAATTCTGGTGGTGGCAGCCTCTTCCGGTCAAGTTGGTGAAGGTGTCGGGTTGCTTACTGTCTATTCCCTGGGGCTAGGTGTTCCATTCTTACTTTCGGGCCTCCTCTTTCACCAATTCCTGTCCGCATTTAAGCGGTTCCGTAAGTACATCCGACCGATCGAAATCTTTACCGGTGTGATGCTGATAGCTGTCGGTATCATGCTCATGTCCAATATGTTGGGGGAAATCACCATGTTTTTCTACCAGTGGGTTCCCGTACGTGGATAATTCATCAATGAAGTACAAACTTATTTTCCAAGATCCTAGTGTCAAGCAGTTACTCAATTCGGAGGACTTGATATATGTCTAAACCTGACCAGGCGGCCAAAACAAATTGGACGCTGCTATTTATGGGCTGGCTTTTAGTCAGCGTGTCGACCACGATAAGTCTCTTTTTCAGCTCTGTTTTGGAATATGAACCCTGTGTCCTGTGCTGGTATCAGAGAATCTGTTTATTTCCTATGGTCTTTATCTTAGCCGCAGGGCTTTTCCCTACTTTTGATAAAAGTGTCATTAAATATGCGCTCCCTCTTTCGATAGCGGGTGGGCTGACAGCCTTTTATCACACCTTACTCTATGCCGGCATCATCCCGGAGAGCATTCAGCCCTGTTCTCAGGGTGTTTCGTGTACGGAAAAGTATTTTGAGCTGTTTGGTTTTGTTTCAATTCCGATGCTCTCATTTTTTGCATTTTCTATATTAGTCGCGCTTTTACTTATTCTTAAGAGGAGAACTTCCATATGAAATACGTATTCGTTGGACTTACCTGTGTTGTTTTAGTCTTGGCTTTTATCGGCGGCAGTGTCTATTACAAGGGACTGCAAAATGAGAAGTATGGCTTTATGGCTGAAGAAAACGCTGAGCTTTTCGTCAGAGACCATTCTCCGACGCTTGGCAGCGATGACGCGAAAGTCTTTATTGTCGAGTTTATGGACCCTGCCTGTGAAACCTGTGCCGTCTTTGCACCGTACGTGAAGAAGATCATGGCCGCAAATCCCGGTAGAATCAAACTGGTGTTGCGCTACGCCCCGTTCCATGATGGTGCCGATAATTTTGTCAAGATGCTCGAAGCGGCCAGAATGCAGGGAAAATATTGGGAAACTCTGGATGTCATGTTTAAAACGCAAGGAGCCTGGGCCAACCATGGCCACTATCAGCCGGAGAAATTGTGGGACTTCATCCCTATGGCGGGTGTGGATGTAGAGCAAATCAGAAAAGATATGCATAGCCCTGCTATCGCTAAAATCATTGAGCAGGACATGGCCGACGTTAAAGCCCTAAATGTACAAAAAACTCCTGGCTACTTTGTCAATGGAAAACCTTTACAGACCTTTGGCTCCAAACAATTGTATCAATTGATCAAGTCAGAACTTGACCGGCAATATCCGAAATAATTTTGATTTTTAAAGTAGTTTTGAGGAGGTTACAAGAGGGTCCCAGCAAACACCAGAGTTTGGACGACAGCCCTACTATTTATTTGTTTTCTTTTCTTCTTGGCCGCCTGCACACCTTTGTCCACAAACCGTCGTGAGCAGGTTGACTCTCAACAAATTGAGGGCGACCAAGTCCAGTCGAACAGTATTCAGGAGTTCAAAGATCTCTATGGGATTGAAGTTGTCGCTCTGAGGTATTCCGCGGCCGGGCATATGCTTGATTTCAGGTTTCGTGTTGTAGACTTGGACAAGGCGATGCCGTTCTTTCGTGGGGACATTAAGCCTTATTTGGTGGACAAAGCCACTGGTAAAAGCCTTGATGTACCGGTCCCGGCCAAACTGGGTCCGGCACGGCCGACCGGACGTAACCCGAAACTGGGCATAACCTATTGGATGTTTTTCGGCAACCCCGGTTTAGTGAAGCCAGGTGATCAGGTGACCATTGTCGTCGGTGATTACAAACTCGAGGATTTAATTGTTGAAGGTCAGTGACTCTCAACTGACCCTTATGAGATAGACAAGCAAGAAGGTGCCCAACGCAGATAACTCAGATCAAGACATTAATGGAAAAATGAAAGAAAAAATTATTTTAGTGACTATTATAACTCTTGTCGTTGGATCCCTGATCGGAACCATTTATATCGGAAAACCGACAAAAACTAAAGGTGAGGACGACCAGTACACTTCCTTGCACCCAGTCCCCGCTGTTAATTCTCAGAACGAGATTCAGGCTTTGCAAGAAATCCTAGCAAAGGACCCTGAAAATCGTAAGGTATGGGTGCTGTTGGGAAATAAATATTTCAACACACAACAGCCCGCGGAATCGATAGAGGCCTATGATAAGGCCTTAGCGATTGATGGCAGCGACCCGAATGTCCTGACCAAGCAAGGAATAATGTTTCGATTAATTGATCGGTACGACAAGGCCGTTGAGAATTTTGACGAAG
>Ga0316201_10000543_pt1 | contig 21970 bp, 21 predicted proteins | sample CS6wburrow_MG_FD_204516 | JGI IMG/M metagenome (GOLD analysis project Ga0316201, IMG submission 204516) | Coastal sediment microbial communities from Delaware Bay, Delaware, United States - CS-6 worm burrow | ecosystem: Environmental > Aquatic > Marine > Coastal > Sediment | place: USA... | reverse complement strand
GAACCCGCGTAACACGCTGATTTACCACATGAGCACCAGCAGAATCCGGCGACAGCCGTTATTAGCCGCTGAAAACACAGGAACTTTTTCAGGAATTAGCACTCATATGCATAGAGTGCTAAACTGCCCCTATGCGAATGGGAGATCAGACCTTTATGAATAACGCCTTAGTCACGGCAACGGCAATGAACCTGCCTGTCCCCAGCGGTCAGCTTGACAGTTATTTACGTGAGATTTATCGGATTCCGGTACTCACTGCGGAACGCGAACAGGAACTGGCTGTCCGCCTGCGTGATACGGGTGATCTGCAAGCGGCGCGCGAACTGGTGGTTTCCCATTTGCGTTTCGTGGTCAAGATTGCGCGCGGCTACAGCGGTTATGGCCTGCCGCTTGCCGACTTGATTCAGGAAGGCGGCATCGGCCTGATGAAAGCGGTGAGACGTTTCAATCCCGACGTCGGCGTACGTCTGGTATCGTTTGCGGTGCACTGGGTGAAAGCGGAGATTCACGAGTTCATCCTGCGCAACTGGCGCATCGTCAAAGTCGCTACCACCAAGTCCCAGCGCAAGCTGTTCTTCAATCTGCGCAGCTCCAAAAAGCGTCTGGGCTGGTTCAGCCGTGACGAGGTCGAATCGGTAGCCGAAGATCTGGGCGTCAGCCCGGAAACGGTGCTGGAAATGGAGTCCCGCCTGAGCGGACAGGATGTTTCCTTTGACCCCCCGCCTGCGGCTGGAGATGACGACGAGGTAAACCAGACACCCTCTTCTTATATCACTGCACCGGGAAACACCGATCCGGCCCTGACGCTGGAACAGTCGGACTGGGAAAGGCAGAACAGCGGCCATCTTCACCACGCCCTGGCGCAGCTCGACGAGCGCTCCCGGATTATTCTCGAGCAGCGCTGGCTGACCGATCAGAAAGCCACTCTACACCAGCTGGCTGATCGCTTCGGCGTCTCAGCCGAACGTATCCGGCAGCTGGAAAAAAACGCCCTCAACAAGCTGAAAACGCTGATGGCTTGAATTGAGCAGAATCGCGCCGAAGCACGGCGGCAAGCTGGCGGCCGTGCCAAAAGATTAGATTATTCTGGTGAATCCGGCTTAGTTTCAGACTTCGATTGAGGCCCGCGTGGAACCATGGGGTCATCATCGTCCATCAGAATCCGGTGCGCCGGCCCTTCCATATCCTCGTACTGGCCGGAGCGAATCGCCCACATGAACACCCAGATGGCGATTGCCACAATGATCAGGCTGACGGGTATCAATAAGTAAAGAATATCCATATTGGTCTAAGACCTGTGGCGAAGACGCAGCGCATTGGCGACAACGACCAGGGAACTGCCAGACATGCCGATCGCAGCCATCCAGGGTGCAATCCACCCCGTGGCAGCCAGCGGTAATGCCAGCAGATTGTAAACCAGAGCCCACACCAGGTTCTGGCGGATAATCATCAGCGTGCGGCGGCTGGTAACAACAGCGGTCACCAGCTGTGGCAACTGCTCGGACAGCAGCAGCATATCAGCACTCGCATGGGCCAGTTGCGTACCACCACCCATGGCCAGGGAAACCTGCGCAGCCGCCAGTACCGGCGCATCATTGACACCATCACCCACCATCGCCACTACCGCACCCTGCGCCTGCAGCGCCTGGATTCGCGCCAGTTTATCTTGCGGACGACAACGGGCCTGGAAGCGCCCGATGCCCAGCTCATCGGCAACCTTGTGCACAACGCCGGCCTCATCACCACTGAGCAGCTCTACTTCGAGACCCAGTGCTTTGAGACGATGCACGGTTTCAGCGGCCTTGTCACGCAAGCGATCGGCAAACCCGAAACGAGCCAGCAGCATCTTATCATTACCCAACACCACACCACCGGCAATGAGCGAGGGCGCAGCGGTCCCGGCAGCAGCAGGCTGCTTCTGCAGCACAAACTCCGCTATACCGATACGGTAACGCTGCCCGTCGACCCAGCCCTCAATACCCAGACCGGGCCATGCTGACACTTTTTCGGCACTCTGCACGGCCCCCGCTGCCACACTCAGGGCACGCGCAATCGGGTGTTCGGAACTCTGTTCCAGCGCGGCCGCAATTCGCAGACAATCCTCTCGCGAAACAGAGCCCAGCAGCTCGACCGTTTCCAGCTGCAAACGCCCCTCGGTCAGGGTCCCTGTTTTATCGAAAATAACGTGGCTTGTCCGCGCCAGGGTTTCCAGGGCGTGACCACGCGTGGTGAGCACGCCAAGTCGCGTCAACGCACCCGTTGCCGTTGTCACTGCTGCCGGCGTCGCCAGCGACAGTGCGCAAGGGCAGGTCACCACCAGCACAGACAGCGTCACAGCAAAGGCATGCGCAGGATCGTGCAGCCACCACCACCATGCCACCACTGCCGCCACTAGCAGCAAGCCAACTACAAACCAGCCGGCGACACGATCCGCGCTGCGGGCCAGACTGGGTTTTTCTGTCTGCGCCCGATCGAGCAATCGCACTATCGCTGAGAGGACGGTCTCTTCACCCACCCGCTCTATGCGCATTACCAGCGGGCTTTCATTATTGACGGTTCCGCCCACCAGCGTATCGCCGGTTTTACGCAGCAGCGGCAGACTTTCACCGGTCAGCAGAGATTCATCGACGGAACTCGTGCCTTCGATAACGCAGCCGTCTGCAGGGATACTTTCGCCGGGCCGCACCAGCACCCTGTCCCCGCTGATCAGATCCGCCACCGGCACCCGTTCCTCACCGGCATCGGTCAGACGTGCGGCCGTGGCCGGCAGGAGTTTTACCAGTTCCTCTGCAGCCTGCCCGGCACGGTGCCTGGCCCCCATTTCCAGAAAACGTCCTGCCAGCAGAAAAAAAGTGAACATGGTTACCGAATCGAAATAGATCTCACCACTGCCGGATACCGTCGCCCAGGCACTGGCCAGAAAAGCGGCGCCGATCGCCAACGACACCGGCACATCCATCCCCGGCTGTCGGCGTTTAAGCTCACGCCAAGCGCTGGTAAAAAACGATTGCGCCGAATACAGAACCACCGGCACCGTCAGCAACAGACTGATCCAGCGAAGAAAGTTGCGCAGCCCCTGGCGCATACCTTCATACTCACCCGCATAGAGCGCCACCGCCAGCATCATGACCTGCATCATGCCGAGGCCGGCCACCGCCAGACGACGCAGGGCTTTGCGCCTTTCCTGCCGGTAAAGCTGTTCCTGTCGGCCGGGATCAAACGGGTGGGCGTGGTAACCTATAGCGCTGATCGCCTCAAGTATTTCACTCAGTCTGATACGCTGATTATCCCAACGCAGTCGGGCACGGTGGTTGGAATAGTTGATGGAAAAATCGAGCACGCCCGGCAGCGACTTGACATGCTTCTCATTCAGCCATACGCAGGCAGCACAGACAATGCCTTCCAGGATCAGGGAAGCTTCACGAGCGTCACCGGCCTGCTGCACAAAACTCTTTTGCAGATCATCGCGGTCATACAGCCCGAGTTCTTCGAGCTGTGCGGGAACCGACTCCTGCGCCTGCGGTGATTTTTCGGTTCTGTATCGGTAGAAATCTGTCAGGCCTCCATCGACAATGGCGCCGGCAACGGCCTGGCAACCGCGGCAACACATCGGCTGTCGCTGACCATCAATTTCGACAACATAGTCGGCGCCCGACGGTATTGGCAGACCGCAGTGGAAACATTCCTTTTGAGCACTCTGATCAGTCAACTGGTAAGCTCGTTTATCGGTGTAACCATTCGTAGTCGGACGACCACAGGATCATGCGGCTAAAACCGCTCACAGAACTATAAAACCAATATATTCTAATATACCAATGAACTACTGGGAAGCGGGCTGGCATTCATACCAGACTCCCACATTCGCTGACCTGGATCAATTAGCGGAAAACGCGCCGGCATAAACCCGGACAAGCGGACACCGGCTGCACTCGGTGCACAAACCGGATTACTTGCTCACGCTATTGGTTTTCTTTGCCACCGGTGAAGGCGACATTATCAGCAACCGGAATCAGGCCGGTGCCAGCGGTGGCGTGCGATCCAACACCTCGAAGGCATCGTGGCGCACGTGATTCTGATGCATCTGCTCACGGACCATTTCCTCGCTGACGATACCTGCTTCGAGGCATTCCTTCAGCAAGGCGAAGAAAAGATGCTGCTGGTTCGGATCCGGATGTGCTTTGTAATGACCGAGAAAGGCATACTCGCCGAACCATTTCCGCCGCGCCTTCATCACCCAGGCGAGTGGCGGAAAGTAGGGAAATTTTTCACGTGGGCGGTGATCGATCGGCAGGCCGGTTTTCCAGGGCTGGGTCTTGCGCCTGGTGGTATGCAGCATTCTGGTCCGTGGCATAAGCCGGTCGAAGTCATTCCACTCGTTTTCGAACAAACCGATGGATTCGCGGGGCTCCGTCTTCAGACAGATCCAGTTCATGTAATCCCGCGTGCCTTCGAACATTTCGTTGAAGTTGTTCTCGACCTTCCAGTGCGTCAGCTTTGCATTGTCCAGCAACATGGCACTGCTGGCCAGGCAACGGTCGAATCTCCCCTTGGTACCAGTGCGGGCGCGACACATAATGGACTTGCCCTGCATATCAAGCGACAGCAGGTCCCATACATCCGATACGGCGAAGATATCCGGGTCAATAACAACGGCACGTCCTTCGTAACCCATCAGCTCGGGCGGCATAAAGCGTAACGGCGTAAAGGACTGCAGGTCATTGTTGAGCCAGGGGCGCTTCATACCATCACGCAAGTAAAGCTGACCCTCACGTGCGTTGAAAAAAGCGTGATCCTTCAGCTGGATGAACTTGACGTCAAATCTATCATTATGCTTCGAGTATCTGCGCAAGGCGTGCGCCGCGACGTAAGCACCAACGATCTGTTTGTGGTTGGTGTGAATAAAGACGCAATGTCTCATAAATCGGTTTTTCCCCGAATGGCACTAAGTTAAGCCCATTTAACCCATTGTAGGGTCGAATTCATTCGACCAACCACGTTGCCATACCATCTATCATCGCGGATATAGCCACGATGTGGGTAGCCACCAACAGCCAGTGGCCGAATAAATTCGGCCCTACAGAGGAAAAGCCGCCTTAACTTAGTGCCATTCGGTTCTTCCCCTAATCAGCAGGGGCGGGTTGAGTCCCCTGATGCAGTTAAACGCCACAATCTGCAAAATCAGCCAACCACTCGATTGGCCGGCATGAATGCCGGCACTTCCCCCTGTTCACGGAATTTGCGATATACGTTGTTGAGATGCGTTCTCAGGGTTGCCTTGGAAATCGACAGTTGCTCACAGATCTCGGGGTTGGATACACCCCTGATGGTCAGGGAAACCACTTCCGTCTCACGCCGGGTGAGACCCTTATCTCCGTAATAGGCAAGCGCCATCTCATATTTATCCTTGAGCGGCTGGAGAAAAGTAATGATATTTTCCGCGCTGCACAACAGGGTGACATCGAAGAAGCTGCCGTGAAGCAAACTGTTTTTGTACACGCGGGAACCCCAGCCTTTCCACTGCTGCCTGGTGTCACGGGCATACAATGCCATGCACCCCGTCTCGCACACCTCACCCTGGCGCTCGCCGCATATCTTGCGGCAGTAGTCATTCTGGCTCAGGACAACCTTCTCTGAGTCCTTGACACAGGCGGCAATTTCGCCTGTATCCAGAGACTGTTCCAGCAATTTATCCATAGCGTCAATACCCGCCTGTACACCGCACTGTAGTTAGGAAAAACATAACAAATTCAAAAGGGATGAAAAATCGACACCGGGGGTGGATTTTAGCTCGGGTAGCAATACCGGTCATTGACATATATCAACCGGACGCCAACGATAGCGGTTTCGCAAGTCGAAAAAGCTTGCCAGTGGCAGCATGGCACAGCGGCCTGATTAGCAGGAGGGGAGGGAAAGAAATTTTCGCTGTTCGCCCTGTATCAGCCCAGGTGCACCATCAGGTAGGGAACATAATGATCCACCAGCAGAAAGCCGAACAGCGCCATGAGGTAGACGATCGAATAGCCAAAGGTTTTCATCGCCTGATTACCACTGACATCGCGCATCAGTGCCCAGGCATGATAGAGAAAAACCGCGCCCAGGCCCAGGGCACCGGCGAGATACAAAAGGCCGCTCATACCGGTCGCAAATGGCATCACTGTCACCACAACCAGCAGAATCGTATAGAGCAGAACCTGCAGGCGGGTAAAACTTACACCGTGGGTGACCGGCAACATGGGAATATCAACCTTGGCATATTCGTCGCGCCGGTGAATCGCCAGCGCCCAGAAATGCGGCGGCGTCCAGACGAAGATAATCAGAAACAACAGCAGCGCATTGGGATCCACCGTGCCGGTAACAGCCGTCCAGCCCAATACCGGCGGAGCCGCACCGGCGGCACCACCAATGACAATATTCTGTGGTGTTGCCCGTTTCAGGTAGAGGGTATAAACCACGGCATAGCCGATCAGCGATGCAAATGTCAGAACGGCTGTCAGTGAATTGACAAACTGGACCAGTATCCACATGGCCAGACCACCCAGTGCCAGCGCGAACACAAGGCAGTTACGCGCAGTGAGGTGACCACTGGCGACCGGCCGGTTGCGGGTGCGCGTCATGCGCGCATCGGCATGCTGATCGACGACATGATTAATGGCGGCCGCCGAAGCAGCAGCCATTCCGATACCCAGGGTGCCAAACACCAGTGCCGACCAGGGCACCATTCCCGGTGTGGCCAGGAACATGCCGACCATGGCCGTAAAGACTATCAAGGCAACAACCTTGAGCTTGCAGACACCCAGGTAATCGCGCCAGTGACCTGCCGCAGTCATCGTCATCGAATAACTCATGCCTTGCCTCAACCGTTAACCCATGTTGCTTCGTCTGCCAGCGCGAGCCGGCGCCGCTATTCTACCCTAATCCTGAATATTTTAAGAGCCTTTCCAGGTCCTTGATCATGCCTTTGGGATCGTCGTCCGGCTCATAGTGCATCATCAGATTCCCCAAGGGGTCAACCAGGTAGACTCGACGCGCCGTCATAGGCTTTTGTTCGTCAAGCGAAAACACCTGAACCAGGGCCTGCTGATCTGTCAGCGGCACAATCAGCTGGCCGGGGAAATGCTGCTGCAACTCCGCCTGATCCTCACGGCTAACGCCACCGTTCTCCCACACTAACAATCGCTGCAGACGATCGATATTCTTACCCTGCGCCAGGCGTACCTGGCGAATGCTGTAAAGCTGCTCCACACAGGGCTTGTCACAGGCACCTTGCTGCAGGTATACGAGCGTCCATTTTCCGCGCAGACTGGTTTCGTCCATCTGTTCGCCGGCCAGGTTTTCCATTTGGAAGGGCGGCAGCGGTCGCACCGGTGTCACCAGTTGCCCGTGATTGCTGCTACCGGCTGGACGCCAGTCCGGAAAAATATAAATGAGCAGTATGGCAAGCAGCAAAGGCGCCAGAAAAAGGGCGAACAACAGCACCAGGGAAATTCGCGTGCGGGTTTGTCTGCCCGTTGTGGTTTCAGCAGGATTCATACGTTCAACGTGCCTTTCGTGTATTGACCACCAGATAAATAATCAGCAGCGCTACCGCCAGGCCAAACCATTGCACCGCATAGCCGACGTTACGCTCCGGCCCGAACGGCAATGTATTCCAGTCCCTGACATAACCATCCTGCTGTTCACTGTCGAGCAGAAGTATGACGGGCAACAGCGGATACCCCAGTTCAGTTGCCAGCCTTTCAGTCTCAATACGCTGTATCCGATAGGGCCAGCGCTGCCGCGGCTGTTCGTCGCCGAGCATAAAACTGTCAGCCAATGGCTGCTTGATACGCCCCTCAATTGTCCGTCGCTGGGTAGCAACGTCAGGATCCGGTAATTCTGCGCGGCTGACGCCCATGGGTATCCAACCTCGGTTCACCAGCACCGCCACCTGCGATTCACGCAATTTGAACGGCGTCAGCACATGATACCCCGCTCGCCCATGAGAAGTGCGATTATCCAATAGAAACTGGTGCTTTGCGTCGTAATAGCCAGTTGCCGAGGCAAACTTGTAGCGCAAGTCAGTCACTGATTGCAGGTCTGGTTCAAGCTGCACAACCGTGGCATTCGGATCGACGGTATAGCCAGCAAGCAGAATACGTTTCTGTGTCGCCCGATCCAATTGCCATAAACCCAACGCAATCAAAATCCCGAGAACGACAAGGGTAATAACACTCGGCCACAGGCCAGGGCTGAAATCCAGCTTACCGAAACGCATGCCGCGAGATTACTCAGCGCCTTTAGTGCTCGCAAGCGAATTCTCCTTACCCTATACTCAGATATTCTGATAGACAGCCCGGACCTGAAAGAGTGATCAAGATACTTATTGTTGTGGCGCTTATTGCGATCATCGCCAGTCTGGCCAGCGGCATGGTGTTTCTGGTCAAGGATAAAGGTCAGAGCGAGCGGACCGCCAAGGCCTTGACGGTTCGAATCAGCCTGTCAGTACTGCTGTTCGGCCTGCTGATGCTCGGCATTTTCACCGGACATATCAAACCGCACGGCATTTATCCACCCGGCCACCCGGCAAACCAGCCAACACAACCCGCCGAATAAAAAAAGCGCCGCAAAAGCGGCGCTTTTTTTATTCCCTGTCGTTCTCTGCTACAGCAGATAAACGAAGATAAACAGACCTAACCAGACCACGTCGACGAAGTGCCAGTACCAGGCAACCGCCTCGAATCCGAAATGGCGTTCCGGCGTAAAGTGGCCCTTCATGCAACGCAGGGTGATCACAATCAGCATGATGGTGCCCAGCGTCACGTGCATACCATGAAACCCGGTCAACATGAAAAACGTCGAGCCATAGATACCCGATTCCAGCGTCAGATTGTGATGATCGCTATAGGCCTCACCGTACTCGTACACCTGAAAACCGAGGAAAGTCGCTCCCAGCGCCACCGTGGCCAGCATCCACAACACCAGCGGACCGCGCTGCTGCTTTTTCAGCGCCCAGTGGGCAAAAGTTATGGTGACACCGCTGGACAGCAGTAACAGGGTATTCAGCGCCGGAATCTTCCAGGGATCCAGCAGGGTAAATTCGCCACCGAGCTCGCCGGGGCCGTTGGTCGGCCACGCGGCTTCCCAGTTGTTCCATAGCAGCTCGCTGGTACTCGGGTCAGCCCCGCCCAGCCACGGCACTGAGAAAACCCGTGCGTAATAGAGGGCCCCGAAGAAAGCCGCAAAAAACATGACTTCCGAGAAGATGAACCAACCCATCCCCCAGCGGAAAGAGGTGTCCACCTGCATGTTGTAGGTGCCGGCCTCGCTTTCGTTGATCACCGTGCGGAACCAGCCAAAGACCATCACCAGCAGTATCAGGAAACCCGCCAGCATCACCGTGCTGCCAAACCCGGAACCGTTCAGGTAGTTGCCGAATCCCTGCAGCATGACGAACAGACCGATCGAACCGATAATCGGCCAGTGACTGCCATGCGGGATGTAATAGCCGCCATTTGTAGTACTCATCCTTCCATCCTCATATTGGTATTAATTTTGCCTCAATTGATCGCTTTCTGCTTGTCGAAAAACGTATACGACAAGGTCACCACCCCGACATCGTCGGGCAGCTCTGGATCCACCATAAACAGCAACGGCATATCCCGTCCCTCTCCCGCTGAAAACTCCTGCTCCGTAAAACAGAAGCATTCGGTCTTCTTGAAATGCGGCGCCGCAAGGCCCGGCGCCACACTGGGAATGGCCTGTCCAACCATAACCTGATCGGTGCGGTTGCGCGCATGGAAGCTGGTGCGATACATCTGACCCGGGTGTACTTCCATGCGTGTCACCTGCGGCTTAAAGTCCCATGGCATCGACTGATTCACACTGGCGATGAACTCAACTATCACAGTCCTGTCCATATCAGGTTCGATGCTGGCAACGGCTGCCCGCCCCCCGGTCTTACCATTGAGACCGGTGAGATCGCAAAACACGTCGTATAGCGGCACCATGGCGAAACCAAAACCAAACATGCCGGCTACAAGCAGCAACAGGCGGCTTATCACCTTCAGGTGGGAACGGCGCTGAGCTGTCACTGTGGGCCTCCACCACCAGCGGTCGACCAGATAAACGCCACCAGCACTCCAACAGCGACTGCGGCCAGCAGTAACGCCAACCTGATATTCGCCCGTTTCTGTTGTGAATTAGATTCCATACGCTTTAACAGCCGAGACCCGGGCGCCATCGATCACGGCGCCCCGGGGGCAGCAGGCGGATTATTTAACCTCCGGAGCGGTGCTGAAACTGTGGTATGGCGGTGGTGAAGTCAGCGTCCATTCAAGACCTTCCGCACCTTCCCACACTTCATCAGTAGCCTTGCTACCACCGCGCACCGTCTTGATCACGATGTACACGAACAGCAGCTGGGTGATACCGAAAGCGAATCCGCCGATACTGGAGATTTGGTTGAACTCGGTAAACTGCACCGCATAGTCCGGAATACGCCGGGGCATACCGGCCAGACCGAGGAAATGCTGCGGGAAGAACAGCACGTTGACAAATATGGTCGAAAGCCAGAAGTGCAGCTTGCCCAGTTTTTCGTCATACATGTTGCCGGTCCACTTTGGCAGCCAATAGTAGGCCGCAGCAAACAGCGAGAACAGCGATCCGGTCACCAGCACATAGTGGAAATGTGCGACGACAAAATAGGTATCGTGATACTGGAAATCAATCGGCGTAATCGCCAGCATCAGCCCTGAGAAACCGCCAATGGTGAACATGACCACGAAACCGAGGGCGAACAGCATCGGTGTTTCAAATGTCATGGACCCTTTCCACATTGTCGACACCCAGTTGAACACCTTCACACCGGTCGGAACCGCAATCAGCATGGTTGCGTACATGAAAAACAGTTCACCCGTCAACGGCATACCGACAGTAAACATGTGGTGGGCCCATACGATGAAAGACAAAAAGGCGATCGATGCAGTAGCATAAACCATGGAACTGTAACCGAACAGCCGCTTGCGGGCGAAGGTCGGGATGATCTGCGAGACCACACCGAAAGCCGGCAGGATCATGATATAGACCTCGGGATGCCCGAAGAACCAGAAAATATGCTGGAACATGACGGGGTCACCACCACCGGCGGCATTAAAGAAGGACGTGCCGAAGTACTGGTCGGTCAACAACATGGTCACCGCGCCGGCAAACACTGGCATTACGGCAATCAGCAGGTAGGCGGTAATCAACCAGGTCCACACGAACAGCGGCATTTTCATCATGGTCATGCCGGGTGCGCGCATGTTGACGATGGTAACGATAACGTTGATCGCCCCCATGATGGATGAAATACCCAGCAGGTGAACCGAGAAGATCAGAAACGGAAATGCATCACCGGTCTGGAGAACCAGAGGCGGGTACATGGTCCAGCCACTCGCCGGTGCCCCGCCCTCCATGAACAGCGTGCTGACCAGCATGACACCGGCAAACGGCAGTATCCAGAAACTCCAGTTATTCATTCGCGGCAAGGCCATATCCGGTGCGCCGATCATCATCGGAATTAACCAGTTGGCCAGGCCGACAAATGCCGGCATGATGGCGCCAAACACCATGATCAGTGCATGCATGGTGGTCATGGAGTTGAAGAACTGTGGTTCCACAAACTGCAGTCCGGGCTGGAATAACTCAGCACGGATAACCATGGCCATGGCGCCGCCGATAAACAGCATAAGGAGCGAAAATATCAGGTACAGCGTGCCGATATCTTTATGATTTGTCGTGAACACCCAGCGGAGCAGGCCGCTCGGGTGGTCTTCGTGATGTGCGTCGTGTGTTGTTGCAGTACTCATTAACTTATTCCTCCACGACCCTTAGCGGGCTGCCTTGACTTCTGAAGGTTGAACCAGATCACCCTTGTCGTTACCCCAGGCGTTACGTTCATAGGTAACAACTGCGGCAAGATCGATATCATTCAGCTGACCACCAAAGGCACCCATCGCTGTCCCTGGCTTACCATTCAGCACGATATCCACATGGGCGTCTTTAGGACCGGTCACAATTGCACCGCCCTTTAGACCCGGGAAGGCACCTGGAACACCCTCGCCGTTCGCCTGATGACAGGCTGCGCAGCTACTGTTGTAAACCTTCTCGCCACGCTCCATCAACTCGGCCATGTTCCAGTCGCGGCCCGCAGCGGCCGCATCGGCATCCATCGCTGTCTTCTGAGCCGTCACCCACTGCTGATAATCGGCCTCGTTCTTGGCAACGACGACAATAGGCATGAAACCATGGTCCTTACCGCAAAGTTCAGCACACTGGCCCCGGTAAGTACCTTCCTCGTCGGCCCGGAACCACATCTCGTTGACGAATCCCGGTATGGCGTCTTTCTTCATACCCAGATCGGGCACCCACCAGGAATGGATAACGTCGTTGGCGGTGAGCAGCAAACGCACTTTCTTGCCAACCGGGACCACCAGAGGGTTATCCACTTCCAGCAAATAGTGCTCACCTTTTTCCTGTTGGTTAAGAATCTGCTCTTTCGGTGTCGACAGGGAACTGATGAAACTGACACCTTCATCCATGTAGTCGTAACCCCATTTCCACTGGTAACCCGTCACCTTGATACTGAGGTCGGCGTTACTGGTGTCTTCCATGGCGACCAGGGCCTTGGTGGCAGGAATCGCCATACCGATCAAAATCAAAAACGGCACTATGGTCCAGATAATTTCTACGGTGGTGCTCTCGTGGAAAGTTGCCGGCTTGGCACCTTTCGATTTCCGGTGCTTGAGGATGGAAATGAAAATGGCGCCGAAGACCACGACACCAATAGCCACACAGATCCACATAATCAGCATATGCAGGTCATAGGCTTCCTTACTGATCGATGTAACACCCCGGGGCAGGTTCAAACCGTAGTCGGCTGAAGCCCCTCCTGAACAAACCAACAACGCCGATCCTGCAAGCGCCGCCAGCGTCTGTTTCACTTTTGATAGCAACATGCCAATATTTCTCCTTCCAACTCCCAAATGCGTGATTCTTTATTTAATACCATCAAATAACAGCGTCCTGGCATAAGTTTGAGCCCACGCCGCCTGGATACGATGGCTCCATCGCGTGACGCAACTCGAGCGCCAGCTGTTCCTTTTCTGCATCAGCCAGATACGCGCCGATTTCTATAGCCCGGCCATGCGAGCGTATGGTCAACCTCGACGGATAGCCGTTGATGCGCGCCCGCTCAAGCCTCACCTGCGCCCACGCGCGTTGAAACGTCTGCCGCCGCTCGCTTGCCGTATCGTGCTCGACAACCTCAATATGGTCACCGTATATCGATACCGCCTGCCAACTGCAACCGCGACGCGCCACCAGGTACAAAGCCACGCCTAACACCAGCATTTCCACACCGGCAAAGGGCAAAATCAGCCAGGCTCCCTTTGCTGCAAAGGCAATGGCTATGCCGAAAGACACCACAACCATACCTATATAAAAGCGCACCACACCCCGCCAGCCAAGCGAACGATTGGGCCTGATCACAAACCGGGTGGAGCCCTGAAAACTATCAAACTGCCTTGCGACCAAGGTGTTATCTCTTATCGTGGCATGGGCTTCAGACAAAAACCCAAGCACCGGGAATAGCGCATGCTACAGCAACGGTCAAAAGCGTTACAAAAAAATTTAAAAAGTATGGTTATAAAATTAAATTATGAGTTAAGGCATATTTTTACTATATTACAATTTTCTTATTCTCAGTCCTCCTGCCCATGTGCACCGCTACCGGTAATCTGTTGAGCGCAACTAAGAGGCTGGCAGCAATTCCAGATTGATGTGCCCGGCCTGCTCCTCCAGCCTGGCCGCATCATCCGAGTAAGCAAGATCGGCCAGCAAGGGTGCCGGCAAGCGTTGACGCAGTGTCAGGATATTTCCATCCTGCTGCTCGCAACCCGGGTCGATACGATTGGCGACCCAGCCCACAAGCGGCAAGCCGGAGCTGCGAATCGCCGCCGCCGTGAGCAACGCGTGGTTCAGGCAACCCAGACGAATCGCCACCACCATGATAACGGGCAAGCCGAGGGCACGCGCCACATCGGCCATGGTCTGTGTTTCACCGATCGGTACCAGCCAGCCGCCGACACCTTCAACCACTACGCGATCGGCTTCAGCGGTCAGTTCCTGACAGGCCTGTTTGATAAGCGCAATATCTATGCGTACGCCATCGCACTGCGCAAGCAGATGGGGAGCCACGGCAGCTTCAAAGGCATATGGATTAACATATTGATACGGAACGTTAAAAGAGGCACACGCCTGCAACTGACGAGCATCCTCATTGACCAGCCCCCAGGATGTCTGCTTGCATCCGCTCGCCACCGGCTTCATGCCCATGACAACGTGCCCCTGCCGCTGCAATGCCCGCATCAGTCCCAGACTGACGCCGGTTTTACCCACGCCGGTGTCTGTCCCGGTCACAAAATATCCGTGGATCTTCATCTTTTTATGCTTTCCAGTGAAATCCCGCACTCAGCACTGGTCGACCAGGCGTGACCGTTAACGATTTCATAACTGGCTGGCAGCACACCCTGACTGCGATAGTGTTCATACGCCCCGACTAGACGTTGCATGCGTGCTTTACCCGTCAGGCCACGGGGCCTGCCCAGGGTTACATTATGCGCGCCAATCTGCTTGAGTTCCCGCATAAGCTTCCAGACATCCGCATAAGTGACCGTCAGCCGCTCCACATCCATGACCGGATCAGCAAAACGCGTCCGCAGCAGAGCATCGCCCACATCATGCATATCCGCAAAGGCGTTAACGTGACTGTACCCGTCCACCTGCTGCCAGCTGCCACGCAATTCATGCAAGGTGTCGGGGCCAAAACTGGTGAACAGCAGCAAGCCTCCAGGCCGTAACACACGCTGCAACTCGGTAAACACCACCTCCAGTTCCACACACCATTGCAGCATGAGATTGGAAAATACCAGATCGAAGCTGCTGTCGGCAAATGGCAGACGCTCGGCGTCAGCGCAGACACAACGCGGTTTGCGCAACCAGCGGCCACGTTTGCGTGCCCGCCACAGCATGGGCAGAGCGATATCCAGTGCGACCACCTGCGCTTTCTTATAACGCGCCAGAAGATCGGGAATACATTGCCCGGTACCCGATCCCAGGTCGAGAATTCGGTCGGGCTGAATTTTCACCAGATCCAGACGCTGCAAAAGACGTTGCCCGACTTCCTGCTGCAGCGCGGCGGCCTGATCATAAGCCGCGGCAGCCGATTCAAAACTGCGGCGCGCCAGTGTTTTAATCGGAATCTGGTCAGGTGGTTGCATAATGGCCGCCCCTGTTTCCCTTTAACAACCAACTTTTCAGTTGTGCGCTGCACTGATCAGGATGCGACAGGAACGGCGCATGGCCGGCGCCGGAAATGACCGACGCCTGTATCGCGCTGTATTCGTGTCGCACGCCGGCAGGGACCAGCATATCCCGCCCGCCCAGCAACCAGAACAACGGCAGCTCGGATGCCGCAAGCTGGTGGCGCAGATCGGCCCGCTGCAGCAACCTGAGACCGGCGCTGAGCGCAACACCATCGGGCGGTGGTTTTTTTCTCAACCCGGAACGCAGCTGGCGCAGGGTTTCACCACCGTGGTCAGCCCCTTTTACCTGCAGCGACAGAAAACGCAGCAGTGTCCGCCCAACATCCGCCTGCAGCTGTTTTGCAAACTGATCAAACACTCCGGCATCCACAGCCTGTTCCCAGCCCGCACCCACCACAAACCTTGGCGTAGTCGCCAACAGCACCACACCCCGGATCACCTGCGGATGAGCTGCAGCCGCGGCCAGCGAGACCAGGCCACCTAATGACCAACCCAGCCACCAGGCCTGCTCCGGCACCACCCCCTGCACGGCTGTCGCCCAATCGTCCAGCTCGCCACTTCCCCGGTATGGGCTGTCTCCATGGCCCGGCAGGTCGACCCGATGTATACGAAAACATTGGCCAAGCTGCCGTGCCCAGTTCGACCAGATACCACTGTGCATCCCCCAGCCATGCAGCAGAACCAGGTCAGGCCCATCTCCCTGGACATCAACGTGCAACACGGAACGCTTTCCCATGACAAGACGCCAGGGTTTCCAGCAGGCGGTCCAGCTGCGCCCGCTCGTGGCGGGCGGAAAGCGTGATGCGCAGGCGGGCTGTACCTTTTGCCACCGTCGGCGGTCTGATCGCGGTAACCAGAATGCCGTGCTCGCGCAGTGCTGCGCTCAATGCCAGTGCCGCTCCGGCGTCTCCGACCAGCAACGGCTGGATCGGTGTCTCAGACGGCATCAAGGGCAGACCAAGTTCTGCCGCCCCACTGCGAAAATACCGCAGCAGCTCATGAAGCTTTTCACGCAATTCGTCCCCATCCCGCACCAGCTGCAGTGCAGTGCGTGCTGCCCAGGCAAGCGCTGGTGGCGCTGCGGTGGTATACATGTAGGTACGCGCCTGCTGTACCAGCGTTTCAATGAGTGCATCAGACCCCGCAACAAACGCGCCGAAAGTACCCAGGGCCTTACCGAGGGTGGCCATCAGTACGGTGTTCTCAGACGCAGTGGAGAGCTGATCCACACACCAGCCACCACCGTGTTTGCCGACCACACCAAACCCGTGTGCGTCATCGATCAGCAACCAGGCATCGGCATCTGCGGCCAAAGCGGCGAGATCGACAAGTGGCGCACAGTCGCCATCCATACTGAATACGCCATCACTGGCGATCAGACGTCCACCCGTCCCTGTGTGCGCCATTTTCCTGTGCAGACTCGCGATATCTTTGTGGGCGTAACGCACCAGCCGGGCACCGCTCAAAAGCGCCGCATCAATCAGCGAGGCATGGTTCAAACGGTCTTCAAACACGCTGTCGCCCCGCCCCGTCAAGGCAGACAGCACGCCCAGGTTGGCCATGTAACCAGTCGAAAAAAGCAACGCCCTGGGCCGGCCAACAAACTCGGCCAGCTCTTCCTCCAGAGCCTGGTGGGCATAGCTGTGACCGCTAATCAGGTGCGCCGCACCGCTGCCAACACCGAAACGCTCGGCTCCCTGTTTTAACGCCTTGATCAGACTCGGGTGATTGGCCAGTCCCAGGTAATCATTGCTGCAAAAAGACAGATATTCATGTCCGTCGATGTGAACGACAACATCCTGCGGACCGTCCAATGTCTGGCGAGTGCGATAAAGCTGTTGCTGTTTACGCTCGGATAGCGCCGCGGCGAGATTCTGCATGGAGCTTCAGACGGGTCGCAACCCCAGACGTTCGAACAACTGCCGGTCCCGATCCGCTTCCGGGTTGGGTGTGGTGAGTAATTTTTCCCCGTAGAATATCGAGTTGGCACCGGCAAGAAAACACAGCGCCTGTAACTCATCATTCATCTGTTCACGCCCCGCCGACAAACGCACATGGGATTGCGGCATCAGTATGCGTGCCACGGCAATGGTACGCACAAATTCAAACGGATCCAGATCGGCCTGTTTGGCGAGCGGCGTGCCTTCCACCCGCACCAGCAGATTGACCGGTACACTCTCCGGGTGCGGCTTCTGTCTGGCGAGTTGCTGCATCAGCGAGACCCGATCAGAGCGGGTTTCCCCCATACCGACAATGCCGCCGCAACAGACATTAATACCGGCATCACGTACGCGTTGAATCGTGTCGAGCCGATCCCGGTAGTTACGCGTACTGATAATTTCACCGTAGAACTCCGGCGAGGTATCCAGATTATGATTGTAATAATCCAGTCCGGCGTCCTTAAGCCGCCGTGTCTGCTGCTCGTCCAGCATGCCGAGTGTCAGGCAGGTCTCCAGTCCTTCGTCGCGCACACGTTCCACCATCTCCAGCACACGCTCGAAGTTACGTCCACGCGGATTACGCCAGGCTGCTCCCATACAGAAGCGACTGGCACCCGCCTGCCTGGCCGTTCGGGCAGCATCGACCACAGCCTCAACGTCAATGAGACTTTCCGCTTCCAGCGCAGCCTCATGGTGGACACTCTGCGGGCAATACGCACAGTCCTCCGGGCACCCCCCCGTTTTGATGCTCAACAGGGTACTGGCCTGGACTTCATTGGCATCGAAACAGTCGCGATGTGTCCGCTGGGCGCGGTACATGAGATCGTTGAACGGCAACTCAAACAGGCCTTCGATTTCAGCCTTCTCCCAGTCGAAGCGCAGCGGCCTGTTATGCGACCCCGGGTCACTATCAATAACTGTCTGACTCATAATTCGATACCACTGGCTCCAGTTGGTCAAAATCCGGATTCGGATATAAACTTCAAGCAGTTACAATAAAATTACTGACTGCAATAGGCGCTTAGTATAGCGCCCTATCAACCAAGGATGGTTAGCAATGGTTTACAAATGGACAAAAACGCTACAATCGTTACTTTTCCCACCCACCTGCAGACTGTGTCGGGCACCGGGTCTACCCGGCCTGGAACTGTGCCCCAGTTGCCGGGCAGAGCTGCCCTGGATCAAGCACAGCTGCAACCGTTGCGCCCTGCCGCTGCCCCTGGATGCCGGCATTACTCTTTGTTTTGATTGTATTAACAAGCAGCCTTCGCTCGACAGCTGCAGTGCACTGTTTGCCTACAGAGCGCCCGTCGACGGCTGGATTCAGGATCTGAAGTTTGCCCAGGATCTGGCCACTGCCCGCTTGCTCGGCAGCTTGCTCGCCAGCAGGATAACGCCAGACGACCGCGAACGACCCGCCCTTGTCTTACCGGTACCGCTGCATCGAAAACGCCTGGCAGAACGCGGATACAATCAGGCACTGGAGATTGCGCGTTCGCTGACGGAAAAGGATTATCAACTGGACCCGTGCTGTTGCCAGCGTCACAGGGCGACATCCGCCCAGTCCAATCTGCCGGCCAGCGTACGCAAACAGAATGTGCACAACGCTTTTTCGGTATCCCGTCTCCCGGTGGGTGCGCACGTGCTGTTGATCGACGACGTAATGACCACCGGGGCAACACTCAACGAACTGGCCCGCACATTGAAAAGGGCTGGTGCAGAAAGCGTCGAGGCCAGGGTAATTGCTCGAACGATCGTGTCACAACACCAGTGATGCGACGCCTGAGCGAGACCTGTTCATCCGCCCCCGTTCACCCTGATCAAAGGATGTTACTGAAGGCAATCAGGTTCGATGGATTAGCGCCCAGGCCGCCGAACAGTCCGGGGTAATCACCTTCTCGCCCCTGCAGAGCAAGATAGTTAAGGATAACCGTCTCTGCCAGCAGGTTAACGTTATTTGCCGCGGCGCTGGAAGCGGTTTCCACCGAGCCATCGGCACGGAAAAAACCGATCTGATCGCGGATTACCGCGGGACGCCCGCCCGCGTTGGGATCGTAGAACAGTATGAAGGAAGCCGCTGTGGAGGAATTGTCCCCGGTCCAGACACCTTTGCCACGTCCGCCCGGATCATCCGCACCGGTTTCCGGCGTATTGTCGATGGTACCGTTACTGGCCACCGAGCCATCGCTGAATACATACATCATCAGCGGCGTGTTGTTACGCGCGGCGTATTCCAGGCAGGCCCCCATGCAGCGCCCGGCACGCAGGTCACGTCTTTCACCGGCAACACGGTCGCCGGTGTGGTAATCGTAACCGCCCATGGCGATAGTGCCTGCGCCGGCATGGCCTTCGATGACCATTTTCATGACCGAAGCGGTCTTCTCGAATTCCCTGTCCCCGAGAACCTCGGCCAGGGTGAATATGCCCGGTGCCGACACATTTACAGGGTCTGCACCATCGACAATATTGCCGTCTTCCAGGGGATTGATGCTTCTGCCCGCGAAACGATCAGCCAGGTCGGCAGCCTTGAGATAACCGCAGTTAACCAGGTCCTTGACGACGTCATTGGCGGTGATATCAGTGAATGCGTTGGCCTTATCCATCTTTTTCTTGCTGATACGCGCGACCGACTCCATGACTGCGGTCACGTCTGCCGGGTCGCTGAGCACAGCGGTCAGGTCGCCGGTATCCACCATACCGGTCACATCGCTGGCGCGATCCACCTTGGTGGGGCGAACCTCCGGATTGATCATCATGGCCGGCGCCATGGAACTGCCGCCCGAATCCGAGTTCCGCGAACCGATCAGTGTGACGACGCTGCCGTCACCACCGGCCCTGGCGATACCGTACATCGGATTGTGTGGATTGTTGCCGGTATCGTTGTCAGAGCGCGCCGGGATCACGGCACCGTTGATCTGTGCCCGTGCATTGACATCGGTGAGCTTTTCCAGGATGCCGCGCAGAAACATGCTGTCCGAATGGAACATCAGGCCCAGCGTCGAATCGGTGAAATCGCCGTTACTGGTGCCAGAGCTGTTGGGCGTCGTCTCTACGCCGCCGGGAATCATGTCGCCGGGCAGCCCCAGCTTGCTGTAGCCGGCCGTGGTCAGCGTATCCAGCTGGGTATTGGTGCCAACCAGGACGTTCGACCCGGCAATATTGGCACCACCGGCCAGGTCAAAGCAGATGAAGGGTATCGGGTTGGCGCCGGTGCCGCCAAGCGAACACCCTGTCGCGGCAGCCAGGTCCATTATGTCGGAGGACAAGGCAGCCCGTGCCAGACGCGGATTCGCGAACAGGGTGAACAACGAGCCCCCCAGTGTCACACCCAGACCTGACAGCATTCCCTGGCGCAGAAAGTCGCGACGCGTGACCGGACGTGGATGACTCGGGAACAGTAATGGAGCATCCGGGTGTAGAGCTTGTTTACGTTTAGCCATGGTTAGTCTTCCTCACGCTTGTCTTTATCACCAGATGTTCTTACTGCACCAGCATCGCGGCGCTGCCCAGCATCGAGGCGCACAGCGCCTTGACGATGGCCCGGGTACGCACCTTGCCACAGACGGCATCGTCCGGATCCGGACTTGGCGCCGGGCTTGCGCTGCAATCGGCAAACCGCAGCCGATCGTACAATCCGGCCGCTCCGTCGATAGGATTATTCAGTTCCAGCTGAACCTCGGCGCGCGTCGGCATCTGGCTGAGATCAGTTCCTGATCGTGGAATAGCGATCATGCGGTCGTACAGATCATCGATGACATCGACCTGTTTGTCGCCGGCGAAGGCACTGTATACGTCATCGTCGAAGTTGAACCCCCGGACAAAGAACGTGCTTCTTACCGTCCCCGTATCCTCGACCAGCTCATTACAGTAGGCGATGGCCAGCTGGGCGACACCCATCTGGTGCGCCGACAGGAAGCCCTCAAGCGTCTCCACCGCCGGCAGCTGTTGCCGCAGGGTGTCGAACTGGCCCTTGACGAGCTGGGCATTCACGCCGGTTACGGTCGCCATGGTGGCATTGATTTCATCGAAAGTTCGCACACCGATATCAGCAACCGGACCCGGGTCAGGTAACGGTGGTGGCGTTAACGGCGAAATCTCCGTTACCACATTCATCTCGTCACCGAGTTCTTCAAAGGTGAGGAAGAATTCATCGCTATCGGGACCGTTTTCCAGGGCAATAATCGTTCCCAGGCTGGACAGCGGCTGACCGGCAGCCGGATCATAATCAACCCCGCCGATGCTGGTATTGAGGTTGCGGTAAGCCTGACCGACGATCGCCTCCTTGCCGTTGATACCTATCCTCAGGCCCTTGAGCGGAATATTGCCGGGGGTGACTGCCGGGTCCAGGTTGATGTAGGTGGCTTTATCAAACAGGTAGCTGTAACTGTCATACTGAGCCACCTCGAACATGATATAGCTATCCGCCGGCACCCCGGATATATCGCCGATACCGAACAACAGGAAAAACTTTTCACCGACGCCGACACCAAAGTTCTGCACAATCTGCTCCTGGGTCAAGGCACGATTGTGTATCGCCACCATGCGTAGCGAACCCGTCCATTGCCGATCGTTGGATACTTCATTGCCCAGCGCAAAGGCAAAGCTGTCATCCCAGTCATTCAGATTACCCGCAGCCACCGGGTCCACATCATCGGTAAACACGCCGTTGACATAGATACGACGGCCATT
>Ga0316201_10000542_pt1 | contig 21976 bp, 20 predicted proteins | sample CS6wburrow_MG_FD_204516 | JGI IMG/M metagenome (GOLD analysis project Ga0316201, IMG submission 204516) | Coastal sediment microbial communities from Delaware Bay, Delaware, United States - CS-6 worm burrow | ecosystem: Environmental > Aquatic > Marine > Coastal > Sediment | place: USA... | reverse complement strand
GCACAATAACAATGTCCGCTTTGGGTCAGTGGCAGCCATAATACCGCAGATGACTCGACCGGCTGGAATGCAAAGTAAAGCAGCCGCTCATTTTGCTTCCTGGTGAACTACCGCTGTCGGCCATTAGCGGTCCTTCAGTTCTTCAGGTTCGAGTTCAGGGTGCATTTTATGAATTGGTCGATCTACATCCGTGTACATATAACCAAGAACCCTTCCGACGCCCCGTCGAAGTTGATTGAATTCGTCTGCGGGAACAGTCTCTTGCGCCTCCAGTAGGAGGGCATTTAGGCGCCTGAGACATTCGGCGGTCTCCGCCAAAACCTTGGTCGCAAAATCTTTGTCGCTGAGCATCTTGGTCTCGTTAAGCGTGCGATATTGAGTGGAACCGAGCGGCCCCTTCGGGTCACAAGCCGTCATCTTACCGCAGATTTTTCGAGCGGCTGCTTTGCGAAGTGAAGCAGCCCCTCAGTTAGCTTCCTGGCGACCGTCTCAGAACGGCCACAATCGGACGGGCGCGCTGCGTACGACTCCTCAACCGGACACCAATCGCGATTCGAGCGGCCAGCGCGGTGCGGCAGGAACGCCCGACGCATATCCGAGACGCGTAAGCATCTGCACGACCTGCCCATTCATCGCGCCGAGCTCTTCGTGAACTTGCTGATAAAGGTGAGCCATCTCTTCATATTCCTGAAGCGCCTGGCTCAGGGGATGAAACGCCAGACCTATGGAATTCGCCGCCAACTGCATGCGCACCCATGCCCTTCCGGCTTCGATTTGATCGTGTCGCGTGTTCGTATCGGTCATGGTCCACGCGAACGCCATGGCGGTTTCGCACGCCTTGGAATAAAACGACTCGCTCTCTAAATAAGCACGGGACTCTGGATCGTCCATTTGCTCCTCGGTCAATATACCCAGCGCCCCGAGTCCTTCCATCAACGGGCCTTCCAGAAATAGCCCGTCCGGATTGGCGTTGATCTCGGACTTGCCGATGCGCGTGACGACGATGCTCTCGCGGCGGACAACGGGCGTCGCCCACTCAAGTACCCAGGCGTCGACCGCCAGTTTCCGCAAGCGGCCCACCGTAACCGGGTCTGTCGTGCCGGCAGCCGTTACCCCGGCGACGCTGGCGTCGACAACGGCTGACAGCGCGTCCGGCATCACTTGACGATCCGTATCAAACGGGAGTCGGCACGTGCGCCGCTCAAGCACGGTCGAAAACAACGGTTCGCTTGCGGCAGCGTCATCGGGCCTCAGGGTCACCGAAGCTACAGGTCGTTCATCAAGCCTTGGTCGCGGTTCACCGTCGGGGAACAGCACAATGTCCGCGCGGAGACCATTGGCGGCAGCAGCCTGGCGCAAGAGTTCCAGGAAGCAACCGAAACCGATCGTGATCTGGCGATCGAACGGGTCAGTCGCTGGGAGCCGACGGTTAAGGTCACAAAAAACGGACAGGCTCCCATCAGTTTCGAGTCGCGCCAGCCAGGGTTGCATGTTGTGCGGGTTAGGCGCCAGGATCGCATAGGCAAGCGCATCGAGGCGCGGGTCTCCGAACCCGTTCGCGGCATCGCGCCACGGTTGCCGTGCCGTCGTCGCCGTGCGCGTCAGTGACCAGCCGGCGCCACCTGCAGCAACGACAGCGATGGAAGCGGCGCCGGTCTTCAGAAATACGCGTCGTGAATATGCGATTGTACTTCTCCCGTGATTATCCAGAGACCACTGTGCATTAGGGCCCTTGACGGCTGCTTTGGGTCAGCAGCCGTCATTGTAACTCAGACGAACCGACCGGCTGGAATGCGAAGTGAAGCAGCCGTTCGTCTCAGCACCTGGTCGATGGCTGGAGACGGCCAGAAGCGGACTTTGGTAAGCCTGTTTCAGACAGCAACAACCCTTACTGGATCGTACCGTTACCAGCCAAAGTCTAGATGGCTGAAATCGAGCGCGAATTAAGGCGGACAAGCAGCCGCGACAGCATCATGAGCCGATTGAAGTCGTTCGAAAGCGGCTTGCAGCGCAAACAAATCGTCACCACACCCTGCGGTGCTGTTGCCGGTACGGCCGTTTCGCACTTTCCGCGCCGCTTGCTGAGGGGCACTTGACTGCCGAGAGCATCGAAACTCTAGTCCACCGAGTTCAGCGTAGCATGGACCCTTAATTCAATCGGCCGTAAAGATTGCACCCTCACCTGACGGCCAGAACCTGCCGACCGACACGAAACTACCGTTGCCCCAGGCAAGTCCGAGGCTATCGTACCAGCCATCCTCGAAGGGGCTATCGATATTGAAGACTTCCCAGGTCACGCCACCGTCAGTGCTGGCGATGCCGTGCGGGCCTTCAAACGGGGGACACACACCCTCAACGCAGATCTGCGGCCCCAGGCCGCCTGACAGCATCAGCTCTGAGCCGTTCCAGGCCGCACTGAAATACCTGCCATCCTTGACCGGCGTCTGCGTTTCCGTCCAGTTGTAGCCGTCAATCGACGTGAGGAGCACTGCGCCGTAACCGGCGGCGATGAACCGGGCGCCATCGTGAACGATCGTGGAGAACGCCACCCCTCTGGCAGCTTCGGTGATTTCGTTCCAGGTCTTGCCGTCGGACGAAACCTGAATGTCACCCGTGACCGCAACGAACAGCCCGTCTCGGTAGATGAGATCTTCGAACACATCGGACGCATTGCCGCCGCCGGGCAACGAGTCGGCATCCTGCCAGGTGTCGCCTCGATCCTCGGAAATCATGACTTGCGAGACCGTCGGAGCCGACCCATCGTAGTCGCTCCCGAAGGGATAATTATCGGCCCCGCCGACAACGACCTGTGTCGGGCTGACCGCAACCGCGATCAGATCGACATCTGGCTCGTGCTTCGTGGTCCAGCTCTCGCCATGATCGGTCGACAGCATCACGATGTCTTCGCCGACCGCGAAGATGTCCGCACCGTCAAACGCAATCGCATACAGGTCTGCCTCTGTGCCGGATGCTCGTGCCACCCAGTCGATGCCGTCGGCAGAAGTCAGAACCGTTCCGCCGGACCCGACGGCGACAAAGACGGCGCCATCCCATATGACATCGTTCAGGGCCGGCATCCCACTCGAGCGACTTGTCCAGTCACTGTCTTGCGTATCCCAGTTGATGTCGAAACCCGAGAAGTGACTGTTTGATCGGTTGCCAGCCCCGTCCACCAGCCAGGCCTCGAAGTAAAACTCGCCGATCCTGTCCGTGGGTATCACCAAATCCTCGGTGAATGTTGTTGCTTCTCCCGTTTGCGCACCGGGGATCTCGTCGAAAACCTGGCTTGCGCCATCTGGCGTCCGCAGCCAGAGAGCCTGTACATCCCCGTCCCTACTCCAGTATGTGATCGATACCGTAACAACGACGCTACCGCCACCGTCCATGTAAGAAACCGTATTGGGCGAGAGCACCAGCGCGCCTATGAATGGCTCGTACTGCGCTGGGAACGACAGGACGACGCTTTCGCTATCGCTACTGCACCCGAACAGTACAAATACGAGAAAGAATAGATACTTGCGCATCGCCAACACCTCCGTGATCACCTTATGGCTGTGGCTTGGCAGCCCGGCGATCTTGGGGTCCTTCGTGGCGTTGCAGAAGGCGTCGCGGAGGAAGCGAGGACCCGTGGCTTTGCGTCACCAGCTTTCGCTGGATTTGCCTTTTTCAGGGTAATTATCCGGCTTGCCAAAAGCCGGTCAATTCTGGGATGTACCTAATGTCGGCTTTGGGTCAATAGCGGCCCGACACCAGTCTAACAGCCCTGTGACTGCTTTCGGGCGTACAGTAGCCATTCAACTCCTTGATCTGTAAACGAAATACGGCGATCAGAGCAGCTCTTTGCGATTCTGTCCTTGCCGTCCAGGGCCAACAGGTAGCAAACCGGTGTGGTCAACACCGAATCACTGGGATATACTGACCGCCATAAAACATGCAAGAATCTTTATATATTTATATGAAGCCTTCCACCAACAGTTTGCTGCAGCGATTTAAGATTCTCTCGGACCCGGTCAAGGTGCGTATCGTGTCTTTGTGTGCAGTCGCTGAATGCAGTGTGTCGGAGCTGACGGCTGTCACCGGACAGAGCCAGCCGCGCGTATCGCAGCACTTGAAGCAACTCTGTGACGTACAGCTATTACAACGATTTCGTGATGGGCATTTCGTCTATTATCGCGTGCCGATGAAGGGCGCGGACGCAGCGATTCGTCGTCGCCTCCTGGCGTTGCTGCCGGACGATGAACCGCTGTTCGAGCAGGACAAGAACCGCTTGCGCGAATTGCGCGCCACTAACGACACTGATCCTGCCTCCGACGCCGACCGCCGCTTACACCGCGCGCTCGTTGAATTAACCGTGTCCCATCCGCTCGGTGATTTGCTGGATGTTGGTTGCGGCCAGGGCCGGCTGTTGAAACTGCTGGCATCCCGGGCACATCGGGTCGTGGGCGTCGATACCGATCCTGCCGCTCGACGGCTTGCACGAGCCGAAGTGCTGCTGGCGGGGTTGCCGAACTGCACGCTGCGGCAGGGCGACATGCTGCAGCTGCCGTTTGCCGATGACGAGTTCGACACGATTATCCTGGACGATGTGCTGTCGGATGTGCCGAACCCAGAAAAAGCGTTGGCAGAGGCGCAGCGCTTGCTCAGGCCCGGAGGACGCATTTTGTTGCTGGCATCTGCGGGCAACACAGACATTGCCGTTTTGAGGCAGAAATTTACTGAATGGGCAGCGGCTGCCGGTATGCGGCTGACACCACCCCGTTCTATCCCCGGAAAAAACCCGGACTGGTTGCTCGCCGTGGCGACCCCGGCCGACCGCGCAGTTGCCGCGGCCTGATTCAGGCGAAAGAGACTATGACAATCGAAGCTGTGGAAAGGCCATCCGTGTCTTTCGAATTTTTCCCGCCCAACACCGACGCGATGGAAGCGACGCTATGGTCGTCGATCGAACGCCTCGCGGAGCTCGACCCCGCATTCGTATCCGTGACCTACGGTGCCGATGGCTCGACTCGTGAACGCACGCACGCGGCCGTCGAACGCATCATCAAGGAAACCAAGCTGACACCCGCGCCGCACCTGACATGCATCGGGGCAAGCCGCGGAGAGATCGACGATATCGCTCGTGAGTACTGGGATATGGGTGTGCGGCATCTCGTCGCGTTGCGAGGCGACGCCCCGAAGGACTGCGACAACTATGTCCCTCATCCGGATGGCTACGCTTTCGGCTGCGACCTGGTTGCTGGTCTGCGCAACATCGCCGATTTCGATATCTCGGTCGCCGCTTACCCGGAGGTTCACCCCGAGGCACCGGACGCCGATTTCGATCTCGATAATCTGAAACGCAAGCTCGAAGCAGGTGCGTCACGCGCGATAACGCAGTTCTTTTTCGACGCCGATCTGTTCCTGAGGTTTCGGGATCGATGTGCCGCCGCGGGTATCGAATCGTCCATCGTGCCGGGCATCCTGCCTATCACGCGATTCCCACAGCTGAAACGCTTCGCTGACATGTGCGGTGCCAGTGTGCCGGATTGGCTTCGCGATCGTTTTGACGGATTGGACGATGACGACGCTACACGCCAGATGATCGCAGCGAGTGTTGCAATCGAGCAGGTCCGCGCGCTCGAAAAAGAGGGCATTCATGAGTTTCACTTTTACACTCTGAATCGCTCCGAGCTTACCTACGCGATCTGTCACGCGCTTGGCGTGCGTTCGAAACAAGTAGCGGCTTGAGGGCAGGGCGATGGAACGTAAACAACGTATAGAGACCTTGATGCGCTCGCTCGACGAGCGGATTCTGTTGCTCGACGGCGCCATGGGGACGATGATCCAGGGATTCGGCCTGGGTGAAGACGACTACCGCGGCGAGCGCTTCGCCGACTTCGGCCACGATCTCAAGGGCAACAACGACTTGCTGTCGATCACGCGGCCCGATGTGATTCGCGATATTCACGCGCAATTCCTGGAAGCCGGTGCCGACATCATCGAGACCAATACTTTCAACTCCAACGCACCGTCGATGGCCGATTACGGCATGGAGTCGCTGGTCGCTGAATTGAATACCGCGTCAGCCCGCATAGCGCGCGAAATGGCTGATGCCTACAGCGAGAAATCCGACAAACAACGGTACGTTGCGGGCGTGCTCGGGCCTACCAACCGCACTGCGTCGATTTCTCCCGACGTGAACGATCCCGGTTTCCGCAACATCAAATTTGACGATCTTGTCGACACCTATGAAACCGCTGCCAGCGCGCTTATCGAGGGCGGCGTCGATTTCCTAATGATCGAGACGATCTTCGACACGCTCAATGCGAAAGCGGCGATCGTCGGGCTGAAGCGCAGCTTCCGTGCCACTGGCATCGAATTGCCGGTCATGATTTCCGGAACGATCACCGACGCGTCCGGCCGCACCCTGTCGGGACAGACGACCGAAGCCTTCTGGAATTCCGTTCGCCACATCAGCCCCTTCATGATCGGACTGAACTGTGCGCTCGGCGCCAGCGAACTGCGGCCTTACGTTGCGGAGCTTGCTCGCGTTGCCGATACGCATGTCAGCGCACATCCGAATGCCGGACTACCCAATGAGTTTGGCGAGTACGATGAGACGCCCGAGGAGATGGCGGCCGTAGTTGCAGAGTTCGCCAGCAGCGGACTGGTAAACCTCGTCGGCGGCTGCTGTGGTACACGACCGGAGCATATTCGCGCTATTGGCGAGGCCGTGAAGGGCATGCCGCCGCGCAATGTGCCCGAACTTCCGGCCAGGTGCCGGCTATCCGGCCTGGAGCCGTTCAATATCGGGCCTGACGACCTGTTCGTGAATGTCGGCGAGCGTTGCAACGTCACGGGGTCGGCGGTTTTCCGACGCCTCATTGAGGCCGATGATTACACGGCAGCCGTCGCTGTCGCGCGCCAGCAGGTTGACAACGGCGCACAGATCATCGACGTCAACATGGACGAGGGCATGCTCGATTCCGAGCAGGCGATGGTGACGTTCCTGAACCTGATTGCTTCGGAACCGGATGTTGCACGCCTGCCCATCATGATTGACTCGTCGAAGTGGTCGGTGATTGAGGCGGGACTGAAATGTGTGCAAGGCAAGGCCGTGGTGAATTCCATCAGTATGAAGGAAGGTGAAGAAGCTTTCATTCAACAGGCTGAGCTGTGTCGCGACTACGGCGCGGCCGTGATCATCATGGCGTTTGATGAACAGGGTCAAGCGGACACCATCGACAGAAAAGTCAGCATCTGCCAGCGCTCCTACATGGTACTAACGGAGCAGGTCGGATTCGATCCCGCTGACATCATCTTCGACCCCAATATTTTCGCCGTGGCGACAGGCATCGAAGAGCACGCGAGCTACGGTCTCGACTTTATCGAGGCCACGCGACAGATCAAGGCAACGTTGCCGCACGCGCTGGTAAGCGGCGGCGTAAGTAACGTGTCGTTTTCGTTCCGCGGCAACAATGTCGTGCGCGAAGCGATCCATTCGGTGTTCCTGTATCACGCAATTCGCGCAGGCATGGACATGGGTATCGTCAATGCAGGGCAACTGGCCATTTACGATGACCTGCCCGAGGACCTTCGCAATGCGGTCGAAGACGTCATCCTGAATCGGGATCCTGAAGGCACCGACAAGCTACTGGCCGTCGCTGAGAACTACAAAGGACAGGCCAGCGGCACAGTCGCCAAAGGGCAGGATCTCAGCTGGCGCGAGAGCGATGTCGACAAGCGCCTTGAGCATGCGTTGGTCAATGGCATCGATGAGTTTGTTATCGAGGATACGGAAGAGGCCCGCCTCGGCACGGATCGTCCGCTCGATGTTATTGAAGGCCCGCTGATGGCCGGCATGAACGTCGTCGGCGACCTGTTTGGTGAGGGCAAGATGTTCCTGCCGCAGGTTGTGAAGTCCGCGCGTGTCATGAAGAAAGCGGTAGGTCACCTTGTCCCGTTCATCGAAGAGGAGAAGGGCGGCGAGATAACGTCGAATGGCAAGATCATCATGGCGACGGTAAAAGGCGACGTGCACGACATCGGCAAGAACATCGTCGGTGTGGTTCTGCAGTGCAACAACTTCGAGGTCGTCGATCTGGGCGTGATGGTTTCCTGCGACAAGATCCTCGAAGCAGCGAAGCGCGAGAACGCCGACATCATCGGTTTGTCTGGACTCATCACACCCTCGCTCGACGAGATGGTGCATGTCGCCAGCGAGATGCAGCGGCTCGATTATAAATTGCCGCTGCTAATCGGCGGCGCCACAACATCCCCTGCGCACACCGCCGTCAAGATCGAGCCCCGTTACGAGGGGCCGGTCATTTACGTCAAAGACGCGTCGCGGTCGGTTGGGGTCGCGCAGGCGCTGGTCGAGCCGGACACTCGCAGTGCCCTCGTCGAAAAGACACGCCAGGATAATGCCCGCCGTCGCAAAGATCATTCGAACAAGAAGCGCTTGTCTCCACAGCTGTCGATCGACCAGGCACGCAATCGCAAGCATGAGTGCGACTGGAGTGTCTACACGCCACCAACCCCGCAATTTCATGGCAATCGCGTGTTCGACAATATCGATCTCGCCCTGTTACGCGACTTCATCGACTGGATGCCATTCTTCAATGCATGGGAATTCCACGGCAAGTATCCGCAAGTCCTCAGTGACAAGACGGTCGGAGAGGCCGCGACTTCATTATTCAACGATGCCACAGCTATGCTCGACCGGATCATCGCGGAAGAGTGGCTGCAGGCGCGTGCGGTTGTAGGATTCTATCCGGCTAACGCGACCGACCATGATGATGTGCTGGTCTATGCCGACGAGCAAAGAAACGAGGTGGCGCATAAGCTGGTTCATCTTCGTCAGCAGCGCGCCAAAGCGGAAGGGCATGCACAATCCTGCCTGGCCGACTTTGTTGCTCCAGTTGAGCAAGGATTAAGTGATTACATCGGCGGCTTCGCCGTAACGGCCGGTATTGGTATCGACGAGCACGTCGAGCGATTCGAAAAAGCGCATGATGACTACAGCTCGATTATTCTGAAGGCGCTTGCCGATCGCCTGGCCGAAGCGCTGGCGGAGTACATGCATCAGCGCACACGACAGGAATTCTGGGGCTACGCGGACAACGAATCGCTGACGAACGCGGATCTGATCGCCGAGAAATACCGCGGCATTCGCCCGGCCCCCGGCTACCCGGCGTGCCCGGATCACACCGAGAAAGGCAAGCTATGGCAGCTGCTGGACGTGGAGGCGAACATCGGCCTGCGGCTCACGGAGTCCTATGCGATGTACCCGACGGCGGCAGTCAGCGGTTTCTATTTTGCGCACCCTGACTCGCGTTACTTCGCAGTCGGCAAGATCGGTCGGGACCAGGTCGAATCGTATGCGAAGCGCCAGGGAGTCAGCGTTGCGGACGCTGAGAAATGGTTAGCGCCAAATCTAGGCTACGATCCGAATGTCGCAGGCGCGGCAAACGCCGCCTAGGGAGAGTTCTCTTTACTACCTTGTTCGCTGGGCTGTGCATGTTGCTGACCCGGTGCCCCCGGACCAGTTCTTTTGTCGATCTGGGGACGATTGGCGTGGGCAACCGGGTAAGGATCGGCCACGTACGCCGGGCCTTTCATGATGGCAACGACGACGCAGCCGATGGCTACCGTCAGCACACCTATCCAGAACGTCAGCACCGACGCGAATGCGAAGATATCCACGCTGAGCACTGCTTTTTGGGGGTCGATACCGTCGGCACGAGGCAGCACCCTGACAATAACCGACAGGGCGACGGGAATCAGCGTCCCGATCAACAGTGCCCTGGGCAGCTGCCGCAAAATCCTCCGCTCGAGCCCGGGTGGCTCGCAGCCGTCATGCAATCGCTTGAAGAATTTACTCACAGGCAGAGGATAGCACCGCAACTCAGTGGGCAAGAAAAACTATCGACTGAAAACGACGCGTCCGCCAACGATCGTCTTGAGAACCACAGCATCACGAATTTCTTCGGGTTCGATGGCGGTCAGGTCGCGGTCGATCAACACCAGATCAGCCAGCATCCCTGACTTGATTGTGCCTTTGAGGTCTTCCTCGAAGGACGCATACGCGCCCTCATAGGTGTAGGCTCGAAGCGCCTGCTCTACGGTGATTTTCTGTTCGGCAACCCAACCATCCGGATTCTTGCCATCCAGCGTGCGACGAGTAACCGCTGCGTAAATGCCTTCCAGCGGGGTCGCTGGCGCGACATACCAGTCACTGCCGAATGCGACATGTGCGCCACTGTCGATTAGTGTATTGAATGCATACGTTGTCTTGATCCGCTCGGCACCAATTACTTCCTCAGCCCAACGACCGTCATCAATGGCATGGTAGGGCTGCATGCTTGCGATAACATTCTGGATGCTGAATCTCGACAGGTCATCCGGGTGAATGTGCTGGGCATGCTCTACCCGGAATCGTCGGTCCCTCGGACCGTTCGCCTGCTCGACGTCGTAGTAGATATCCAGGAGGTCGCGGATGGTCTTGTCTCCGATCGCATGGACATTTAACTGCAACTCGGCAGCGTCAGCGCCTGCAATCCATTCCCGCACCTCTTCCACCGGTGCAAGCAGAAATCCACTGTCTTCCGGCTTGTCAGAATAGGGCTCAAGGAAAGCGGCGGTGTGTGAGCCCAGCGAACCGTCCATAAGTCCCTTGACCCCTCCGACTCTGAGCCACTCGTCGCCGCGGCCATGTTCCGAGATGTAAGTGCTGAGCTTTTCCCAATCCGTAAGCGGCATGACCGAATAGACGCGCGTAATCAGCCTGCCATTCGCACGGGCTCGCTGAAACGTATTCAGGCTACGCCAGCTGTCGAACGTGACATCGAACATATCGTGCACGCTGGTGACGCCGTTGACCGCAACATAGGTCATCGCCGCATCGAGATACTCGTCAAGCTGGCGGTCTGTCGGTGCCGGCATCACGTCAAATACCAGGCCCATCGCGTTATCTTTCAGTACGCCCGTTGGCCTGCCGCTAGAATCGCGTACGATTTCGCCGCCCGCAATGTCTGGCGTTTCTGAATCTACTCCGGCCAGACGCAAGGCGACGGAGTTTCCAATACCCATGTGGCCATCCAGCCGCATTACCCAGACCGGGTTGTCCGGTGTCACCGAGTCAATCCAGTCGCGGCTGGGTAGTTCGCCGCCCCAGTTGGTGTGATCCCAGGTTCCGCCGGTAATCCACTCACCGGGCGCGGCGTTGCCGGTAAAGTCGGCGATACGTCTTGTGAACTCTGCGGGTGACGATGCGTCGCGAAGCTGCACCGAGGCAAGCGTGCTGCCACCATCGAGAAAGTGAACGTGAGCGTCGATAAACCCGGGAACGAGCATGCCGCCGTTAGCGTCGATGATGTGTGTTGTGTCACCAACCAGGTCGTTGATCTCTAGGGTTGTACCGACCGCTACGATAGTCTCGCCCTTCGCGGCGACCGCTTCTGCCCAGGGGTGCTCTGCATCACCGGTCCAGACACGGGCATCCCTGACAACAAGTGTCGCATGGTCTGATTGGGGGTTTGTGCAGGCAGCAATGAGCATGGCCAGCAGCCCGATTGCCGAGAAGCGCAATGTCTGCGACCGGCTGGCTGGATCTCTAATCATCGATGTTCTCGGCCTGCTTACGAGTCAGCGCTACGCGCGCAAAGGGTCTCCATTCGCCGTCTTTTTGACCGTCCATCGTCCACCGCCAGCTATCCGTCTCGGGCTCAAAATAAAACGTGGTATGCCAGGTCTCGCTACCTTCACCCCAAACGAATGCGAGCTTATCCTCGTCCTGCTCAGCGTAGCCGAAAACGTCGTTAGCAAGTCCGCCGCCGCCGGTCAGGTCGAGCCACAGGCAGACGTATCGACCGGATGGCTTGTCCCAGCCGATAAATACTGTCGCTTCGTACGCGGGCCCGCCGGATGCTTTCGTTTCGCGTGATAATTCGTCGAAGCGGAGATACTGGTGACCCAGGACCCAGTCGGCTTTCAGATCGTGGGTAATCTCTTCGCCAGCAATAGTGCCCCGCATGACCCATTCACCGACGAACCGGTCCAGCAGCTCATCTTCGAACGGCGGATCGTCAGCGCAGGCAACGGTGGCGAAGAACAGGCAAAAATAAGCAAGTGACTTTCTTATCCCAATCACTGTACAGCTCCGAATTTAATGAATGGACATGTCAAGTATCGGCCCGCGGCATCAGTAGCTCACCCGGACACTGCTTCGTTATCGGTGACCGACTCAAGCGGCTTCCACACAGGAACTGCGAACACCAGCAGGAAACCCACGTTAAAGACGGCATTCAGGAATGCGCCGGCTGCAATCGACATCGAACTGTCAACGATGAACCAGCTAATGATGCTGGTGAGGATGATCTTGCGACAGATCGCCGGTTCTTTTGCGTACAGCGTTGTCGCCAGCAGCCACATCATCAGTCCCCAGCCGATCAGGACGCCACCGGAAATCGCGCCCAGAATGCGTGTGGCAGAGCCACCCGTCGGGGGCGCCCCATCAAGCGGCAGGTAAACAAGATCCAGTAACAGTGCTGTTGGAGCCTGCAGCGCGGGAATGGCGGCGGCTGCGATAATCGCCCCAAATGCGATTGTGACGGCCGCACCGGTCTTCAGCCAGGCCACACGTGTTTTGTAGTTCATGATCCGTCTCCTGTCAGCAGTTGACGATCACCATAGCCGGATGCGTTCGGGTCGGCAATTACCTTTGCCGCAAGAGCAGGATGCTTGACAGCGAATTCGACAGGTCGCACGGTACTCGAAGGGTATCCTGCCCTACGACGGACAAGAATCATCGGGAGAGACGAGTGAAACGATTCATGTTGCTGCATTTCGGATTTGAGAAACCCACGCAGAAAATCATGTCCGCATGGGGGGAGTGGTTCGAAGCTACAGCGGACCGGACAGTGGATAAAGGGGGCTTCCACGGCGGAGCGCGGGAAGTTTCGGCCGCAGGGAGCCAAGACCTCCCGATGGGCGGGGATTCCATCACAGGATATTCGATCATCAACGCCAAAAGCCTCGAGGAGGCGGAGAAGATCGCAAGTGACAATCCGTTCATCGCGAGCATACGCGTTTACGAAATCAAGTAACTCCGTTTGAATCGAATTCGATGACTGAAATGACACAATTGCGTCGCCTGGTTTGCATACTTGTTTGCCTCGGAATGACGGCAGGGCCGGCGGTGGTTCGTGCGGATGACTACGGTGCCGCGCGCCGCGAACTCGTCGACGCCTACCAGGCATCCGACTTCGCTGCGATGAGGGTGGCGGCAAGGAAGGCACTCGTGGCCAGGCCTGGCTATCCGGGGGCACTGTTTAACCTGGCACTGGCCCAGGCACTCGATGAGGATCCTTCAGCGGCGCTCGAGACGCTGCAGGATCTGCTTTCGGTAGGCGTCGATTTTGGCGCGGCAGATGTCGAAGAATTTGCGGCGCTCAAGGATCTGCTGGAATGGGCCGCCTATGCCGACGCGGTAGAAAAACTGTATGAGCCTGTCGGGTTTTCCGAAGTGGTGGCGACGCTGAGTACGCACGACTTCATACCGGAGGGAATCGCTGCGGACGCGGATGGACGTTTGTATCTTGGCAGCATTCGACACGGTCAGCTGGTTCGCCTGGGCGACAGCCCGAAAATTTTAAGCACGCCGGCGAACGGCCACTGGAGTGTGTTCGGCATGCGTTTTGATGGTGACGGCGGTCTCTGGTTCGCAAGCGCGGCGGTGCCGCAATTTCTCGGTGCCGTTGAGACGAACGGTCGTAGCGGTGTGTTTCGCTACGATACGGTGGAGGGCACGATATCCAACCGTGCCGTCTTGCCAATCTCGGATGAGGCCCAGGTGCTCGGTGACCTGGCAATCGCTCCGGACGGGTTGATTTACACGGCCGACAGTCTGACGGGCGTCTTGTATCGCTTCAATCCTGGCAACGCCTCATTTGAGCGCCTGGTTGACCGCGGCGTTTTCGGTTCCCCGCAAGGTCTTGTGTTGGACGCTTCCGGACGATTTCTCTATGTCGCCGACTACATCGGCGGGCTGTATCGGGTGACGCGGGCCGACGGGAAGGTCGAAAAAGTTCGCATCCAGGCGAACGTTACGGACTATGGCATTGACGGCCTGTACCGTTACGGCGCCGAGCTGGTCGTTATACAAAACGGTATCCAGCCCAACCGTGTCGCCGCGCTGACGCTGGGTGAAGACGGCCTGTCTATTACTGCCGGCAGGACAATTGCCGCCAACCTGCCGGAGTTCGACGAACCGACACTTGGATTCGTCTCCGACGATGATTTCTATTTCGTGGCGAACAGTCACTGGAACCGATTCGATGCCGACAACAAGCTGCCCGAAAAACTCGCCGGCCCGATTGTCCTGAGAGTCTCGTTGCTACCCGTTCAATAATCCGCCGCAGCTACGGGCCGACAGAGAAGTCCAGAATCAACGGCAGGTGGTCCGAGCCAAGGCTGGCTCCCGTTCTAAGGTCGACAACGCTGATTTTTTCCGAAACCAGCGTATGGTCAATCGGGATCATCGCGAATGGCATAAAGGTCGGCCAGGTAGGCAAGATTCCATTGCCTTGTCGGGCGTTTCTTAGTCCGGTTTCTTTTTCAAGTTGCTGGTACGCCGGGCTCCACATTGTTGTGTTGAAGTCGCCTGACAGGACGACATTTCCCTGTACGGCCGCCACTATCGCGGCGATGCTCTCAAGCTGCTGGTTCCGCGCCTCGAAACCGGGTTGATCAAGCGGAATCATGGGGTGCGTGTTGATCAGCGTGAGCCGCGAACCATCCACGGTCATCGTTGCGATAATCGTCGGGTAGTCCAGTGGCGGGCTATCGACATGAGTGACGGCGTCGAGCGGCAGCCGCGAATAAATTGCGATACCAAAATTGTTATGGCGCGGCTCGGCATAGTCGAACGGATAATCTTCCTGAATCGATTCGAGCGCAGCCAGCCACTGTGGTGATACCTCCTGCAGAAAAACAATATCGGGTTGCTCATCGTCGATGATCTGTCGAAGACGGTCGTACTGGTGATTTCGCGCCCGGACATTGGCGGTCATCAGCCTGATCGAGGTGCCGTTACCGGCAGCGTCCACTGCAGTGTCAGAAAAATACCATGGCGATACGAAACCTGCGTTTAATGCCACGACGCCAACCATCACAATGCTATAAGCAGGTTTCCTTAGTGCTGCGAAAACGAGCAGTAAGAGCACCGAGACAGCGAGGTATTGCAGGCGGAAATGAGAGAACAACTCAATGTGATGGTGTAGTGACGGTACGCTCGTCACCATTGAAAAGACGAGCGTAACGACTGCGGCGGCCTGCAGCAGGCCAAACAGTGTCAGGCGATTACCGAGCATGCCGGGCAGTCGCTGCGCTTTTGCACAGCCAGGTGATGGAACTCGGTCGCAGCGGCATCATAAAGTCGTAGCACAGGTGCCTCTGTGACTACGCCTGCCAGGTACTTTAATGCTTCAGCCGCCATCATCGTGCCAATGACGCCGGGCACCGGGGCGAGCACGCCGTTGCCCGCGCAGTTCCCTAGCGACTCATCCGCCTCGACATACAGACAGCGGTAGCAGGGCGACTCGCCGTAGTCCGGCCCGAAGACAGCGAGCTGACCCTCGAATCGTATCGCTGAGCCGGCGATCAGGCGCCGGCCGGCGGCCACGCAGGCATCGTTTACCTGAAAGCGCGTGCTGAAGTTGTCACAGCCGTCCAGCACGATGTCCGCCTGGCCGACCGCCTCGGCCAGGGCGTCATCGCTAAGCCTTTCCGGGATCGAAATGACCTCTACATCCGGGTTGACCTTGCGCAGCCGTGCGGCTGCCACTTCTGCCTTGAGCTCGCCGATATTGCCCGGCCCATACAGAACCTGGCGCCCAAGGTTGGTCTCGTCGACGGTATCGAAGTCGCAGAGCATCAGGCGTCCGATACCGCTCGAGGTCAGGTAGGTTGCCGCTGCACAACCAATGCCGCCAACGCCGATCAGGAGCGCTGTGCCCTGAGCGATTCCCTGCTGCCCATTCTCGCCGATGCGTGGCAAGGCGAGGTGGCGCGCATCGCGACTCAACAAACTGGCGGTCATCTTTTTTCTGCCGTTACCTGGCTACTCGTCGATCGTCACTTCGAGGATAGTGACGGCCTCGACCGGAACGTCGGAATGCCCGCCCTGGTTACCGGTTGGCACCGCGGCGATCGCATCCACTACATCCATACCGTCGCTGACTTTGCCGAAGACGGCGTAACCGAAATCGCGACCGCCGTGGTTCAGGAAGTCGTTATCGCGCAGGTTGATGAAGAACTGCGAGGTGGCGCTGTCAACCACGCCGGTGCGGGCCATAGCGAGCGTTCCGCGCACATTGGTTTCGCCATTGTCCGCCTCGTTCTTGATCGGGTCGCGGGTGGGCTTGCTGGTCATGTTTTCGTCCATGCCGCCGCACTGGATCATGAAGTTAGGGATGACGCGGTGAAATATCGTGCCGTTGAAGTGCCCGTCCGTGACGTACTGCCGAAAATTCTCGCAGGAAAGAGGCGCTTTCTCGTCAAACAGCTCAACGCTGATGTCGCCGTGATTGGTCTTTATCGTGATCATGATGTCTCGCAATATAAGGTGAGCGGCGTTATTTACCACCCCAGCGAGCCGCTGTCACGCGGGGGTGCCCGGAAAAGTCCTTATGGTTGGAAATTTCTGTCCATCCATGCGTCGCCAGCAGTGCTGCTACATCGTCTGCCTGCTCCGCGCCGTGCTCGATCAGCACGACACCGTCGTCCTCGATGATGTCTGCACAATCGGTTGCGAGCACACGTATTGCATCGAGCCCGTCGTCTCCGGAAGCGAGCGCCGCACGCGGTTCGTAACGCAGCTCGCCGAGCGCATTGTCGTCGGCGCGCACGTAGGGTGGATTGGACACGATGACCCGAAATTTTCGGTCCTTTACCGGCTCACACCAACTACCTTGCGCGAAACTTATGTTACCCATGGACAGCTGGCGTGCATTCTCGCGCGCGATGCCCAGGGCGGCCTCGCTAAGGTCGGTCGCGGTTACCTCGCACAGCATGCGCTCGCCGGCGAGCGCGATGGCAATAGCGCCGCTGCCCGTTCCCAGGTCGAGGATTTGCCACTCCGCTTTGCGCGGAATTTCCCGCAGAGCGAGCTCTACAAGCAGCTCTGTTTCAGGCCGCGGAACCAACGTTGCCTCGTTGACCAGCAATTCGTGTGACCAAAATTCCTTCGTACCCATGATATAGGCCATGGGTTCGCCGCCGAGTCGTCGTTTCAGCAGCGATTCGAACCGAGCGAACGCTGCGTCGTCCAGCACGTCTTCGGGATGGGCGAAAAGGTAGCTACGGGGCATGTCGATGCAGCGGCCCAGTAGGATCTCGGCGTCGAGACGTGCAGAGTCGCTGACCGCTGCCAGCTGCTCCACGGCATTGCCCAGCAGCGCATCGATTCGGCGCTCTTGATCTTCGGTCATGACGGGGCAGCCCTAGTGCTCGTCCGGTGCTATCGCGTACACTCGCGATTGCTTTCCAATGTAACCGATATGCCCATGAACGTGTATTCCAATATCCTCGATATGGTGGGCAAGACCCCCATGCTTGAGGTCACGCACATCGACACCGGGCCTTGCAGGCTGTTCCTGAAACTGGAGTTGATGAACCCGGGCGGCTCTATCAAGGACCGAATCGGCATCTCGATGATCGACGAGGCCGAAAAGCGCGGCGATATCAAGCCGGGAGACACGCTGGTGGAAGCGACGGCCGGCAATACCGGCCTTGGCCTGGCGCTGGTGGCAGCACAAAAAGGCTATCACCTGATCCTGGTGTTGCCGGACAAGATGAGCCAGGAGAAAATCTTCAACCTTCGCGCAATGGGGGCGGAGGTAGTGCTGACACGTTCGGATGTCGGCCGGGGACACCCGGAGTACTACCAGGATCTCGGCAAACGTATCGCCGATGAGCAAGGGGCCTACTTCATTAACCAGTTTGGCAACCCGGATAATCCATTGGCGCATGAGCAGACGACGGCGCCGGAAATAGTCGAACAAATGGGCGGGAATCTCGACGCGATCGTGCTTGGCGTCGGTTCCAGCGGAACGGTTAGTGGCATTGGAAAATACCTCGCCGAACACGCACCACAGGTAGACCTGATTCTTGCGGACCCGGTTGGCTCAGTACTTACGGCGTATATCAATGAAGGCGTGCTCGGGGAGGGAGGCAGCTGGCTCGTGGAGGGCATTGGCGAGGATTTTATCCCCGACATAGCCAATTTCGACAAGGTCGCCAAGGCCTACGCGATTAGCGATGCCGAGTCATTCGCCGCAGCACGCGAGTTGTTGAAGAAAGAGGGTGTGCTTGCCGGCTCGTCATCCGGTACCTGCCTTGCTGCTGCGTTGAAATATTGTCACGAGCAGACTGAGCCCAAGACCGTGGTCACGTTCGCCTGCGATACTGGCAACAAGTACCTTTCCAAGTTGTTCAATGATTTCTGGATGGAAGACCAGGGTTTTATATCGCGCGAGCAGTTTGGAGACCTCCGGGACCTGGTCGGACGGCCGCATGGAGAGCGTGCCACTATTACGGTCGGGCCGACCGACGTGCTGACGACGGCGCATAATCGCCTGCGCAACGCGGGATTCTCGCAGCTGCCAGTTATGGACGAGGGCAACCTTGTTGGTGTCGTGACCGAGGATGCCATTATCCAGTTCGTCTACGGCAAGCCCGAGCTGATGCATGCCAATGTCGAAGATGCGATGGAGTCTGCATTCATCAAGCTCGACAAGAATGAGAGCATGAATAACCTGGTGGCAATGCTGCGTGTCCAGCCTTACGCCGCTGTTATGGATGGCGATGACTTTGTCGGTCTGATTACCCGGTCTGACGTGCTCAATTATCTTCGCCGCGAAATGTAAGGGCCAAAAGATGTCTGATAAGAAAAAGCAGCAGTTCGCGACGCGCACGATCCATGCCGGGCAGTCACCAGACCCGTCGACTGGCGCGATCATGCCACCGATCTATGCAACGTCAACCTACGTGCAATCGAGTCCTGGTGTGCACCAGGGCTACGAATATTCGCGCACGCAAAATCCAACGCGTATGGCCTACGAGCGTTGTATCGCTGACCTCGAGTCGGGATCGCATGGGTTCGCGTTCGCGTCCGGTATGGCGGCAACCGGTACGATTCTCGAGCTCATTGACAGCGGCGATCATGTCATTGCGATGGACGATCTCTATGGTGGTACGCGCCGCCTTTTTTCCGGCGTGCGGACTCGCAGTGCCGGGCTGGATTTCAGTTACGTCGACCTGTCGGACCTGGAGCAGGTCGAGAGCGCATTCAAGGATAAAACGCGCCTGGTCTGGATCGAAACGCCGACCAATCCGCTGCTGAAGATTGTCGACATCGCGGCCGTCGCGAAACTCGCAAGAGCAAAGGGAGCGCTCGTGGTGGTCGACAATACGTTTGCGACGCCTTGCCTGCAGCGCCCACTGGAGCTGGGCGCCGACATCGTCATGCATTCGGCGACCAAGTTCATTAACGGTCACTCGGACATGGTTGGCGGGATCGTTGCGGTTGCCGACGAAGAGCTCGCGGAGCGGCTTGGGTATTTGCAGAACTCAATTGGTTCCGTTGCCGGTCCGTTTGACAGTTTTCTCGCGTTACGTGGCGTGAAGACTCTCGATGTGAGAATGCAGCGTCACGGTGAAAGCGCGATGCGTATTGCGAAGTGGCTCGAAGACGATGATCGCGTCGACAGCGTGCTGTATCCGGGCCTGAAGTCGCATCCGCAGCACGCGCTCGCAACGGAGCAAATGGACGGGTTCGGTGGCATCGTAACGTTTTTTATTAAAGGCGATCTCGAAGCAGCCCGCCGATTTCTGGAGCGTTGCGAAGTGTTCGCGCTGGCGGAAAGCCTGGGTGGCGTCGAGAGCCTCGTCGATCACCCGGCCATCATGACGCATGCCAGCGTGCCGGAGAAAGAGCGAGCGAAACTGGGCATTAGCGATCAGTTGATAAGGCTGTCTGTGGGAATTGAGGCTGTCGAGGATCTAGTGAGCGACCTCGATCGGGCACTTGGCTAACGCGAACCGGATGTCTTGTGCGTCTTATGAGCAACCTATAGCAGAAGCGCGCTTGTGTTCCGGGTGAGTTCTGGGGGTTCGTCTTCGTTCCCTGGGGTTTCGGCCCAGTACACGCCGCAACCGAAATGACGTGGCAAAGACGACGTCTTCCACGTCATCAATAAACCGAAGCAAAGTTTCCATAGCCTGCAATTTCCTTTCTTCCCAAACCGCACTCAGTACAACGGCGCAGTCGACAAAAAAGATGTTACACCGACACACGCGATTGCCGTCGCCTATATGACATAAGCCAGACTCGGTAGTAAATGTGGAGACATTCCTGATCTAGCGAATCAGTTCGCGAATTCAGGAATGTTTCCTTTGTTGCTCCGCCAGGATTCGCTCTGAAATATCCTCGTGCGAGACGACCACGTAGTTTGGGAAGTCCAGGAGTGGCGCAGCGCGCAGGGCGAACCAGCGTTTCTCGGTAGGGCTATGGCAGGAATACTCGTGATAAAAAGATGGCAGGCTTCCTGACATCACGTGACGTATTCCCTGTAGCGCTGCCCGCGCATCCGGATCAGTAATCGCCGAGCGACAAACTGACAGGTAGTTTGCGCCGACGCCCAACAGGGCGTGCTCCGCCATCCCGTTCGCGTCGGCGAATTTTTGCCAGCTGAGATTTACCGCCAGAACCTCGCCGCTGGGACCGATCACCGCGATATTGGCTGGTAAGGAATCAAGGATCGCGGACTTGAACGTCAAATCAAGCAACAAGGGATTGTCATTCCGCTCATGCACGTTGTGCAACCTCGTAGCCAGCCATTGCCCGCCAGGCGTCTTACTACCTTAGAACTACGGTTTGGTCAGTCGGGCCATCCGACGCTCATTAGAGCTTACCACCAAAGGCCGGACTTTTGCCGAGCGTAGCAACTCCCGGTATGAGCCCCTGGTCCCGGCTGGCAATGAGCGCTAGTCACTCGTGACTTTTCGAATGCCCATCGTGGCTGTGTGCTGCACCTCGATATCCGCGAAGCTCGTCATACCTGGCGATTTGGTGGGCAGACAGGAGGCGTCGTTGACGCAAGTGAGCCTCCAGGTGCACGTACCTGAGTTGGGCTCTTATCCGGCCGATAGCCAATAGTGCGCTTTGCAGCGATTCCGGACGGATCGACTCTTGTTGGAAGTCTCGATCGAGCTCCATCTCCGCTGCAATTAGCTCTTCGCCTAGCGCGATGGCGTTCTGCCGCATTTCCTGGAAAAGCCCTTCTGTTTCCGCGACCTGAGCCGCAGTCAGGCCAAGCTCATCCGCCAGCTCCAAAACGTGCTTGGGACCCGGGTAGCCGTTGAGTTCAGCAAGCTTCGCGAACCCCATGCCTTTTCCAGTCTTGAGCGATTCAACTTCTTCTGCCGAAAGCGACTTCAGCGAACGGAGCTCCTCCCCAGCGTAAGGAGATTGGGCGTTCGCAAGTGATGTGCCTATCATCAACACCAGAACCGCCAATACGAAAAATTTCATGTGGCGAACTCCCCCAGCCATTTCTCAGCTTCTGCTACGTTTCCGAATACTCGTACGTTCAGACCACGATTGTTTGCGAAACTCTCGGCATTCTTCATTGAACTGGTTTCAGCAAAGACATCCACATAAGCGATTGCCCTGAAAACCGCACGGGACTTCTCGCTCCCATCGGTCGCGATATCGAACACGCTCATAGTGTCCAGGCGAGGTCCTTCAAGCTGCTCTTCGACAAGCACACAACGGCATCTGGCTTTGTTGCATTCCCGCGCGAGTTCGTCCATGTAACGCATGACGTTTTCTTTCGTGTTGTCACCGGTGACTCTTGCATGCAAGTAACCACGCTTCTCAGTTATTTCAAGACTGTATGGCGTCAAGCTTCTCCGAGTGCAGCGAGCTGATCGGCCT
>Ga0316201_10000541_pt1 | contig 21999 bp, 18 predicted proteins | sample CS6wburrow_MG_FD_204516 | JGI IMG/M metagenome (GOLD analysis project Ga0316201, IMG submission 204516) | Coastal sediment microbial communities from Delaware Bay, Delaware, United States - CS-6 worm burrow | ecosystem: Environmental > Aquatic > Marine > Coastal > Sediment | place: USA... | reverse complement strand
CGATCCTGGTTCGGAGCCCCGGAAGCGAGATCGCCAACGGGACAGGAGGTAGGCGCGACGCGCGGTTTTCTGCGATCGATGGCGTCGATGCTCCGCGATCCAGAGGTCACACATCTTGGATGCGCGTTTGATCAGACCGTCGAGTCCTTCCGAAATCAGCTTTTCGATGGCTACAAGACGGGCGAAGGTCTGGAGCCCGAGCTCTTCGCCCAATTCCCCCTCGTTGAACGCGCAAGCCGGGCCCTCGGAATGGTGACCTGGCCCATGGTGGATTTCGAGGCGGACGATGCGCTGGCCTCCGCCGCCGCCAAGTTTGTTGGCGAGCCGCAGGTCGAGCAGGTGGTGATTTGCTCGCCCGACAAGGATCTCTGTCAGTGCGTGCGTTCGAACGAGGTGGTGACGCTCGATCGGCGGCGCGAGATCGCTTTGGACGCGGCGGGCGTACGCGAGAAGTTCGGCGTGTCGCCGGAGTCGATCCCTGACTACTTGGCGTTGGTCGGCGACTCGGCGGATGGTATTCCAGGCATTGCGCGCTGGGGCGCGAAGAGCGCCGCAACGGTTCTCGGTCAGCTCGTGCACCTCGAGAATATTTCGGACGATCACCAAGAGTGGGGCGTAAAGGTCCGGGGTGCTGCGACCCTCGCGGAAAACCTCCGCGAGCATCGAGAGGACGCCATGCTTTATCGAAGGCTCGCGACCTTGCGAACCGACGTGCCAATCACCGAGTCTTTGAACGAGCTTCGTTGGAACGGTCCCGACCGTCCGGCTCTGGAATCACTCTGCGAAGAGCTAGGCGAACGGGCGTTGCTCGATCGAATCTGATCACGCGAAGCGATCGTCGGCGCTGAGCGCATCGAGGTACTCTCGTGCGCGCCGCACGTAACCCGCTGCGCTCTTCTCGAGCCCCTCGCCTTTGCTCGGATCGAGGCTTCGAATCACCTTCCCAGGAGAGCCGAGGACCACGGAGTAGTCTGGGATTTCTTGCCCCTGGGTGATGAGCGCGTTTGCGCCAATCGTGCAGTACTTGCCAATTTTCACCTGGTTGAGCACCACCGCGTTGATACCGATCAAGCTGAAATCGCCAACCTCGCAGCCGTGCACGGTCGCGTGGTGGCCGACGGTGACGCCACGGCCGAGGACGAGACGAATACCAGGATCGGTGTGGAGGACGGCCGAGTCTTGGATGTTGGTCTCTTCGCCCACGACCAGCTCGTCGGAGTCGCCTCGGAGCACCGCGTTGAACCAGACGCTGCACTTGTCTTTCAAGACGACCGAGCCGATCACTTGCGCCGACGGCGCCACATACACTTCACCTTCGATCCGGACCCTACGCTCGCCGAGCCGATAGATCATCAGAGCGCGCTCCCCTTGAAGAGAACTGGCGAGTAGATGTTGAGGCCGATCGTGACCTGCCAGGTTTCCACGTTCAGCAGCGACTCGCGGGTGGTGAAACCGTAGAACGCCGGAAAGCGGAAGCTCGCAAAGACGTCCATCATCGTGCTGCGAGCTTCGACCGTATACCCGACGGCAAGGCCAAGCGGGATGAAGTAGAAGGGGCCGTTGACGAGGCCCGAGGTCAGAGTACGAATCGTTTGGCTGAGGTCGAAGAGGTTCATGCCGCTGTTGACCTTGATGAAGAGCTGGTCGGTGGCGTTGGCGATGAAGGTGACCGGTATATTGAGCGACCAGACCGACGGGCCTTGGGGATTGGTGTCGATCGTGAACTCGAAACCGGTGTCGAACGAGAACCGTTCTTGGATGACGAAGCGCAGCGGAATACCGCCGAGAAAGCCAAACTCCGTGCGGCTTGGAATGCGGAACACCGCATCGAAGGCGAGCTTCACGTGCTCGGAAGAAAGCGCCTCGAAGCGCGCATAGAGCGGAATGTCGCCAAACTTCGCATCTGGCGACATGCTGAAGGTGATGAGCCCCTCCCCGCCGAATCCAAAGTTCGGGAAGATGCTCACGCCGGGGAAGGAACCCATTCGATACCGGGAAAAGCCCAGCTCGAAGTCTTTCGCAAGGCTGATCGCAACGCCGAAGTTCATCGTGGAGATCGTGCCGGTCGGGCCAAAGGGCTGGCCCATACCCCGCGCTTCCTCCGTGCGGCGGCCCACCACCGTGTCGAAAGTGCCGCGCATCATACCCCGGGGCATGGTGAGGTTTCGATTCGCGTAGCGGATACCGTAGACCTCCGACGCGCGATCCTTCATCGTGCCAACCGGCGGCGCCTCCGTTTCCTCGACCCAGTCGGGATTTGTCGGCGAACGTTGCTCGCTCTCGGTCGGAGGCGCATCGGCCCAGTCCGGATTGGGCTCCGCCGGCGAAGGCTCGGCTGGCTCCGCGGGCTCGGGCTCCGATGCCGGCTCGGGTTCGGGTTCGGCCGGGGCAGCCGGTTTGTTCGGCGACTTGATCGGCTCGCCCCAGCCGCCCGACTGAGCGAGAGTGACAGCCGGCTGGGCGAGAAAGATGAGGGCGAGAACAGCCCGCACGCAGAGTCCTCTACACACGACCCCGGCCATAAACCAATCCCGGTGCCCTGCCAAGCACCGAACCCGGGGCCACGCTCGAGCCCACATTGCGCGTGACGCGCACCTGCCTATACTCGCGGCCCTCTGGCGATGTAGCTCAGGTGGTTAGAGCGGGCGTTTCATACGCGCTAGGTCGGTGGTTCGAGTCCACCCATCGCCACTAGATTGGAAGAGGCGCCTTCTGCGCGCTGCCTCACCAAATCACGGATCTGACGGAGCTCGAAGGGTTTCTCGAGGTAGGTCAGCTTTGTTTTCTCGAGGAAGGAACGCGCCTGCCGGGTAAACGCGCCGCCGGTCATGAACACGAAGCGCGAGGCGAGCTCCGGCCGTCGCTCCGAGACCTGGCGGAACACGTCCATTCCGCTTACCTCGGGCATCATCAAGTCGCAGAACACGATGTCGAAGGGCTCATCGGAGCAGAGGCGCGCGATCGCCTCTTTGCCGCTAGAAAACAGCTCGACTTCGTGGCCACGAAGCGCGCGTCGAATCGAGCGTCCCACCAGGGGTTCGTCGTCGATCACGATGACCGTTGCGCTGGCGCCGATCGTCGCCGTCGGTGGCGCCTGCGTTCGTTGTGGAACGTCAGCCTGAGTGGATGCGGGCAGGCGCACGACGAACGCGCTTCCGCGTCCGGCCTCGCTCCGCGCCTCGATGCTACCTCCGGCGTCTCGAACGATGTCCCTGCAAATCGACAGGCCCAGACCGGTGCCTTCGGCAACGGCCTTTGTGGTGAAGAAGGGCTCGAAGACGTGGCTCATGCGATCGGGCTCGATGCCGGTGCCGTTGTCGGCGACTTCGACCACGGCCCAGCCATCTGCGTCGGTATGAGTTCGAACGGTGATGCGATTTTCGGATACGGCCCGCTCCGGCATCGCCTGGGCCGCGTTGATCAGCAGATTCAGGAACACCTGCCCGAGCCGGGATTCGTTGCCGTGCACCATGGGAGCCTCGCCGAAGTCCCGTTCGAGCGTCGCGCGGTGGCGGATTTCGTTCCAACAGATGTTGATCGAGGATTCGACGACGTTTTGGACGTTGACGTTGCCTCGCTGCTCGTCGTCGACGCGCGAGAAGGTCTTGAGGTCGCGCACGATGCTCTGCATGCGGATCGCGCCGTGGATGGCTTCATCGAGCTGCTGCTTGGCGAGCTCGAGGAACTCGGCGTCCGCCTGGGCGTCGATCTCTTCTCGCGTCAGGCGCAGGTTGGAAAGGACATACATCAGCGGGTTGTTGAGCTCGTGCGCGACACCCGCGGTCAAGGTACCGATCGACGCCATGCGGTCGGCGAAAGCGAGGCGCGACTCCATCTCTTGTCGCTCTTCGGCGCGGCGACGGCTGTCCGCGATCGCGCGCTCGGCGATGAGGAGGCGGGTTCCGAGGATCTCCGGATCGATCGGCTTCGCAAGATAGTCGGATGCACCAGCGTCGAGCACCGTGTGCAGGTCTTCGGCGCGGTTCCGGCCCGTGATGACCAGAATGACGACATGATCGCCGCCCGGTCGACTGCGCACGGTTCGGCAGAGGTCGAGCCCGGACATCCCCGGAAGCGTCCAGTCGACGAGCATCAGGTGAAAGGGCTCCCGGAGATGGGCTTCGAGGGCCTCCTCGGCCGTCCCGACGGTGGTCACTTCGTGATCCCGCTCACATAGAAGCTCACTCAGGAGCCTCCGTACAGAGCTCGAGTCGTCGACGACCAGCGTTCGCAGAGCCACACCCGACACTAGCCCTAAAGTCTAGGCGAAGTCGCGGAAACGTTCCTGGTTTCATGCGGATCTTGACGTCTGCCAATCCGTAGCTATCTTGGAGCCGGATAACGCGCCGCGTCATCCAAGGGAGGATAGGGACATGACTCGCAATGACCAACTTCGTCGGAGCAGCACCCGGCTACAAAAACAGGGGACGCTATGGTTCCAGCAGACTCGGGGTGCCGGCGAGACCTTTCTCGCGGAATCGCGGGGGGCGGGTGTCGCATTCGTAAAGGACATGGGAGCCGCTGGCAGCAAGCTTGCAAGCACCACAGGCGGTTCTACGCAAGCGTTTCGTAAGGCTTTGCGAAGGGAGGCGCTCGATTGGCAGCGGCTGGTTCTCCAGACCCGGGACGCCTACGTCGCCGCGCTGAAGGAGCGCTTCGATCGAGCCGAGCGGCAGGCCCTGAGCACGCGCGAAGCGCTGAAGCCCGAGTCCGTCGAGGTGACGGTGCTCGGTTCGGCCAAGGACCTGCTGGCGAAGGCGCAGAGCCGGGTCGATGAACGGCTCGAGCAGGCGGCAAAGCCCGCAAGGCCTGCGAAGCCTGCAGCGATGAGGGCCGCAAAGAAGCCCAGGACGGCGAAAGCCAGGCCCGCGAAGGGTCCAGTCAAGTTGGCGGACGCCCCGCTGCGCAACTATGACCAGCTCACCGCCAAAGATGTTGTGAATCGGGTCCAGAGGCTCTCGGGGCCGCAGGCCACCGCCGTTTTGGAGTACGAGCGGGCGCGAAAGAGGCGAGCGACGGTCATTCGGGCGGCCGAGCAGCGCCTGAGCGCCGCGAGCTGAGCGCAGCCGAAGCATCTATGTACAGCGGACCGGGCTGCACTACACTCCGGGCCGTGGTCGAAACCAAACAGGTCCTCGTTGCCGACGACGAGGACAATCTGCGCCGGATCCTGAGGGCGCAGCTGCAGCACGATGGGTATGACGTCCACTGCGTCTCCGACGGAGAGGCCGTGCTCAAAGCCCTGGGCGAGCATCACATCGATGTGCTGATCACCGATCTGCGCATGCCGAAGCTCGATGGCATGCAGGTGCTTAAGGCGGTCGGCCGGCGCTTCCCGAACGTGCCGGTGATCATGATCACCGCGCACGGAACCGTCGACACAGCGGTGGAGGCGCTCAAGCTCGGTGCGTTCGACTACGTGACCAAGCCGTTCGATCGGGCAGAGTTCCGGGCAGTCGTCGCCAAGGCAGCGCGTACGCGCGAGCTATCCCAAAAGCACGTGAGCGGAGACCCAAACGAACGGGGCCGCTACCGGATCATCGGGGAGTCCGAGCCCATGCGTGACGTGTACGATGTGATCGAGAAGGTCGCGGACACGCCCAGCACCGTCCTCATCACCGGGGAGAGCGGGACCGGCAAGGAGCTGATCGCCAGGGCGCTCCACGAAAACAGCGCACGCAAAAAGAAGCCATTCGTGAGCGTCAACTGCGCCGCCATCCCGCCCGATTTACTCGAAAGCGAGCTGTTCGGATATGAGAGAGGCGCGTTCACGGGGGCGGTGACCAGCAAGCCGGGTCGATTCGAGCTCGCCCACGGGGGCACCTTGTTTCTCGATGAGATCGCGGAGATTCCGGTCAGTATGCAAGTGAAGCTGCTGCGGGCGCTGCAGGAGCAGCAGTTCGAACGCGTGGGCGGAATCAAGACAATCACGGTCGACAGCCGCCTGGTCGCAGCGACCAACCGAAACTTGAAGGAGAGCATCGCCGAAGGCGGATTTCGCGAAGATCTATACTACCGCCTGAATGTCGTCCACGTGCACCTGCCGCCTTTGCGCGCCCGCCCGAGCGACATTCCTCTGCTGCTCGAGCACTTCATACGCAAATTCAACGACAAGCTCGCCCGTTCCGTGACGGGCTTCGATGACCAGGCAAGAAGGCACCTTTTCGACTACGCCTGGCCTGGGAACATTAGAGAGCTCGAGAACGTGGTCGAACGTTGCATCATCTTTGCTGAAGATGGCGATGTTGGTGCGCAGCACCTCCCGGCTGAGGTTCGGGAAGCGGAGGTTCCGGTTGGCGCCGGCCTAGCCTCGGGCATGGCGGCGACCCCTGGAACCACGGGACTCAAGGAAGCGGTTCGAGAAGCCACGCACAAGCTAGAACGCGAGTTCATCGGGCGCGCGCTCGATCAAACCGGGGGCAACGTTACCCACACGGCTCGGCTCCTGAAGATTTCGCGCAAGAGCCTGCAGAACAAGATGAAAGAGCTAGGCCTCCGGAACGACTGAAGCTCGCTCGGTCGCGGCTTGCTCGCGGGGCGCGCAGATCATCGCCTCGATGTCGTCGCGGCTGACCGGCTTCTGCAGTACCGGGTTAGACACGGCCGAGGCGAACTTGCGAAGGCGAGGCGTGAACGCGCCGCCGCTCATGAACACGATTCGGTCTACGAGCTCTGGATGCTTCTTCTTGATCGCGTCGTAGAGAGATTTCCCATCCACTTCCGGCATCATCAGGTCGCATATGATCGAATCGAACAGCGGGTCTTCGGAGAGGTGTGCAAGGGCTTCGACCCCGCCGAGGACCGTCACGACCTCATAGCGCCCCTGCAGACGCCTGCGAAGCGCGGAGAGCACCATCGCGTCGTCGTCGATAATCAAGAGTCGGGAACGATTGAGCGGGGTCTCGGAAATAGGTCGGCTTTCGCGCCGTCTCTCGATGATGGTGAGCCCGGTGTCGAAAGGCAGGACCATCTCGAAGCAGGTCCCGCCGTCGGGAAGATGCTGGACGTCGAGCCGACCGCCGTGCTCATTCGCGATCCGCTGACAGGCGCTGAGGCCCAGACCCATCCCGCCCGAGTGGGCCTTGGTGGTGAAGCCGGGAGTGAAGATGCGATCGCGGTGCTCGTCACCAACGCCGGCGCCCGTATCGCTCACCGCTACGACCACGTGCTCGTCCACGACCCTCGTTGACACCACGATTCGGTGCTTCGCGTAGGCGCCTCCCTCGATGGCCTCGGCCGCGTTGGTGAGCAAATTGACGAGCGCTTGGGCGATCCGACCCGGGTACGCGCCGATCATCGGAATGGGTTCGAAGCGCTTCACCAAGCGTGCGCGATAGCGGATCTGGTTGAAGACCATTGCGCATGCGTCGTCGACGATGCGCGTGATGTCGAGCATTTCGGCATGACCCTCGTCGGCGCGCGAAAACGTACCGAGGCTGCGCGCAATGTCTTGAATCCGGTGCATGCCCTTGTAGCAATCGGTGAACATGTCGGCTGCGTCGTCGATCACCTCCTGCAGATTGGCATCCGCTGCGATCTGCTCGAATGAGTGCGGCGTGATCGCTTCACGCGTCGCGAGATCGACCCTCAGCTTTCGAATGAACCGCCGTATGGCCTGATGGGATTCACGGAGGCTCTCTAGATTGGCGAGGACGAATGTGAGGGGGTTGTTGACGTCGTGCGCGAGGCCAGCGGCAAGGCGTCCAACGGTGCGAAGTCGATCCTCGGAGACGCGGGGCCCAATCATCGCAGGCGGTGCGCTCGACGACGCGCCAGGAGGGACACTTGGGCGGAACGCGGGCTGCATTTGGATGATGGTCGCGTCGCGCCCGTCCCAGATCGATACGATCGCCGTAGCAGTCAGCAGAGAGAATGTGCCGTTTGGCTGCTCGACTCGATAGGTGCTCGGCTTCGCCTCGTCGGGAATCGAATACTCGAACGGTTCGCCAATCAGATCTTCGTGATTGACCCCGAGCAGTGAACCTGCCGCAGCATTCGCAAAAAGGACGCGACAAGCCGCATCGACGACCATGATCCCGTCGATTGCACGGGCGAGCAACAAGCGTCGCTGCGTCTCGATGCCATGAGCCTCTCGCAGCTGCACGAGCAACCTGCGCAGCTCGTACTCGCGGTTAATCGATTGCTGAAGCCCTGCAACGTATGAATCTGACATCACCGAATCGGTGCAACCGTCTTCGGGCACGGTGCAGAGCTCCTCACCGAGCAGCAGCGTGCAGATGCCGCGGCCGGTCGCCGGAAGCTCCGCGCCCAATCGCGTGTCCCAACAGACGACCTGAGGCGCGTGGCTCTCGAGCTGCGTAATCGCGTCTTCACGGTTCACGGCCACCCGACAATCCGCTGTCTCGGGCCAAGCGTGGAGACCCTCGCGGACGAGCACGATTCGCTCCGGGTTTGCCGAAACGATGAGGACCCGGACTCGCCCCGGTGCCTCGAAAGCCGGTGTTTGGGCCTTGTTTGTTTGCACGTTCCCCTCGAGGCGTGGAATCACTCTTGACGCCTCCGTAAAACGATAGCACTGTAATAGGTCAGTGGGAACGGTATTCGTCCGGTTTTGGTAATGGTGGATGCACGATAAGGACCAGGAAGAGCACGAGGTACGAGAGGTCCTCCTGGTGGAGGACAACCGGATCGACGCGCAGCTCATCCGGAGACTGCTCCGGCGGGTATCCACGTCGTACTACCGCATCACGCATGTCCGGACCCTGAACGACGCCGTTCTCTCGGCCGAGGAGCTCTCGCCAGACGTCATCTTGGCGGACCTCAATCTACCGGACTCGCGGGGCACCGATACGGTGGCGAGTCTCCAAACGGCCTATCCGGACATTCCTCTGATCATCGTGAGCGCCTGGGAAGACGAGGCGGTTTCGCTCCGGTCGGTCAAGGCAGGCGCACAGGACTACCTGGTCAAGGGTCACATCGATGGCGCGAACCTGCACCGGGTCATCCGCTACGCGATCGAAAGAAAAAGAACCGAGCTCGAGCTGGTCCGATTGGCCCAGTTCGACCAGCTCACGGGACTGCCAAACCGAACCTTGCTGCGGGAGCGCGTCAATCACGCATTGGCTCGGGCGATGCGGTCGGGCTCCGGAGTTGCGACGCTCATCCTCGACATGGATCGGTTCAAGGAGATCAACGACATGTTGGGCCACGAGGTTGGCGACAAGCTGCTGATCAAGGCGGCAAAACGAATCCGTGCGAACGTGCGCGACCAAGACACGGTTGCCCGGCTCGGAGGGGACGAGTTTGCCGTCGTGCTCGAAGGCGTCAGCGAGCCGAAAGAGGTTCTTCCCGTCATCGAACGAATCGTGCAGAGCCTTCGGGAGGTCACCACGGTCGACGGGCATGAAGTAAACACATCGACGAGCATCGGAATTGCGATGTACCCGGAAAACGGGAGCAATATCTCCGAGCTGCTTCGGGCTGCCGACCTTGCGATGTACCAGGCAAAGTCGTCGGGGCGTGCGTGCTACCAGTTCTTTGCCGATGCCATGCAGGAGGAAGCCCAGTCGAGGCGAGCGCTCGAATGGGCCCTGCGACACGCGGTCGAAGCAAACGAATTCCAGCTGTTTTACCAGCCGCAGGTTTGTCTTCGAACTGGAGGCGTGATCGGCGTCGAAGCGCTCATCCGCTGGATGCACCCGACGCGAGGTCTACTCACTCCGTATCACTTCATCGGAGCCTTGGAGGAGTTTGGACTGATCAACGAAGTCGGCGAATGGGTGTTGCAGACGGCCTGCGAGCAGATGCGACGATGGCAGGCTCTGGAACTTCAGCCGATGCGGATCAGCGTGAATGTTTCGGCCCAGCAGTTCGAGGACCCACTGTTGATCGACAAGGTTCGGTCGGCGCTTGCGAGTACCGATCTGTCGCCGGAGTTCTTGGAGCTGGAGCTCACGGAGAGTTGCCTGATGAGCGACCCAGCCCAAGCGGGCGCGCTCCTTCGCGAGATTCGGGACGTCGGCGTCCGTATCGCAATCGACGATTTCGGCACGGGATACTCCTCGCTGACCTATCTAAACGAGTTCCCGCTGAACGCGTTGAAGATCGACAAGAGCTTCGTGCAGAGCGTCGAGTCGAACGACCGAGGCGGACCTATCTCGAAAATGATCATCGGCCTAGGACAAAACCTCGGCCTCGAGGTGATTGCGGAGGGCGTCGAAACGCCAGGTCAGCTCGCGTACATGCAGGAGCACGGCTGCGACATCGCGCAGGGCTATCTCTATGCACGCCCCGAATCGCCGGCGGACCTGACGCCTTGGCTCATGTCCAACCAGCGCACCTCGGGAACCTACATACGGTCGGTCTCCATGAAGAAGATCGGCGACGGGGCCAAGAGCTGAGGCCTGGCCCTCGTATGCTAGCGTAGAGACATGGTGGCCGCGACGGTTCTCGTCGTCGACGACGAACGAAACATCCTAACGTCCGTTTCTCGCGCGCTCGGTCTCGAAGGCTATGAGGTCGAGGTCGCCGGAAGCGCAGAGATCGCACTCGAGAAGCTCGCCAAGCAGAGCTTCGATGCAATTCTGCTCGACGTGCAGCTTCCGGGGATCGACGGGCTCGCGATGCTGGACGAGCTGCGCAAGCGAGAGATCGTGGCGCCTGTGATCATGATGAGCGGGCACGCGACCATCGAGGTCGCGATGGAGGCGACGAGACGCGGGGCGGACGATTTCATCGAGAAGCCGATCGGCAGCGACCGCCTGGTACTGTCGCTCAAGCGGAGTCTCGAGCTACGCGAGCTTCAACAGGAAAACCGGGAGCTTCGAAGACGGTATGGACCGGGCGAATCCTTGCTCGGGCGCAGCGGGTCGATGGGCAAGCTTCGAGAGCAGATCGAGCTCGCCGCGCGGTCGACCGCAGCAGTCCTGATTCTGGGTGAGCGGGGCACGGGCAAAGAGCTGGTCGCCGCGGCGATTCACGGCGGCTCCGCCCGAGCCAACGGGCCGTTCGAGAAGCTCAACTGTGCGGCGGTACCTGAAGGTTTGATCGAAAGCGAGCTCTTCGGCCATGAAGCGGGCGCGTTTACCGGCGCGACCAGGCAGCGGCGCGGCAAGTTCGAGCGTGCAGACGGGGGAACTCTGTTTCTCGACGAGGTAGGCGACATGCCGCCGCAAATGCAGGCCAAGCTCCTGCGTGTCCTGCAAGAAGGTGAGGTCGAGCGGGTGGGCGCAGGGTCGATCGTGAAGGTCGACGTGAGAGTCGTCGCGGCGACGAACAAGTCGCTCGAAGCAGAAATCGACGCAGGCCGATTTCGTGCGGACCTCCTCGACCGGCTCAACGTCGTGCCCCTGAGGGTGCCCGCACTGGCGGAGCGGTCCGGCGACATTCCGCTTCTCGCGGCGCATTTTCTGGGCTTGGCCTGCGAGGCGCACGACCGCCCGGGCAAGCAGATCACGCCCGGGGCCATGCAGGTGCTCGAAGCGTACCGCTACCCTGGCAACGTGAGAGAGCTTCGCAATCTCGTCGAACGCTTGGTCATCCTCACGCCCGGGGAGATCATCACCGAAGCGGAGGCCCGCGCGCTGCTTCCAGTCCACTCGGCAGAGGCCTCGGGCCGCTATTTTCGGCCGGAAACGCCCCTCCGTGAGATGCTCGAAACGGCCGAAAGGGACCTGATCCGCAGGGCGCTCGAGCTACGCGAGGGGCACGTGACCAAGACCGCCGCCGACCTCGGCCTCGAGCGCAGCCACCTCTACAAGAAGATGCGCGCCCTCGGAATCCGCAAACCCGGGTCAGAGTGACATTGCGTTCTTCTTCGCGCCCGCATAGAGATCGCGGGACCAGCCGAGGCCAAGTTGCTCGATCATCTTTTTCCAGTCGATCCTGAAGTCGCAGCCCGTATCGAGGCGCTCGATCTCCAATTCAACAAATTTGGGATCGATCCATACGGAATCGACAAGAACGACTTGACCCGATTCGTCTCGGCATTTGCTTGGATCTATCGCTACTACTTCAAGGTCGACATCTACGGACTCGACAATGTGCCTTCGCAGGGGAGGGCCGTGCTCGTTGGAAACCACTCGGGTGGCGTGGCGATCGACGGCGCGATGGTCATGGGCTCGATGCTGCTCGACGCGGAGCCCCCGCGGCTTCCCCATGCGATGCTCGACAAGTTCATCCATCAGTTTCCGGGAGCCTCGCAGCTCATGAGCCGAACCGGACAATTCACGGGGAACCCCGACCAAGCAAAACGCCTCTTGAACGCCGGGCGCCTCATCCTCGCCTTCCCAGAAGGGGCGCGCGGCACGGCAAAGCTGGCGAAAGACGCGGATTCGCTCGTGGGGTTTGGCACCGGGTTCATGCGTCTGGCCCTCGAGACCCATAGCCCGGTCGTCCCCTTCGGCTTCGTAGGGGGCGGAGACGCGCTGCCGACGGTGGCGAATCTGAAACGGCTCGGCCGGCTCTTCGGTGTCCAGTACATCCCAATCACGAAGTGGGGCCTGCTCATCCCGAAGCCCACCCGCTTTCAACTGCTGTATGGAAAGCCGATGTTCTTCGAAGGGACCGGGCATGAGCGCGACGAAGTCGTGGGCTCAATGGTCGACCAAGTGAAAGAGCGAATTGCGGACTTGATTCGACAGGGACGCCAGATCCGGGAAAAGAAGATCTCGGAGGAAGACCTGGTGCTGTGATGAAGGTTTTGGTGACCGGTATCTCGGGCACGCTCGGACGCTTGACCGCCCTGAAGCTGCTCCGACACGGGTACGAAGTGGTTGGCATCGACCGACGACCTTGGCCCGACGCACCCGAAGAGATCGAGATCTTCCAAGCCGACATACGAAAACGGCCCGCAGAAGATGTGTTTCGTACCCATCGGCCGGATGCCGCGATCCACATGGCCACGGTCACCCACCTCGTGACGCAAAGCCCTGACCGAATGCGCGTGAATCTGTACGGCACCCGCGCCTTCATCCATCACTGTGATAGCTATGGGGTGAAGCAGGCGGTTTTCGTCGGGCGACACACGTTCTATGGCGCGGCGGCCGACTCGCCCCTCTACCACACTGAAGACGAGCCCCCGATGTCGGCTCACACGTTCTCCGAGTTGGCCGACCTGGTCGCGGCGGACCTCTACGCCGGCTCGGCGCTATGGCGCTACCCGGAAATCGCGACTTCGGTCCTGCGAATCGTATACACGCTAGGCCCGAGTAAGCACGGTACGCTCGCCTCGTTCATGCATGGGCCGAACGTGCCGCTGATCATGGGCTTCGACCCGCTCTTCCAGTTCATCCACGAAGATGATGCCGCCGAGGCCATCGTGTCAGCCCTCGCCCACAAGCTCCACGGAATCTACAACGTGTCCGGCCCAACGCCGGTGCCGCTCGCGACCATCGTGCGGGCGGCCGGTCGCCGACCGCTTCCGGTCCCCGAGATGGTGTTCAAGCTCGGCCTAGGCCGCCTCGGGCTCCCCTACCTTCCGTCCGGCGCAATCGATCATCTGAAGTATCCGATCGTCGTCGACAGTGACCCGTTTCAAAGAGCGACGCGGTTCACGTACCAGTACGACGAGCGCGAGACGATCAACAGCTTTCGGACGGCGCGGTGATTACCCGCACCGCTGGCACTTCCTCCCTGTCACGACCCCCCCAATCCACCCGCGGCAGCGCGAGCCCGAAGGGCGAAGCCCGGCGTGAACGCGCCGCCAAGGCGGAGCGCAGCGACCGCCGCGGCAGGGAGGAATACGGGTGGGGGCGGGCGGGCCGGCGGTGTAACCAGAGCACGAGCTCGGAATTGCACCTTTTTTGACGAAAACCCCTGCCCCGCCCGATCGTCCCCGAGATGTCGGCATCGGCTGAGCGCAGTGAGCTTCGGGGTCAGATCCTCGACGGTCGCTATCGGATCGGAAACACGATTGGCATCGGCGGCACAGGGATCGTCTTCGAGGCGGAGCGCCTGGCAACGCTCGAGCGCGTGGTCATCAAGATGCTCCGTCCGGCTCACTCCGGCAATCCCGACCTGATGAGCCGCGTTCGGCGTGAAATCGAGGTCGCACGCCGCGTTTTTCACCCGGGTATCGTCCCGGTGATCGATCACGGCACCCTCGATGACGAATCGCCTTACCTGGTGATGACGCATATGCGCTCCGAAAGCTTGTCGTCCTACCTGCGGCGCTGCGGCCCATTGAACGGACCCCAGATTTCAGTGATCATGGCCCGGCTGGCGTCGATCCTGCACAGCGTGCACCGGCACGGTTACGTCCACCGCGACATCAAGCCGGAGCACATCCTGCTGAATCGGGGCGGCTACGGAGAGCTCGACGTGCACCTTCTCGACTTTGGCGTCTGCGCGGCTGAATCCGCGCCGGCCGACGAGCGCGCCAGGGAGCGCGGCCGCGTCTACGGCACCCCGAGCTATTCGTCACCGGAGCAGGCGGCCGGCAACCCGTACGTCGATGCGCGCGCCGATCTCTTCGGTGTCGGTATCACGATGTTTGAGGCGCTCACCGGAAAGCTTCCGTTCACCGGATCCGACGTCACGGCAGTCCTTCGGCGCATCATTCGCGAGGACGCGCCTCGCGCGAAAGTTCTGTCGCCCTGCGTCGACGACGGGATGGACTGCTTGGTCGCAAAGCTCCTGAGCCGGACGCCCGCGAGCCGCTACCCGTCGGCCCGTGCCTTGATGCGCGCGCTCGACCCCTGGCTCGCAGACCGGATCCGGACCGAGCGCGCCCTCGCGGCAACGCTACAGGTCGCCGCGGACACCAGCAGCATCCGCCCAACCGCGCGACACGAGATGGTCGCCGCCTAGTCTTCGACGCCGCTCGCGCCGAGCGCGTCGATCAGGCGCCCGACGTCCGCGGGCGCGGCCATCGCGTGATAGCCCTTGTCGACGTAGAGGACGGTACCGGTGATGCCGCTCGCCAGCGGGCTGCACAGGAACGCCGCTGCGTTTCCCACTTCATCTGCACGCAGCGCATCGGGGAGAGGGGCGTTCATCTGGTAGTACTTGATCATCTTGTGGATGAAGCCGATCGCGGACGCCGCTCTCGATGCGTACGGCCCCGCTGAGATCACATTGACCCGATGTCCCCATTCGCGGCCCAACTCGAGCGCCAGCATGCGTGCATCGGCCTCGAGCGCAGCTTTGGCCGATGCCATCCCACCACCATAGTCGGCGACGACTCCCCGACTGGCGAGATAGGAGAGCGCCAGAAATGCACCCTGTTCTCGCATCAAGGGCTGCAGCCGCTGCGCGAGCGAGACGAACGAATACGCGCTTGCACCGTGCGCTGCGAGATACCCCTTGCGGCTGGTCTGCATCAGCGGCTTGTTCACCTCGGGGCCGTTCGCCAGGCTGTGCACGACGATGTCGAGACAGCGATCGCCAAAGTCCTCGCGGAGCTTTTGAGCCACGCCGTCAACGCTGAAATCGCCTCTGTCGCGATACCGCTTCTGTGCGAGAAGCTCTTCGGGCGCGTCCAAGAGTGAATCGTACTCGGCGTCGAGCGCATAGATTTTTTCGAGCTCGAACTTGCTGCCGTCGGGCATCCGCAGCGAAGCGTCGAGCTTTCCACGCCGGAGCAGGGTCTCGAAAATCCCAAGCGCCGGCGGCCAGGTGCCGACGCAGACCGAGGCTCCAGCCACGGCGAGCGCCTTTGCAATTGCAAAGCCGAAGCCACCATCGTCGGCAACACCGGCAACGAGCGCTCGCTTCCCCGAAAGGTCGATCGGCAACATGGGCGGAACCTTATCGCCAGACCCGACAAACCGCTACACTCCGCGCCATGGAACAGAAGGACCAGGGGGTCGAGTATGATCGAGTTACCGACCAGTACTTCGCAGACCGCGGTTTGCGGCGCTATGCCGGCGTCTGGTCTCTCTGGGCACTCGGCGTCGGCGCGGTGATTTCGGGGGACTTTTTCGGCTGGAATTTCGGCTTGGCATCGGGTGGTTTCGGCGGTCTTCTGATCGCTACCCTCATCATCACGGTCATGTATGCGGGCCTCTGTTTCAGCATCGCCGAGATGGCCGCTGCCCTTCCCCATACGGGCGGGGCGTATTCATTCGCCCGCTCGGCGATGGGTCCCTGGGGCGCGTACATCACCGGCCTGGCCGAAAACATGGAGTACATCCTGACGCCCGCGGTGATCGTCGTCGGCATCGGTGGCTACCTCGGCGCGATTTTTGGCACCCCGCAAAGCATGGAGCCCATCTGGTGGCTTGCTGCGTACACGGCGTTCGTCGGCCTCAACGTCGCCGGGGTCGAGACGACTTTCCGGTTCACCGTCTTGATCACGGCCGCGGCCCTCGGGATCCTGATGGTGTTCTGGGTCGCTGCGATTCCCCTGTTCGACCTCGACTGGGCGCTGAACATCGAGCCCGAAGCCGGTCAGAGCCGCTGGCTTCCGTACGGCAGCGCCGGCGTGCTGTCCGCCCTGCCCTTCGCGATCTGGTTCTTCCTCGCGATCGAGCAGCTGCCTCTTGCTGCCGAAGAGGCGCACGCGCCGGCTCGAGATCTACCCCGCGGTTTGCTCTATGGCCTTCTTACCTTGATCGTCGCCGCGTTTCTCACGCTCTTTCTGAACGCCGGCATCGCTCCCGGCTCCGCGCAACTGGGCTCCTCGGCCGAGCCGCTCTTCGAGGGTTTCCAGACGATTTTCGGCGCTGGTCTCGGAGCAAAGGTTCTCGCTTTGGTCGCCGTGACCGGCCTGATCGCCAGCTTTCACAGCATCATCTTCGCATACGGCCGGCAGATTTTTTCCCTTTCGCGGGCGGGCTATTTCCCGCGATGGCTCTCCCGCACACACCCCCGCCGCCAGACCCCGTACATCGCGCTCTTCGTCGGCGCCTTGCTCGGCTATCTGGTCGCATACGGCATCCATGCGCTCGGGCCCGAGCATCCGGTCGGCGCCGTGCTGCTCAACATGGCGGTCTTCGGCGCTGTGATTGCCTATGCGCTTCAGATGGTTTCGTACATCTTGCTGCGGGTTCGCCTGCCCGATATCGAGCGCCCGTACAAAAGCCCGCTCGGAGTGCCGGGCGCGGTGGTGGCGCTGCTGATTGCCTTGGTGACCCTGATCGCGCTCTTCGTGACCGACCCGATCTATCAGAAGGTGGTCATTGGCGCCGCGGTTTGGTACGGCCTGGGCCTTCTTTGGTTCGCGGTCTACGCGCGGCGGAGGCTCGTGATGGCGCCCGAAGAGTCTTTCGCGCTCTCTGCGCACGATTCTCGGGACGAGCCGTAGCCAACGTGCCAAGCTCCGACCATGCAGGTTCTGCTGGTGCGGCATGCGGCTGCGGTCGACGCGGGGTCGGCGCGGACCGACTACGAGCGTTGGCTGACCGAGGCCGGCCGGCGGACCATGACCAAGGTCGGAGAAGCGCTCACGAACATGGATCTGCGATATTCCCTCATCTACACGAGCCCACTCGTGCGCGCGGTCCAGACCGCCGAGATTCTTGTTGCGACCCAGCCCGGGTTCGACGGTCCGGTCGAGGTTCTGAGCGCCCTTTCGACGGAGGAAGGAAGCGCCGCACAGGCACTGGCACCGCTCGATCGTGCGGCGGAAGACGAGCTCATCGTGATGGTCACCCACATGCCCAAGGTGGGCGTCCTCGCGGCGCATCTCGGCCAGCTCGCCACGGCCCCTTCGTTTCGAACAGCCTCTGCCTACCTGCTGAGCCTCGAAGGTGGCAACGGCCGCCTCGAATGGATGCTGGATCCGGACACATGCGAGCTCAGGCAGGTGTGACGGCCCTTTGCCCCGAGCCGCCTAGACCGTGCAGACCTGATTGCGACCGCGGTTCTTGGCTTCGTAAAGCGCCTTGTCCCCTTGGACGAACAGGTCCGGCGCGGTTGACGCATGGTCGGGAAAGGTCGCCACGCCCAGAGAAGCCGTCACCCGCAGCGGGCCGAGCTCGGTCTGCAGCTCGGTCCCTTCGAGCTCCTCGCGCACGCGCTCGGCAAGGAGCTGAGCGCCCCGCGAGTCGGTTTCCTCGCAGAGAACGCAGAATTCTTCTCCGCCAAATCGCGCCACGATGTCGGTTTCCCGCTTCACGCGCCGTAGCACCTGGCCCAGCGCCTGAAGGACTCGGTCGCCCGCGGCGTGCCCATAGGTGTCATTGACCGCCTTGAAATGGTCGAGGTCGGTCACGATCACCGAGAGCTTTCGGCCGAATCGCTGGGCTGCGAGGAGCTTTTGTTCCATCTGATCGAGAAACGCCCGCTTGTTCAAGCAGCCGGTCAGCCCGTCGGTCGTCGCCAGCTCCTCGAGCTGTCGAACGAGGCGTGCACTCGCCATCGCCACCGCAAGATGGTTGGAAAGCGCTTGGAGTGTGGCGCGTACAGCCGCTCCGAACGCGTCTGGTCTCTTCGCCGCGACGATCAAGGTCCCGATCGGTTCCTCTCGAACGACGAGGGGTAAGACCAGGAGCGACTCCATCCCCTTGAGCCTGGCCTTCTTGGTGAAGAGCACCTGCTGCTTCGAATCGAACTCGCCGCGGTAGGGCAGGTAGTGCCTGTTCTTGACCACCATGGCGGTGAGGGAAGTGTTGTCGCGAAACCGAAGGCCGTGAAAATCGAGTGCCCGCTCCCCTGACGCGCGCCGCACCGTGTGCTTCCGGCCCTCGTGCTGATATTCGGTGATCGCCGCAAAGTCGTGCGGCGCGATCTCCTTCGCCGCCGTCAGACCAACTTCCATGACCGCGTCCTGCGTTCGCGCAGTGCTGAGGTCTTGGGAGACGCGGTAGAGGATCTCTTGCTCGACCTTGGAGCGCTCGAGCTGCATGAACACGCGTTCGTTTTCGAACGCTCGGAGGATGTGCGAGGTGCTGTCGCGGAGGAGCTCTTCCTCCTCGGGGCTAAACCCGCGGTCGACGAGTCGGTCGGCGCAGAGCACGGCCCGGAGATGACCCCGTTCTAGAACTGGAACGGCAATGAACGATCGGATGGCCGCGGGACCGCGGTAGTAGCAAATCCCTCGATATCCGGTCCGAATTTGCGGAAGGTTGGTGGTTAGCTTGCGGCGGACCGCCGCACCCACCGCGCCGGCTCCGAGGGAAAACGGGCCGTCCGCAAGGTCGTCACTCTTCGACACCAACTCGACGATCCGAAGCTGTTCCGGCTCGCTGGTGGGCATCAGGAGAACGCAGGTGTGGAGGTCGAGCGTTCGATGGAGCAGCTGCAGGGCGTGGTAGAGCGCCTGACGAACTTCCTGAACGCTGGTCTGGTTGAGACGGTCCTCGTCCCGCGCACCGCCCGACGAAGGTGCAACCAAGCGAAAGAGCCGAGTATCGTCGCGCACCTTTGCCTTCTGAGCCTCGAGCTCGAGCACAGACTGGCGACGGACGCGAACGATCTCTGCGCGCGTAAAGAGGTAGCTGAGCGCGCCGAAACCGGCCGTGAATAGTGCATTCAAACCGAGGAGCAACGGATCGCGAACCTCCTCGCCGAGGAACGCGATGGCGAATCCCAGCACGAGCGCAAAAGCAACGAGGCCGATGCCGGCTCGCCCCGTTGCAAAGGAGGCGACGAGCGCGACGGTGACGTAGGTCAACGGATAGACGTTGCTACCGACGCCCCCGCGAAGCTGAATCAGTGCCAGGACGCCGACGATCAGAAACGCGCCAAGCTCGAATGCAGACTTCTCGTCGGTACCGTGCCGATGCGCGTTGTGCGCGCGGAAACCGAAGAGAGCCACCCAACAGACGAGCCAGACCAGGTGCCCCCAGCCGAGCTCTCGGCTTCCGGGAACGAAGAAGCCAGCAAGCAAGAAGGCGGCGAGCAAGAACGCAGCGGCCAATCCCCATGTCGACCGCGCCGTGCGCCTGACGCGAAGCGCTGCCTGAACCAGGGCCGTCATACCAGAGCGGTGTTACGCTCCGATGCATCCGTTCAGCAAGAAATCCGCGGGAATGTGGGCTTCGAGCCCACCTAGGGACGGGGGAATTGGAAGACGAACTCCTCGGACCGAACCATCCCCAACTCGTCCCTCGCAATTCGCTCGACGTAGTTGGGGTCGCTGCGGAGGGCGTCGATCTCGCCCTTGAGCGTGGCAATCTCACGGACCAGCTCCTCATTAGACTCTCGAAGGTCCTGAAGCTCCGCGCTGAGGTGCCGGTAGCGGGGCAGGCCCTGCTCATCGAGAACGAGCGTGGGAACCGCCATCACGGCCATGACCATGAGGGCGAACGGAAGAAGCGCTGCGCTTGGTCTCACCGCCTGAAACTGACGCAATGCGGGGCCGATGGCAATTTTCCGCCCACTTTCGCGGGCTTGACAGAACCCGCGCAGCTTCTACTTTCAGTAGAGCGTGACAGTGACCTTGGACGAGCGGCATCGCCGAATCCTGTTCGCGGTCGTCACCGAGCACATCGCCTCGGGGAAGGCCGTGAGCTCTCGGTGCATCGCGAAGCGCTACGCGATCAAGCTGTCGCCGGCGACCATTCGAAACGTTCTGTCGGATCTGGAGGACGCGGAGCTCCTGCATCAGCCGCACACCAGTGCGGGCCGTGTCCCGACCGATGCGGGTTTCCGATGCTTCGTCGATGCGATCGCCACGGCTGGAGAGATCTCAGACGCCCACCGAATCGCGTTGCTCCAACGCCTTCAAGACTTGGAGCCAGGCGCCGACGCCGTTCGGGAAACGGGCCAACTGCTGAGCCGGCTCACCGGGACCGCGACGATCATCGCGCAGCCGACGGTCGTGGAAGCGACTCTCGATCAGCTGCGGTTCATGCGACTGTCTAGCGGCAGGACGCTCGCCGTCTTGGTTACGCGAAGCGGCGTGGTCGAAAACCGAGTGGTCGTCACCGAGCTCGCGGTGGACGACCACAGCCTCGAACGCGTGAACAACTATCTCGCCGAGCTCGTCGGCGGCCGGACGCTCGCGGCGGTCCGAAACCTGCTCGCGGTTCGACTGGCGACAGAAGAAGGCCAGTACCAGATCCTCCGAGATCAGGCCCAGCAGATGGTCGAGGCCACGGTCGACGGCCCAATGGAACGAGCGCGCGTTGTCATCGAAGGGCAGGGCGCCCTCTTCGATCGGCCCGAGTTTGGTGATGCGGAGAAGATTCGCCGATACCTCAGCGCGTTCGAGGAGAAGCAGAAGCTCCTCCAGCTGCTCGAGCAGACCTTGCTGACCGATGGCGTGCAAGTCTTCATCGGCTCGGAGGCGGCGCTCGACGACGTGGACGACATCAGCGTGATTTCGAGCCCATATCGCCGGGATGGCGCCCGTGTCGGCTCCTTTGGAATCGTGGGTCCGACGCGCATGGACTACAAGAAGTACGTACCTTTGGTAGGATTTGCCGCCGATGTGCTAAGCGACGTGCTCGACGGACGGCTACCGGGCAGGTCCAAGGGTTCTTAGAGAAAGACGGTCAGGGAGAATGAGCGAACACGTGGGGGACGAGCCGGAAGACGAGCAGGGGAGCGGCGCGGGTGAGGACGACGAGGTCATCTTTCCAGAACAAGAAGATGGCGACGTGGCCGAACCGGAGCTCAGCGACCTCGAAAAGGCCCGTGCCGAGCGCGATCGCATGCGCGATCAACTGCTGCGCATTGCCGCCGACTTCGACAACTTTCGGAAGCGATCGCGCAAGGAAATCGAAGAGGTTCGCCGACGAACCATCGAGGACACGCTCCGAGAGGTCTTGCCGATTGTCGACAATCTGGAGCGCGCGGCCGACGCCGTCGACGGTGCCACCGACGTGTCCGCAGTTTCGGACGGAGTGCGAATGGTCCTGCGCGGCTTTGACGATATCGCCAACCGCCTCGGACTCAAGCGAGTGCCCACGGTCGGAAATCAGTTCGACCCGACCTGCCACGACGCCATGCAGCAAGAAGAGACCAACGAGCATGCGCCGGGCACCATCGTATCGGAGGTCGTTCCCGGCTATTTCTTGGGGGAGCGTTTGTTGCGGCCGGCCATGGTAGTCGTCGCGAAGCCGGTGTCGGGCGGCGGCGGTCAGAGGAGTGATGCGGACGAGGATGGCAACGACGGGGATGAATAGTCGCGCCTTTGATGCACTGTGGTCC
>Ga0316201_10000540_pt1 | contig 22020 bp, 26 predicted proteins | sample CS6wburrow_MG_FD_204516 | JGI IMG/M metagenome (GOLD analysis project Ga0316201, IMG submission 204516) | Coastal sediment microbial communities from Delaware Bay, Delaware, United States - CS-6 worm burrow | ecosystem: Environmental > Aquatic > Marine > Coastal > Sediment | place: USA... | reverse complement strand
AAAGACTCATCATCCGCGCTATCGCCCTTTGGTGACAACTTCGACATATTCTGGGATGTCGCATAAGCATTAGCAGCAATATTCGGATCTATAATTTTATCCAGTGGCATAATTTAAATACTCCTCAATTCAATACATATTATATATCTTATCCTATCGCCTCACCAGAACGAATAACGTTTTTGTTCGGCTAGGAAAATAAGGCGCTGATTAAAAAAGGCTACGTGAGCCGAAATTTGCCAACTTCCGAACGAAGACGTTATTCGTTCTAGCCACGTAACATATCAATCGTGCGCGATATCATTGCCCGCGACTGCTCTATCAAACCTAAGTTCGCTTCGTAAGAGCGCTGCGCCTCGCGCACATCCATCATCTCAACCATCAAATCAACATTCGGCTTTTTTACATAGCCATCCGCATTGGCCGCTGGATGATCCGGCATAAATTCCAATGAAAACGGCTTTTGCGCATCAACACCAATTTTGTTAACACTCACCATTTGCAGGCCCAATTCACGATCCAGCTCATTTTTAAAGCTGATCGTCTGACGACGATACGGATCCGCCCCCGGCGTCTGCCCGGTCGTATCCGCATTGGCAACATTTTCCGAGATCACACGAATACGTGCGCCCTGTACCCGCATCCCGCCGGAGGAAACCTTTATCGCGTTGAAAAGATCATCACTCATCAATATATACTTCCCTTAAAAATCTCTTTTATCTTTACTTACCCAAAGCGGTACGGATCATACCAACCTGCTTCTGATACACATTCACCATCAAATTGTAATCCATCACATTCTGAGATGATTTCATCAGTTGCTCTTCTAAAATCACCGCATTGCCTGTCGGCGCGACTTCATACATATCCTTACCTTTGCGGGCCTTGAGCATCTGCTGCGTATCACCGGTATTGTCGATATGCCCCTCATTCGTCGCAGCCACGGTCAAAGAGGATTTCACCGCCCCCGGCTTGGGGAAAAACTGAGAAAAATCAACCTCAACCAAATCCTTTGGGCGATATCCGGGGGTATCGGCATTAGCAATATTCTGCGCAAGAAGCCCATGCCTCTGCCCCAAAAAATCCATCTTTGCCTTTAGCGCCCCAAACAATCCTATGTCTTGCATCGTCATAATCAAAAGCCTTACACTTGTTTTCTCGAATGAACTATGCAGGAAGCATGCCAATGGCAGACTTTTACGACGACGGCACAAACAAACACGGCAAAGATGGGCTAAACCCTGTAAACGCAAAGGAAATCCCCAAAAAGAAGACAGCTGTGGCCTTAAGCGAATCTGAAGGCGGGAAAAAAGTGCCGCGCATAGCGGCCGCCGGACGGGGGCTTTTGGCAGAAAAAATACTACAGCTTGCCTATGATAACGGCATCAAAGTCCGCGAAGACGGAGATCTAGCGGAAATGCTCTCTGCAATAGAGCTCGATAGCCCAATACCGAGCGAAGCATTCATAGCCGTGGGAGAGATCCTATCCTATGTCTACCGCGCCAACGGCCAGTCTGATCCTTTCGACACCACAGGCCTCGCCGAGGAACAAGAATGAGCGCAAACAACAATTTAGAAAAAGAGTTTCACAAGATTCATAGCGCGCTGGATGAGGCCACACAGCAACTCGAACAAGGCCATATTCCAGCCCTTCAGCCCTTAGAAAGCCGCATCATGGCGTTATGCCAAAGCGTTTCTGCCAGCCCACCAGCCACCGCAAAACAAATTCAGCCCCTGATGGGCCAGGCCATCCAGAAGCTTGACATATTGGCGCAAGACCTCCAAACGTATCAGGACTGTGTAAAAAAAGAAGGATCATAAAAGAGAATGGAAACCATAGACATCACGCAGATTATGCGCCTGCTCATGGCTTTATCCTTCGTACTGCTCCTTATGGGTGGGTTTGCCATGCTTCTGAGAAAACTCGGTCTGTCCACAGCGCAAAACATCAAGCAAAACAAAGAACGCCGCCTGAAAATCATTGAATCCCTTCCCCTCGATTCCCGCCGCCGCGCGGTCATTCTTCAATGCGATGAAAAAGAACATCTCGTAATTTTAAATGCTAACGGCGAAACATTGGTGGAACAAAACTTGTCCCCGATTGAAAAGAAAGACGATACATAAAATTTCTTAAACACATCTTTTTCCTGATCCTTGTCCTTGTGGCCGTTATTGCCGCATGGGGCTTTTGGTATACCACGGATTAAAAGCTCAACTCCGACATCACCGCATTTGCGTAAACTTCGCCCTTCAATGCGGAAAACAATTTCTACGTCGCGTATAGCGGTCTGTATGCGCCTGCAGAAACGCAGCCCCCTTAGCGTATGGGCTAAAACTCTATAATGTAGAGATCGCGTGGATGATAAAACAGCGCTGCGTTTTCAGGATGAAGCTCAATCTTATGATTCTTGGACGCGGCAAAATGCGGAAACTGCGCCACAGTAAAAGCCCAAAAAGCTGAGCGCTGATTCTCTACATCCAGGGCAAAACACAAAATGTTTCGCCAGAGGACATACCCGCCTTTCTCGAAAACGCAGATAAATCGCTCTACGACCCCTTCACGGAACCCACTTCCGCTGGGATACCGAAGCAAAGAGCATTTATTTTCTACTAGTACATGATGAATTTCGGCACGATCTATACTACACGAAGTAACATCGCACCTGTGGACTCTTTGACGGATTCGAAAAAGCCCTCTTAAAGCACCGCATGTCCTTCCCTATGATAGAGGTATGCGCAACACACATTTTTTGAAATTTCTGATCATTGCCGCAGCTTTCCTATCGAGCCTCTTGCTTGTCGATTCGGCATTTGCACAAAACGTTTCTATTGACCTTGGTTCTGATGGAGACGGCACAGTCACAGGCCGTGTCATCCAGCTTGTCGTCCTGCTCACTGTCCTGTCTCTGGCCCCATCGATCCTGATCATGATGACATCTTTCACACGGATCATCGTCGTGCTGTCCTTCCTGCGGACCGCTATCGGGATTCAGCAAACACCGCCCAATACAGTAATGATCTCACTGGCCCTGTTCTTAACCTTCTTTATCATGTCGCCAACGCTGGAATCGGCCTACAAAGCTGGGGTTATCCCTTTGATGAATGAGGAGATTACAGAAATAGAGGCTTTTGAGCGCACATCCGCACCGTTTAAGACCTTTATGCTCAAACACGTACGCCCGGCGGATCTAGAACTTTTCATAGATTTAAGCGAGTCCGGTCCGTTCGACAGCGCGCAAGACGTCCCCTTGCAGATCGTCATTCCGTCTTTCATGATCTCGGAACTGCGCCGCGCCTTTGAAATTGGCTTTATGCTGTTTCTCCCTTTCCTGATTATTGATCTGGTCACCGCTTCTATCCTGATGTCGATGGGGATGATGATGCTCCCGCCCGTGACGGTCTCCCTACCGTTCAAGATCATTTTCTTTGTGCTGGTCGATGGCTGGTATTTGATTGCCGGATCACTCATTCAAAGCTTCGACTCCGGACCCATTGTCCCTGGCGGATAACTGTTATTTCGCTTCCACGCGGTAGCTCTCCAGAAAATCCTTAAACAAATCCACTTCCGAAACCACGGACATGAGCGTATCCCGGTCGGCCAGCCGCCCATTTTGCCGGGGCCGCGTAATCACCTCGAACAAATGTGCCTTGTTCGTCTGCGCCATAAGCGGGCTGAATTTTTGCCGCAAATTCGCTAACCCGATCCGGTCATTGGCAAGGCTCAACGAGATACAGGTATTCATGATCAAATCACGCTGCAGATCACTCAGCGCCGCATTAATCTGCTCATCCGCCAGCACATCCAACAAGGCCTCTGCTGCATCCTGCCAATAGCCAGCCCGCCACGCGATATCCGCCTTTAACCGGCTCACATCACTTCCAATATCCAGCGTTCTGAGCAAAGCCAATGCCTGATCTGGACGATTGGCTTGAGAAAATGCGTTGGCTTTGAGCAAAATAATCTCACGATCCCGCGCTTTTTTCACAGGCCCATCCAGCACAATCTTTTGTGTGTCCGACGCCTTCTTCAAAACATCCAACGCCTTCTCGGGCTGCTTATCCAAAAGGAAAATTCCGGCCAGCCGAACAGCCACGCGGACTTTTTCTTCGCCTTTCACACGATGATCAACCTGATGCTTCAGAAGGCGCGACGCCCGCCCCAGCAAATCGGCACGCACAAGGTGCTCGGCCAATTGTTGCACCAGCTTGTTGCCATCTTCTCCCGAAGGCGTTAACTCGCTAAATTGTTCAAACAATGCCACAGCATCTAACGGACTTAAGTTTTTCAACTCCTCCCCGAGAAACAGGGCAGAAAAAACATCACTCATTTCCGCAGTAATACGCCGCCCCAAAGGGGTATCCGATGCAATCGACGCCGCATCACGCAAAATCATAAGGCTCTTCACATAGTCTTTTTGTTCCAGATATGCACGCGCCAGCCAATAATTGATCTGCGCTTCCAACTCATCACCGCGCCACGCATAACGCAGCCGCTCCAGACGATCAATCACACCCTCATGGTCAACCTGCTTGTTTTGCTCAAGCAAACGCGTTAGCGCCAAACCGGACTTAGCCCGGAACAAATCATCTTGTCCTTTCGTCAACGCCTGCCATATATCAATAGTATCCTGTACTTTTCCGCGCTGGCGAAGCGCTTCACCCTGCAAATACTTCAAAGCCGCTAGTAACGGTTTAGCTAACTTTTTCTCATCATGCTCAACCAAAACCAAAAGCTCCTCCGCCTGCTCAACCTTTCCTGCCCGCAACGCAATTTCGGCAAGGGACAAAGCCAGGCGATGTGTAATCAAATCTGGGTAATCATAAAGAAACCCGAAATGATCCGGCAAAATTTCTGCGGCCTGCTGCCAATCCCCGAGATCGGCTAAAACAAAGGCCTTCCAGTATCTAATCTCCTCATAAGGTTCCAATCTTTTATCCAAAAGATCGCCCAGAGCTACCTCGCTCTTGCGATCAAAGGCATTGGCAACCCCACGCAACGCGATAAATTCTGCATTCCGCTCCAAAGCTGGCATTTCCTGATGTGCAAAAGTCAGAAACCCTATAGCCTCAGCACTTCGACCATGAGCTATATACATCTTGGCCAGCGTAACCATATCCTCAACCTTACCCGCCTCTGTATTCTGGCTCATATTCGCAAGAATAATATTCTTATTTCTATTGATCAGACTGGCCGGACCCATCTGCCATTCTGCAAAATTGAAAATACGTGGACCACGGGTTTCTTGCATCTTTTTCCGGTGTTTTTCAATGGCGTCCAAAGAAGAAGGGCGCATCAGAGACATTTTTTTTTCTGGCAACATCGCCAACCCGCCAGAACGTGAAACAACCACCCCTGCATCTGTAATTTGAATCTTCAAATCATCGACCTTGGGCCTGATGACCAACCCTATAGGAGAATGCAATACTTCAAAATCAACATAGCTTTTCTTCGCGCCAGCAAAGTCCTTGGCATCTTCAACTGTAACAACTTTAAGCACCTGTCCGGTCATCGGATCGTCAAGCTCGATCAACTGGCGCGCTGTTTTAAACGGCCATGTCATTTTCCCACTACGCTCAAGGCCTGCGCCAACCTCGCGAACAGGCTGAACAGCTTTCCGATGCATAGCTTTATCCGACAAAATCAAACGCCACATCAACTCACCACCATCCCCATGCATCTTGAACCCTTCAGGAAAACGCGTGCGATAAGCCATCCCAAGGCTCGGCGTAATCTCTTCAAATTCCTCAAACATTTCAGGCCTGGTACTGTTGATTTTAGGCCGCAAATGGTGATTACTAATATCAGTGAAAAGCCATAAATCCCCAAAACTTTCAAACACAGCCATACCAACACTATTCGTCGAAGTCACAGTAATCACATGTATTTCATCATCCAGATCATAAACGGGTACAACAGGATGTTTTTTAACCACAGGCGCTAGTGGCGGGTGCAATGCGGCGTCTTCCGTTTCGTGCTCTTCGTGCGCTAGCTCTTCCGCATGAACGTTACTCTGCTTTGACTTAGCCTCGTGTTCTTCTTGTGCATCCTCTTTGGAAATCAAAGGAACCGCAGGGGCATGCTCATCAACCAAAACAAATTCTACGGGTGGCGTCTTCTTATCAACACTCTTCTTTTCTTCTTTATGAGGCGCAGGCGCATGTTTTTCCATCTCAACTGCAATCTCTGTTTTTTGTGCCTCCACAGGCTTGTCCCCGGCATGGGGTAACTTTTCTATGATTTTCTGCGCAAGCCCTGATTTTTTTGGCTTGGTCTCTACAGTCTTCACCTTTGCTTCATTTTTAACCACCTTAATCTCTGGCGTAGTTTTCTTCACAGGAGGTCTTGGCACAGACACTTCTTCCTGAGCAACAGCCTTGCTTTTCTTCACCGCTGGGCGGGGAACAGGATTGTAAACATCAATCACAACACGGCGCTGCACATAAAAAGACTTCACCTCGCTGTCTTCCGGTATCTTAAACATAACCTTCAGGGGCTTCGTTGAGAGAACCGTCATCGATTGCACATTGGCCAGCTTGGACAAAAGGGCCTTCGACTGATCAAGTGTTGCATCCTTGGCAAATGAAACCGTCAGCCTTCCGTCATCAGACTGGAACAGAGAAAACTTAACAGGTTTTTCCCAGTCAAAAACAAGGCGCGAATAAGCACCATGAGGACCACCGCGCACACCAACATGGTCCTGCGCATAAGAAGTCATGGGAAATAATAAACACAGGACAACAGAAGCCAAAAAGAATAGTCTTTTCATGACGAAAAGATCATGCCACACCCCAAGAGTCTGGTCCAGCGTGTTTGCGTCCCTCCGTGAAAGAAAACAAATCAATTGCGCCCTTCAATGCGCAGCAAACTTCTCATTGCTCCGCCTTCCTTTGTAATAAACAAATCAACACGCCGCGATAAATCCACCCGCTTTTCCTCCGCCAAATCGGCTGGTAAATCATCATAACGCACACTGGAAGAACCATGCATAATCAAAGGCCTGCTATATCCAGCCTCACGCAAAAACGACGCAACAACACCAGCCCGCCCCAACGACAACGCCCAACCAGACGGATAAGGATCAGCAGCACCATGCGCAAGCGCAGGGTCAATATGACCGACAACATCCATTTTATTCTTCACGCGGCTCATTGTCCCGGCAATCAAAAACAAAATTCTTTTTCCCTTTACTTGAAGTTCAGCCTGTGTTTTCCCAAACAGCAAAGCATCAGGCAAAGAGACAATCAACCCTTCGTTCTTTTTGACCACAAGCACATTGTCAATTTTTTCATACGCCAATAAATCTTCTATAATCCCTTGCAGATAATCAACATTCAGCGCTCTTGACGAACGCACTTTATCAATTTGAATTGCATCCATAACCCCGGACTTACTGTAAGGCTTGCTATATTTTTCCTGAAACTCGCTGCCAAAAGCTGCTGTGACCTCTTCCCACTTATCCTCTTCCGGCACAGACATTGAGTAAAGGAGAACAAAAAATGTCAGCATCAAAGCCATCACATCTGTAAAACTGATTAACCAAAGCGGAACCTCAGAAGCAGAAGAGTGCCCTCTTTCTTTTACAATCCGCTCAGAAACATAAACCGTAGACGTATCTCCCAAAGTCAACTTTTCATTCTGCTCAGGCCCCAAGCTCGTTTTTTCAGCCATGCTATTGCCCCACCCCCTTTGTCGTCTCACCCTTCACCAGGTCCAGTGACTCATAAGGATGAAAATAAATATTTAGATATCCATTTTGCCCTTCCCCGATCGCAGCGCTAATATATTTTTTCGGCAAACCGACCCCCTCCAGTTTTTCAGCAAACCCTGAAACTTTAAGGACCTTCTCCTGAAACAATTTCGGGTTGTGCTTCAGGAGCAAAGCTGGATCATCCGAAACAGACAAAATCATATCCATTCTATAAGGAATCTCGTGCTTTTCCGCTTTCAAAAGGGAGATCAGCGTTGGTAAAAATGCGCCCTGCCCTTTGATATACCCCTGCCCACCTTCATAAGAAACAGATACACCGGATACAGGAATATCAATCGCACGCTCAAAATTCAAAACCGGAACACGGACATGCATAACATTGCCAAAGCGGTTGCGTGTTGCCTCAAACCCAGCAATTTTAGCACCCATCGCCGCCTCAATTCTGGACAATGTGTCCCCGTCATTAATCACCTGATCTGCATTTTCTTCTTCTGAAGGCGCCTGATCAAACGTTTTTATCTTGTTGGAAAAAGCCAAAGATAAACTATTCATGACAGGATGTGTTTTAACATCATCAAAACCGGAAACCGAATTCATAACAATGAAAAAGGAAAGCAACATCAAAAACAGCGATAAAGACAAGAATTGGTTCACCATGGCGTATTAAAGCTCTTGATATTGTTAGCATACAAGTCACATTCTACATCGAAACACTCAAAAAAGCGATGAGTCGGATTAAACGGATGTAAGAAAAAAAGCAGGCTTTTTAAAAGCCTGCTCAACCCACCCCAATAACCTTACTCAAAGGCTCATTTAAACGCATAAAAAAATTTGTCCGCTAGTCAAATTCTTCCAATAATTTATCAATTTCATCCTGAGATATAGCCTGATCCTTCATTTGCGGCCCATTCAATAGCGCAGCATCACCGGTGCGCATATCATCACCGGAAACCTCATCCGGAAATCCAGGTAACTTCTGCCCCAAGACAGAGACCAGCTTACCGACTTTATCTTCAATACTTTTTAACGTCCTGACAACCTTCGTAATACGCTGCCCCGTAATATCCTGAAACGAACAGGCTTCATATATTTTTGTCACCTGCTCCATCAAAGCATCGCCGTTCTCACCGCCAACTGCCATAGCCTTCTCGGAAATCACATCGCAAGCATCCATGATCGTCCCTGTAGCCTGCGCTGTAGACTCAACCACAGCATCCAGCTCATCCGTCGCAATAGGAATATCCTTGTCATTAATATCCATCGGGCGCGCAATGCCAATTTCCTTACGCGATTCCTCAATAATGTCCTGTAAATCCGTTAGCTCTTTAAAAATAGCCTCGCGTGAAACCTCTTCCACATGCTCAACTTTTGAAATAACAGAACTAATGATCTGAACAACCTGATCTCTTTCATAAGAATTCGACATAAATCCTCCCCTGACCTATTTGTATAATTCTATTTCTAAAAAACTAAAATTCGCCTAGAACAGCCGTCATCTTCGTCTTCAAGGTCTCGGCATTGAACGGTTTTACAATATAGTTATTCACACCAGCCTGTTTCGCAGCAACCACATTCTCTGTCTTGCTTTCGGCCGTGATCATAATAAAAGGTGTGCCTTTATACGGCGCATCAGCCCCACGAAGCTTACGCAAGAATTCAATTCCTGTCATCGGCTCCATATTCCAATCAGAAATAATCAAGCCATAGGATTTGCCCTGAACTTTTTCCAAAGCCATAGTTCCATCCGTTGCTTCATCAACATTGTTAAAGCCAAGTTGCTTCAAAAGATTCTTAATAATCCTAAGCATAGTGGTGTAATCATCCACAATTAGAATATTCATATTCATATCGACAGCCACGATTTCTTCTCCTTAATACCTGTAAGAATAATCAAAATTTACGCAGTGTATGACAAAAGCTACTTGAGCCATGCAAATGACAAAAGCATTATGACCGGAAATAGTTAACGGAATGTAAGCAAAAAAAAGAAAAAATATCCCGCAATATTTCTCTAAAAGAATAATAGGAAACCCGGCGCAGATCAAGACGAGAACAGGCATCATAAAAGCACAACAAGCTCTCCTCCTATTCAACCTGCGGTAAACTTGGAAGTTTCTTTTGTTCCGCCAGCATAATAGTGACGGTACGCGCCCGTTCCGCATTCATCGCCGCCAAAACAGGAGATAACTTACGCGCCGACATCCGGGAGACAACCTGCACCAGAACATCAAGGTCGAGTGTATCAAATATTCGCGCAGAATCCTTAGGCTTCATCCCCTCATAGATTTTTACAAGAGAGGAAATCTGTTTTTGCTCTTCGTCTGATTGTTTTGCCAACAACGCCTCAATTTCAACACGAAGCTTCTTCAATTCCTGATACTTACGATCCAATTCTTGCTCTGCCGCACTTAACAAAGCTTCCCGCACCTTCATGTCTTTTGCGACACCATCCAGCTCTTTACGACGCTGAGCCAGATCATCAAACAACTCCATACGCACAGAGGTCATATCCAGATCCGAATCCCCGGCATCGCGCCACTCCGGCGCTTCTGCGCTATTATCTTCAAAAACAAGCTTTGGTTTATCCTCATGCTTTAACGTCGCCATCTCCGCAGCTGCCGATTCATCATCCTTAGTTTGCTCTGCATGGGTCTTATCCTCAGCAAAGGCTGATCCCGACAAGTTCGATACGCCAATTGCAACATCCGCCAGCCTGACAGAAAATGTCAAAATCGCAACCAGAATCAAGACTGGCAAAAGTCTGAAAGGACGTAAGGTATTCACGCGCCGCTTCCCCTTCTTCTAGGAACTTTCTTTTGCAAAGCGTCATAAAGTTCGCGCTCTGCCTGACTTTGAAAATGCGGCAAACCTTCTTCTTCCTGCTTCACAATGCCATGCGGTGCATCATTACTCGGCGCAGGCCCACGCGGCCCCTCCAAAGATTCTTCCCTTTCGTAATCGCGATCCTCAATAATAAATGACGGCAAATCGCCTTGCTCACCCCGGATTATCTCTTCATTGGAATAAGCAGGCTTCTTTGCCCGTAAAACCTTTTCACGTGTCCGACCAACTTTAGATTTCTTACGCCCCTCCGATTTTAAAGACGGCGCCCCCACAGACTTAGAGGCAACATCTACATCACTAGACTTATGAATATCAATCCCCTGCATAATCTTGCTGTTCTTCTCCGCCAGCGTTTCAAGCCGCTTGGCCATACTGTCACTGGCATCATTTATAATCTTAAGCTCCTCCGACAAATTCTTTGATTCCTTAATCAACGCCTCAATATGCCCGGCCTCGTTCTGACCCGTCTCCTTTAGATTATGAATGGCTTTTTCAGCCTGATTGATACTTGTCACCAAACTGGTGATAATCTGATCAAAATCTTCACGGTGCTTACGAAATGCATTCAGACTATTCGAAAGGCGCATGGCATAAAAAATCATGGCCCCCAGAAAAATCAAAACAACGACATCAAGAATAAACCCTAGTAATACGCTACTCATTAACTATCTTCTTTCTGCGGCTCAACGTAGTCCTCTACGCAAACGGCAATATTCCCCTGCTTCCTGCCAACGGGACCTCTAAACATTGGAAAATCACCACAACGCAATTCCAGATGATCGCTTGTTATGGTGTTAAGAAAAACCTGATCGCCAATCTGCCAGTTCAGCATTTCACCAAGCTGCACAGTTATCTCACCCAAAACAGCTTGCAACTGAATATCGGTCTTATAAAGCTCTTCGGTCAAATGACTCTCCCAAATCGAGTCACGTCCAAATTTCTCCCCCATAAACATCTGGAGCAAAAGCTCCCGGATTGGCTCCAGCGTCGCATAAGGAATAATCACTTCCATGCGACCACCGCGCTCGCCCATATCCACACGCAAGCGCGCCAGAACACAAGCATTCCCGCCCTGGCTGATCGTCGCAAAACGCGGGTTCGTCTCCATCCTGTCCAGATTAAACGACACAGGAGAAAGCGGATCAAACGCTGAAGAGAGATCGCTCAGCGTCACATGCACCATGCGCTCAACCAGCTTGGTTTCGATAGTCGTATAGGGCCGCCCCTCAATCCGTATAGCCGCCGAGCCGCGTCGCCCGCCAAGCAAAACATCCACGATAGAGTAAATCAGAGCACTGTCCGTGACCATCAGGCCGTAATTGTCCCACTCCTCTGCCTTAAACACCGAAAGCATAGCGGGAAGCGGGATCGAATTCATATAATCGCCAAAACGCACCGTAGAAACCTGATCAAGGCTCACCTCGACATTATCACTGGTCAAATTCCGCAAAGAACTCGACATCAGGCGGACCAGACGGTCAAACACAATATCGAGCATAGGAAGGCGCTCATAATTGACCATCGCCGAATTAATCAGCGCCATCACACCGGATGTCTCGCCATCACCCAGCCCGTCATCATCAAACCCTAAAAGACTGTCAATTTCTTCCTGGTTCAAAATGCGCGTGTTACCATCCGCATCGGTCGTCGTTTCCGGAGCCGGAGTCGCATCAGCATCAACAGCAGAGTTGTCACCACCATCGTCATCGGCCATGGATTCCCATTCATCCATCATGGCCTTTTCTTCGTCGCTCATCTCCTGAAGCTCTTCAGTGTCGCTCATCGCCTCTTACACTTCCTTGTATACATGCGCACTGCACATTTTGTTACGATTTTAACTCCCAACAGCATATGAAGCAAGAAACATGCCGCATTATACACCTTATAAGAACCCGACTGCCCATTCACTGCTGTATATAAGACAATTACTGGATCAAAATTTCCTGGAACAGAACATCCTTGACCTCTGTCGGGTACGCCGCCTGATTGACACGCCAGAGAAGTTCCATCTGCAAACGGTAAATCCCTGCAGAGCCCCTTAAATCACGAACACGAAGCTCCCGCAAATATGTCTGAAACTGATCAACAACACGCGGGATAACAGCTTCCACAGCTGCCTTATCCGACGAATTTTCCATTTCAAGCTGAACCCGCAAGCGCAAATAACGAGGAGTCCCATCGGGGCTATTCAAATTGACAATCATCGTCGGAATCTCAAGGAAATTCGATGATGCACCGCCACCATGACCATCGTCACCACCACCATGGCCATCATCTTTAGATGCGCCGTGACCATCACCTTCCTCACTATGCGCACCCTCTTCTGCATGTTCTTCAGCACCACTCCCCAGATATGGATCAAGCATACCGGTGAAATAGGCCACTGCGCCACCGCCGCCCAAAAGCAACAACGGAACAAGAATAATAAGGATTTTCTTTATAGGAAGACCACCGCCTTCTACTTCTTCTCCATCTTCTCCCTCACCGACCTCTTCACCATCGCGATCCTGCGCTTCACCATCGTCTTCAAACTGTTCTTCTTCATCTGCCATAATGAAATATCCTGTTTATGCCCTGATTTGTATATTGAAATGCGAAGAGAAATACGCGATCGCTCAAATGAGTATAAGACACCTGTGCGCCAACGTCTAGAGTCAGACATTATTTGCTCGCCATGCGGAAAAAACTTCCATACCGAATAGAAAAATGCCGGCAAAGACGAAACGCCTGCCACCATATAACAACGTGACAACACGCAGAAAAATCACCACATCCATTTGAAATAAAACAATTTTTAAAACTGGCACAGACTATGCATTGTCTTCAGCGTCGGTAAAAGAACACCATTGTGAAAAGACGCCGGCATAAGTTCACGACTTGAGTAAGGTATTAGGAACAAAGGCAAAATGGAAAACAGTATCTATATCGCCCTTTCGCGGCAAAAAGTTCTTAAAACCAATATGGATATTGTTGCGAACAACATCGCCAATATGAACACCACAGGCTTTCGTGGTCAGACCCCCCTGTTCGAGGAGTACATCACTGACCCCACATATAATAAAGACCCGATGTCCTTTGTGCTCGACTACGCACAATTCCAAAACACAGCCGCAGGATCGCATGAGCAAACCGGTAATCCGCTTGATGTGGCCCTGAACGGCCCCGGATTCATGGCGATCGAAGCACATAACGGCGATACCGTTTACACCCGTGATGGAAACTTCCAACTCAGCGCAGATGGAACACTCACAACCATGGCCGGACTTCGCGTGCTTGGCAGCGGCGGTTCAATCAACATTCCGGCCGGCTCCACCGAAATCAACATCGATGAAAAAGGCATCATCTCGAACCAAAACGGTACACTAGGCCAATTACAGATTGTAGAGTTTGAAAATCTTCAATCCCTTAAACCACAAGGGGATAACACCTACCGTACAGACGGCGGAAAAAAAGAGCCCTCAAACACAAACGTACAGCAGGGCTTTATAGAAGGCTCAAACGTCAACCCGATCATGGAAACCAACCGCATGATTTCAATTTTACGTGATTACCAGCGCGTCCAGCGCCTTCTGGAAGGTGAACATGAACGTCTGCGTAGCGCCATACAAAAACTCAGCAAAGTTTAGGAAGAAAACAATGAAAATGACTCCTCTATCCCCTCTCCAAAGGACACGGCAAGCTCTGAACCTGCCTGACACCAGATGGATTGTACTGAGAAAAGCAGCCAATGACAATGTCACAAATGACAACAACAAAGCGTAACTAAAGGAGAACAGAGTTATGAGATCACTGGATATCGGCGCAACAGGAATGATGGCACAACAGCTTAATGTTGATGTAATTTCCAACAACATCGCAAATATGACAACCACGGGCTACAAGCGCCAACGCGCCGCCTTTCAGGATTTAATGTATCAAAACATAAACCGCCCAGGAGCCTCCTCTTCCGATGCCGGCACAACCGTACCCTCTGGCTTGCAAGTTGGTCTGGGTGTAAAGACAGGCGCGGTGTACCGCATGGCAGGACAAGGTGCGATCGAGATGACAGAAAACGAACTGGACATTGCCATCACAGGCCGTGGTTACTTCCAGATCGATCTGCCAAACGGCAACACAGCCTACACCCGCGATGGCACCTTCCAGGTCAATGAAAACGGCGAAATTGTTACCGTACAGGGCTATCTGGTTCAACCGGGCATGACCATCCCCACTGATGCCGTGGATATTGATATCAATGATCAAGGCATAGTACAGGTCAAAATTCAAAATCAGGCCGCCGTACAAGAAATCGGGCAACTCCAACTGGCAGATTTTATAAACCCTGCCGGACTGGAAGCCATCGGCAACAACTTCTTTCTTGAAACCACAGCATCCGGCTCTCCAACAACCGGCAATCCGGCGCAAGATCAGTTGGGAACACTGCAACAAGGAGCATTAGAACTATCGAACGTCGATGTAGTCTCTGAAATCACAAAACTGATCTCCGCCCAGCGCGCATACGAGATGAATTCCAACATTATTTCCACCAGCGATGAGATGATGCAAACGGTCGGACAACTCCGATAGGGGTAAACGATACGATTAGCAATTAGGGAGTAGGACCATGAACAAGCAAGAAAAAAGGCACAAAAAGAAAAAAGGGGGGTTCAGAAAAACGCTCATCTTTTCTGTCCTCGCCATTATGTTTGCCCTGCCCTTCTCTAATGCCCGTGCGATCGGCCTAAAGGAAAACAGCGTCGTAAAGGATAGCACCATCAAGCTCGGTGATATTTTCTACGGCCTGCCGCGTGATGAAGAACGTGTCCTTGGCGCCGCGCCCCGCCCTGGCAAAGAAATGGTGCTCAATGCCCGTACACTTTTGCGCATTGCCATCTCCCTTGATCTGGCTTGGCGTCCCTCAAGCTCGGCAGATCGTGTAATCCTGCGCCGCGAAGCCACAATTATAGATCAGGATATGATCGTCTCCAGCATTAAAGATGCTCTGTTAAAAAAAGGAATGGACGGCCACTACAGCATCACCATACCCAAAGAATATGAGCAGATTGTCCTCCCCCATGAGGAAGATGCCACGCTAGACATCACCCGGGTCGTGCTTGAGCGCAACAAAAACCGCTTTGATGTGACCATCGCCGCACCCTCCAAAGAAAACCCGATCCAGCAAGTGACGCTGCGCGGCAATATTCACCCGATGATTATTGTTCCGGTCCTCAAAACGGGGGTCGAACAGGGCCGCATCATCCAGGATAGTGACATCGACTACATAGAGGTCAAAGAATCCGCCTTTATCACCGGCACCATCATCGATGATCGAAAACTGATCGGCATGACCCCACGCCGCATCGCCTTTGCCGGCCGCCCGATCAAACAACAAGATATCATCGCCCCCGTGATCGTTGAGCGCGGAGAACTTGTAATTATGAGCTTGTCCGAAGGCGTTCTCAATCTCACCGCACAAGCCAAAGCACTGGAAAACGGGGCACGCGGTGATGTCATTCGCGTCCTGAACACGGCCAGCAACATCACCATTCAAGCCCTCGTCACGGGCGAGAAAGAAGTCAGAATTGTATCCAACTAACTTGCGTCACCAAAATGAAATGAGAGAACGAGGTCACAATGCGTAAAAGTAAAAAAACACTTCACATATCACTAGCCATACTGGTTAGTCTATCCTTAAGCAGCTGCTCGACAGCAGATCGCCTATCTCAGGTTGGTAAAGCCCCGAACATGGCCAAAATTGAAAATCCGCAAAATCAGGAAAACTACGAACCGGTCAGCCTACCCATGCCCCGCGCCCAAAGCGACAACAAGGAAAACAACTCTCTTTGGGCCTCCAACCGCGTGACATTCTTCAAGGATCAGCGCGCCAGCAATATCGGCGATATCATCACTGTCATGATTGATATCAAGGATGAAGCCACGATCGACAATGAAACAGAGCGCAGTCGCTCCAGCAACGAAGATGCCGGACTGGATAATCTCTTGGGCTACGAAACGGCGCTCAACCGCGTCCTGCCTGAAACGGTCGACAACGCCAATCTTGCTGGCTTTGGTGCCAATTCCAGCCACACTGGCTCCGGTAGCATAGAGCGCGAAGACGATATAAAAATGCGCATGGCCGCGCTCATCACTCAGCTCCTGCCCAACGGCAATATGGTCATCCACGGCAAACAAGAGGTACGGGTGAATTTTGAAAAACGCATCTTGCAAATTGACGGGGTCATACGCCCAGAAGATATCTCCACCAACAACACGGTATCCTACGACCAAATCGCCGAAGCGCGCATCGTCTATGGCGGCGAAGGCCAGATCACCGATATGCAACAGCCCCGCTACGGCCAGCAAATCTACGACATCATCTTCCCGTTTTAATCAAAGAAAATTGAAAATAACAAAACAAAAGCCCCTGCTCTCGCTAAGGGCTTTTACATATCGCTAAATAAACGTCTATTCAGTATAAAACTGATAAATAAGAGCACTAAAAAAAAACAATAGATATTAAGAACTACCTAGACCAAAACATACGCTGCTTTATATTTTGATGAGTTAGAAGAATAACAGCACATTATAAAAGAGATATGTATACTTATTGATAATGGCAAAGCATCCGGCGTTGCATATCACAACCGAGCAGTAGCCTTTTTAGAAATTGGCCAATATAAAAAAGCACTTTCAGACATGGAACAAGCTGAAAAAACCCTCGGTAAAAACACAGTTATCCGCTATGTTACAGAATAAATATTACAAAGCTTGAAAACAGCTCTTTAACATCAGAACAAACCATCCACAACAGCGTTATTGTTCGGCCCAGAACAGCCATGCTTCTGAAAAAACAAACAGCATTCCTATTGAGACAGGCGCAAGCAACGACGCGTAGCAACGCCTCTCAATTTGAATGGTAGCAGCGCTTTAATCGTCGCGTTGGGTCTTTTCAAGACGCTCGTGCCGCTCCTGCGCCTCAATCGAAAGAGTCGCAATCGGGCGGGCTTTCAGGCGGGCAAGCGTAATCGGCTCCCCGGTCTCTTCACAATAACCGTATTCGTCCTCATCAATCCGTCTCAGGGCTGAATTAATCTTGGAAATCAGCTTACGCTCACGATCACGCGTGCGCAGCTCCAACGCATGATCAGTCTCAGCAGACGCGCGATCCGCGATATCCGGCTTTTGCAGCTCTGTACTTTGAAGTGTCTCTTGAATTGTTGCTTCAGATTCCCGGATCAGCTCTTCACGCCAGGCAATCAAAGCCTTGCGAAAATATTCCTGCATCACAGGATTCATAAATTCGCCCTTATCATTCTCAGGGTCGTATTCGGGAGGCAATGTTACGCTGTTTGGTGTCGCCATTTTGGTTTTCCTTGCTCTTTCAGATACTTAACTAAACGAACTCTACGGTTCTTTTCAAAAGTTGGAAGAATATACGGCGAGTCCCGCCACAAAACAAGAAAATAAGTCATGCCCCTATGGTGCTTTTTTATCAGCCCCATCCAGGATCACGCGCATCTTGGCCAGCTCCACCTGCGCCCGCAAGTCAATTTCGTCCATAATAGCCGTCAACGCCGGGTCCTGAATGCGCTCCCTGTGCGAGGCCACCACATCGGCCACATCAACCATATGGCCAACCGTTAAGCCTCCTCCCAGCATAGATAGACGGATCGTCTCCAACTCCTCCAAAATCGTATCCGCCCGCAGCAACGCCTGCTTGCGCGCAGCACGCTCTGTGGGGTCTTCCGCCGCCTGCACAGCCAAAAGCGAATCCACCTGCGCGATAGATTGCGTAGCAGCAGCCGCAGACGTCTCCTGCGCACCGCCCTTCACATACTGGCTGAAATCAACACCGGACGAAGCCGAAGAAGACTTCTTGGACTTGGATGGTGATTGCGGCCCCTTCGGACCTTCGACTTTCATAAAAAAACTCCCTCACAGTAATACTATTTAAAGTGTACTCCTTCCCGTTTTCTTTTCAAGCAGGAAAGATTTGCCTAGTACGAACAAAAATACCTACATCGTCATTGCGAGAAAGGACAAAGTCCTGGCGCAGCAATCAAGAAATCTTGCCCTTTGGCTCTGGATTGCTCCGCTCCCTTGCAATGAAAGAAAACAGGAACAAACTGGCACGCTTTTCGCAAAGACATATCCGTCGGTCACCTAAAAGCCGGAAGTTGTTAAAAAGAAAAGATCCGTAAGGACAAACGGTTAAGTAAAGAAGAAGTGTGTATGTTTGGACTAAAACAGAAGAGTAGAGAAGAAGGAAGACAATCTTGCCGTATCCGCGCATCAATAGCGAAGCCTCTGAGTTTTGCCTTGATGATCGGTATTCTTCTGTTTGGTCTGAACAGTACGGCTCTCGCCAAAACCTCCCGCATCAAAGATATTGTTGATATCGAGGGCGTGCGCGAAAACCAGCTTGTCGGCTACGGCCTTGTTGTCGGCCTGAACGGCACAGGCGACGGGCTGAACAACTCCCCCTTCACCGAACAAAGCCTCATCGCAATGCTGGAGCGCCTTGGTGTGAATATCCGCGGGCAAAATCTTAACACAGGCAACGTGGCCGCCGTGATGGTCACATCCACCCTGCCCCCCTTCACCAATCAAGGTGCACGTATTGATGTCAATGTCTCGGCCTTGGGCGATGCCAGCTCCCTGCAAGGCGGCACACTGCTGGTTACCCCGCTTCTGGCCGCAGATGGCGAAGTCTATGCCGTCGCACAAGGAGAAGTACACATCGCGGGCTTTACCGCCGAAGGCGAAGCCGCCAGTGTCACACAAAACGTGCCCACCGCCGGTCGCATCCCTTCCGGCGCCATCGTCGAGCGTGAAATCGACTTCGAACTGGCCGAGTTACAAAGCGTCCGTCTATCGTTGCGCAATCCCGACTTCACCACATCCCGCCGGATTGCACATGCGATCAACGGCTTTACATCGGCAAGGCTGGCACGGGCAGAAAACTCCGCCAGTGTTATGCTCAGCCTACCACCAACCTTTGACGGCACCATCGTAGACTTAATCACCGATATAGAACAACTCCCGATCCAGCCTGATCAACCGGCCAAGGTCGTGATTTCCGAGCGCTCCGGCGTGGTGGTCATGGGCGCAGATGTCCGCGTCAGCAGCGTCGCCATCGCACAAGGAAGCCTAACCCTAAAAATCAATGAAACACCGCAAGTATCGCAAGCCAATCCGTTTGCGGATCAAGGCGAAACCGTGATTGTGCCGCGCACCGACCTCTCCGCCAATGCGGGCGAAGATGTCAAACTCGCCGTGCTGGAATCAGGCGTAACCCTGCAAGATTTGGTCACAGGCCTGAATAAGCTTGGTGTCAAACCGCGCGACATTATCACCATCCTGCAAGCCATCAAGGCCGCTGGTGCCCTCCAGGCAGAAATCGAGGTGATGTAATGAGCAGCATGACCTTGACCACACCCGACACAAGTCTTGCAATGATGGACATCGCGCAGCATCAGAAAATGCAAAAACTGCATGAGATGGCCGCTCAAAAAGACAAAAATCGCATTGATCAAGCCGCCAAAGAATTCGAAGCGGTCTTTATCGCTGAAATGATGAAACCCATGTTCGAAGGCATCGATGTATCCCCACCTTTTGGTGGAGGAAAGGCTGAAGAAATCTTCCGCAGCATCCTTTTGCAGGAGTATGGCAAGAATATTGCATCCTCAAATAGCATAGGCGTTGCCGACCATGTGAAGGCAGAACTGATAAAACTGCAGGCAGGCACAACAAATACAACACCAAAGACGGAAAGGTAGACCATGAAAGCCATACGAAAAGAAGATACTATCCTTTCTCAGGATACAACTTTGGCCCTGAAAGAGCTTGTGAACATCAGCCGTAGAATCGTAGCCTTCACGGAGCAGGAAACCCAAAATCTGGTCAGAGGAGATCTCGTCAGCTTTGCCCTCACCCAAAAAGACAAGGAAAAACTTGCCGAGCGCTACGCACAAGCCTCACAGGAATTTCGCAGACGCCTGAGTGAATTTCGCGGCTGCAACAGCGCCCTGCTCATGCAACTAGACGGGCTTCAAAAGCAACTCCATGAAAAAACAGAAGAAAACAATGTCCTGATCGACCAGCTTCGCCGCCGCGCCACAGCCAACACACGCGCAACGCTCTTCACCGCACAGGAAATGGGGCAACGCGTACATTTTCCGCAGGACGAAGCCAACAACAACAGCAATTCAACCGCACAGGAAGGAGCATAAAATGCCCCACACCCAGGAACCAGCAGCAAAAGTTGAAGATCAGCCCTATATCCTGTCCGGTGACCCAAACACGGCGCTGCGCCAGATGATGAGCACAATAGAAAAGCTGCAATCCGTATACAAACATGAAACAGAAGTTCTGAACGCGACCGATAGCAATGCCTTCATGGATACACAAGATAAAAAAATAAGCGCTATCAAGGAATATCAGGCCGGAATGAGCCAACTTTTAAACCGCCGCGAAGAACTTGGAAAAGCAGACCCTAGCCTCAAAGCAAGATTGAAGGACATGCATGCGAAATTCTCCCAGCAATCCCGGCAAAATCTTGAGGCCCTGGCCCGTATGAAACGCTGCACGGAACGACTGGGTAATACATTGCGCCAGGCGGCAATTTCAGAAGCACAACAGCAAAGAACTTACAGCTATGGCCAAAGCGGAACAATCTCAGGATCAGCGCGCAACAAGGCCGTCTCCTCAGGCATCAGTGAAACGGCTTAAAACAAGACAACAAGAGAAAAAAGGTAAGCGTATGAATCCGGATCTTCTACTGCAAATACAGCCACAAACCAAAAGCGACTTCGATGCCTTCAAGCATAAGAAGGAATCTCACGAATCCTATAATAAAAATGCAGACCAGACCAATACGTACAAGACATCAAAAAGCAAAACGGAAAATACGCATAAAAGCAAAGACACCGCAGAGAACAACCAGAACTTTTCCGATGTGATGTCACGCCTACGTCAAAACCGGTCTGACGGTGTCCAAAAAGAGCAGGACCTTGCCACGCTGCATTTCCACCGCGAGGCAAAAACAACACTGGACACAACGGAAGGCGGACAAGACACACTCTCCCCGGAACAAATTTTATCAGCCAACATCACGGCCCTGAATGTCGAGATTGCAAAACTGCTTGAAGATATACGTGAAAACGGTGATTACCCACAAGACAGCTTGATAGCACAAGCCGCCGAGAAACAAGAAGGCGACAATGAAGGCGTGATGAAACTCCTGTCCTTCATGCTAAATAATCTTGAAACAAATGCCGCTGATGAACAACAGAGTGATTCCCAAAGCATCATTGGTCTTCTCCAAGAGATCAAAACCCTTCTGGGTGATAATGAAGAGCAATTGATCGCTGCCGGACTTAAAGTCGAAGATCTAGCCACTTTGCAGAAAAACCTGCAAAAACTGATCGAGGAAGAATCCAACTATGCCAGTTTGCATCTTCTTAATACGATGCAAAACAAGCTGCTA
>Ga0316201_10000539_pt1 | contig 22022 bp, 14 predicted proteins | sample CS6wburrow_MG_FD_204516 | JGI IMG/M metagenome (GOLD analysis project Ga0316201, IMG submission 204516) | Coastal sediment microbial communities from Delaware Bay, Delaware, United States - CS-6 worm burrow | ecosystem: Environmental > Aquatic > Marine > Coastal > Sediment | place: USA... | reverse complement strand
GCTCATAGTCATGTCCTCGAGGAGGGGGTTAATCTCAAAAGCGTCTCAATAAGGATAGCTTTCCGTACTCTGGCAACCGCAAAGCGAAATTTTGATTGCACCGTCCTTTGAAGCAGTGCGAGGAGTTGGTCGCTCTGACTGGATCTACGCTTCATTGAGTCAATGGTTGCGATTGGTCTAATGCTCAATCCGTCATTCGTTTTTTAGCCGCGGATGAACGCTGATGTTCGCGGATGGGATTCTTTTTATCTGTGTTCATCCGCGAGTATCCGTGGCCAAAAATCTGGGTTCTTTTTGTAGAACGTAGAGCGTTATAAAGTAGTGAGCACAGCATGCGGAGTTGATCGCTCTGACTGGATCTACGCTTCATTGAGTCGGATGGTTGCGATTGGTCTAATACTCAATCCGTCATTCGTTTTTTTTAGCCACGGATGAACGCTGATTTTCGCGGATGAGATTCTTTTATCTGTGTTCATCCGCGAGTATTCGTGGCCAAAAATCTGGGTTCTTTTTGTAGAACGTAGAGCGTTATAAAGTAGTGAGTACAGCATGCGGAGTTGATCGCTCTGACTGGATGTACGCTTCATTGAGTCGGATGGTTGCGATTGGTCGAATACTTAATCCGTCATTCGTTTTTTAGCCGCGGATGAACGCTGATGTTCGCGGATGAGATTCTTTTATCTGTGTTCATCCGCGAGTATCCGTGGCCAAAATCCGGGTTCTTTTCCTGAGATCAAAAGAAAATCACTGCTAAAGCCCCCTAATCGATGAGCCTCGCGCGACGAAGCCATAAAAAAACCCGCGGCTCACACCGCGGGTTTTTGAAATCTATATGAGTGGGGTAACTCTTAGAGGATAGCCTTGAGGCCAGCTCCAGCTTTGAATTTCACGGACTTGGAAGCTTTGATTTTGATCGGCTCACGAGTCTGTGGGTTGATGCCGGCACGCGCTGCACGCTTAGTGACGGAGAATGTGCCGAAGCCAATAAGTTGAACATTCTTGTCCTTCTTAATTCCCTTTTTCACACCTTCAAGAACGGCTTCGATAGCGCGCTCTGCAGCTGCTTTGGATGTATCTTTACCGAGGGATTTTTGCACTTCTGCAACGAGTTCTGCTTTGTTCATAGATTTATATATGTTGTTTGAGGTTAATTGGTCGATTGACCGTCTTGGAGAAGACGCCTCGAACTCATTATCGTCAATATAAAATCCGCTCTAAAGCCTATTTTTTAGCGGCTTTCAGGCTTGCTTAAGTTTTTAAATCAGTGTCAGCGCAGGACGCATCCCCTTGCCGCGCTTGAATCACTTGTTTAAGCAGGTTCTCGGTCGCCTCTAAAACTGAAATTTCGCGGTCTTCGGAAATCTGTCGGGCTCTTTTTATGAGCTGCGAAGCCATCACCTCGGCCTGTTTTTCATTCGCTCCCAGATTAATAAAGAGGCGAGTAATTCCGTCACGTTCACTTCCGCTCAATTCACTCATTTTTCAGCGTCTCCTTGTGTACAAAAATTGCGAACGATCGATACCGTTTCGGACTCCATCGTCAGACCTTCTCCGATCGCAGCATGACGCGTTTTTAAAAGCGCCACTCCTGTCCAACCATCCGCTGCCTGTGCAACCGTGCGAAGCTCGCCGACTTTCTTCGCCGCTGCATTATATAATGCAATCGGACATTCGGGAGGCTCGCCGGATCCACTAACAACAAAAAGCCCTCGCTGAGGACGGCCCACATTATGCATCCGCGCCACCACCTCTTGCCCGAGATAACAGCCTTTGGTAAACGAAACCGCATCACGCTCCAAACCACCCTCCCCTGGCATATCGCCGGGACCGATGTCCATCGGTATGAGCGGAATACCCGCTGATATCCTCTCTCGCTGTATCCGTTCTTCAGGGACAAAATCGACATTCGCTTCGATCAGCGCCTCACGAAACGGCCCAACTGAAGACTCTGCGGTACAGATCAACTCAAATCCGGGCAACAGTGAGCGACGGCCCACAAAAACCACGACACCGTCCCGCTCGCTATACCGACCCGTTACAGGAATCTCATATCCAAGTGCTTCAAGTAGAGATGTCGCGCCTGTTCCGATAAGCGAAAAAGCAGAGGCTGGCTCCAACACCTCGATCTCCACATCGTCGGCAATAATATGGTGCTCCAGTTTTTCGGTAAGAACCGAGGCCTCGGAATATTCGCTGACGATACGAAACTGCTCGTCTCCCTCACAGAGCACGTAGCTATCGGCCAGCACCTTGCCCTTCACATCCAACCACAAACCATAAGTGCACTGCCCTGCTTCGAAGGGGCGCAACTCGTTCGTAAATTGGCTCTGCAAAAAGTCCGCCGCATCTTCATCCGTCACCAGTAAATGGGTGCGCGTACGATATTCATATCCTAAAACCGATTCCATAAGCGCACAGGCATAGGGCCTCTCTCAAAAACTTTCAACCGGCGAGTGAGAATTCCCCGTTGAATCCTCACCATCCCCTTAACCATGGTGACTCATTGATTAATCTTGAAGAGCTCGATTCACTTCGGCTTATAATCCAGCATGTCTAAAGTAATTATCGTTGGCGCTGGAGGAGTCGGAAATGTAGTCGCGCATAAGTGCGCACAACTGCCCGAAATTTTCAGCGAAATCATCCTCGCCTCACGGACGGTTTCGAAGTGCGAAGCCATCGCCAAGGATATTGAAGCGAAACAGGGGCGTACGATTCGCACCTCCGCACTCGATGCTGACGATGTCGCCGGCACCACTGCTTTTCTAAAAGCCGAAAAGCCCGAACTGGTAATTAATGTGGCGCTGCCCTATCAGGATTTGGTCTTAATGGATGCCTGCCTCGCTGCCGGCGTGCACTACATGGATACGGCCAACTACGAGCCACCTGAAGAAGCCAAGTTTGAGTACAAGTGGCAGTGGGCCTATCAGGATCGTTTCAAAGACGCAGGATTGACCGCCCTCCTCGGTTCCGGGTTCGACCCCGGCGTGACGAACGTCTTCTGCGCCTATGCCCAAAAGCACCTCTTCGACGAGATCGAGACCATCGATATCCTCGATGCCAACGCGGGCGATCACGGCTATCCCTTTGCTACCAATTTTAATCCCGAGATCAACATCCGCGAGATCACTCAAAACGGACGCTATTGGGAGGCTGGTGAATGGAAAGAAGTCGAGCCGATGAGTGTCCATCAGGTCTACGATTTTCCTGTTGTCGGGAAACAAGATGCCTACCTGCTCTACCACGAGGAGATGGAGTCGCTCTGCCAAAACATTAAGGGACTGAAACGTATTCGCTTCTGGATGACCTTTTCGCAGCGCTACCTCACCCACCTGCGCGTGCTCGAAAATGTCGGCATGACTTCGATCGAACCGATTGACTTCAAGGGCCAAAAGGTAGCACCGATCGAATTCCTCAAAGCCGTCCTACCCGACCCCGCCAGCCTCGGCCCGCGCACCAAAGGTAAGACCTGCATCGGCTGCGACATTGTCGGCACCAAGAACGGGAAGAAAAAGCGCGTCTTCATTTACAACACGTGCGATCACGAAGAATGCTATAAGGAAGTCTCCAGCCAAGCGATCAGCTACACCACCGGCGTGCCCGCCATGATCGGCGCGCAAATGATCCTCAAAGGCCTCTGGAAACAAGCCGGCGTCTGGAACATGGAACAACGCGACCCCGATCCCTTCATGGAAGAGCTCAACCTCTGGGGCCTTCCCTGGGAAGTCATCGAATTGCCACTGGAAGATTAGTCCAATCTAACAACTGGCAACGTGGTTAGACTTGTTTTGAGCCGACCGAATCCTTGATGCCAGTCTGCCCCTTTGACTAATTTCACATCACAGACGGATAAAGATAAAATTAAGCTAATACAGATTTGACACTAAATTAGTATATCTTATCAAAATTCGGGATTCGCGCACCAAAGCACACCGAAATAACCAGTTCCGCTTGCAAAGGTAGCGATACACACAAAGAACAATGGTTTAGGCAAGATTCCTGCATAGGGAATCGCCCCCAAAACACTCAATAAATTCGAAAATTAGCATTATGGAATTCAAGACACAGCTTGGCCTTCATCCCGAAACCGCCGCATATACTCACGACGAACAGTCCCTTCTGGAGTACGTGAACCTAAAACTGACCTCCATCGGTCAACCGGTCTTCGGTGACCTCTCTGATTCGGAGTTTTTCGGATTGAGCAAATCGCTCCTCGCCAGCTATCAGGAGAAATCACGCCTGCTGGCCGATTACTTGCCTCCCTGCGACCAGCGTATTCAAAGCTTCATGATGGAGTATTTCTCTGCTCTCGAGATTGCAGAAATCCCCCACCTACCGAATAGCACGCTAATTCTCGACCGCCACGGTGTCGCGCGCACCCTCTCGCTTCCAGCGAAGGGCGACCATTTCTCTTCGAACATCGTCGACTCTTATCGCCTTCATCAAGGCGTGCTCCACAATCCAAAGAGCGACCGCCGCACAACAAAGGGCGTTTTCCATGTGGCCGAAGGTGGCCTACCGATTCCGAACGACAAGAAGGCGGTGCCACAACTCGCGGCAGCAAGATTGCTCTGCAAAGCACTCGACGCCCCCGATTCGCTCACCACGCTGCCCTTCCTCGCAAGCGAGGATCAACCGGCTAAGGCATGGGTCTCGCTCCTCCTCCGCCCGGTAGTCGTGCCCGAAGTTGATGGCTTCTCTAAGCAGAAGACTATGGAAGTACGGTTTTTTGCCCCGGGTAATCTGGTCAGTAACCTCGACTTCGTCGAATCGATCTTCGGCAACGGTGGCGATCCATTCATTGCCGAAAACGATGCCGGACTCGACCCCGAGCACTGGTCCGGGCACAGCGGTTGCGTGATTCTTGCCCCGCATTTGATCGGTACGACCAAGAAGGAACTCGGCTTGCCTAACATCGCTGATGCCACTGAGCGTCAAAAACGCGATGGCATGTGCTGGGAAAAAGAAGACGAACTCTACAACGAGGGCGGTGCTTTCAAAATAACCTGCCGCGATGCCTCCGGTCGCGTGGTCACTGCGATTGCCGATAACTATTTCGGCTACTGCAAAAAAGAGGTAAAGACGCAGATCAGTTTTGCGGCCAATCTTCATGGACTCGCTGAAGAAGAACACGCTGGCGGTGCGCTCGCATTTACCGGTTATGACCTCGGTGAAGATTTCCAGCTCAGCCAATACTACCGCGAAGTGGATCAAACCTTTGACGGCATCGTCGCCCGCTACATCGATCTAATCGATGTGCAGCCAACCGGCTACGCGATTGATAAAAAGTTCAAGAACATCATCTACATCCCGGAAGACGCTCGGATCGAGCTCAACTCCCAAAAGATCACTTGGTCGCAAAGCGGGAAAGAGCAGACCATCAAGCTGCTCCCCAACACCACCTACGTACTCCCATCAGGCTACAAGGTGCAGATGCTAAAGCCCGCCGAAGGCCGTCGCTGGCGCCTTGTCGGTCACACCGCGGAAAGCCGCGTCTGCCATAAGCCCTGCACGGTTTCGGGCGGTGGTAAATCCGAAATCTCCAAGCCGATCACCGACGCCATTATTTCCGGCCCGGTCTTTGTCAGTAATTTCCAAAAGGATTTCGATCTGGCGGAAGAAATCATCGACAAGAATTACGGCGAACGTTTTCGCGACGCGGCAAAGAACCGCCCGGACGCCCGCCCACTGCTAAGCAAAGAGCGTTCGCTCGGCTCGGTGGTTAAGCTACTCACCCCTTCGAAAGGAGACTACAGCGACGAGTATAATACCTGGCTAAAGACGATCCCGCAGCATGTCAAAGAGCTCGTCCTCATCATCAAGCGCTTCTACAAAGCGAGTTGGGGTACGGACTGGCGCAAGCGCTTTAGCGTGGATTTGATTAACGGTGAACCGGGCAACATCCTTCGCTATCGTGAGCAACAAATGCTCACACAGTATCTGCGTGTCGGTTACACCGAAGAGGGCTCGTGGCGTACATTTGGTCTGCGAAAAGACTTCATGCCCGCGACCAAGATTTCTCTTGAGGACGACATCACCGCATCCGTCGTCGCTCCGACCAAAGACCTGAAAAGCTTGCCCGCAGGCTGGACCCTTCCTTCCGCGAAGTTCGTCCATAACTGTGAATACCGCTTCTTCCAGCGTCCGGACGACGCCATCATTCGTGGTTACGACAAGCAAGCCGAAGAGGATCTCAGTTCTTTCGGCAGCTTCCTCAGTAACTACGAGCCACTCGACCGCGAATTCGCCAAAAACGAAACCGAGGATGCGATTCGCTTCGGCCAATACACCGAGCCGATGCAGTCGATGATCTCTTCTTTCGTATCGAATCCGCAGCCGGACTACTACGCGACCAACGCCTATCCGCGCATGGTCGATGGCAAGCCAACAAAGAACCCGCGCTACCTCCAAGTCCGTCCCGACTTGAGAAACCAGCGCGAAGTCTATCTGGCCGACATCAGTTCCCGCTTCTACCGTCGTCAGGATGCGCACTCGCCGCTGCTACGCCCGGTCACTTCGGTTCTGCCCGGTCGTCGCAACAACCCGGCAGAGCCCGAATCCGGCGTGAAGCCACTCTGTGTCTTTAGCCCGATCCACCACATGGAGCTCCCTGAGCTCTTCATGGAGTTTATCGCCAGCATCACCGGCAAATCGCCTTCGACCACCGGAGCCGGTTCCGAAGGCGCGCTGACCAAAGGCCCGTTCAATGCCCTGCCTCCGATCTACGATCTGAATAATGCCCTGGTTTCCTATATCGTCACCGACCAACCGGCATTCATCACCGCGGCTGGATATGTCGGGCCCAACTTCCGGGTCGATCACGACATCAGCCTCCTCGTTCCCGAGATCTGGTGCCGCCTCAAACCTGAGGAAACGAACCCGCAGTTCCTCCTCGATCACGGCTATCTCGAAAAAGTCGAAGACTTCGAACACGAAGGCGAAATCATCCATGCCAGCCGTATCGGCTACCGCATCACCGCCAAGTTCGTGCGTATCTTCTTCGGCCGCGTCTTCAACAATCCGGATTCCGTCCTTTCCGAAGAAATGCTTAAACCCGAGCTTCAGGACATGGAAACCTTTATCGTCGGCATGAAGACGATCGAAGCGGCCCACAAGGAATCGGCTAGCAACTACTTCGAGGACGGTTCAATCGACCAAGCCTGCCCTCCACTCAAAGCCCTGCTCAATATCATGGCTCACGGCAATTACGAAGGGGAAGGCCTCGACTCGGAGAAGATCCGCAGTCTCTTCACCCGCGATGCACTCCTCAAGAGCGATTGGTATCAGGAACGCCTCACCAGCCAGCAAACGCACGACATTGAGCAGTGGAAGAAGCATGTGGAATACCTCGGAGCATTCCTTGCCAAGAGCTCCCACACCATGGTGGCCAAGCGTCTGGAAATCGAAGCACGCCTCACCGCAGCAAAGGAGCAACTCGAGAAAGTCAGCTCGAAGAAATATCTCACATCGCTGGTCGGCACACTCGGCCGCCAGCCGATCTAAGATCGCAAAGTTTCATCATACAAGGCACCTCACCGACATCGGGAGGTGCCTTTTTTGTGGTTGATCGTCATTGCATGGGAGCGGCGCTGATCGATCGATGATCAAAAAGGTAGAGGCGGTCGTCCCGACCAACTCAGGCCATTTTAGATTCGGTATAAGAAATCTAATTTGCCCACGAAGTTGCAACAAGACACACGGAGTCTTCTAGATACCTCATACAAAGCTTACCCTGAATCTATCGCAGTCATATGCCATCGACGGGGGAAGGCATGAACTAGAGAGAACCAATTACTGTTTGCGATGCGACACATCGGTCCAATCCAGACCGCCTTTGTATTTTACGATCCCCTTTTTCAGTGCAAAACGCAAGAGACTGGCCTCATCGCTCACATTGAGTTTCCGCATCGCATTGTGCTTATGTCGACGCACAGTAAACGCACTGATTTCAAGTACTTCGGCAATTTCATCCTGCGTGTTTCCTTGCGCAATTGCACGGACTACTTGAAATTCGCGCTCAGACAAAATCTTGTAATAGGCCTCGGGATCTTCCCATAACTTGGTGATAATATCCTGCGCATTCTTGGAATAATAGGTGTGCCCGGCAGAGACCTCATTAAATGCCTCGAAGAGCACTTCCAGAGCCATTTCCCGCTTGTGTACAAAACCGAGGATGCCGCTGCGATTCACTTCACGTATAGTATAGTCGTCGCACTCGCTGGATAATGCGAGAATACGGGTATCGCCCCTCAATTCGAGCATTCGGCGAGCTAAACTCAGACCATCAAGTTCCGGGAGCATGAGATCGAGCACGACAAAATCATATGCCTCCTCTTGGAATAATTCCCACGCAGCCTCTCCATCAGCAGCCTCTTCAACATGCTTAAACTCAAACTCACGCTCGACCACACTGGCCAACAGTTCGCGCACGATTTCTTCATCATCAACTATTAGCGCTCTCATTAAAATACGTTATGTCTCTATTTTTGAAGGCGCGAGTCTATTGTTTCACCTTCGCCCTAGATTTCTATATAAATTTAAATAATTAACTCATTAACAACGACATAAGTTCGCCGCACGTCACCCCGAAAAACCCTAAATCTCAAGCGACACCTAAACCAGTCTCAGCTAGGCGATATAAGCCATAGGTTCAACCAGCTGTTCGAAAGGGCTTCTTTGGCAGTAAGTCCGTGAGGCCCTCTGCGCTGGAGTCATTGCCAAAAAGCAAACGTAAGCGATGCATAAAGCGGACCGCCGCACCAGCGGTGTAGTCGACTTCATTCATACCCATCTTTTGCCAGATTTCGCAGATTTCCCACTCAAGAGAGTCACCGCTAGCAATCTCCTGCACATTTTCTTCCCGCTCCGGCGTAGTGAGCTCAAGATTAAGGCTTACATTCTGAAGCGTGACCCGAAAAGTCGGCGATAAACGTGCATACCTCAGCTCATGAATACGCATCCAGACCCATTCGTCCGTTGCCTCATCGAGGGTTCTTTCGGAGTGTCCTCCTCGGCCGATTTCTATGATCACTTTAGTCACAAGGCATTAATCTGCATAACGCTTCTGGTGGCGACAATCCATAGAACTAGTCCTTTTACACTAGTTTCTAAACATGAAGCCTTCAGCAAATTCAAAAGACTGAACCAGCAACGACTCCCGCCAAACTCCGCCCACATCGAACGAAGTACATTTTCACATTTTTTAGCTTTGCCAATGTGCTACTAAATTAGAAAAATATCCGCTATCGTGCCTCATCACAACAACGCAAATTTTTTATAAATTCTGCTCTATTCGCACGCCTACCCCTCGAATATAATGCCCTCGAAGTATCAACAAATTACAGGATTTTTCCTCGTAAAGGTTGCGCTCTGTTTACTCATCGCTGCCAGCGCAAACGCATGGCAATACGAACCGGAATACGGGTTTCCTCTGACAAAAGACTATTGGACGAACGATCATGGTGGCGGTAAAATTAATTACGGAATCGCCCATGATCGCTGGGACAACCGTTTTTTCGCCAATCAGGCAGGTGTACTCAAATTCGACGGAGCCCACTGGATGCTGTTACCCGCGACCGGGCAGCCAGGATTCACCATTTGCCTGACCGTTGACCAGAAAAACCAGGTCTGGGCCATCCAAAGCAATACCGTCGGCTATTATTCGATCACCCCTACCGGAGGCTACGCCTACATTGACATGTCGGAAACGGTCAAAGCATTACCCGGTAGCGACACATTCGGTGAATACCGGAGACTGCTCTGCGACGACGCCTACGTCTATTTAATTACTGCGTCGAAGGTCTTACAATGGGACGGCACCTCTTGGATATCTCATGCCTTCGAGAGCGAGGCGCCCATTTTTCCAAGCATACTCAATGGCTCCCTTTATATTCACTCTATAGGCGAAGGCCTCTATCGACGAGTCGGCACACGCTTCGTTAAGATATCGAAAGACAGTGAGGCCACCACCAGCGGGATCATCCGGATTCTTTCCGATACGGAAAAAGGTCTGCTCTGCGCCACGGTTTCCAACGGTCTGGTATATTATAAGGAAGGCACATTCTCACGATTCCCGACTCAAATCGATTCCCTACTGGAAAACGCTACGATCAAGAGTGCTGCGATCCATTCGGAGGATACCATCGCCCTTGGAACTCAAAGCAATGGTCTCTTTATTCTAGACCAGACGGGGCGAATCATAGTGCACATCAAGCAAAGCAACGCCTCGATTTCCGCTCTGGATTTCGACTCAACTGGAGGTATCTGGTTGGCTCAGACAGATCGAATCACCCATATACCCAATCTGCCGATATCCCTCTACTTGACGCGTAAGGTCGACCACATTGCCCGCCACAAGAATAAATTATACTTGGCAACGATCAATACACTCGAAGCGCTCGAATGGGAAAATTCATCGGGGCCGAATTTAGAAATTAAAAACCTCAAGCGGAACCACAAACCGACTTCGATGATCTCCATCGGCGACGAGATGATCTTCGGGGGGCTCAACAGCTTCAACATTCTAAAGGCAGACGGGACAATTGATCAGATCTCCCATGATCTCCAAGTGATCAACTTTCACCAAAGCCGCAAAGATCCTTCGATACTGTACATGACAGACAATCGGAAGGTTAATCGCATCCAGAAGGTCGACGACCAGTGGCGCATGCTGGATGCCCTGCCCGAACCATACGGATATTACTTAACGCTGAATGAGTTGGCCGACGGCAGCGTTTTAGCCACATCGACTTCGAACCCCGTCAGACAAATCATCTGGCCGGAGGACGAATCCGAAGAGATCCAAATCCGGACATGGACAGAAGAATACGGCCTACCGGATGAATTCCTTTGGTCTTATTTCCTACAATCAGGTGATACGAGGATCTTGATCACGAATCAGGGGCTTTACCGTTACGACCCGGATGAGAGGTACTTTGAATTTGATCCTGTACTAGGCGAAGATCTAGGAACGGACAGAGGCGCGCTAGAATATTCCCATCTCGCCGAGGGTGATGGCTGGGCAATCTGGCTACACAAGGTAGGCGCCGCCCAAAATATTGGTTTTGCAGGCATCCTTCGCATCCGAAATGACCGCCTCACATGGGAACAATTACAGCTGCCATTGATTCACAATCTAGGAAGGATAGAATCGATCCTTCACGAAAAAAAAGAAGACCGAGAATTCCTCTGGCTCGGTGGCAAGCAGGCGCTTTATCGTTACGATCTGGATAAAATCGACAACCCTAGCAACTGGAGCGTTCGTTTCACTTCCGTAAAGGATGCCGACACTGATAATGTTTTCTATGCAGGAGCGGGTGCAATACCTGACAAAAATGAATGGAACTATAATGATAAATCCATCCACTTCGAGTTTGCCGTGAGTCCATGCGCATTCGGCTATATAAGATATCAATCAAGGCTAGTCGGATTCGATACAGATTGGTCGCTAGAAAGTCCAAACAACTTTAGAAAATATACAAATTTGCGCGAGGGGAACTATCGATTGGAAATCCGAGCGCTCGATGAGTTTAATCGATCAAGCAAAGTTAGTAGCTTTACATTCACCATTCTCCCGCCCTGGCATCGAACCGTATATGCATATTTTGTATATATTGGGGTTACCGCAACGATCTGTGTATTACTTCTCCGCTGGCAGTTAAGCCGTCTCCGTAAACGCAATCTGGAGCTAACCGAGGCCCACCGTATCAAGCAGGACTTCCTTGCTAGCATGAGTCACGAAATCCGTAATCCTCTGAACGGCATACTGGGCATCGCCAGCATGATGCATGAAGATGAATTAGAGTCAGGCAAACCCTCCGAGCGAATCAACCACCTCTATTCATGTGCCAGCCATTTGCACCAGCTCCTCGGTCAAGCACTGGACTACTCCAGTTTGGAATCGGGAAAACTCGAGGTCCATCCAGTCTCATTTGACCCGCTTAGCTTAGTGGCTGATGTCGTTGCGATGCACCGCAGTTTTACCCGTGATAAGAAATTGAAACTCGAGTTAGATCTACCCGAAATAGACAAACAGTGGGTTGGCGACCCGGTACTACTCAGACAGATACTCATTAATCTAGTCTCCAACGCGATCAAATTTACGGAATTTGGAACCGTCTGGATAAGGCTAAGCTACTTAATCGAAGGGGATTCCGTTGCGGCAAAATTCGAAGTCGAAGACACTGGATCCGGCATCCCTTCAGACAGACATGAGTATATATTTGAGGAATTCACTCGAATTCCCCAGTCGGGGGAAAACCAGCCCTCGGGAACTGGACTGGGACTGGCCATCGCCTCGCGACTCACGAATACCATCGGCGGCACACTGGAACTCGACCCAAGCTATACACACGGTGCACGATTCACTCTCAAGATACGTGCGCAGCTTGGTAATCACATCCAAAAACATGAAGCCGCTCCGAAAAACAGATGCGATCTCCCACTAAAAAATAAGAAAGTTCTCCTCGCCGATGACATGGACTTCAACCGCTTCAGCAGCAAAGAGCTCTTGGAGCGATTTGGCGCAAAAGTTGAACTGGCTGTAAACGGACTCGAAGCTCTGGAACAACTCCAGCAAACAGATTTCGACTTGGCTATCTTAGACATCCACATGCCTAAGCTTAGTGGCAATGAAGTCGTCAAAGACTACCTTTCAAAGAATCCAAAGCAACCACCCCTGCTCATCGCACTGAGCGCCTACGTCAGCTCTGAAATGAGCGCGAACTGTCTGGAAAATGGGTTCGATAACTTCATCGAAAAACCGCTCGAACCCAATAAGCTAAAAACTGTTCTTATCGAACGAAACTTCAACACGGCGTCGCAGAGTACAGACAGCACAAGTCTTCTAGACTATCTGGCAAACAACGACCCGAAAGCGGCTCAAGCGCTCCAGCAACGCTACCAAAAATCAATCCTAGATGAACTGGGGCAGTTGCGTTACGCCATCCAAAGTCATTCGAAGGTTACGATAAAAAATTCGATCCATAAACTTAAAGGTCTCTCCAGTATGCAAAGAGACGAGCGCATCAACGAATTACTCGATCAGCTTTCGGAGATACAGGCAAATCACTCAATGACTGAACTCATCGAGCTCTGTGACCAAATCGAAGCACAACTCAACCAGCAGTCAGGCGAGCCTAAGCACTCGAACGCATAACCCGAAACAACTCCTGCAGCTTCGCGGGATCTTTTTTTCCAGGCCGAAGCTCGACCCCGCTATTCACATCAATATGCTCGGCTCCGGTTGCCGCGATAGCATCGAGAACATTAGCCGGATGCAAGCCACCCGCCAGAACCCACTTCGTAGAAGGATAAGCCTGTCGCCAATCCGAAAAACTTCCCCAATCGCCCGTTTGTCCGGTTCCCCCAATCTGTTGACTGGAATAAGTATCCACCAAAATAGTATCCGCATACGCCAGTAACGATTCAGGAAACGGATCGCCCGGCTGCAAGCGTGGTGCAAGCCAAAGGCGTGACTTCCCGACTATGCCGGACCAAGCTTCGGCTGTAGCCAGCGAGGTCGGCACACTCGCGTGAATCTGAAAATTCGCAAATCCCGCATCACGATAACGTGCTAAATCCTCCAGTCGGGGTTCGACGTCGACAATCACACGTTTCTCAGGGGGAATGCGTTTGGAAAGCGAGGCCGCACGCTCAAGTGAGAGGCCTCGAGGTGACTTCGGATAGACGATGAAGCCAAAAAAATCAGCCCCTTCAGACAACGCCAGATCGACGTCCTCCTCCGTAGTAAGCCCACATATTTTAATCTCCACTCGAGCAAGCATCCCTCAAATCAATCGCCTCAACGCCCCTCTAGCACAACTTAAAACTCGAAAAATACCTAATTAAAGGAAATTTTTCTATTTACTCACTCCATACCAATCATGTAGGAAATGTCCTTACCACTATTGTAGAATTATTTACGAAAATCGATTGTAAGCTGAGGAAAACTAGTTAGTTTACCTTATCATTAGTAATATAGCGGATCAATACCTCGTGATCTCGAATGTATTGTAACAAGTCTAAAAACATCCACCCCAACAAAGGAAATTAACATCATGGCACGATCAAAAGCAAATAAAGGAATCAGCCGAATTGATTCCGGATCCACCCACGGATGGTTCGTCCGTGGCTACCGAAATGGCAAAACCTACTCGAAGCTCTTCAGCGACCGTAAATGCGGCGGCAAGGGTAAAGCCCAAAAGCTAGCCAAAGAATACCGTGACGAGCTAAACAGCGAATTGGACAAAATCCCAAAAAAGCCACGTCAGCGCCGGATCGTCGTATCCGACTCGCGCAACAAAACCGGTGAGCTAGGTGTGTCGCGTACCACTAAGATTGGCCCGAATGGCACCAAGCATGAATGCTTTTCAGTCAGCTGGCGCCCGGAACCAGGCACGCAAAAGTGCACCTCTTTCTCGATCAAGAAATATGGCGAGAAGAAAGCCTTCAAACTCGCTGTCGAACATCGCCGCAACATGATGCGCGAAATTCACGGCCCCGGTTTCTACAAGAAGCTTAGTCAGCAAAAGCGCGCTCGCGAGGCGTAAGGCTTAACTGCTTGACGGACAAGGCGCAGCTAACAAGCTGCGCCTTTCTTTTTTTAGGCTCATGGTGTAATGGTAGCACTAAGGTTTCTGGTACCTTCAGTCGGGGTTCAAATCCCTGTGAGCCTGAAAAGATAGATTTAGCATCCAGAAAAGGGATTTTCACCTTCGGTGGTCCGGTTCTTTACTAAAGCAAAGCCCGGTCATGTCGTCCGGCTTACGCCGTACTCGGAACAAATCCCTGTGAGCCTGAAAAGATATGTTTCGTAGAAGTCCCCCTAACCTACGCTACGGGCCCCACGACCATTCGAACGCCTCGCTCTGGCGCGAAATACTTGCTCGCAAAGTCGGCCAATGCATTTGCATCCACGGAATCAAGTTTTTCGGCATGCTCGGCATCATCATCAATCGGAAGACCGTAGCTCAGCTGGATAGCCGCGTGCATCGCCCGCGCTCCGATCGTTTGTCGTCCCATCGGACGGGCCGCTTTGAGACGGGTACGGCAGCGCTCTAACTCCTCTTCCAAGACATCACCCGCCGCCACTCGGGCGATCTCGCCGTTAATTTCTTTAATGACTTCGTCGGCCTGATTGGGGTGAGTGCCTGCATAAAAAACAAACATTCCCGATTGCAGACCGATCACTCGACTGGAACCGACGTAATAGGCCATCCCCTTATCCTCGCGCACACGCTCAAAAAGACGACTGGACATGCCGCTGAAGAGTTCGTTGAGAACTTCTGCGACGACATAGTCATCGTCTTGAATGCCTACATCCGGGAATGCATGCAGTACCACCGCCTGCTCCCGAGCCATCGGCTCCTTTAAATCCAGAGCTGCTGCTGGTCCGGAAAACTCGGTGGCTTCAGTGATCGCTAATGGCTGATCACGCAGTTCCTTTTCCAAAGTCGGCTGCAAGCGATCGAGCAACGCCTCACGATCAAAATCACCACAAACTGAAATCACAATGTTCGGAGCCGTTACAATTGCCTGATAATGTTGCATCACATCGTCACGAGTCAGTTTTTCCAAATCCTCGATCCGACCGTCGGAGCCAACCGCAAACGGATGTGCTCCAAAAAAGCGCTCTCGTAACTTGCGGAAGCCGTAATCCAAAATTTCGTCATCTTCCTCTTTGAGTTCAGAGACCTGTGCTTCGCGCTCTGTCTCAAAGGTATCCGTTGCAAATATCGGGCAAGTTAATGCATCCGAAAGCAAGTCCAGAGCGATGGATAAGTCCGTCGGCAAGACTTCGATGGAAAAGCTGAGTGTATTATTTCCGCCCGTTGCAGAGAAACTGCCACCGATACTCTCGATCAAATGAGAAACTTCCTGCGCACTGCGCTTCGCGGTGTCCTTGGTCAAAAGCTCAGCCAGAAGCGCCGAGATCCCACGCTGGTCCGCGGGTTCATAAAGCGGCCCCCCGAGCATCACGCAGCGTAGATGCACCTTGGGGAGGCGCTTGTCTTGCTGCAGAAGAAGCCGAGTGCCGTTCTTTAATTCCACCTTTTCAAACGGACTTAGCGTCAATGTTTTAGCCAGAGTCGCAGCATCTTGCACACCCTCTGGACTCGGACCGAGTGTAACCGCCGACATGGTATCTCCCACCAGATAGGCGCGCGCCGCAGCTTGGAGGTCCGAGGGAGTCACCGCCTGCAAACGTTTCAGGTAGCGACGGCCAAAGTGAATATCACCGATGACGACTTCGCCAAGGCCGAGGCGCGAAGCTTGGCCGCTCATCGTCTTACGTCCATTGATTTCCGAACTAAGCGCTTGGCGGCGTGCTTTCTCAACGACTGTCTCCGCAAAGCCAGTGTCACATACTTCCTGAATTACGTCGTGGATCGCACCTTCGACCAAGGACTGCTTACCGGGATCGCAGACGTAGGAAATCCAAAATAAACCCTGTCCTCCAGGGTTCCAGTTGCGGCAATCGATGTAGTTAACGAGCTTTTCTTTATTCCGTAATCGCTCCCACAAAAGCGAACTTTCCCCGCCGCCCAAAGCATGCGCCAGCGCATCCAAACAAGGGGAATCGGGGTGACTTAAATGCGGGACTTTGAAACCCAAACCGCCCCGAAAAATATTATAGTCACCGACGATGTCTTCACGACGGGACGTCAGTTGAATCGGTTCTTCCTCTATTTGGACCGGTGAAAGACGACCGCGCGCGACCTGTCCAAAACTCGCTTCAACCGCTTCTAAGCAATCCGCAGGTGCCACCGCCCCGACAATCGAAACGACCATATTATTGGGAACGTAGCGGGCCCGATAATAGGCGCGCAACTCGTCACCGGTTACTTGCTCGTAAAGAGCCCGATGCCCGATCACCGGTTCACGGTAAGGATGGCGCGTAAAAGCGGTACGAAAGAGTGCCTGACTGAGCAGACGATCCGGATCGTCCAGCCCCATATCGATCTCACGTAGAATCACGTCACGCTCCCGTTCGACCTCGGCCTCCGGCAGTGTGGAGTGAAGGACGATATCCGAAAGCACGTCGACGATCTGAGCAAAGGCCGTAGAAGGCGCATTGATGTAGTAAACGGTGCGATCAAAAGTGGTATAGGCGTTAATACTTCCGCCAATCGCGTGTACCTCGCGACTGATGCTCTTGGCGCTACGTCGTGCCGTCCCTTTGAAAAGCATATGCTCGAGATAGTGGGAAAGTCCGGAGCCGATCAGAGCATCTTCGTGAATGCTGCCGGTTTTTACCCAAACCTGCACGGAAACGACTTCACTGGAAAAGTCGGGGCGATGGACCAGCGTCAACCCATTCGATAACACATGACGTTCAAGCAGTGCTTTAAATAAGCTCTCGATTAATTCATTTGAGGCAGTGGCTGATAAATGCGGTGTCGATGTTTCCATAAAATTCAGCCCCACTATCCTGACTCGCGACAGAATTTCCACCTTTAGTTTCGAAACTCAATAAGGCATACCCCTTATTTTTGAGAGATTGGATGTTATAAAAATGTATAAGTTAAAGCTAACGATGCGGTTATAAGACTCAAAGGTTGTATTCATACTCAGAACTCAAATATATTTCTAGCCTATTTGATTGCGTATAAAAAAAGTACACGCCTTCCAATTATGACTATGAATGGTAAAGATTTACCTCCTCCAACTCGAGTGCCTCAGCGTCGTCTCAGCTTAAAGACAGCGATTGCTGCGGCATCCCGTATCGACAGCCCTGTCGGTAAACCATTGATGAATCCACTCGGCGAGCTCCCCGCTTCGATGAGTGGAAAGCATCAGGAAATGGAAGCAAATCTACTGGAATTACAGGCAGACATAATTATCCGGGAAGAACTCCTCTCCGAAAAAGACGCCCGACTGAAGAACCGCGAACGAGAACTGAACGAAAAAGACGCGCTCCTCGAAGCGCACCGCAAGGTCGTCGAAACCAACTCAGCTCCTCAGGCTGCAACCAACGAAGCCCCTAGCGCGATCAACTCGGAAGAGCGGGCCGCTTTCGAAGCACTTAAGCAGGAGCTCGATGCGCAGGAAAAATCACTCAAGGAAGCCAAGCGGGTACTTCACGAGCGTGAAGCCTTTATTGAACAGTGCGAAAACGAGTTAGTCGAAAAGTCCATGCTCTTGACTGAACGCGAAGCCCGTGTGGAGCAAAAGGAAGAAGACTTCGAAGCAAAGAGCTTCGCGAATGGTGACACCGCACAAGCGGGCTAGCGCAGTGGCGGTCGTTTTATCGACGGTTTGGATGACGGGCGAAACGGAGTGTCAAAGGCTTCGTTAAAACTGTAACCACGATCAAAGTCTTCGGGGCTATCCTGATCGGTCTTTCCCAGTACACGGCACTCAACTAGATTGAAAACGATATTGCCGAAATCACGGCAATTTTTGATGCCCCAATACTCCAAAACCGAACGCGCCATCGGACCATACTGATCGATCGCATAGAGGCGGATGCCCTCCAGAAGTTGCTGGCCACTTAAATGATGGTTGTCATCCAAGGCTCCCCGCTTGTGCAGCTCTTTCAGACTATAATCCAAGGCCTGCCGGAGAAAATAATAAGCGCCACGGGAATACCGCGAATCTTCCTTACGGATAGTTCGGATCACTTCATTAAAATCTCTGTTCGGGTCGTTCACTGAGCGAAATAGAAGCCTAAACCTGAATTGCGTCAATCCTCTGCCCTGCGATTTCTTTAGCTGACTGATCCAAACGCCGGACAAAAAACTGAGCCGTCAAAAGCGACTCGACTGTAACTGAAAGCCTGATTTCCGCAACGCTCCTTCGCTTACATGCTTTGAAACATTGACAGTCCAATCGATAAAGCGCGTGATTCCTCGCTTTCGAAGGCGAGAGAAAATTTTATGCTTCAGTCGCTCAAAAGCTGGTTTCGGCACAATGGACTACATCCGTTTCCATTGTATCAAACCTTACGCAACTACTCCCTACGCAAGGCAGGTGCCGACTTACGGGCAGCGGTCAATGTCGCCCTACTCGATTTTCCACAAGGCATGGCATACGCCTTGATTGCCGGACTCCCGGTTCAAACCGGAATCTACTGCTCAGCGCTCTCCAGTGTTAGCGGTCCTTGTCTGGCCAGTTCGCGCTTCGTCATGCTCGGCCCCACAAATGCCACGGCAGTCATGCTCCTGAGTACTTTTTTGACTCTCGGCTATGCCCCTGAACAAGCCGTGCTGGTGCTCCCGATTTTACTTATCCTCGTAGGTATTTTCATGGTGGGCGGTGCCTTCATTCGGATTGCCAATATTACCCAATACATTTCCAGAGCGGTCGTTGTCGGTTACATCAGTGCGGCCGCCTGCCTTATTATCGTAAATCAATTAAAGACGGTAATGGGACTTCACGTGCCGAGAGCAGGCACATTTATCGAGTCTCTGACAAACCTCATTGCCGGAATCAGTGAGACCCAATGGGAAGCACTCGCTATTTCAGCAATCACGCTGGCTATCTACTTCCCGCTCAAACGATGGGCCAAGGGTCTGCCGACTGTCGCACTCACACTCACACTGGTCGGCGCACTTTCGGCCGCGCTGGCCCATTATGGCTTACATGCCGAAATGCTCGCTCCTGTCGACCCGGCTTCTTGGAGCTTTACACTTCCCCAACTCAACCTTTCTAACTTTGCCGAACTTGCCAATGCGGCCCTTGCGATCGCCTTCCTCTCTCTCCTCGAAAGTTCTTCGATTGCCAAAACCCTGGCAGCGCAGTCGGGCGACCGGATCGACCTGAACCAGCAAATGCTCAGCATGGGGGTGGCGAATTTTGCCTGCGCGTTCGGCGGCGGAATGGCCGTCTCAGGCTCACTCACCCGTTCAGTACTCAATTTCAAAAGTGGCGCTCGAACCGCGGTCTCCAGTATATTCAGCGGAATCATCCTGATCACGGGACTCTTCCTTCTGGGCAAATATATCGGCTATATCCCGAAGCCAGCACTCGCTGTTCTCGTGATCACCGTCGGTCTCTCATTAATCAGCCCGCCAAACATTAAGGTCATGCTTCAGACCACCCGCAGCGATGCCACGGTCTTTCTCTGTACTCTGATCGGCGGCCTCTTCCTCGCCCTCGATACCGCGATTTACATTGGTGCAGCCGCTTCGATCGGTCTCTTTCTACATAAAGCGAGCAAGCCTGGACTCAAAGAAATCTCCTTCGACGACGGAGGTAATCTCGTCGAGCACAAGCTTGCAGAACCCAAGGAAGAGCGCCCGGAAATTGCGATCGTTCACGTCGAGGGCGATCTCTTCTTCGCCTCCAGCGAGCTCTTCCTCGATCAAATGCGGCATCTTGTCGAACACCCGGCGCTGAAAATTATTATTCTCCGCTTGCGTAACGCCCACAATCTAGACGCCACCGTCGCGCTTACCATCAAAGACCTGATTCTCTTTGCCCGGGCCAACAACCGCGATGTTATTGTCAGCGGGGCACACCCACAAATCGAGCGCGTTTTCAAAAATTCCGGTGTCCTCGCAACACTGACGGAGGCTAATTTCTTTCCGTATCATGAGGAAAACCCGACCATCTCAACCCGTGATGCGCTAAAGCGCGCCCAAGAAATTACCGGAGTCAAGTCCGCCGACATTACTATCTACGCCAGCGATAAAAAGGAGTAGGCGGAACGACAACCCAGCGAAGTCCCCCTGCTCGTGCTACCCCTCAAATGCAGCTGCTCGATCGTGGATAGCCCAACCATAAATACCTTCATAAATACCTGCAGAGGTATCCCAACTGAAGTTTTGGGTCATCGCGTTTTTACGTAGCATGGCCATGTCTTTCGGACGGTCATAATAGGTCGAGCAGGCCCAACCGATTGTGTAGTAGAAAGCATCCGGAGTCGCAAAATCAAAGCGGAAGCCAGTCCCGAAAGCTAGCCTCTCTGAATATTGCTCAACCGTGTCGATCAAGCCACCGGTCGCCCGCACGATGGGAAGCGTCCCATAAGTCATCGCATACATCTGCCCCAAACCACAGGGCTCGAAACGACTCGGCATCAGAAAGAAGTCAGCACCCGCAGTGGTCAGGTGGGCCAAATCGTTATTAAAACCGATATAAACACCGAAGCGACCGGGGTAGCGCTGCGAGAGAGCGCGAAATGCCTCCTCCAACCAAGGCTCGCCTGTGCCGAGCACTGCAATTTGTATCTGCATGTTGCCCATCAAACGATCGCCGATCGCAGCCAAGAGATCCAAGCCCTTCTGATCGGCGAGCCTTGAAACCACCGCAAAAAGCGGCACATCAGGACTCACTTCCAGCCCATAGGCCTGCTGTAATTTGGCTTTGCACACAGCTTTCCCTTTTAAATTTTTTACGCTGAAAGTTTCGGGGATGAGTGGATCGATTTCCGGGTTCCACTCCGTTTCATCGATCCCATTAATCACCCCGATTAAATCAGCTGCTCGAAAGCGAAGTAGATTATGCAAACCACCACCGCCATCGGCCGTCTGGATTTCACGTGCATAAGTCGGGCTGACCGTCGTCACTTTGGTCGAGTGGAAGATGCCGCCTTTTAACATGTTCACCTCTCCCATGGATTCGAGCCCGTCCTGATGAAAGACCGACTCCGGTATACCGGCAAAGTCCAACAAGCGGCGATGAAACCAGCCCTGATGCCCCATGTTATGAAGCGTCATAATCGAAGCCGCACGTCCCATCGGTTTATTCAACTCGGTGGTGTTGAGATAAACCGGAGTCAAACCCGTCGACCAGTCGTGACAATGCACCACATTCGGTATCCAGCCTATCTGTTCGCAGAGATCAATCGCCGCACGAGAGAGAAAGGCGAAGCGATACCCATTATCCCGCTGATCCCCACTCGGCCCCACATACACGGAGGCCGCATCAAAATACTGATTATGCTCCAAGAGGTAAACTTTCGCGGACGACCCCGGCAACTCCGTCTGCCAGACTCGGGCGTAAGCCTCATGCCCGCCTAAACGCACGATAAGTGGATTGCCCAAAGGCCGTGCTCCCTCGATCTGCTGCAGACCTGAATA
>Ga0316201_10000538_pt1 | contig 22040 bp, 18 predicted proteins | sample CS6wburrow_MG_FD_204516 | JGI IMG/M metagenome (GOLD analysis project Ga0316201, IMG submission 204516) | Coastal sediment microbial communities from Delaware Bay, Delaware, United States - CS-6 worm burrow | ecosystem: Environmental > Aquatic > Marine > Coastal > Sediment | place: USA... | reverse complement strand
AACGCACGCCGCCGCAAAGACAGCCACCTGATCGGATTCCTGGATACTCATCGCTCACCTAATACCTCCTCGATCGGCATGATTTCGTCAAATGAGTGGATTGCATCAAAATTCTCGATTTCCCGCCGCGGTGCACGGGAGTCGGGTTGATAAATCGCCAGCAGGCTGCCAATCCCGTATTCCCGCGCTGATTGCAGGGCGTGCAGGTTGTCATCGATCAACAGGGTACGATCCGCATCGAAGGGATGCCGCTTGTGCACCTCGTGCCAGCATTGCGGATCCTCCTTGGGTAGTGAAAACTCGTGCACGGTAATCAAGCGATCAAACTTGTGCGCGATCCGAGTCTTGTCCATCTTCAACGCCAGGCTGTCGTGATGCGCGTTAGTTACCATTACCACGTCCTTACGCGCGGCACGCAGGGCATCGAGAAAATCGATACACAACGGGCGCACTGCCACCTTGTGGCTGACCTCGTGCTTAAGCTCGACCACGTCGATCTCGAGCATTTCACTCCAGTAATCGGTGGAGTACCAGTTGAGACTACCCTCGATCTTACGGGTCTGGCTGACGATGTGCTGCTTTGCAAGCTGCGGATCCATGCCTTTGATCTCGGCGTAACGCAGAGGCAGGTATTCTTGCCAGAAGAAATTATCGAAGTGCAGGTCGAGCAGCGTTCCGTCCATATCGAGCAGCACGGTTTCGATGGATTGCCAGTCGATCATGTTCGATGCCCCCGCACGCAATTCTCGCGGTTCAGCCGATATCAGAGTTCGCGAGCAACCCGAATACCGACATTGTACTGGCCTTTCCCGCTCTTGAATTTTTCCCGGTTTTCGGCACGCATCGAGTTGGCTGGGCTGCGGTAGGCGCCGCCACGCACGACGCGCAAATCGCAATCCCCGCCTTCCCAGACGGAGCCGTCGTTGGGCGCATCCTCGTAGTTGCGATGGTAGCAATCGTGCACCCATTCAAAGACATTGCCAGCGGTATCGTAAACGCCAAACTGATTCGGCTTGTAAGTGCCGACCCTGGCTGGCTTGCTGATACTGAAATCGCTTTTGCAGTCGAAGCAGTGCGCGTTACCAACGCCCGGCTTGATGCCCCACCAGAACGACGTCGTCGTGCCGGCACGAGCGGCATATTCCCATTCCGCTTCGGAAAGCAGGCGATAGCGCATACCGGTTTCCTTGCTCAGCCACCTGGTATAGGCAACTGCATCGTCCCAGGAGACGTTAACCACGGGATGAGTCTTGACGTCCCAGCCGTTGTTGTTCGGTTTCTTGCGGCCGGTCGCCTGTGCAAACTGATAGTACTCCGCGAAGGTTATTTCATAGACCGAAACCATGAATGAGCGAACGTTGACCTCGCGCCGCGGCACTTCATCAGGCGAGACTACGGACGACGCGCCGCCCATGCGGAAGGTTCCGGCAGGTAACTTGATCATGGTCGGACCGTAGCCACCCGATTTGAGGCGATCCCTGAAAACGTCCGCCTTGTCGACGTACGCGGGCGCCGGCTCGGGCACAGGTTCGGGTTCCGGCACGGGTTCGGGTTTATCCTCGACCATCGCCTCGGTCTCGGTCACAGGTTCAGGTTGAGTCGCCAGCTCGTCTTCTATCGATTGCGTGGTGCTTTCTACTAACTCGGTGCCTTTCTGCATAGCGTCATCGATAAATCCCTGCTGCCAGGCAAAAAATCCGCCGCCGCCCAGCAAGCCCAGAACGATCAGCCACACCAGCCACTTGTAGGAACGAGGTTCACTCGGTTCCTCGGGTATGTAGACGTCGGCAACGCGTGAGACCGGTTCCACCGGCGCGGCGACCGGCTCGGGAGATTCCACTTCGTGCCTGGTTTCGCGTTCCTTGATATCGACAACAATCAGCGTGGTATTATCCTGATTGATCTTGTTGGCATCCTCGACTGCCTTCAGCAAGGCATAAACGCATTCCTTGGCGGTAGATGACCAGGACGAATACTGGATTATCGCGCCCGCGCCGAGCGTATCGAGGCCATCGCTGGCGACGATAACGCGATCGCCAGGCCGAAGCTTGATCGGGGCATCCGAGACATCGATACTGCTGATCTCTTCGCCCGTCATTGCACTCATCAACATGTTGCGCGACATGCCGGCCTGCTCGTCGATCTCCATGCCCTGCTCTTTCATCATGTCGAGATAAGCGCCGTAGCTGTGATCGGCATTTTGCTTGATCAACTCGCGATCACGGATCAGGTACAGGTGACTGTCGCCAACGCTGACCCAGTAGAGATTGCTATCCTGCAAGTAGGCGGTGACCATGGTGCAACCCATGCCGCGCAATGCCGGGGTTTCCTTGACCGAGGCCCTGATTTGATCGTTGGAACGATTCAGGGCATCGGTCAGGGCATCGGCGACATCGTCAGCCGGAAACCTGCCCTGGAAAGTTTTATTGAAAGTCGCAACCACCATGTTGCTGGCAACATTACCGGCGGCATGTCCACCCATGCCGTCAGCCATGATAATCAGTGAGCAGACGTCGCCGTTGTCGGCCTCGCCCAACTGATTGACCATGTAAGCGTCTTCCTGATAGTCGCGTGCACCATCAATCTGATCGCTGGCAATATCAAATTCAACTTTCATTAAATGATTTTATTTTTTGTAGATCGCGCTTGAATAACTATAGCAGTATAGTTAAATTTAATTCTAGTTTATCGGCGATAAGCCCATAAAAACACTATAAAAAACTAAATTGAGACATAGGTCTGTGGTCGATCCTTTAAAAACGGCTGATATTCAGTATTTTTAAGCAGCCGCAGCGGTAAATACAGGTTGTGGCTGACCTCCGACCAGCCATGCCACTCCCAGGCAACGCACTTGTCGCCTTCAACCACCGTCAATGACCCCGGGTTGCTGCATTCTGCCTCAAAATACAGTGATATTGAATGATTTAGCGCGCTAAACACGTTGCTGGTAACGCCAATATATTTAAGGCCCTGAAGTCTTAGGCCGGTCTCTTCCAGCACTTCGCGCCTTGCAGCCTCCCGCGGCGCTTCCCCGACCCGGATCCAACCCCCTGGCAACTGCCATTCGAACCCGGTTGATTTAGACACCCGTTTTCCAAACAACACCGACTGCTGATGGGTAACAACAACCGCTACGCCACAGGCAACTAGATTGTTACTCGTATTAATTCAGGGCCTCCCCGGCAGGGCTTCTGGAAGTTGAACTCTATGTTATATTGCGAGTCTATCAAGGATCAATTACCAAGACCGAGACAATGCGCGACACCTGGCCACTCTTGAAAACTACCGATTTCCCGTCCGTTTCCAGAACCTCCCTGGAGATTCTGCAGGTTAACCTCGGTTACCTTTGCAACCAGTCATGCCTGCATTGCCACGTGGCCGCAGGGCCGACGCGCAAGGAATTGATGCAGCAGGAGAATATCGGCCACATTCTCGAGGTTCTGAAGAAACCGTCGATGCATACCCTCGACCTTACCGGCGGCGCTCCCGAAATGAACCCCATGTTCCGCGACCTGGTGGTTGCCGCGCGTAAAATGGATATCAAGGTCATAGACCGTTGCAACCTGACTATCCTGCTGGAACCGGGCTACGAGGATACCGCCGAATTTCTCGCGGCCAACCAGGTGCAAATTGTCGCTTCACTCCCCTGTTACATCGAGGACAATGTCGACGGCCAGCGCGGCAAGGGTGTTTACCAGAAAAGCATGCAGGCCCTGAAACGACTCAACCAGCTTGGTTACGGCAAGAAAGGCAGCGGCCTTACTCTGACCCTGGTTTATAACCCGACCGGCCCTTACCTGCCCCCGCCGCAAGACAGACTGGAGCAGGACTACAAGCAGTTCCTGGCCGAGAAGTACGAAATCGAATTCAACCAGCTTTTCACGATTACTAATATGCCGATAGCGCGCTTCGGCAGCACCCTGATATCGAAAGGGGAATTTGAAAACTACATGAACCTGCTCAAGGATTCCTTCAGCACTGCAAACATGCAGGGACTGATGTGCCTGAACCAGCTCAGCATCGACTGGGAAGGATATGTTTACGATTGCGATTTCAACCAGATGCTGAATATGAATATTCGCCACCCCGTCAAGCAGCACAAGCTTCATGTCAGCGAGGTGTTAAAGACCTGCCTGGAAAACATTCCCGTCAGTATCGCCGACCATTGCTACGGCTGCACCGCAGGCCAGGGCAGCAGTTGTGGCGGAGCCATTGCCTGACCGCCCCCTGATCAGCATTATCATCCCGGTTCTGAACGAGGCGGACTGTCTCGATCAAACCCTGACGAACCTGTTTTCCCGGCAATGTGTCCGGCATCGCTGCGAGATCATAGTCAGCGACGGCGGCAGTGCCGACGGCAGTCTCGATATCGTTCGACGTCACCCCTGCAAGGTCGTGCACGGCGGGGCGGGGCGGGCCCGCCAAATGAATAGCGCCGCCGGCATCGCGCAAGGCAGAATTCTCCTGTTCCTGCATGCCGACAGTAGTTTGCCAGAAAATTTTGCCGACCTGATCGGTGAAAACGCCTGCTGGGGCTTTTTCCGCCTGCGGCTGAGCGGCAATTCCCTGGCGTACCGGTTTATCGAGACGGCGATTAACTTGCGAACCCGAATCAGCCGCGTAGCCGGTGGTGATCAGGGGCTGTTTTTCGAGCGTCGCTTCTTCGAATCCCTGGGCGGCTATCCCCGAATACCACTGATGGAGGATATCGCCATCAGCAAGCAAGCGCGGCGCCTGTCGCCACCGCAGTTCATCGAGCCTGCGATTATCAGCTCGAGCCGGCGCTGGCAGCAGCAAGGAATCGCCAGGACCGTGCTGCTAATGTGGTCGTTACGTCTCGCCTACTGGCTGGGCGTCGACCCGGAACGCCTGCATCGAATTTACTACCCGCAACGCGGCTGAGTATCCAGATGATCCCGGTCGGCATCTTTGCCAAACCGCCGCGACCCGGGCTTGTCAAAACCCGACTGATACCGGATATCGGCGCTGCACGGGCCGCAAGGATTTACCGTTACTGCCTCGAATACACGCTCGAACTCGTGCGGCATTCCGGTCTCGATTATGAGCTTTACCTGAGCGAGGAAAGCGACGATCACCTGTTTCAGCACGAACAGTACTCTATCCAGAAGGGGGCAGACCTGGGCGCCCGCATGTTGAACGCGCTCGGAGAGATGATCAGCGGCCATCCCGATGGCGCAATCATAATAGGAACGGACTGCCTCGACATCCACATCGGCCACCTGCAGACGGCAGCACAGGCCCTGTCCAACAACGAATTGGTGCTGCTGCCCGCGATCGATGGAGGCTACGCGCTAATAGGCTGCAGCAGGCTAGATTCCGCGTTGTTCGACGGCGTAACCTGGAGTTCCGAACGAGTGCTGGAACAAACCGTCATCAACGCCGAAAAATTGAACTATCGGATCAGTTTGCTTGAAACCGTGCGAGATATTGATACGCTGCAGGACCTGGAACTCTACCCCGAGCTGCTTTCCCTGATTACTTCTAATTGATGCTTTATTCCCTGGTCAAACCCCTGCTATTCGCCATCGATCCCGAGCTGGCGCACGATGTCAGCCTGGAAATGCTGCAGCGGTTTCGCCGCCTGATTCCGAACCGGCGGGTTGACAAACCCACCCGGGTCATGGGCCTGGATTTCCCCAATCCGGTTGGCCTTGCCGCCGGGCTGGACAAAAACGCGGACTACCTCGGCGGCCTTTCCCGACTTGGTTTTGGCTTTATCGAGGTCGGCAGTGTGACGCCAAGACCGCAACCCGGAAATCCAAAGCCACGCGTTTTCCGGCTGACGCGTCACCAGAGCCTGATCAATCGCATGGGATTCAACAACAATGGCGTCGACTACTTGCTCGAGCGGGTAGGCCAGCAGCGACGCGACTTCGTGCTGGGAATCAATATCGGTAAAAACCTCGATACCCCGGTGGCACAGGCCTTGTCCGACTATTCCCTGGGATTCGAAAAGGTTTACCTGAGCGCTGACTACATCGCGATCAACATTTCTTCACCCAACACCCCCGGCCTGCGTGATTTACAGCACGAGGATGCGCTCGAATTCCTGCTCGCGGGTATCGGTCAATTGCGGCGTAAACTCGAGGACCGACACCAGTTACGCCGCCCGCTGGCGCTCAAGCTGTCCCCCGACCTGGATCAACAGGCCATTCCGGCAATCGCAGAGCTGCTGCGCAAGCACGAGGTCGATGGCCTGATCGCCACCAACACGACACTCTCGCGGGAGGGCGTTAAAGATCATCGCATGTCTGCCGAAAAAGGAGGCCTGAGCGGTGCAGCCCTGCGTGAACGGTCGAGACAGCTGTTAAGCGAATTTTATCGTGAGCTGGGCGAGGATATCCCGATCATCTCGGTCGGCGGTATCGATTCCGCTGAAGAGGCCAGGCTGCGTTTCGAACTTGGCGCGAAACTTGTCCAGTTATACACTGGATTGATCTACCGCGGTCCCGGGCTGGTAAATGCAGTAAGCCGGTCGCTGTAGCCACAAAACCCGAACGCGGAGACCGGTATTCAAATGGACCCCATGGTGTCGTTAAAGGATGCTCGCGATTACCTGCTGAACCTGCCTCGGCAGCTCGATGAATACCTGGATGACGACTATCGTCGAGGTCTCGACAACCTGCTCGCCAAGTTCGATGAATTTTTCAACATTGTTGCCAGCGTCAACTTGCGCGCCAATGAAGACAAGATGATCGAGCCATCGGAAGCAACCGAGATCAGCGACTATGGATTCGTCCTGCTGCTCAAGCTGGTCGACCTGATGGAGCGCCTCGACTTACCCCACAAGCGCAAGGAGATCGAACAGATTTCGCTGGTGATAACCCGTTGGACCGTCGGTTACAACGGCACCATCAACTATCTGGAACCGGTGGTAAATGCAATCGCCCAGCTCGCCAACCTGATACAGGAAAGGGCAGCGCTGCTGGCGCTCTCGGATTTGATCGCCGAAATCGTCGATCATTGCTCGCTGGAGCTCAAAAACGGCCAGGGCGATAGCGAGGAACTCCAGCCCTGGCGCCTGCTGCACATCAACCGCGGTATCGTCGCAACGCGCACTCACGACCTCGACACGATGAAACAGGCCTTCGACGAGTTCCTGATTTACCTGCCCCGAGAAGCGCCCGGATTCTTCGCCGAGGGTATGAAAGAGATGGATGCGCTCGACTACCCGCCGCACGTGCGCAAGGTAATGGAGTTCTACTACAGTCAAAATCCCTCGCTCAGGATTCACTGAAAACCGGGCCGGGACCCGCCCTACTCGGATTCCATGCTTACCAGGTAACCCCCGTACTTGCGGATATTGATGACACCGTTATCCAGCAGCAGGTACTGACCCTTGATCGCCTGCAGCCTGCCTTCCACCAGGGGTAGCTTGTCCAGATTGAAACTACTGATTTTCGACGGGTAAGCGATCGCCGGATAGTCGAGCCGCAAGGCGGCCTCGGCCTCGGCGATGACTTCAACATCAGCCAGCAACCCGCTATCGAGCTCTGACTTTACCCGCGGCCACAACGATTCGAAAACCTGGTAGAGGTCCAGTTCCTCGACTTCATTCTTCAACATGTTACGCCAGTTGGTCCGGTCGCTGACATATTGCTTGAAGGCCTGTTCGATCAGCCCGGCGTGATAGCGTTTCGACACCCGCAGTATCGGCATCGCCTGGATTGCGCCCTGGTCGATCCAGCGCTGCGGCAGCTGGGATTCTCGCGTTATCCCGATTTTAACGCCGGACGTGTTCGACAGGTATACGATATGCGGACGCATGCAGTGTGACATCGCCCACTCCGGTTCGCGGCAGGTACCGAGATGGAAATGGCATTTTTCCGGGGAAACGATACAGAGATCGCACTGCGCCAGGCTGCTGAAACAGGGGTAACAATATCCCTGGCTGAAACTTTTCCTGGTCGGGCGGCCACAATGAATACATTCGATCTGCTGCAGGTACTCGATCCGGATATTCTTGCCGAGCCAGTCGTTCAGCGCCAGCTGCTGGCCACCCAGTTCGAGCCCGTAGCTGACCGGACTGCTCGCCGTGGTCAGCATCTTGTGCAGGTTGCCCCTGGCCGGCATGATTCAGCGCCTTGCCACGGCAGGCGCCGATACGCTCGCCGGGACCACGCCCGCTCCTGCCGCTAAGCCATGTAAACTAAATCTCACCTGTCACCTGTCGAGTCGAAACACCGATTCTTTTAACGAGGTCAGGCCGACCTTACGCCAGCGGGGACTCTCGTCAATAATGTCGTTGGACTCGAGCAGGTTAATAGAAAACTGGTCAGAATAATACTGGTGAACTTCATCCGTTGGCACGGCAAAGGGTGGCCCCCGCATCTCCGCCTGGTCGTAGGCCAGCGTAATCAACAACATGTTACTGACCGCGGGGATGATGGATAACATGTGATCATAGTACCGCGGCCGATCGTGCTGCTCCATGGCTATCAGCGAGGCGCGATCGTAAACCAGGCTACAGGCCCCCAGATCATCGTTCGACAGGTCGAAGAAATCACCCTGCAGCAGGCTGATGTTGCCCGCCTTGTAAACGCCGAATCGATCGGCGTCAAAGCGCTCATAATCGAGTTCGTTTTCTTCGAAAAATGCCTCGATGGCAAGCTGTGACAGCTCGATACCGATGACCTCGTATCCCCGCGCGGCAATCCAGGCAATGTCATGCGCCTTGCCGCAAAGCGGAATAAAGACACAGGCGCCCTGGGGCAGTTCGAACCGCGGCAGGTAGTGTTGCAGGTGCCGGTTAACCTCGGATTCGTGGAATCCAATGCGATTTTCTTTCCAGCGGTCTAGCCAGTGCTGATGATCAACCATCTTCGAATCGATGCCGGGGTAAGGTATGTTGTCAGAGGCGGACTTTAACGCAGTTACGGCCATTTTTCTTGGCCACGAACAACGCCATGTCCGCGCGTTTAACCATCGAACCATAATCACCGGTATCGTCGGTGATCGCCGCCACACCAATACTAAGGGTCGCGGTTTTTTCCCCGTAGGCGGTCTTGTAGCGGGCGTTGGCGACAAACTGGCGGATCATTTCAGCGAATTTTTCCGCCGCGTTCATATCGACCTTGGGCATCAGTACGCTCAGGCCGTTTTGGCCGTAACGGCCAAGGATATCCTTTTCCTTGTCGACCTTGCTAAATATGTATTTGACGATAGCCGCAAATACCTTGTAGGCGACCTGGTCGCCGTCCTGTTCGCGCAGCTTGGACAATCCATCGACCTCGATGATCAGTATCGACAGGGGCTCGCCCTCTACGGCGGCGGTGCGATATCGATCAACCGCGATCTTATCCGCGTTTTCGCGGCTCATCAGGGTAATGGTTTTCTTCGCCGATTCCTCTTCCTTCTTGATATGCTCAACCACATCTTTCGGCACCAGGGTTTGGTCGGATTCGGCAAGCCCCTGGCTGGACTCGGGAAAACTGTGGTCGGTTACCTCCATGTCCTTGCTTTCCGAGGATGAAACCGTGGTCGTGGTGGAAGTGATATCTTCAGACTTTTTCGGACGGATAACCGGATCGGGCACCGCCCGGTCCAGCACCACCGCCGAGCTACGAGTCGAACGCTTGAAAATCAACATGGCCTGGGCGGCAATACTGACGCTGGCGATCATGTCGAGATCATCGAAGGGCGCCGACTCGCGGCGCAGGCTGATCACCCCCATCAGCCTGGAATCATTAAACACCGGGACATCGAGTCGGTAAGAAGTGAAACGCTGTTTCTCCATGCCGAGAAATCCCTTGACGACTTCATGCTCGGCGCTAACCGTTGCCTGTCGCGTCTGGGTTAGCTTGCCGAGCAAATCTTCCGACCAGAAAGTCTTGTCGTCGTTCTCGAACAGCTCACCTTCAACCTTGTCGGCAACCGGCTTGGGGCCCTGCCCCTCCAGCGAAGTCAGGATATAGGAATCGAATTCGATGACCGGCTCCAGGTGCTTCTTCAACAACGCGATCAACTCCTTGAAATCGAGTATCCCGCTCAGGGCCATGTCAAGATCGATGAGCGTGAATGCCCAGAGCTCCTGTCGATTGGTCATGCTCTTGTTGATTTCTGTTTCGAGAAACAGCATACGCCGCGCGCGCTCGGTCAGGTAACCGATATAACCACCCAGCAGCACCGCGGTGGCCAGCAACACGGCGACCAGGGATATCCAGAATCCCGATATATCGGTAGCGTACATGGCGCCGATAAAAACAATCGCCAACAGCAGGTTAATCGAGAAGGTAATCAGCAGACGCACTGTTTTCAGGCTGCCGAGCCAGATCACAAGCAGGATGAATTCGATGGCGTGGTAGGCGCTGTATTTTTGCAGGATAACCGCGCTAATCACGGTGACTGCCGCCAGTGCGCCATTTCCAAGCAAACGCAGGTTGTGGTGGTAGAGTTCGGGCGCAAAGCGGCTAACCAGAAGATTGCCCAATGCCAGTACCGCGGACAGGATGTATCCATACATCGGTATCGCGACTTCGTGGCCGAATGCGCGTGATTCCAGGTAAGCATAGGCCAGGCAGATAAAGAACAGCGCACCAAACGCGAACGCGCTGGAGCTTCGACCTTGCGTTTCCTGCAGGTTCCGATACCTGGTCTCGGTTTCTGCATTCTGAAACTGAAGTCGAAAAGACTTTCTATACCTGTTTATCAGGTCTTGCGACACTCTCGATACCCTTTATCTATAGCCAATAATCACGTCCTGACTTTAATAGCTGCCCGAATCTCATGTCTGGTCCCGGAACTCAGGTCTCTAATTTGTGCCGGACTATGTATAGACCATATTTGATCCACCGGGTTGCAGAGTTTTTCCCTGGCCTGCAAAGCTTGTGCTGTTGATTTCATTCTATTTCGGGGGAAATCGGCCAAGCCGTCAATGATTATAGCGTATTTTTATAACTTTCAAAGGCTTATGTAGTTTTGTTCATTTTTTACTTCATTAAATTTTCAGCCTCGGAATTTGCCGCCACGCGTCGAGATCGAGTGACTATACTCAATCCGGTAAATACCCGGATACCGAAGGACCAAACATGAAAGTCACGCCTTACTTGAAAATACTCGCCGAAAAGGGTGGTTCCGATCTTTACTTTTCGACCGGGGCGCCTCCCAGCGCCAAGTTTAACGGCGTGCTCAAACCGCTCGGCAAGGACAGCGCACCTCCCGGCTGGGTGGACTCGCTGGCGCAGGAAATCATGAATGACAAGCAGAAGGCCGAATTCAGGGAAAAGCCTGAAATGAATCTGGCGATTTCCCTGTCGAACATAGGTCGATTTCGAGTCAACATATTCAAGCAGCGTAACGAAGTGGCGATGGTAATTCGCAACATCGTCACCGAGATCCCGAACAAGGACGATCTCGGTTTGCCCGAAGTCCTGTCCAAGGTCATCATGGCGAAACGCGGGCTTATTCTGTTTGTCGGCGGCACCGGCTCCGGTAAATCGACCTCGCTCGCCGCGCTGATCGATTACCGCAATACCCATTCGAAGGGACATATTATTACCATCGAGGATCCGGTCGAATATATACACCCGCATAAAGGTTGTATCATCAATCAGCGCGAGGTCGGCATGGACACCGATTCCTTCGAGGATGCGCTGAAAAACACCCTGCGCCAGGCGCCAGACGTCATCCTGATCGGTGAAATCCGCGATCGTGAAACCATGGAGCATGCCCTGGCCTTTGCCGAGACCGGTCACCTGGCGATCTCTACCCTGCATGCCAATAATGCCAACCAGGCGCTGGATCGCATCATCAATTTTTTTCCAGAGGAGCGCCGCAACCAGCTACTGAGCGACCTCTCGACCAACCTGCAGGCATTCGTATCGCAAAGGCTGATTCCGACGGTCGACGGTAAGCGATGCGCCGCGATTGAAATTCTGTTAAATTCGGGACGCGTTGCGGATCTGATCAAGCAGGGCGCGGTAACCGACATCAAGGAAGTAATGGAAAAATCGGAAGCCATGGGAATGCGAACCTTCGATTCGGCGCTTTATCACCTGTATATTGATGGCAAAATAAGCCTCGACGAAGCGCTAAAGAATGCCGATGCGGAAAACAACCTGCGCCTGCGTATCGAACTGGGGCAGAAGGGTTCCGGCGCGGCCAGTGCGGCCGACGAATCGTTTGGAGGATTGAGCCTGGTCGAGGAACCCGAGGAAGAGGAAGACGAAGAGGCGGCGGCTGAGGGTTTAATCGAGGCCAAAACCCCGAAAGGAGGATAAACCAGGCCAGTAATGAAATGATCCAGTTACTTTTTCAGCAGCAATATGTGCTGTTCTTCATGATCGCCTTTGCGCTGATTTTTTCACTCACTTTCCACGAGTATGGCCACGGAAAAGTCGCGTCGCTGATCGGTGACGATACCGCAGAGCGCGCCGGCCGCTTAACGCTTAATCCCATTCCCCACATCGATCCGATGGGTTTACTAATGCTCCTGCTAATCGGCATCGGCTACGCCAAACCCGTACCGGCCGACCCGCGCAAGTTCAATACCCGCTGGGGTACACTGATGGTTGCGGCCGCGGGACCGGGAATGAACCTGCTACTGGCGATCGTAACGATCAATATCTACGTGCTGGGTTTCAAGCTGGGCCTGCCACTGTTCAAGACCCCGGAAGCCTTCGAGTTTTTCAGGACCCTGGGATTGATCAATATGCTGCTAATGCTGTTCAATCTGCTGCCCATTGGACCCCTCGACGGCAGTTATATCCTGCCATATGCATTACCCAGGGAGGCGGCGCTCAAGTATCTTCGTTTCAATCAGAAGTACGGCGTCTATGCCTTACTGACCCTGATCGTGCTGAATTTTCTTGGCGTGCCGGTATTCAATACCCTGTGGCGCATCGGTAATGCCATGCTGAACCTGGTCATCTTTGCCTAGGCCGGATCCGTGTCCGAAAAGCACGAACCGCAAAAACCCGTCGAAACCGACAACTCGTTGCGACTTCAAAATCGTCTGCGCATCCAGGCGATTACCGGCATCCTGATAACCGCGCTGCTGGTCGGCGGCATCGCGAGCCTGCAGTTTTACCTGTCCCGACAGCAGTCGGTCGTAATGCAACTGGAGAAGGAACTGGAGTTCGGAGCGTTAGCTCTCGGGGCCAAGCTGAAGGGTTACCAGAACATCATCCTGCAGGTCACCAGCCGCTCCCACATCCGTGAATTGCTGCAGAGTTTCAACCAGGGCGAAATCGAGCTATCGACGCTCAGGTCCGAAACCAGCCCCAGGCTAACGGACGCGATGCGACTATCCTCTGAGATCGTGGGCATAACACGCCTTGATCAACAGCATGCACCAGTCGTCCGCGTCGGCGAAACCTTCCCGGAATCGTCGTGGCCGCGGAATCATCGTTCCGCCCCGATATCGATGGGACTGCCGACCAGGCAAGACGACAGGCAGATTTTCGCGGTAAGCGCGGCTATTTTGACTCCCGATGGAACGCGCATCGGCACCGACCTGGTCTTTTTCGATGTCGCGCGGTCGGCGGAAATTATCGACCGACTCTCCGCCCAGTTCGACTATATCAACCAGATTTTGTTTGTCGTTGTCGAGGACGGGCGACCCAGGTTATTCCGGCTCGATACACCCGTGGAAAATGCCGTGACGTCGGTTAGCGACATTGAACTGGAACAATACCTGGCTGACAAGCTCGGCAGCGGAGTACTCCGACTGGATAACAGCAGGGGCGCCGAACTGACCCTGTTCCACACATCGATTCCAAACTCCAGCTGGCAATTGATTTTCCTTGCCGATTCCAGCCATGTGATGCGACCGGCACGCGCCGATACCGGGTACCTGTTCGCCAGCATCATGCTGCTGATGATCGCGGGTGTTTTTGTTACCAATCGCCTGGTCAAACCGACGGTGGGACAAATCCAGGGGAGTAGCCAGACATTGCGCGAGTTAAATATCCGCAACCAGCAATTGCTGGAGCAGACGCTCAGGAACAAGCGCTTGCTCGACGACATCCTCAACCACACGCCAGCGGTTGTTTTCATAAAGGATCTCGACGGCCGCTACGTCCATGTGAACCAGGCGTTTGCCGATGAGCGCGGTCTCGCTATCGACGACATTGTCGGTAAAACCGACCGAGATCTGCACCCACCGGAAGTCGCCGATCTGTTGCGCGCCAACGACCGCAAGGCGATTGAAAGCAAACTCCCGGTGGTGCTGGAAGAGCAGCTGGAGATCGAAGGCAAGATGCATACCTTTGTTACCACCAAGTTTCCACTCAAGGACATGAATAATGAGACCTACGCGAGTTGCGGGATCGCTACCGATGTTACCGACATCAAGAAAAGCGAAGAGATGAAACATGCCCTGGAAACCGCCGAAGCAGCAAACCAGGCAAAATCCATCTTCCTGGCGAACATGTCGCATGAACTGCGTACGCCTTTACACGGCATACTCAGTTACTCGGAACTCGGCAAGAAACGCATCGATTCGGTCAGCCACAAAAAACTGGAACAATACTTCGAAAATATACATATCAGTGGTAAACGTTTGCTCAAGCTACTGAACGATTTACTCGACTTGTCGAAACTCGAAGCAGGCAAGTTTGAACTGGTATACCAGGAATGTGACCTCGAGGAGATACTCGACGATAGTATCGTCGAGCAGTCGCCGGCCCTGCACGAAAAATCGCTCAAGATCGTCCGCAAGCGGGCTGACTGCAATACTCGAATCGAATGCGATCGGGAAAAAATTCTCCAGGTAATTAGAAATCTGCTGAGTAACGCGATCAAGTTCAGCCAGGTGGGGGGCGAGATCGAAGTTCAGTTCGAGGACAGCCAGCTGGAAGCGAGGTCGGGTGCAATCGATGCCATCGAGCTGCGTCTGATCGATAACGGGGAAGGCATCGATGCCGAAGACCTGGAAAAAATTTTCGACAAGTTCACGCAAAGTAATAATCGAAAGCCCGGCGGCACCGGTCTGGGACTCTCCATCAGCCGCGAGATCATAATGCTGCACCAGGGAGAGATCTGGGCCGAGAGCAGCAAGCGAGGAGGCGCGACGCTGACTGTCAAGTTACCACGCAAGAATCCGAAAGCCAGCGCATAGATTCAATGGAAGGCCCTCGGCTTGATCAGTTCCAGCGAGATAGCAGGCGCCTGTCTGGGCTTTGGCCTGCGCAGTGACAGCAGTTTAGCATTGGGATCCGGATCGAATACACGTTTCACCAGGATCGAATGCGATTCATTCACACGCTGTAATTTCCCCACGATACAGAGAAAGGGTTGCTGGTCGACCTGGCGATAAAAACGGGTGTAGACCTGCGGGGTAAAAGCAAGATTGATGAAACCTGCTTCATCTTCGAGCGTGACAAATACCATCCCCCGGGCAGTTCCCGGCGACTGCTTCACCAGCACCATGCCAAAGGCAAACACATCGGTATCTGCGGATAATTCATTCAAGCGCCGGGACAGGATGAATTTTTCCACCGCTACCGCGTATGGCCATTGTTCTTGACGGATGACCGCCGCCGGGTGTTGCTTCAGACTGGTTTTAAAGGCGCGAAAATCCTTCTGGATCGACTCCAGCGTGGCTTCATTTTTCCAGTCGATATTGTCGTCGATCGTGTCCAGCATCGGTTTATAGGGCGCGGCTTCAGCCTGCCAGAGCGCATCGGAGCGGCAATCTCCGAAGGCGCTAAACAAGTCGGATGCCGCCAGGGCGGTAATCTCATCCCTGGCCAGCTCGCAGTCGCGCGTGAATTGCTCGAAGCTTTGCCAGTCGCCAACCTGGCTGCGCCGCGTAACAATTTTTTGCACACTGGTTTCAGCCAGCCCGTTAACCAGGCGAAAACCGAGACGAATCGCGTAGTCAGCCTGCCCCGATGTTTTTTCGAGCAGATGATCCCAGTTCGAATGGTTCAGCGAGATCGGCAACAGGCGTATGCCCTCGCGCCTGGCGGCCTGCAGCAGGGCATGCGGCGAGTAAAACCCCATCGGCTGGGAATTCAGTACCGAGATAAAAAATGCCGCCGGGAAATGGCATTTCAGGTAACAGGAAGCATAGGCGATCAGTGAAAACGAAACCGCGTGCGATTCGGGAAAGCCATACTCGGCGAAACCCTTCATTTGCCCGAGAATCTGTTCGGCAAACTCGGGCTTGACCCCGTTTGCCCGCATGCCCTGCTCCAGCTTCAACAGTAGCGGATTCAGGTCACGGTTAAAATCCTTGATTCCCCAGGCGCCGATTTTCTTGCGTAACTCGTTGGCCTCGCCGGCGCCGAAATTGCCCACGGCGATCGCGATTCGCATCGCCTGCTCCTGGAATATTGCGATACCCAGGGTGCGCTCGAGTATCGGGCGTAAGCGCTCATCGGGATAGGTTACCGGTTCCAGGCCCTCGCGCCGAGCGAGGAAGGGATGAATGACCTTGCCCTGGATTGGCCCGGGTCGAATAATCGCTACCTCGATCACGAGATCATAAAAGCAGGCGGGCTTGAGGCGCGGCAACATCGACATCTGGGCGCGCGATTCGATCTGGAAGGTACCGACGGTATCGGCCTTTTGTATCATCGCATAGGTGGGCGCATCGTCATCCGGGATCGAATCCAGTCGCAAGCTCTGGCCATAGTAATAGCGCACATAGTCGAAACACTTGCGAATCGCGGATAACATACCGAGACTCAACACGTCGATTTTGAAAAATCCGAGCGCCTCGATATCTTCCTTGCTCCACTGGATGACGCTACGGCCTTCCATGGAGGCGGGTTCCTGCGGTAGCAGGCAATCCAGCGGCTTGTCAGACAGCATGAAACCACCGGAATGAATCCCGAGATGACGCGGAAAACCATGTAATTTCTCACTCAACTGCATCCACAGCTGCCAGCTGATTTTCTGGCAGCGAGGGTTTTGTTGCTCGTAATCATTCTTCAGGGCCATCACGACATTTTCGGTGCCGGTGCCACGAAAGTAACGGCTCGAGGCGATCTTCGACATTTGCCCCAGCAACCCGTCATCAACGCCCAGCGCCTTGCCGACCGCGCGCAGGGCGCCCTTGCCCCTGAAGGTCACGACGTTGGCCACCATCGCCGCGCGTTCACGGCCATAGCGCCGATAAATGTACTGGATCACCTCTTCGCGGCGCTCGTGTTCAAAATCGACATCGATATCCGGTGGATCGCCGCGCTCCATGCTGACAAAGCGCTCGAACAGCAACTCGAACTGATCGGGGTTGACCGAGGTAATGCCAAGCACGAAACAGACGCTGGAATTAGCCGCCGATCCCCTGCCCTGGCACAGAATCTCCTGCTTTCGCGCCCAGCTGACAATATCCCAGACGGTCAGAAAATAATCCGCGAAGTTCAGCCGTTCAATCATGATCAACTCGTGCTCGAGTTGCTGGAGTATCTTGCCGGAAGGCTGTCGACCGAATTTTTCCGAAACTCCCTGCGCCACCAGATGCCGCAGATAGGATTGCGCATCATGCTCCGCAGGAATCATTTCTTTTGGGTATTGATAACCCAGTTGGTCGAGGTTGAATTGGCAGGACCGGTCCAGCTCGCGGGACAAGTCCAGCGCCATTTTACAGCCCGGAATCGGTGAAAACAGGCGCCGTAGTTCATCGGGTCGATGTAAACAGCGTTCGGCGTTGGGAAAGAAGTGTTCGCGACATTGATCGAAGACGCGGTTGCAGCGAATTGCCTGCAGCAGGTCACTGATGCACTTTTGCTGGCGGTTATGAAAAAAGACATCCTGGCTTAGCAGGTATTCGAGCCCGTGGCTGGCGGCGATTTGCAGCGTGGTCTTGATCCAGCGGTCTTCCGCGGGATGAAGGTGCCGGCTGATGGCGAGATAGTAACGCCCCTCGAAAAGAAGCTTCAACTCGGCATAGCGGTTGATGCCCTGGTTGTTGCGGATCGTGCCCCGCATCGGCTGTATCGCAATAATGCCATCGACCTTGCTGTTCAACAGCGTTTCGAGTGGCAGATTTGCATAATCCTTGCCATCACGGTGCGCAAAGCTCAGCAGCCGATTCAGGTTGGTATAACCCGGGTGATTCTGCGCTACCAGCACCAGCGTATCCTGTAGCAGTACCGGTAGATCATGGTCACGCTGCAGGTGGATTTCCGCGCCATAGTTTAATTTCAGACCGGTTTGCGGTAGCTGCTGTTTCAGGTATTCGAGCTCGCGGTAGCAACGCGCTAAACCATAGGCGCCATCAAAGTCATTGATACAGAGCGATTGGTAGCCGAGCCGACAGGCGCGTTCGACCAGGTCCCGCGGATGGGACGCTCCCTGCAGAAAGCTGAAATTGGTTTTGCAAAGCCATTCATTGTAGTTGCTGAACATGACAGTGATGCATCCCGGGAAGCCCTGTATAGGCCATCCTGATTTAGCGGGGGCTCCCTAGCAAAACTCGCCCTGCTTGAACCATGCGCCATCCTGGGTGCGGTATACCCAGCTCGATCTGCCACGTCGATCTTTCAGGATAAAGTAGTCACGTATCGTTTGCAGTGCATCCTCGCCCAACCACCACTGGTTCGCGTTGCGTTCGAGAAATATCCGCTGCATGCGGCCAGGATTCTCGATCGGCTGTGCCGACGGGTAATAAAACAATGGCTTGTTAGTGGCGCTGCAGGACCAGGGGTAGTGATCGAAACCCGGCTGACGGGGTTCGCCAAGTGGCGCGGCGGTAAAGGATTGCTCAGGGAAATAACTGGGGTCAGACTGGTAACATTCAAAGGCTAATGGCAACTTGTTCTGTAACGCCATGACGCGCTGATAATCGATTGCATCATACTGCCCTGCAAACAGGTCCCATAGCAGTGGCGCCAACATCACGCGCTCGCAGACTTCGACTCGCCAGCAGATAAAAGGCATGCTCTCCGGTAAATCCAGATCGGTGTCACGCGCCTGCAGCTTGAGCATTAAATCATCGTAAATATACCTGGCCTGGTAAAGCGCGGTGTCAAATCCCGGCCGGTCTCGATGGAGTGAATAGGGATGGCGAAAAGACAGCTCAACCGTTACTTTTTGCTGGTTAAACAGCGTAATTCCCCACTGCATGCGATTGATATGCTCAGTCTCGTCAGCATTGAATTGATCGCATAAGCGTTCGAGGTCCTCACGCAGCAACTGCTCGATGTAAGACCACTGGCTGACAGGGTAATCGAGGTCACGAGTTACCGCGGGTCGCGGCGCCTGCTGCAGTGAAATCCATGGAAAATAATCCAGCTTGCCGGAGTCGCTAAAGCTCCATTGCCAAATTAATCCGAGCCACTTGCCAAAGCGGCGGCGAATTGAATTCGAATCCGCCGCACTCATCTCGTAGGGGGAGGCAACACCGATGCGCTGGATAAAACGCCGCATCCGCGACTGGCGCGCGGAAAAGGAATCCGGGCGAAATCCCGCAGCATTAATTGCCAGCAAATGCTCGGCCAGCCGCGCTTGCGGGTTGAACCAGCAATCCCAGTCCAGCGTCTGGTAGATGTTTCGATTCAGACGCGCCTGCAACAGGTAAAGCCCCTGCGCCTGTTGCCTTAACTGGTAGTCCAGGTATAGCAGGCACTGCCAGGGATGCTCGCCAAACACGGCGACGTAGCCGTCGCCATAGTGGTGGCGCAGCAATGCATCGAGTAACTCGGTCAGCTTACAGCGCAGTTTTTTTTTCTGATTCAGCCAGAAGGAGCGGCATTCCTCTAGCCGGAATAATATGATTTTCTCGCTCCAGCGCATCGCCGTTGGCGACAGCACGAAGGGATTGACCTGTCCCGGACAGTAGATGGCGGCATAGGCCGGAAACTCATCCGACAGGCGCAATTCTGCCAGGTCGATGACCCTGGTCTGCAGCTCAGCTGTAAGATCCATGTTCTTCGGCCACGGCACGGTAGGGCAAGGTAATTCTGCCTGTCATGGGCCCCTTGATAAGTTGCAATGAAAACGAGCGCTTGCCGCTTTGCCAGGTATTAATCCGCAGGCTGGCGTGTGGATTGCCGTTTTTCTGACTCAGGAAGTAGTGTCGAATCAGGAATATTATCTGCCCCTGCTTGCGCGCCTGCTGACTGACGAATGCCATGTCGCCATCGCTGAACCTGCGTGGCGCATCGATGATAATGCGCTTGAAAGTATCTTCCATGAAAATCGGGCGTAACTCCCGGACCGGGTTTTCGGAGCAAATGAAGAACAAACGCTGCAGGTCGACGCCATGGCTGATCCAGCTCGAGGCAAAAACGCCGAGGCCGTGGTGATGATAAATCCAGAGACTCAACGGGATCTGCTGCTTGAGTAACTGTAACGGAATCAGTCGGCCGTTGAGTCCGGGTGGGATACCCCACTCGACCAGGTCCCCGGGCCTGACCTGGGTGAAACATTCGTCGAGGGTTTCGATGCCTGAATGCAGCGCCTGCGGCTGATTTAGCAGCTGTTGCTTGAGCGCACGCGCGGATTGCAATTGTTGCTGCAGGCTGTGATCGGTAAATTGCGCAGGAAGTGAGGCCATGACAGTTAGAGCGCCGTTATACCTTACGGATTATGCCGACCAGCTTACCGAGAATCTCGAGCTGTGCAGCCGGCACGACACGAATCGAATGCTCGGGATTTGATGGCAGTAGCCTGGCCTGGTCACCCTGCAACTCGACACGCTTGAGCGTAATCTCATCCTCGATGCGCAGCGCCAGAATATCGCCCTTGTTACCCTCCTGCTGGCGTCTGATCATCGCGATATCGCCTTCGGCGATCGAATCGCCCGACATACTGTCGCCGATGACTCGAACCGCAAGAATGTCGCCGCCGCCAAAAAAATCATGCGTCACGGAGAAGGTTTCCCGGGTTTCATCGTACACCGGTAGCGGAGCGCCGGCGGGAATCCGGGCGATCAGGTCGAACGCCTCGCCGCGATCTCGAAGCTCATTCGTCGATTCATTATCGGTTAATATGTAGTCCGACACGCGCTCGGGCCGTTGGCTGATAAATCCCTTTCTCTCCAGCGCCTTGAGGTGAAACCGGGCCGTGGTGTGCTGAAACCCGAAATGCGCGGCGATATCGCGTAAGGATGGGAACGGGCGCCCCTGTTGAGTGACCTGCCGGGTAAAATCGTAAACTGCCTGCTGAATTTCGGTGAGAGGTTGCATGGCATGAATATAATATATAACACCGTTGTATGCAACGGTGTTATATATTGCTGTAGAATACAATACCCATATGCGACCGGATCTTCCCGAAACCTATTATCTCGACAACGTCCTGACCCTGTTCGAACATGTTTCCAGGGTTTACGCGGATATCCTCGAATCCTCCCAGGCCGGGTTTCTCGCCGGTTTCGGTCGACTTGGACCCGACGCGCAAAAACTCTGCATCCGCCTGCTCAACCGCAGCCATGACTACTTCCGCGCGAGCAAGCTGAATTATCCTGAAATCGCCAGCATCGAGGCCGCGCTGACGGAACTGGCGGCAGCCGGTTTCATCGTGCTCAACGGCGACATCGAGCCCCCGACATTGTTATCGGTCTTCACCCGGGCAGAACTGCTGGCCCTGGTCGACGACCAAACCGGGCTCGACAAACTGCGGCGCCATGAACTCGATGCCGCCCTGCTGGAACGGGATGATGCGGCCTGCTTCGAAACGCTTGCGTGCAGCGACACCCTGATACAGGTGCTGCGGCGCGAGGATTATCAAATCTGCCAGATGCTGTTTTTCGGCAACCTGAACCAGTCGATGACCGATTTCGTACTGCGCGACCTGGGCCTTTATCAGTTCGAAACCTATGGCATCGACCACGATCACCGACCCTACCGCAATACGCTCGAAATCCAGCAACACTGGCTGCTTTACCAGCTCGAGGCCCTGTTCCAGCTCGCCGATGTCTCCGACCGGCAACTGCTGGACGAAATAATCGACATGATTCCCGAGGGCATCGAAATCCACGCGCCCGCCTATCGCAAATGCGAGCGACTACGCTACGAAATTGCGCGCCAGTTCGAGCGCCTCGGCGACCTCGAGAGCGCACTCGGACTTTACCGACAATGCCGGCTGCCGCCTGGCCGTGAGCGCGTTGCGCGCATCCATGACAAGCA
>Ga0316201_10000537_pt1 | contig 22082 bp, 21 predicted proteins | sample CS6wburrow_MG_FD_204516 | JGI IMG/M metagenome (GOLD analysis project Ga0316201, IMG submission 204516) | Coastal sediment microbial communities from Delaware Bay, Delaware, United States - CS-6 worm burrow | ecosystem: Environmental > Aquatic > Marine > Coastal > Sediment | place: USA... | reverse complement strand
AACGGATGCCCCTGAAATCCCATCAACTTCATTCCGGTAAACTCTAAAAACACCCACACCCTCCGTTCCTACATAGAGTGAATCTCCCCCGGGATTCGTGGCCATGGAGGTGATGGGATATTCCATAAACATCCGATCCGTGTAAAACCCGCTATAATCAGGACTCAGCCATTTATCCTTGCTCAGGGCCGATACCCCTTTATCTGTTCCAAACCAGCAAATCTTATCCTGTCCGGCTGCAATGCCCAGCACATCCTGACTTATCAGGGGAGCGTTTTCAGGATTGTAGGTAATGGCTTCTGTCTGCTCATTAAGGGGTAGCCTGGTGACAGTAGCTCCCTCGGATGAAGCAATCCAGAGTTCTGGTCCTTCCGGGTGTTCGAGGTAAGCAATGCTTTTCAGATCCTGTTTGGGTAATCCGTGAATGTCCTGATGCATTTTCCAGTTGCTCCCGTCAAAGCTTACAAGTCCGGCATCCGTGCTGAACCATTTAGTATTCTCATTATCCACTACAATAGAAGAAACATTCATTACGGTTGTCTGGCCAAGCACAAGATTTTCAGGTATATAAATTAATACCATAGCAATAATAATAACAGCAGGCAGGGAGTTTCCGGATCTGAGGATTTGTTTCATGATAGCACAGGGTTCTTTATGGTGCAATTTTAAATAAGGATTTAAATATACAAAAGCTAAGCGCATACTCTTTAAGATTATTATATTTACTGTTCACTATTTTATTTCACAGAAGATGAAGCGGCGAGACTTTATTAAGGTATCCTCTGCAGCAGGTATAGCCGGGCTGGTGGGGCCAGGATACACCACCCTGGCTCAAGGGGCTGCGTCAAAGACTGATGGATTTGACCTTCACCCCTTTATTAAGGAACATCCGGAAGCGGTTTTTATAAATCTCACGGAAGTACAGGAAAAAACGGATTCTAAACCCATCTATGATGCTGCCCATAAGCTGGCCGGTGAGATCTTTGTAAAAACTACAAATGGGAAGGGCTACCCCCATTCGACCCATATAAACTGCAAGCCCAACTGGACCTGCACGGGGAGACCCGGCTCTGATCCGGCAGCAAAGCTGGGCATCACCACGGACCTGAACTTTATTGAAGGTTTTTTAACCGGGGTAAAAAATAAGGGTCCTCAGAATTTTTCCTTAAGGGAATGTGCCTGTCCCCAATATTGGGAGTCCAATGGGTACATGGCGATGGCAGAAAGAAACAATTTCGATCTGAGGGATCTGACCAGCAAGGATTACTGGGATTTGGAGCCTGGGGACGTGATTTTCGAGGAAGTTGACGGAGTTGTTTTCAAAAAGGTGGGATTTATGGCTCCCATGAATGCTCCCGACACTTTCCTGATTAATATTGCAAAATTTAAAACGCACCGGATGGGGCTTACCGGGGCCATTAAAAATCTGCAGGGGATCACGGCCAGGAAATTTCACCAGTTCTGTGGCGGGCATCAGAATATTTTCAAATCTTATGACGAGCGCTACCATCAGTTTTTCCAGCCGGACTATATGGATCAGGTCGAAAAACTATACCATAAGCATGTGGAAGCCGGCATTCCGCGATGGGACAGTCTGATGGACATTCCGCCCTATACCGGGGGGCTTTTTATGGAGCAATGGGTTCAGCGCATGCTTGATTCTTACAGTGTTACCCGAACAGGAATCAATATTATTGAAGGAACCTATAGCCTGGATGGCGACGGCTTCGGAAGAGGGTCTCACAACAGGAAAGGCAGGACTTATATGAGTAATCAGGTGATTTTCGGGATGGATGCATTCAGGGTGGACATTATAGAACACTGGCTGGGCGGACATGAACCCGGGAATTTCGGGCTTTTCCACATTGGCATTGAGCGTGGTCTTTCAGATGTGCTTGATCCGCACGATATCCCTGTTTATCTCTGGAAAGAAGGTAAGGCAAAAAAAGTGAAGCTTGATTCGCTTAAAAGAACTCCTCTTCTGACGGCTTATCTTAGAAAAAACACCTATGGATTTGACGAGGATAAATACCATATGTGTGATGAACCTTTCGATTATGGTTCCTGGAAAGCCACAGGAGAAATCCTTCATCCGGATCCGCCTTCCATTCGGGCACTGGGCACCAATGCAGAGGATAAGGTTGTAATGGAGCTATCCGTTCCGGAAAAAGGGGAGGTCTATATGGATATCAAAAACCGCCATGGCGAAGTCGTCTGGCGTATGGAAGCCGATGACCTTGAACCCGGGAAGCATGAAGTTGTCTGGGATGGGTTCTCACAACCCGGACTTTATAATACCTATGTGAAGGGGATGGGTTGGGACGCCGAGAGGGAGTTGGTGATCTATACCTGATTTATTCTCTCCTCGATTTTTCGGAACCGGCATATTTATCCAGAGACTGAAGCATCTTCTCCCGATCTTCTTTTTCCATGGCCGAGAGGCTGATTTTGGGATATTGTGCCACCTTGCCCCGGAAATTCTGGGACAGGATCAGGTAGTGCTGGGTCTTTAACAAGAATGGCTTCAGTTGGTATTTTACAAACTGCGTTTTGGGAATTTCAATGGAGTTTTTCCGGCTGGTAAACATACTCACCGGGTAGTAGCGAACCACGATCATCTCTCCCTGGTCGGAGTAGGAGACGAAGTAAGGGCGTTTCAGGTAGTTGATCCAGCTGATCAATACATATACTCCCGCGATCACTATAACCAGGTGGTACTTGGTGATCCCGGCATCGAGATCGTCAAACCAGCCTACAAACATCAGAATCAGGATAATCAGGGCAAAGACAATCGTCATGACCAGCCTGCTCAGCCAGATACGGTAGGTGTTTTTCTGGTTATCTATTTTCATTTTTTCTACGTTGACGCTCTCTTTGAATCAGGGTAAGCTCCCTGCCGGTCTGACCTTTTACAGAGGTATTCTCCTCCACACGACGCATCAGGTAGGGCAGTACATAGCGAACCGGACCGTAAGGTACGTATTTTGCCACATTAAACCCAGCGGCCGAAAGGTTGAAACTGATGTGTTCGCTCATCCCATAGAGTTGTGAAAACCAGATCCGCTTATCGGCTGGATCCACTCCCCGCGCGATCATCAGCTCAGCCAGGTATTTACTGCTGTACTCGTTGTGGGTTCCGTTGAAGATGGAGACCACGTCCAGGTTGTCCATGGAGATCTTCAGCGCCAGGTTAAAGTCACGGTCCGTACTTTCCCGGTCGGGTTGAATGGGATCCTCATAGCCCATTTTATCGGCTCTTGCCCGTTCTCTCTCCATGTAGGCTCCGCGGACAAACTTGGCTCCCAGGAAGAATTTTTCTTCACGTGCTTTTTTAATATCGGCTTCCAGAATGGCGATCCTGTCGTGGCGGTACATCTGGTAGGTGTTATATACGATGCACTTTTCTCTGTTGTATTTCTGCATCATCTCCATAACGACCTTATCGATGAAGTGCTGGATATAGGTGTCTTCCGCATCGATCATGATGGGGATATGGTTTTCAAAGGCAGTCTTGCAAAGGATATCGATTCTTTGGCGGAATTTTTCTCCCTCCTCCAGGATCCGCTCACCAGGCTGTCCTTCTCCACTGAGGATCTCCAGGGCCTTGTGGCTCCCAAAAGCAGTGGGTTTGAACACGGCAAAGGGGATATCCGGATTCGCACCCGCATTTTTAACTGCACGAAGGGTCTCTTCCAGTGCTGCCTGAATGGATTTTTCGGTTTCTTTCCCTTCCACCGAGTAATCCAGGATGGAATACACATTGGCGCTTTTAAGCTTTTCCACGGCAGGCTGACACTCTTCCAGGGTGGATCCACCCACAAAGTGCTTAAAGGCTGTAGGTTTTACGATCCACCCGATGGGGATCCTCAAGGTGGATAGCACACGGATGACCGGGTTGCCTATTTTCACCAGGATGGGGTAAGAGATTAGTTTAAACAGGATATATGCTCTGCGAAGATCACGGTCCGATTTGATACGGAAGGCCGTCCTGGTATCTTCAAAATTAATTTCTTTCATGTGTTAACTTACTTGCTTTTATTTCCGGGGTCCAATATAGGCTATTTATTATCTTTGATTTATGAAAAATGTCATTTCTGCACCAACAAATGCAGTTAAGGATATCATCCAGATTCCCTCTTCCAAAAGTATATCCAACCGAATGTTGATTATTCGTGCACTGGCCGGTTCCCGGGCCACTTTGCATAATCTGTCGAAAAGTGACGACACAAAAGTTCTATTCAAAGCTCTTGATACAGAGTCTGATATAAAAAATGTGGGGCATGCGGGCACGGCCATGCGTTTCCTGGCTGCCTATTTTTGCACACAGCCCGGCGAGGTAATATTGACAGGTTCCCCGCGGATGAAGCAACGGCCCATTGGTCCCCTGGTGGATGCTTTAAAACAGTTGGGTGCCCGTATAGAATATCTGGAAAATGAGGGCTGTCCGCCCCTGAGGATTCAGGGGGGAAGCTTAAAGGGTGGAAGTATTGCCATTGAAGCGGGGGTCAGCAGCCAGTTTATCAGTGCTCTGATGATGATCGGTCCACGCCTGGAAGATGGTCTGATCCTCCACTTAAATGGAGAGGTTGTATCGGCTGCTTACATAGAGATGACCATGTCCCTGATGAATCTTTGCGGAGCCGGGGCCACGTTTGAGGGAAAGAAACTTTCCGTGCCCCAGGGCACTTATTCCATGGAGGATTTTAGGGTCGAATCAGATTGGAGCGGAGCCTCCTACTGGTTCCAGGTGGCCGCCCTGCTTCCGGGATCGGAGATCCATCTTCCTGAACTTTACAAGCATAGCCTGCAGGGTGATTCGGTGCTTGTTCGCCTCTTTCAGACCCTGGGGGTACAAAGCATCTTCAGGGAGGATGGCCTGTATCTAAGCTCCTGCCTGGTGGATTGGCCCGGGCACTTTGCCTATGATTTTACAGCTTGTCCCGACCTGGTTCAGACCCTGGCGACCACCCTGTGTTCCCTTGGGGTTCCTTTCCGCTTTACCGGAACCAGGACCCTTCGGGTGAAAGAAACGGATCGCATTAAGGCCCTTGGGACAGAGCTCCGAAAGCTCGGGTTTTTATTGGAGGATGATCCGGCAGGGGAGTGGGTGTCCTGGGATGGTTCACGTTGTGAGCCGGAAGAGGGTCCGGTTATTGCTACGTATCACGACCACCGGATGGCCATGGCTTTTGCCCCTCTGGCCATCAGCCTGGGAAGCATTGCCATTGAAGATCCCGGGGTCGTAAGCAAATCCTATCCGGGATACTGGGAGGATCTGGAGCGGGCCGGGTTTGGGATCACCCGGGCCTGAGCACCGCCTGATCTTTCTTTACGGATTTCTGGCTGATTTCTAGTTTTTTGATCCGCGGCGATGCAGGAAAAATTGCTTAAGCAGCAGGGAGGCCTGAGCTTCAAGAATGCCGGGGATAAGGACTGTTTTCTTATGCAGCAGGGGCTCCTTCAGCCTGGAGAAACCCTCCTTAGGATCGGAGGCTGCAAAAACCAGCCTGTCCAGCTGGGCCCATTTCAGGGCGGCGGCACACATCACACAGGGCTCCATGGTCACGAAAAGGGTACAATCCGTCAGGTATTTAGCCCCCAGAAAGTTGGTGGCTGAGGTAATCGCGATCATTTCTGCATGGGCGGTAACGTCATTTAGCTGCTGGGTCTGGTTATGGGCCCTGGCGATGATCCTGTTCTGATTCACAATCACGGCTCCCACTGGCACCTCTTCTTTATCCAGGGCCTTCTGAGCTTCCTTAAGTGCCTCATTCATAAAATATTCATCTGAGAGTAACGGGTATACCATGATAGATAAGCTTTCTTTACACTTCCTCTTTAAAATTGCTAAATTTGCAGCTTATAAAGTTAAAAAATAGAATCATATGTACAGGACACACAATTGCGGGCAGTTGAACCTGATGAATGAGGGGGAGCAGGTGATCCTCTCGGGCTGGGTACAGAAATCCAGGGACCTGGGTGGAATGACTTTTGTGGATCTGCGCGATCGTTATGGAATCACCCAGCTGGTGTTTAATATGGAGACCAATCCTGCCCTGTGCAAAGAGGCGCGTAAACTGGGAAGAGAGTTCGTCATAAAGGCCACAGGAAAGGTGGCAGAGCGCAGCAATAAAAATCCCCAGATTGCTACGGGCGATATCGAAATCCTGGTGGAGAAGCTGGAAGTCCTGAACAGTTCAGAAACCCCTCCCTTCACCATTGAAGATAAGACAGACGGGGGCGACGACCTTCGCATGAAATACCGCTACCTGGATTTACGCAGAACTTCGGTGCGTAAAAACCTGCAGTTAAGGCACAGGATGGCCATTGAGATCAGGAAATACATGAGTGAACAGGGATTCCTGGAAGTGGAAACCCCGGTACTCATCAAATCAACTCCGGAAGGGGCCAGGGATTTTGTGGTGCCTTCCCGTATGAATGAAGGAGAATTTTATGCCCTTCCGCAGTCGCCTCAAACCTTCAAGCAGCTACTGATGGTGGCTGGATTTGATAAGTACTTTCAGATAGTCAAGTGCTTCCGGGATGAGGACCTGCGGGCCGACCGGCAGCCGGAGTTTACCCAGATCGACTGCGAAATGTCCTTTGTGGATCGCGACGATTTACTGGATGCTTTCGAAGGCCTGGCCAGGCACCTGTTCCGCACGATCAAAGAGGTGGAAATTGAGGGAAAATTTCCTAAAATGTCCTACGCAGAGGCCATGCGCCGTTTTGGAAACGATAAGCCTGATATACGCTTTGGCATGGAGATCAGCGAATTAACCGCGCTCGTCAAGGGCAAAGGCTTCCAGGTATTTGATTCGGTAGAATATGTGGGCGGAATCTGCGCGGAAGGCTGTGCAGATTACAGCCGCAAGCAACTGGATGCGCTAAGCGATTGGGTCAAACGTCCCCAGTTGGGAATGAAGGGGCTGGTCTATGTGAAATACAACGCAGATGGAACCTTGAAATCCTCGGTCGATAAGTTTTATGAGGAAGCTGACCTGAAACAGTGGGCTGGAAAATTGGGAGCCAAAGCGGGAGACCTGATCCTGGTGCTGGCCGGTGAGGCTGAGCTTACCCTGAAGGCATTGAGTGAATTGAGGCTGGAGATGGGCAACCGGCTGAAGCTTCGCGATCCGGAGGTATTCAGGCCCCTCTGGGTGGTAGATTTCCCCCTCCTGGAATGGGACGAGGAAAGTAAAAGATTCCACGCCAAACATCATCCCTTTACCAGTCCCTACGAAGAGGACCTGGAGCTGTTCCGCACCGATCCGGGCAAGGTCAGAGCCAAGGCCTACGACCTGGTGATCAACGGGGTGGAGATTGGGGGAGGTTCCATCCGGATCCACAATGAGGATTTACAGAAACAGATGTTCGACAAGCTGGGCTTTACCAAGGAAGAAGCCCAGAAACAATTTGGTTTCCTGATGAGTGCCTTCCGTTACGGGGCACCTCCCCACGGGGGGATCGCCTTTGGATTTGACCGCTGGGTGGCCCTGTTCGCGGGCATCGAATCGATCCGGGATGTGATTGCCTTTCCCAAAAACAATGCGGGACGGGATGTGATGATCGATACACCTTCTACAATTTCTGAAGATCAATTAAAGGAGTTGAGTCTGAAGGTAGATCTGAAAAAGGGTGACTGAGGAAATACCAGAGCCCATATTGGAGCACAGCTTGTTTAAGAAATAGCTCTTAACTACTTTTGATTTGTTATGACTGATCCCTCTTCTTCCCATCGCCCGGAAAGATTGTTATCGCTTGATTTTTTCCGGGGAGCAACCATGTTTTTGCTCATCGCTGAATTTACCCACTTCTTCTCGTCGCTTCACGATCCTGCACTTGAAGGATCCTTTCTATATGCGATTGCCGGGCAGTTCCGGCATCAACCGTGGAATGGGCTTCGATTCTGGGATCTGGTCCAACCCTATTTTATGTTCATTGTGGGAGTGGCCATGCCCTATTCTTTATCCAATCGTCTGAAGCGCGGGCACACTCAAAGGCAGATCAAGCGGCATGTTTTTCAACGGGCCTTCCTATTGCTGATTATAGGCTGGGCCCTCTACTGCATCAGTTCCGGAAAGATCGTTTTCAGGTTCCAGAATGTCCTGGCCCAGCTGGCCGTTACCTATATTCTGGCATTCCTGGTGATGCATAAGCCGGCCCGGTTTCAGATCATATTTTCCTTTCTGTTGCTGGCACTAAGCGAATTGATTTACCGGGGTTTTTGGGTGGAAGGATTCAACCATGCCTTTAGCCCCAATGAGAATTTCGGTACCTGGCTGGATCTGCAATACGGCGGGGCAGATCTGAATGGACACTGGGTTTCCTTTAATGCCATTCCCACCACGGCCCATACGATCTGGGGGGTTCTGGCAGGTCAGCTGCTGATGAGTCAGAGGAAGGAAGGTCAGAAGTTAAAAATCTTACTTATAGCGGGTGTGATCGGACTGGTGCTCGGATATGGACTAAGTCCCCTGACCCCGATTATCAAGCGCATAAGCACTTCCACTTTTGTGATTGTAAGCGGCGGTTGGACCTTTCTGACTCTGGCTTTCTCCTACTGGCTCATCGATATAAAAAAGAAGCAGAAGTGGTCCATTTTTTTCAGGGTGGTGGGCATGAATCCGCTGTTTATTTACCTCTTTGCCCATGTGGGGGGTGCCGTCCTTATTGAATCCATCCTGCACCCTTTTACCTTTGCCCTCTTTGGCTGGATGGGAGATTTGACAGCCTCCATTCTGACCAACGGCATGGTCCTGTTTATCCTGTGGTATATGTGCCAGTGGCTCCATAAGCACAAGATATACTTCAGAATTTAGAACAGTTTAAGTTTATTCAAGATGTACAGATTTTTCAGGATTGACCTGGATGAAGCGCTGCTAAGGAAAGATATTCTGCGGCAATCCGGCAGACTGGTTCCCGGAGGCCTTCCCCTGAGTATTTCCCTAAACGAAGCATGACCCATGGAGCTGGAGTTTGAAGAGATGCGGGACTTCCTGAATGAAAAAGTGCTGCAGTATAATCATCCTGATTTTATTTCCATGGATCCCATACAGATACCCCACTTGTATGAGGAGAAAGAGGATATTGAAATAGCCGGATTCCTGGTGGCCTCCATATCCTGGGGGAACCGTATTTCCATAATCAGAAATGCTCAGAAAATGATGGGGCTGATGGGCAACTCCCCTTATGATTTTGTAATAAACCACAGGGAAGAGCATCTGGACCGTTTGGCCGGCTTTGTTCACCGCACCTTCAATGCAAGTGATTTTGCCTTTTTTGTTCAGGCCCTGAAATACCTCTACCTGAAAAAGAACGGTCTGGAAGGGATCTTTGTCCGGCATCAGACAGAAGGGTCCCTGCAAGAGGCCATTCACCACCTGAAGAGGGAGTTTTTTTTGCTGCCACATCCCCTGCGGACCAGAAAACACCTCCCGGATCCCCTGAGAGGATCCGCCGCCAAGAGAATAAATATGTTTTTGAGATGGATGATTCGAAAGGATCGTGCCGGCGTTGATTTTGGCCTGTGGAAGAGCATATCCCAGGCAAAACTCTCCTGCCCCCTGGATATTCATACCGGAACGGTCGCACGGAAACTGGGCTTGCTGCAACGAACACAGAATGATGCCAGGGCCGTGGAGGAGCTGGACCGGGTGCTTCGGGCCTTCGACCCGGAAGATCCGGTGAAGTATGATTTTGCCCTTTTTGGCCTGGGGATAAGCGAGAAATTCTAATTCACAAATAATTGTGGATAACTTTGAGGCAGTTTATTTCGGGGGGATTTTGATGCCATTTACTTTGTACCCCTGTAATTTGTGACCATATCAAGATGCTTAAAATTGCAAAGGAAGAGAATCAGTACAGGGTGGAATTGTTCCAGGTAAACAAGCTGAATATCCTGTTTTCAGAGCTGGTCAAACAACAGCTTACAGAGTTGGTTGAAGATGCAGGTGTCCGTGTATTATTTAATCTGGAAGATATACGGTTTATAGATTCAGCAGGCTTTGATGTGCTGCTGGAGATTTCGGATCGGGCCAGGGAAGTTGGAAGCCAGTTTAAACTCTGCAATATTACGGAGGAAGTAGCTGAACTGATTCAGCTGACGGAGTTGGAGGACCGCTTCGATTTTGGCAGTTGCCTGCATACCAGGGAGAAGATCCTGATGGTGCTGGATTAGGACCCGATCAGGGTGGCCGAAGTGCAGTCTGTAATCCTGATATCCACGTAGTCGCCGGGCTTCAGATCCTTTTTCGGAAAAACCACCACTTTGTTTTGAGAGGTCCTGCCATAAAGATGCTCCTGCGATTTTTTGGAGGTGCCTTCTACCAGCACTTCAAAGGTCTGGCCCACATCCCGTTTTTTGCTTGCCAGTGAAAGTTCAGACTGCAGCGTTATGATTTCATTTAAGCGGCGGGTTTTAAGCGCTTCGGGCACATCATCCTGCAATTTCTCCGCGGCAAAAGTATCGGGGCGTTCGCTGTATTTGAACATATAGGCAAAATCATAGTCTGCCCATCTCATCAGGCTCAGAGTTTCCTGGTGCTCCTCCTCGGTCTCTCCACAGAATCCTGCGATAATATCAGTGGAAATAGTTGCATCAGGGAGGTATTTTCGAATGGCCGATACTCGGTCCATATAATGTTCCCTGGTATACCTTCGTTTCATTCTATCAAGTACGGTGCTGCTGCCCGATTGCACCGGCAGGTGGATGGACCGGCACAGGTTAGGTGATTTTGCCATTACCTGCAGCAGTTCATCCGAGAGGTCCTTGGGATGCGAAGTGGCAAAGCGCACCCGGAATTTTGGATCAATTTCCGCCACTCTTTCCAGAAGCTTTTCAAATTTTAGCTGATTCTCTCCTTCTTTCCAAAGGTAGGAATTGACATTCTGTCCCAGCAGGGTAAGTTCCCTGTAGCCTTTGGAGAAAAGATCTTTAGCTTCCCTGAGGATGGTTTCGGGATCGCGGCTGCGCTCCCTGCCGCGGGTCCCCGGTACCACGCAGTAGGCGCAGTAATTGTTACACCCCCGCATGATGGCTACAAAGGAGGTCACATGGTTGCGGTCCATCCTCACAGGACGGATATCCCCGTAAGTCTCTTCCAGCGAAAGGAGGGTATTAATCCCTTTCTGACCACTCTCCACCTCCTCCAGCAGGGCAGGAAGGTCCCGGTAAGCATCGGGTCCCACCACCAGGTCCACCACCGTCTCTTCTTCCAGAAGCTTTTCCTTGAGCCTCTCGGCCATGCAACCGATGACCCCTACGGAAACGGGTTTTTCCTTTTTCTTGATTTTCCTGAGCTCCCTGAGCCTGGACCAGACACGCTGCTCTGCATTATCCCGGATGGAGCAGGTATTGACCAGTATCAGATCGGCCTCATGAATATCTTCAGTCAGCTGATACTGGCGCTGTTGCAGGATGGCGGCAACCACTTCGCTGTCCACCACATTCATCTGGCAGCCATAGGTTTCGATATAAAGTTTGCGGGTAGACATGGGCGCAAAGGTAGAAAAAAGACCATTGACCGACAATATAAAGCAGTTTACCGATTTAGGCTACTTTTGCGCGCCCTCTTGCCTTATACTTGCAGTAGAATACAGTATTATTTATAAATTTAAACAAGATGAAAATGGGAGCAGGATTATTTTGGGGGGCATTTTTACTCCTTCTGGGGGTGGCCCTGATTATTAAAGTGGTATTTAATGTTGATTTCCCGGTATTCAAAGTATTGATCGGGATTTTCCTTGTATTGCTTGGACTCAAAGTCCTGTTTGGAAGAACCTTTATTTCCGAGCGTCACTTTAGCCCGGAGGAGACTATTTTTAATGAAAGGGTTTACGATAATCCCGATTCAGGGAAAGAGTATACCGTGCTTTTTGGTAAGGGGGTGTACGATTTCACCAATGTGGACCTGGAACAGGGGAGCTTTCGGGCAAAGGTGAGTACGGTTTTCGGGGGGACTCAGATTATCATTCCCCGGGATAAACCGGTCAGGATTCAGGCAGATGCTGTGTTTGCCGGAGCAGAGCTGCCGGATGGCAACAATGCGGTTTTTGGCACCACGGTTTATGAAAGTGCCTCCTACAGGCAGGATTCGGCTTCCATCGATATCAAGGTGGATGTGGTTTTTGGAGGGGTTCAGGTGATCCAGCGCTGATGTTTTTAAAAAGAGCGGCATTTTTCTAATTTTGCAGTAACCATCTAACCAGAATTATGTCAGGACACAGCAAATGGTCTACCATAAAGCGCAAAAAGGGCGCCAATGATGCCAAACGGGGAAAACTCTTTACCAAGCTAATCAAGGAAATCACAGTGGCTGCCAGCGAGGGGGGTACTGAGATTGATTCCAATCCCAGGCTCCGGTCCGCCGTTCAGAATGCCCGGGGGATGAATATGCCCAAGGATACCATTCAGAGAGCCATTAACAAGGCCGATAAAGACAACTCTTCTTTTCTGGAACTGACCTTTGAAGGGAAACTTCCCAACGGGATCCTGGTATATGTGGATTGCCTTACCGACAACCGCAACCGGACAGTCGGCAATGTCAGGGCCATTTTTAACAAGCGGGGCGGAGAACTGGGGACCAACGGATCTCTTTCCTACATGTTCGAGCGAAAAGGGATTATCAGCCTGGCAAAAGGCGAGCTGGATCCTGATGAATTCCAGCTGGAGCTGATCGATGCCGGCGTGGAAGAAGTTGAGCTGGAGGAAGACTTCTTTATGATCACCACACCCCTGGAAGATTTCCATAGCGTGCAGTTAAAATTGCAGGAGATGGGACTGGAGCCGGAAAGCGCCGAACTGCAAAGGATCCCAAATGATATGGTAGACCTGCCAATGGAACAGGCCATACAGATCATGAAAATCATTGAGGAATTTGAAGATGATGACGATGTGCAGGTGGTTTCACACAACCTGAACGTTACAGATGAAGTTTCCGAGGCCATGGCTTAGACAGCCGGAGCTTTACAAGACAGCCAGGGCCTTGCTTATAATCCCTTATTTATTACTCTTACAGAGAAGGTGCTTACCCCGATCACAATGCCTGCCATGGCTGCAGTCCGGATCAGGTGATCGGGATCGTACCAGTTGAAAAAAATCATCGTGGGGCCACAGGCAAGCAGCAGGATGGAGGCGAAAAGCGGAAACCTCTTCATCTGGACCCGTGAAAATGCCAGACCTATGGCGAACAGACCTACAAAGCTGCTTCCAATACGTCTGTAAAACTGTTCATCCTGAAACAGACCCAGCAATTTGATCCAGAGCTGTTCATCGGTTTCATCCAGAAGGTTCTGGGCCCCGCCCTGCAGTTCCTGATACAGGTTGATCCCCGCAATTCCCATAAGCATAAAACCCACTGCAGCACCCAGTAACCAGAAAGCGTTAACATAGTGGAAAACTTTCATCCGTTTATGGAAAAGCTTCAGGAAGGGAGGAATGGCTAGGAAAGTGATGATGGAGGTCCCCATCCAGGCCCAGACACTAATCTGCAAATTCAACTGGTTAGTAAAGAGATAGGAGAGGTCTTCCTGCAGGGTGGCATAAGGACTTACAAAATTGAAGTCCAGCAACAGGGAGGTTACATAGCTGGCGACCGCCAGGATAATTGTTAAACCGGCAAGAACCTCTATACGCCTCTGTTTTCTGCGTGTTTCCACCTGCATAAAGTGAATGTAAGCAATTTATCTCTTGTATGACAAACAGTAGGCAAATTTGATTAATTTTGTCCCACAAAACAACAGGATGACACGCTCCTTTTTATTTTTCTTATGTCTCACCCTGTCCCTTAACCTGGTGATGGGCCAGCAGGGACAGAGGGGTTCTTCGGTAGACTTGCTGAATAAACTCCAGGAGCAAGGGCCCGGAGACCAGGTCACCCTTGAGCTGGATAGCCTGATTTTGGACAATTATAACAAGCTGATAGCTCAAAATATGAAATCTTCCGGGGTGCCCGGTTACCGCATCCGGATCTATTCCGGAAGTGGAGTGGGTGCCAAGGAGGAACAACAAAAGGTAAGAGCCCGCTTTCTATCCCTTTACCGGGGGCTGGACGCCTATAATCGCTACGACGAACCCTACTTCAAAGTTTATGTGGGTGATTGCCGGACCAGGAGTGAAGCCCTAAAGCTACTGGACCGGATCAAAAGGGATTTCCCCAATTCAATTATCAGAGAGGATTACATAAATCTAAAAAATGAGGATTAGCGGATTGACCTATGACTGATGGAGTAAAACACAAGTGTGGGATTGCACTGGTCCGTTTACTTAAACCCCTGGAATATTATCAGTTACAGTATGGGTCCTGGAGATATGGGCTGGAAAAGCTGTACCTGATGATGGAAAAACAGCGAAACAGGGGACAGGACGGAGCGGGCGTGGTCAGTCTGAAACTGGATGTTCCCCCCGGGAAAAAATATTTCAACCGTTACCGGGATAGCGGGTCGTCGGCCATCAACGAGATTTTTAGAAAGATCTACGCCAGGTACGCCGAGGAGGAGAAGGCACATCCCGAAGCCTTTATGGATGCCAGCTGGGCAAAAAACCACCTGCCCTTTGTTGCAGAAGCCTATCTGGGGCATCTGCGCTATGGTACTTTTGGCGCTAACAATCCCGATAACCTGCACCCGGTTATGAGGCAGAACAACTGGCGCACCCGCAATCTGGTCATGGCCGGGAACTTCAACCTGACCAATGTGGATGAGCTCTTTAATATCCTGGTCGACCTGGGTCAGTATCCAAAGGAGTATTCCGATACGGTGACCATGCTGGAAAAGGTGGGACATTTTCTGGATAATGAAAACCAGGAGCTGTTTGATGCCTACAAAGCCCAGGGTTATTCCAACCGGGATATAACCGAGCAGATAGGCAGGAATCTGGATTTAGCCAAGATTCTTGGAGGTGCCAGCAAGCGGTGGGACGGAGGATATACGGTGGCCGGAATGCTGGGTCATGGGGACCTCTTTGCCATGCGTGATCCCTGGGGTATCAGGCCGGCATACTATTACCACGACGAGGAGATCGTTATTGTCACCTCCGAGCGTCCGGTCATTCAGACAGCCATGAATCTGCATTTTGACCAGGTCAGGGAACTGCCGCCCGGTCATGCACTGATCGTGAAAAAAAACGGGGAGATCTCCTTGAACCAGATCAGGGAGAAACAGGAGAAAAAATCCTGCTCCTTCGAGAGAATCTATTTCTCCAGGGGAAGCGACCGGGAAATTTACAGTGAGCGGAAGAAGCTGGGGGAGCTCCTGGTTCCGCAGATCCTTGAGGCCATTGATTACGAGGTGGAAGACACGGTCTTCTCCTTTATTCCCAACACCGCTGAATCTGCCTTTTATGGCATGGTAAAGGGCATTGAAGATCATATGCTCGAGAAGAAGATGGATGAGCTGATGAAGCTGAAGGGGAAATGCAGCCCGGAGGATATCCTGAAAATCATGAAGGAACGGGCCCGCATCGAAAAAGTTGCCATTAAGGACCTCAAGCTGAGGACCTTTATTGCTCAGGACAAGGGGCGGAAAGATATGGTGAGCCATGTGTATGATATTACCTACGGGACCATTCGTCGTGGAAAGGATAACCTGGTAATTATTGACGACAGCATTGTCCGGGGAACCACCCTGAAGCAGAGCATCATTAAAATACTGGACCGGCTGGGCCCCAAAAAAATTGTGGTGGTCTCCTCCTCCCCCCAGATCAGGTATCCCGACTGCTATGGCATTGATATGGCCAAGCTGGGCGATTTTGCCGCCTTTCAGGCAGCGATTGAATTGCTGAAGGAGAACCAGATGCAGCATGTGCTTAACGAGGTTTATAAGAAGTGCAATCAGCAAAAGGACCTTCCCAAGGAAGAATACGTCAATTATGTAAAGGATATTTATAAGCCTTTTACCCGCCAGCAGGTGAGCACGAAAATCGCGGAAATGCTTACCGATTCTGATGTGCAGGCTGAGGTGAAAATCGTTTACCAAAGTATTGAAAACCTGCACAAGGCGGTCCCGGATGACAAGGGGGACTGGTATTTCACCGGGGATTATCCCACTCCGGGAGGGAACAAGGTAGTGAGCACCTCTTTCCTGAATTATATCCACGGGGTCAATATCCGGGCTTACTAGAACTCCCGGCCCGGGCTATCGGGCTCTTTTTATCTCCGCTTGGAAATGGTAAAACGTTTAATCAGTTTCTGGACCTTCACATTTCTTCTCCGGAGGTTCTTGATCCTCAGCAGGGACTTGGGCACATAGTTGAGTACATGCCGCTCCACTTTGGCTTTGTACAGATCATTCACTGTGATCATGATCCCGGTTTCCTCCACATCTCCAAATCCCCTGTTCAGCACGGTACCAAAAGTTTTCATGGAGGGTGAAAGATTCATATAGGCATTGATCAGGGGGGGGATGTTTTCCCCGCAGGACCGCACTTCCCTGGAGAGTATTTTATAGTCCTCCTCATAATTCTGACCGGTAAAGATGGCGGTAAGTTTTGCCCTGTCCGTCGCCATCTTTAATGGTTCTTTCGGTGTGACCAGTCCCTCAGTGTCAGGGAAATGCTTGTTCAGGAAGAAGAGGATCATATCCCTGGCCATCTGGTGATAGTGCAGGTACATGGTTACTTTTCCGAACAGGTACTTCTTGCTGGGATAATCCAGAACCAGGGTACCCAATCCGTCCCACAGATTGTCCAGTGCATACAGCCCTTTTCGCCGCAAAGCAGTACTCTGGTATTTAGGCTGCACAAAAGAACGTCCCAGTTCAATCATATGGGGGATATAGTTTTTTACAAAGTCATCAGAAAAATTGAAAAGCTTGGCGGTGGCCAGTTTTACCTCTCCGTTTTTAATGCATTTGCCGGGATCGCAGATATAAAAACGGTATCCGCCCAGGATAGTCTCTTCATCCGGATCCCAGACAATCAGTTGCTGGTAGGAATTCTCCCCGGTATCATAGGCATCCAGGTCACATTCCAGTCCGGTCCCGCCGCCCGCATTGCGAAAGCTCAGCTCCCGGAGCCGCCCGATCTCACGCATGGTATGCGGTGAGTTTTCGGCGTTAATAATATATATTTTGTTTCCGGCCTTGTTGGTTTTCCGAATAAACCTGTCCGCAGTTAGCTCCGCTTTCAGGGCCTCAAGCGGAACCGGGGGTATAATATCTTTCATTTTCATGTACGACAACTTAGGGTTTTATTTTGCTGAAAGTTCCATCAGGATTTTCAACCAGGCTATAGGTGTAGTCCTTGACAAGAGCTGCCCACTCCACAGGAGTATAGCGCTTATCAAATGTAGAAAATGGAATCGGCTTACCGAAAATAATTTCAAAATGTTTGTTTCGGTGCTTGTATGATTCGTTGGGAAGAAAGAACATTTCCAGGTTGGCTTTAATTCCCAGGAATTTCCTGGTATTGGCCAGGTTGTAGAAGAAACTGGAACATCGGCCGCTTACATGTATGGGGATGATATCTCTTTTGGATTGTTTGGCTTTGGTAATGAAGTTTTTATGCCAGACCGTATCCCGGATGATTCCTTTCTTCCTCCGGGAAACCAGTCCGGCCGGAAAAGTCATTACCTGTTCGTCGGACTCAAAAATGGCGTTGATGCGGCGTACATTTTCCATGGCCTGGGCTCCGTGTTTATTGATGGGCACAAAAATTCCATCCATATTCTTCACATTGGTCAGCAGGTCGTTAACCAGGACTTTCAGATGGGGATAAGTCCGGGATAACTCACTGATTATCATCATGCCGTCAAAACCTCCGAGGGGGTGGTTGGCAACGAAAATAAAGCGGCCTTCCGGTGGAAGATGATCCCGGCCCTTTACTTCCAGCGTGACATTAAAGGCCTCTATGGAAGCTCGGGCGAAATCCACATCTTTTTTATAACCATGGTTATAAAGAATCGGATCATTCATAAAATCTATCCGGAGGATGCGGGATAATAAGCGGTAAACAAACCCAGGAATCCACCGGGCCAACCGGGGATTCTTATCCATGAATAAGTCCCTGATATTGATTGGTTTAAAATTCTTTTTATGTGTTGCTTCGTCCATTTATATTCTGTTGAGTCAACGCTGCCCCATAATGCAAAGACAAAAGTATTAAAAGATAAGTTATTAACAAAGTGGGAAAAAGTGGGGTAAAATGGTACAAAGTGGTTAAAAAATATTACTTTTACCCCTAAACCCGTGATAACCCTATGATTACGTTTATCGGAGACTATACGGTAAGACTGGATTCCAAGGGACGGCTATCCTTCCCCTCTGCCTTCAAAAAGCAGAGCAAAGAGGCGCTTTCCGATGGCTTCGTGCTGAAACGTGATCTGTTCGAGACCTGTCTGATCATGTACCCCATGGAGGAGTGGGAGCGGCAGAATAAAATAATTCGCTCGCGTACCAATCCCTATAACAAGGAGCATGCACGTTTTCTCAGGATGTTTTTTTCAGGGACTGCAGAGGTAAACCTGGATGCAAATAACAGGATGCTTCTTCCAAAGCGTTTGATGGAGTATGCAGGAATCAGTGACGAGGTGGTTCTGGCAGGGCAATCGGGAAAGATTGAAATCTGGGCTTCGGATCAGTATGGGAGGGTCAGCGTGGCAGATGATGATTTTGCAGCCATGGCCGAGAAAATATTAGGTGGATCAATAGATGAACAGGAATAATAATGGGCTATCATAAGCCAGCATTATTGCATGAAAGCATCGACGGACTAAACATTAAACCAAAGGGCAGCTATGTTGATTTGACCTTTGGAGGAGGGGGGCACTCCCTCGAAGTTCTAAACAAGTTGGGTAAAAATGGCAGGCTTGTAGTATTTGATCAGGATCAGGATGCCTTGGCCAATGTTCCGGATGACAGGCGGCTAATTTTTGTCGGGGCAAACTTCAGATACTTAAAACACTACCTGAGATACCATGCCATTGAGCAAGTAGATGGAATTCTGGCTGATCTGGGTATCTCCTCTTTTCAAATTGACCAGCCCGGGAGGGGTTTTTCATTCAAATCAGATGCAGTACTGGATATGCGCATGGATGTGCGCAGCAGGCAGACGGCATCGCAGCTGCTGAATGAAGCGCCACGGGAAGAGCTGGTCAGGATCTTCCGTTCCTACGGAGAACTCAAATCTGCCTTTGCCATCTCAAATGCTGTCCTGGCGGCCAGGGAGGAGACCAGAATTGAATCTACGCGGGATCTGGAGAGAGCACTGGGGCGATTGATCCCCCAAAAACAGCCCAGTAAGTTCCTGGCCAAGGTGTACCAGGCTCTGCGGATCGAAGTAAACGGGGAGATGGAGGCCCTGCAGGAGATGCTTGTTCAGACTGCAGACTGCCTGAAGCCAGGGGGAAGACTGGTGCTTATAAGCTACCACTCCCTGGAGGACCGGATTGTGAAGAATTTTATGCGGTCGGGGAATCTGGAGGGTGTGATAGAAAAGGATTTTTATGGAAATATACAATCACCCTGGAAACTGGTGAACCGGAGCGTGATTACCCCCTCGGAGGAGGAGATTAAAGAGAACAACAGGGCCCGGAGTGCCAAACTGAGAATTGCTGAACGAATTGAAACATGAGCAGGGAGAAAAAGAGCATAGAATTTGATCAGTCCATCGAGGAGAAGGAAAAGAGTTTATCCTTCCGGGATCTGGTGGATGGCAATGTGCTGACCCGTAAAGCGGTGATCAAACAGTCCCGCTTTATCCTGCTGCTGGTTCTGATCGCTTTTTTCTCCATTGCCAACAGGAATCATGCAGAGAAGACAGTGATCCAGCTGAATCAACTGCAGAGTGATGTGAAAGAGTTGCGTGCAAAATCGATCTCCACCTCTTCGGAGCTGGTGAGGATCAGCAGGCAGTCGGAGGTGAAGCAGCTGGTAAACAGGTATGAATTGGGATTGGAAGAGAATCTGGAGCCTCCAAGGAAACTGATTTACAAGGAAGAGTAACATGTCATTGAAGCGCGACATACTGATACGGACCTCCCTGGTGTACCTGGGAGTTTTGCTTATGGGCCTGCTCATCCTTGGAAAAGCGCTTCACCTGCAGTTGTTCGAAAAGGAACGGTGGGAGCAGGAAGAGAGCAGCACTGTCCGGCATAAAGTCATAGAACCCAACCGGGGAAATATTCTCTCTTCCGATGGCAGGCTGCTGGCCGTTGATGTCCCTTATTACGAGATACGGATGGACTTCCGCTCGGAATCCTTTACCCGCGAAATTTTTGATGCCGGGCTGGCAAAATCTCTTTCCGGTCTCTTTGGCGACCGGCACTGGACCACCTATAAAAGAGCGCTGGTCAGGGAACGGGAAAATGGAAACCGTTTCTACCTGGTTAAACGAAATGTCACCTATTCGCAGCTGCAGAAGGTGAAGCAGTTCCCGATCTTTGAGCTGGGGAGATACCAGGGAGGGGTCCAGTATGTGCAGCAAAACCGACGGAAGCGGCCCTATGATTTGCTGGCAGCACGGACCATTGGATATCCCATGCAAGATTATAAGAGCGTGGTGGGACTTGAGGGGGCCTACGATAAGGAACTTAAAGGGGTGGAGGGTTACCGCTTGATGCGAAAGGTTCGCGGCGATGTATGGATGCCCATAAACGATGCCAATGAAATCGAACCCGAAGATGGCCAGGACATCGTTACCACCCTGGATCTGGACCTTCAGGATGTAGCAGAAAATGCCCTCCTGGAACAGCTGGCCAGGCATGAGGCCGATCATGGCACCGTGGTACTGATGGAGGTAAAAACCGGCAAGATAAAGGCCATCGCCAATCTCTCCAGGGATAAGAATGGGAACTACGACGAGGATTACAATTATGCCATCGGGGAGTCCACCGAACCCGGATCAACCTTTAAGCTGGCCACCATGATCGCCCTTTTGGAGGATGGCCATGTTCACCCGGGTGATCTGGTTGATGTGGGCAAGGGTGAGACTAGCTATTATGGTCATAAGGTGGAGGACAGCCAGCGTTCAGCCCAGGGGAAAATCACGGTTCAGCGCGCATTTGAAGTATCCTCCAATGTGGGAATCACCAAGCTGGCCTATGAAAACTATAAAAACAAGCCCGAGCAGTTCGTAAACCGCCTCTATGAGATGGGACTTAACCAGAAGCTGGGCATCGAGATCAAGGGAGAGGGTCAGCCGAATATCAAATATCCGGATAATCAATCCTGGTCGGGGATCTCCCTTCCCTGGATGTCCATGGGCTACGAGGTCCTTATAACCCCGCTGCAGATGCTTGCTTTTTACAATGCGGTGGCCAATGAGGGGAAAATGATGAAACCCGTATTCATAGAAGAGATCCGGTCTCATGGTAAGGTGGTAAAACGGGGGGAGACAGAGGTCCTGAACAACCATATTTGCTCCAGGGAAACCCTGGGACATATCAGGAGGATGCTGGAAGGCGTGGTGGACAGCGGGACTGCTGAAAACCTGGCCAACAGTCATTATAAGATAGCCGGGAAGACAGGTACCGCGCAGGTCTCTCTGAGTAAGGAGGGCTATTCCAAATTGTACCAGGCCTCCTTTGTGGGATATTTCCCGGCAGAAAATCCCAAGTTTTCGTGCATAGTAGTGGTCAATGCCCCATCCAAACAGATCTATTACGGAAATGTGGTGGCGGGTCCCATATTCCGGTCGATCACGGACCGGATTTATGTAAGAGACTACGAACTGCACCAGGATGAGCAACAGCTGGCTGCGCAAAGCGTGGAGGCTCCCTATTCCAAGAGCGGCAGCGGGGAGGATCTGGCCTCAGTCTTTGAATACCTCCGGCTACCCTTACAAAAGCAGGGCGAAAATAGCCACTGGGTTTCCACCCGAAGTACCCCGGAAGGAGTTTTTATTTCTTCCAGGGAGATCTCTTCCCAGCTGGTACCCAATGTAGTTGATATGGGGCTGAAAGATGCGGTTTATCTGCTGGAAAGCCGGGGCTTAAAGGTGGTGGCACATGGCAGGGGAACCGTACGTGGACAATCGCAGCAAGCGGGAAGTACGATCCGGAAAGGGAGCGTGGTTGTTTTGGACATGAGTATAAACGAAGGATAGTTGAAACTGAACGAGCTCATAAAGGATTTGGAAATCACCGCTA
>Ga0316201_10000536_pt1 | contig 22097 bp, 21 predicted proteins | sample CS6wburrow_MG_FD_204516 | JGI IMG/M metagenome (GOLD analysis project Ga0316201, IMG submission 204516) | Coastal sediment microbial communities from Delaware Bay, Delaware, United States - CS-6 worm burrow | ecosystem: Environmental > Aquatic > Marine > Coastal > Sediment | place: USA... | reverse complement strand
CTGCAAGCTCCGATGGCAGGCTTTCGAGAACGGGGCGTTCGTTTTCAACGAAGAGCACGTTGAGCACTCGGTTGATCACGAGTTGGAGCACCGGAATCTGTAACTCTTTGCTCAGGGCGTCTGAGAGCTCGATCGTTTCGCTTGCGGGCATGTACTCGGGGAGTGTGACCAGGACAGCGCCGGATCGTTCAGGGTCACGGAACATGTCGACTGCCCGCGCGGCGTCGCGGCGCAAGAGGCCCGGCGGTGCGACGTTCTCGATCACGAACGGGACCCGAAGCATGTCTAGCGCATGTCCGGTTGCTGGCGCGTCGACGATCACGAGGTCGTAGTCCGGCTCTCCCTTTGGAGGGCAGGCGTGATAGAAAGCCTTGCCAAGCATCGACCAGGCTTCGAGGCCGGGGGTGCCTTTGAGAAATGCCCGCACCAATCGGTTCCTGAACACCGCATTGAAGACGGCCCTGACTTTCAAGATCATCAGTCCGTATTCCTCCAGGGCCGCGTCTGGGGTCATGTTCACCACATCGAGGTTCTCGCGAATGGTGACGATTTCAGCGCCGATCGGATCGGTGTCGAGCAGCTCGCTCACACGCTCTTTGCAGTTGACGAGCGCCAGGAGGACCTTCTTGCCGCGGCGACTTGCCGCAAGTGCGAGCCCAGTCGCGACGGTTGTCTTCCCGACGCCACCCTTACCCACAACGAAGAGGAACCGCCGGTCGAGCAAATCCATCAGCGCCGTCTTTAGCGGTGCGCTGCAAGACCGGCAAGCCCGATGGCATTTATTCGTGGAATTCCCGGCTTGGATGGGCTGACGTGCTCGCAGCTGCATGCTAGCGTCCCGGCGAGCTCGATCATGAACGGTTCTCGTCAATCTGGTAACTCGACCGCGTGGTCGCTACTGCTGTTTGCAACCATGGCGCTCTTCGCCGTGACTCTCTACGCGATTTTCGTCGTTGCTCCCGTCGAGCAACAGATGGGCATCGTCCAGAAGATCTTTTATTTCCACGTGCCGAGCGCCTACGCGATGTACATCGGCTTTGCCGTGTCGGCGGTCGGAAGTGCGGGGTACCTGCTCAAGCGTGATCCCAAATGGGATGCGCTCGGGGTCGCCGGCGCAGAGGTTGGCACGCTTTTCTGTCTCATCGTTTTGCTCACGGGCCCGCTCTGGGCCCGAAAGGCCTGGGGAGTGTGGTGGACTTGGGACCCTCGGCTCACGACGACCTTGCTAGCGGGGATGATCTTCGCCGCATATCTGTCTCTTCGATCGATGGGCAACGCAGGGGAGGTCGAGAAGCGGTTTGCAGCGGGCTTGGCGCTTTTCGGGCTGGTGGACCTGCCCTTGATTCATTACAGCGTGCAGCGCTGGAGAGGCGTCCACCCGACCGTCATCACTGGCAAGGGGGGCGGGCTCGAGTCCGAGATGTACTGGGCGCTCGGTCTCAGCTTCATCGCGTTCACCGGCTTGGCCGTGCTCATGATTTGGGCGCGCGCTTCGGCGGAACGGCAACGCGAAGAAACCGCCCGACTACGATTCGAGTTGATGCACCGATGAAGGAACTGTCATGCGAGCTCTGATTGCCGCGTTCGTGCTGGGATGCACGATGCTTCTGACGCCCCTCGCTCGCGCCGACGAGCCGCCGACCGAGCCCGATGCCGTCGGCGAAATCCAGGAAGACGCTGCCGAGGAGAGGGCCGCGCAATTTGTCGGCGTCCGTGGGCCAGAGGCCGAGAGTGTTCCTGGTGGCGCACTCTTGCTGGGGGCATACGCGATCGTCTGGGCCCTGCTGTTTCTGTTCTTGATGCGAATGCGAGGCCTACAGCGTCAAACGGCAGAGGAGCTCGAGCGGCTGAGCGCAGAGATTCGAGCTTCCGAGGGCCGCTAATGCCGTCCATCGCACACATCATCTACATCCCGGGCATAGTGCTGATCGGCTTTGCGCTCGGGTTTCGAATGGGAGCTCGCGCCGTTCGGGCCGAGCTGGAGCGTCTCGAACAAGAACGACGCCGTTGATCGAGAGGTAGGTAGCACAATGTTGAGTTTCGAACTGACCCCCGAACAGAAAGCCCTCGTCGAGGAGGCCCGTCGATTCACCCGCGAGAAGATCGTTCCCATCGCCGGTGAGGCTGACAAGACTCACGAGTTTCCGATGGACGTGTTCAAGGAAGCCTGGGAGCTCGGTTTCGTCGGCCCGAACATCCCAGAGGCATACGGCGGCGCGGGCATGGGCGAGGTGGACCACGTCCTACTTACCGAGGAGTTGGCCTTCGGCTGCACGGGCATCCAGACCAGCATGACGGCCAACGTGTTGGCGGCGACTCCGATTCTCATTGCCGGCAACGAGGCCCAGAAGAAGAAGTATCTGGGGATGCTGACTTCCGAGCCGATTTTCGCATCCTACGCGATCACGGAATCCGTGGCGGGAAGCGACTCCGCGGGTATTCAAACCCGTTGCCGCAAAGACGGCAGCGATTGGATCCTCAACGGAGAGAAGGTCTACATCACGAACGCTGCCTGGGCGAGTTGGTATGTCGTGTTCGCGACGGTCGACCCCTCGCTTCGCCACGGTGGGATCATGGGCTTCATCGTCGACCGTGACGCTGCTGGCGTCACCATCGGCAAGACGGAAGACAAGCTCGGTCAGCGCGCCAGCAACACGGCCGTCGTGAACTTCGAAGACGTCCGCGTTTCGTCCGACAACGTGCTGGCCGAGCCAGGGCACGGATTCAAGCTGGCCATGCAGACCTTCGACCGCACCCGACCGGATATCGGAGCGGGTGCCTGCGGGCTCATGCGGCGCGCCCTCGAGGAGTCGATCGCCTATGCGCTCGAGCGAAAGACATTCGGCGTTCCGATCGCCGAGCATCAAATGGTTCAGGCCATGATCGCGGAGATGGGGATCAAATACGAGGCGACGCGGCTCTTAGTCTGGAAGGCGGCATGGCAGATCGACCAGGGCGGGCGAAACTCCCTCGTTGCTTCGTACAGCAAGGCGTTCGGCGCCGACAGCGCGATGCAGGTGGCCACCGACGCGGTTCAGGTCTTCGGCGGCAACGGCTACATCACCGAGTACCCCGTCGAGAAGCTGATGCGCGACGCGAAGATCCTTCAGATCTACGAGGGAACTTCCCAGATCCAACGGATGGTCATTGCCAAGAACCTGTTCGCAGGCGTCCGCTAGCTTCGCGCTGGCCGCGACCCTGGTCGCGTGTCTGAGCTCGGCAGCCGGCGCCGAGCTCGGGCCGCTGCCTAGGTTCGTGGGAACCGACATTGAGCAAGACGAGATCCTCGAAATCATCTCGTCGGCCAATTCGCGCAGCTTCAAGCCCGTGGGCCACAGCTCCGTCGTCTTGCGGATGCGGACGGTGGCGCGAGTGACGGCGGCCCTCAGGGTCAGAACCCGGGAGATCCAAGACGGCTACCGATACGAGATCGCCGCGTATCGGATCAGTAGACTGCTCGGTCTCGACAACGTCCCGCCCGCGATCTACCGCCGCGCGACCTGGAAAGAAATCGATCAGCGGTTTCACGAAGACATGCTCGATCGGCGGGCATCGATTCGGCGCCAGATCCTCTGGGACGAAGACGGCTCGGCGCCCGGTGCAGCGATCTACTGGGTCAAGGGCATGAGATCGGTCGGTCTCGAGAACAAAGCAAGCTGGGTCAGTTGGCTACGGGACGGGGAGGTTCCGGACGGCAAATCGGCGCTCGCCCGCGACCTTTCAACGATGATCGTGTTCGACTTGCTGATCGGGAACTGGGATCGTTTCAGTGGCGGAAATCTTCCAACCGACGGCGATCGGAAGCGCGCGTTCTTGCGCGACAACGACCGCGCGTTCTCGACGCCCCTTCTCAGGCGACGCTACGAGGATTTGCTCGCAGGGCTCATTGGCACCAGGCGCTTTTCTAAGAAGCTGGTTCGCCACTTGACCGTCCTCGACGAAGCGTCCATTCGCGATGAGCTAGCCCGAGACCCGAGTCAGCGGACCCAACCCCTCTTGAGCGATGCCCAAATCGCCGAAGTTCTCGACCGCCGGGACACGATTCTCTCGTACATCACTGCGATGATCGACGAGCACGGCGAAGCCCAAGTGCTCTTCTTTCCTTGAGTTAGGCCCCGTGGTAAGGGCATCGGGTGACAAAGCCCAGGGAGATCGATGCGGACGAAATGGGCCAACTGTTGGGTCTGCTCGTTCACGACCTCCGCAATCCTGCAGCCACCATCAGCGCCAACGTGGATTTCCTCCAAGAGGTGGGTTTAGCTGACCGCGATTCGGTCGAAGCTTTGCAAGACGTGCGGCTCGGTGTGGGGGAGCTGCGCCGGGGCCTTGATCTGCTGGCCTGGATCAGCCGTTGGCTCACCGGAGACGTGCCGCTAGAGGCCGCCAACGGTGATGTTGGCATGTTCTTGGAGCGGCTGGAGCGTGCCGACACGCCTGTTCCGGTGACGGTCGAGATCGCGGCGGAGGATCAGCTCTACGCGCACGGCGCACAAGTTGCAGTCGAGGTCGTCGATCTCCTCCTCTACAATACGCTTGCCAACGTAAGCGATCCGCGCGCGACGGTTCGCGTCTACCAGCAAGGCGCACGCGTGGTAATCGAAGTGCAGGACGCAGGTGAGGCCATCGCTCCTGAGCTTCGTAGTGGCGCCTTCACCCTCGAGGGACAGAAAGCGCTGAAGGGACGGCTCGACGGCCGCTACAGCCGCTTCGTCGGACTCTTTGCAGCGGCAGTGGTGCTGGACGGTGTCGGCGGCACGATCGAGGCCGACGGGGAAAAGGGCGCGGCGATTTTCAGGGTTTTCCTCCCCGGGGCCCGCCCGACCCGTCCCCCTTCGCCCTAGCCGCAGTCCGAAGCGCGCTCATCCGCTCTCGAATCCGGGCCTCGAAGCCCTGGTTTGTCGGGCGGTAGTACTTGCGGTCGATCAACGCTTCCGGGAGATAGGTTTCCCCCGGGCTGAAGCCGCTTTCGTCGTGCGGGTACCGATAGCCGTCGCCATATCCCCAGGACTTCATCGCTTCGGTGGGGGCGTTGCGGAGCTTGAGCGGTACCGGCAGGGCCCCGTGCTCCCGCACGTCGGCCTGGGCCATCTGCCAAGCCTTGTAGCTGGCGTTGCTCTTCTCTGCGCTCGCCAAGTAGATGCAGCACTGCGCGATCGGGAAGAGGCCTTCGGGCATGCCCAGCCTTCGAAACGCGGCGTCCGCGCTCACCGCGACCTCCAAGGCTCTCGGGTCGGCGTTGCCGACATCCTCGCTCGCGAAGATCAGCATCCGTCGAAGGACGAAAAGCGGGTCTTCGCCGGCCTCGAGCATGCGCATCAGCCAATAGACCGCGGCGTCGGGGTCGCTTCCGCGCATCGATTTGATGAACGCGCTGATGACGTTGTAGTGCTCTTCGCCAGACTTGTCATAGAGCAGCGTCTGCGTCGCCAGCGCTTCTTGAACGATTGCTACGGTCAGCGTTTCGACTCCCGCCGACTGTGCGAAGTCGCTTGCAAGCTCGAGCGCCGATAGAGCGCGTCGGGCATCGCCTCGCGCGTTCTGAGAAATCGCAGCTAGGGCGTCGTCATCGATCGTGTGAGGAGTCTTCCCGATGCCGTGGTCCTGGTCTACGAGCGCGCGCTCGAGTAGTTGCCGCAGGTCGGCGGCTTCGAGTGGCTTCAGGTCGAAGACTCGCGCGCGGGACAGCAAGGCGGAGTTGACTGCGAAGGACGGATTCTCGGTGGTCGCGCCGATCAAGGTCACCGTACCGTTTTCCACATGCGGGAGGAGGGCGTCCTGTTGCGCCTTGTTGAATCGGTGGATCTCGTCGATGAACAGAATCGTCTTCTTGCCGTAGTAGTTCTTCTGCTCCTTGGCGGCAGCGATGACCTTTCGAAGCTCGGGCACGCCACCGAGCACTGCACTGAATGGAACGAAGAGTGAGTGAGTCTCGTTCGCGATGACGTGGGCGACCGTGGTCTTGCCCGTGCCGGGCGGGCCCCAGAGGATCATCGATGGAATGCGGTCGGCGCGTATCGCGCGTGCCAGAATGTGACCGTCTCCCAGTAGATGGGCTTGACCCACCACGTCCTCGAGGCACCGGGGCCGCATCCGGTCCGCGAGTGGGGAGTTGGTTTCCGCTTGTCGCTCGAAGAGGTCCACTGGGACGCTTATAGCTCAGCGAAGGATGCGGAGTCTCTTCGGACCTTCGCCCTCGGGAGCAGTTTCGCCCCCGCCGCGGTCGAAGTGCTCTTTGGCGATGCGCTCGGCGAGCGCATCGGCGACTGCCGCAAACGCCTGGCCAGCCGGCGACGCCGGGGCCGCCTGAACGATCGGCGTGCCCTGATCACCCCATTCCCGAACGAGCTCGTCGATCGGCACCTGACCGAAGAGGGGGGCCTGTGCGAACTCCGCGATCTTCTGGCCGCCGCCCCTGCCGAAGATCTCGTGCGTCACGCCGGCGCTATCGATGAAGTGGCTCATGTTCTCGACCACGCCCAGAATCGGGACGTTGAGCTTCTGGCACATCGACACCGACTTGTAGACATCCTGAAGTGCCACCTCCTGGGGTGTCGTCACGATGATAGCCCCGGTGATCCGCAGCTTCTGCGCCAGCGTCAAGGCAACGTCGCCCGTTCCCGGAGGCGAGTCGATGATGAGATAGTCGAGCGCACCCCAGTCCACATCGGTCACGAACTGCTGCAGCGCGCCGTGTAGCATCGGCCCGCGCCAGACGATGGCTTGCTTCGGGTCCTCGAGTAGGAAGCCGATGCTCATCAGCTTGATGCCAAAGCGCTGAAGAGGCTGGATCCGTTTGCCATCCTTGGAGGTCGGCTGCCCTTCGATGCCCAGCATGGTCGGCAGCGACGGGCCGTAGATATCAGCGTCCAGGAGTCCGACCCGCGTACCAAGCCGCCGGAGCGCGAGTGCGAGGTTCGTAGCGACAGTGCTCTTACCAACGCCTCCTTTGCCGCTCATCACCAACACGACGTTTCGCACTTCCGGAATCGGATCGGTGCTGGTCGCTTCGCGCGTCGGCACAGTCACCTCGACCTCCAGTTCTACGAATTGCACGCCAAGCGGTTCGAGCGCGGCTTCGACGCGCCGGCTGAGTGTTTGCCGCAGCTCTTCGGAGGGGGAGCTCAGCCGGACTTTTGCCCAGACTCGGCCGTCGTCGATGCGCGCATCGAGGAGGGTCCCCAGCGCGCCCAGGGGTTTTTGAAAGATGGGATCTTCGACGTTGCGAAGCGCTTCGGTCACTGCATCGAGGGTGGCGGACCCCATCGAAACCTCCAGGTCGTTAGAACCGGAGTGCTCTAGAGCGCGGGTTTCGCCCCGTCAAGGTGGACTAACTTCGACTGACCCCCGTGCCCGGGTATGCTGCCGCGGTGACGCTTTGGGAGCGAAGCTGGGCCATTCCACTCGTGATTTTCGTGCTCTGCTCGGGGGTCTACGGCGCGACCTCCTGGAACAGACTCCTTCGTCCTTCGCCCGACAATCACTACGTTCACTTGGCGAAGGCATGGCTCGATGGCCGCCTCGACATCGGGGGCAATCCACCTGGTACCAACGACTGGGCCTGCTTCGACACGCTGGAGCGGGGGCCCTGTCCTCCGGGCCTCTACTCGTTCTCCGGCCCTGACGCGGAGCGCTACCGCTGGTATGTCTCGTTTCCGCCCTTGCCAGCGGTGCTCTTGCTGCCCTGGGTGGCGGTCTTCGGGCTGGGCACCTTGGACGCACTGTTCTGGGTGCTCTTCGCGGGTCTCGGGCCGATGCTGCTGTTCCTCGTCTTGCGTTCTTTGCGCGAGTCCGGGCGGAGCCGTCGAAGCGGCCGAGACGATCTGCTGGTCACGGCCCTTTTCGCGATAGGTTCGGTCTACTACTTCGTTGCGGTGCAAGGCACGGTCTGGTTTGCCGCACATGTCGTCGCGACCGCATTCGTGTGCCTGTATCTGTTCGTCTCCCTTGCTGCGCGTCGTCCCGCAGCAGCAGGGCTCGCGCTCGGCTTGGCGTTCCTCTGCCGTCCGGCAACCCTGCTTCTGGTTCCGTTCTTCATTCTCGAAGCGCTGGGTGCTGCGAAAGAAGATGGCCGGCGAAGCGCAGGGTCATGGCTCCGATTCTCCAAGGCCGTCGCGGCCTTCGCCTTGCCCCTCGGCCTGATCGTCGCCGCGGCGATGTGGCACAACGATGCCCGCTTCTCCGACCCATTCGAGTTCGGGCATCGCTTCCTACAAATCCGTTGGCGGTCGAGAATCGAAACCTGGGGCCTGTTCAGCACGCACTACCTGCCGCGAAATCTCAGCGTCTTCTTTCTCTCGCTGCCCTGGCTGATGCAATCGAGCCCTTTCGTTCGCATCAGCAGGCATGGGCTCGCGCTCTGGTTCAGCAGTCCGATCCTGCTCTGGAGTCTATTGCCGAAGAAGCTCGATGCGACGGTCGTAGCGCTCTGGGCTGCCGTCGTGCCCACGGCGATTTGCACGCTGCTCTACCAGAACACTGGTTGGATTCAGTTCGGATACCGGTTCTCCTTGGACTATCTTCCGCTGCTCTTCGTGCTCGTCGCCCTGAGCCGGCGGCGCTTCGGAGTGGCGTTTCTGTGCTGCGCGGCGTTTGCGATCGCGGTCAACACCTTCGGAGCGGTCACCTTCGACCGGTTCTCGCAGTTCTACGACGACGACCCGACCCAGCAGGTCATCTTTCAACCAGACTGATCGGGCTCATTCAACAACTTCTCTGCGAGGGGGCTAGCAGGCCCGCGCGGCAGGATGACCCGTTCGAGGCCCGCGCGCCCCGCCTCTTGTTTCAGCGATCTCAGCTCTTCGAGGGCTTCCTCGCTCTGTCCACGTTCGGCCAGAACGTGCGCATGGACCAATCGATGCGAGGCGCGAAGCGAAGGATTGTCATCCGTGTTCTGCGCGCCGAGGTGCGCAAGCGCTTCTTCCGGCTCGCCTCGCACGGCCATCAGCAGAGCCTCCATCGCGACCAACCAGACCTCGATCGACTGCTCCGTTGGCCGGGCAATCCGATCGATCGCGCGCTGCGCGGCCTGAGGGTCGTCGAACTGGAGCTCACAAGTCGCCAGGGCCTGGTCGCGAAGCACCGCCTGTGCTTCGGAGAGCGTGACGTCGTCCAGACTCTGCAGTTGCGCGCGGGCCTCGGCCCACATTCCGGCCTGAGTCAGCGGCCCGGTCGCCATGAGAACTAGGGCGATGTAGCGCTGCTCGTCTCGGCCTCGCACTCGTGCGAGAAGCCGCTCTAGTGCAGCTGCCGCACGCGGTCTCGCGTCCTGTTCCTGCAGGCGTTGGCAGAGAACGGAAAGCCCGCGCACATCTCGAAACCGCCGAGCCGAGCTCATCGATAAGAACAGTGCGATCGCCCCGCCGATTGAGCCCGCGGCCCAGTTGATCGTCGCCTGATCCATGGACGTCGCGCGGAGCGCGAAGAGCGCGGTAACGCCAACCACGAGCACGGTCAGCGCCGAGCCCAGGAACGATTTCAGGGCCGTGGCTATCGAGAGCAGACTGAACGGAACCCCCCAGATCCAGCCTCGGATGAGCGGAGCCGTTGCGCCCACCAGGAGTGCGACGATGAGCGTGAGCGCCATGGGCTAGGGCGCGCTTCCGCCACGGTAGGCGTAGTAGTGCTTGAGCACGCGACGCACGTAACGCTGTGTCTCCTTGTAGGGTGGGATGCCGTCGTACTTCTCGACCGCGCCTTCTCCGGCGTTGTACGCCGCCACGGTCAAGACCAGATCACCCTTGAAACGGTTAGCCAGTATTCTGAGATAACGCGCTCCGCCGAGGATGTTCTGCCGTGCATCGAACGGATCGGACACCCCCATCGAGCGCGCGGTCTTCGGCATCAGTTGCATCAGGCCCATGGCGCCGGCTCTGCTGACCACCTTTGGATTGAAGTCGCTCTCGACGCGCATGACGGCTCGAATGAACGAATCGGGGAGCTGGTAGAGATGCGCCGCCTCGTCGATCAGTCCGTTGTAGCGGTTGTAGCGGGCAGGGTCTTTGCTCCGGTTGCTGCTCGTGGCTTTGGCAGACGACCCCCTCTTCGTGGAGCTGGCCTTCGGTCTGGCCTTCTTGCTGCTGCGGACGATCAGCTGGCAGCCGCGACCCGGCTCCCTGATGTTCGTGTAGTGCTGCGTCCCGTCCTTGCGCTTGCACCGGTAGATGTCGGCGCGGGCAGGCGCGGTCGCACCCACGATTAGGCCTACAAGACCGACTGCCGCCAAGAGCCTTAGAACCATCGCTCGCAAGTGTATCCCCGGGTTCGGAGTCACGCCAAAATGCGCCTCTCGCGGTTGCACTCGTCGCGCTTCTGCGCATGATGAGTCCTCCAATGGCCACGCCGAGTTTTTTCGAAGGGTCCGAAAAGAAGCTGGAGCTGGTGACGACTCCTGACTTTCCACCCTTGCGTTCCCTGGGCGATGAGCTGTGGCAGCGCGTCGTCGAGGCCGCGGGAGCCAAGGTCATTTCGGTGCTTCGAAGTGAGTATTGCGATGCCTACTTGCTGTCCGAGTCGAGTCTGTTCGTCTTCGATGATTGGTTCGTTCTGATCACCTGCGGTCAGACGACTCCGGTCGAGGCAGTCGTCGAGATCCTCAGGTCGATCCCCAAAGAATCGATCGCTTTCCTCGTCTACGAGCGCAAGAGCGAACAGTTCCCCCAGCATCAGCCGACGACCTTCTTCGAGGACGCGCGTCGCCTCCAGACGATGATTCCGGGACGAGCTCTTTGCTTCGGTGACGAGCACGGCCGTTTCATACAACTTTTTCACAGCAGCGTGCCCTACACTCCCGAAAAGAACGATCCCACCCTCGAAGTGCTCATGCACGTGATTGACGAAGACGTGGCCAAGCAGTTCGCTCCCGCGGAGCTACGCGGGGAGCGCTCGGTGGCGCGCTTGTCGGGAATCGATGCGATTCTTCCAGGCTTCACTATTTGTGAACATGTCTTCGAGCCGGCCGGTTATTCCCTCAACGCGGTGAAAGGCGAAGAATACTACACCTGCCACGTCACCCCAGAGGAGACCGGCAGCTACGTGAGCTTCGAAACCAACTACGATTTTCGAGGTGAGCTCGCTGGGCTGGTTGGGTCGATCGTCGAGCTGTTTCGGCCGCGCGCGTTTGATGTAGTCACCTTTCTGCCTTCGGAGGCGCCTGAGCTCTCCGCTACGGGCTATCAGCTCGGGGACCGGGTCGTTCATGCGGTGAACGGCTACCAGGTCAGCTATTTCCAGTACTTCGTTCCGCCCTCGGGGTCTCGTCCCGCCCGCGAGCTAGAGTTCTAGGTAAGGCGAGAACCCGGCTCGCGACTGGCGCCCGGCCTGTTAGACTGACCGGTCCATGCGAGCAGAGTGCGACTACCTGGTGCTTGGGAGTGGAGTGGCAGGCTTGAGCTTTGCGCTCGAGGCGGCGCGCCACAGCCGTGTGACGATGGTCACGAAGCGAAGCCGAACGGACTCGGCGACGAACTGGGCGCAGGGCGGTATCGCCGCCGTTCTCGATCCGGCCGATTCTTTCGAGGCTCACGTCAACGACACCATGGGCACTGGTGGTGGGCTTTCTCATCGCGAAGTCGTCGAGATGGTCGTTCGAGACGGGCCGGACCGGATTCGCGAGCTGATGGACCTCGGCGCGCAGTTCAGCCGGACCGAAGAAGGCCTGGCACTCGATCTCACCCGAGAAGGCGGTCACAGCGCTAGGCGCGTCGTCCACGCAGGCGACATCACCGGCGAAGAAGTCCAACGAGTCCTGGTAGAAGCTGCGATGGCCTCGCCCAACATTTACATCGCCGAAGACCACATGGCGATCGACCTCGTCGAAGCGTCCCGGTTTGGAGGCCCACGGCGAGTGGTGGGTGCCTACGTGCTCGACGAAACCAGCGGTCAGGTGAAAACCTATCTTGCGCGAGCGACGGTGCTCGCTACGGGCGGTGCGGGGAAGGTCTATCTCTACACCTCCAATCCCGACGTAGCGACCGGCGACGGAGTCGCGATGGCGTATCGGGCCGGCGCCGAGCTCGCGAACATGGAGTTCTTTCAGTTCCATCCGACTTGCCTCTTCCACGCCGAAGCCAAGAGCTTTCTCATCAGCGAGGCATTGCGCGGGGAGGGGGGGATTCTTCGCTTGCACAGCGGGGAGGCGTTCATGGAAGGTCATCACGAGATGAAAGACCTCGCGCCTCGCGATGTGGTTGCTCGCGCGATCGACTATGAGATGAAGCGTCGGGGCGACGACTGTGTCTACCTCGACATGACACACGAGCCCGAGTCCTTCATCCTAGAGAGGTTTCCGAACATCCATGCGCGATGCCTCGAGTACGGAATCGACATGACCAAGGAGCCCATCCCAGTCGTTCCTGCCGCCCACTACATGTGCGGTGGCGTTGCGGTCGACGACGAGGGCAGCTCTACGCTCCCTGGCCTCTGGGCCGTCGGCGAGGTGACCTTCACGGGTCTTCATGGGGCGAACCGTCTAGCCTCCAATTCGCTTCTCGAAGGCCTGGTGTACGGCCACCGCACCGCGATCGCTGCTCGAGCGGCCTTGGCGGCGACACCCGAGCTAGAGCTCTCGGAAGTCGCAGACTGGGATGTGGGAGAGGCCGTCCCGAGCGATGAGGCAGTGGTCGTGTCTCAGAACTGGGACGAGATACGTCGATTCATGTGGAACTATGTGGGCATCGTCCGCACCGACCGGCGCCTGCGCCGCGCCGCGCGCCGCATCGCGATGCTACAAGACGAGATTCGCGAGTACTACTGGGCGCACTTGGTCAATCGAGACATGTTGGAGCTCCGAAACATTGCCGACGTTGCCGAGCTGATCATCCGTTGCGCTAGCGCGCGCAAAGAGAGCCGTGGGCTTCATTACAATTTGGACTATCCCCATGCCGGCGCCGAGTGGCAGGGCGACACGCGCATCTCGAAGGACAGCGCCCCTCACATCGTCCACGAGTGAGCATCCGCTTTTTCGGGCTGCTAGCTTGTAGGAGCGCGTTTCGTGCGCGGTCTTACTTTCGGGGGAGAGATGCGTTTCCTGCTTATCCTGGCAATCTCGATTGCATCCTTGGTTTCGATACAGAGCGTTCGAGCGCAGGGCTCGCAGCGACGCGACGCGCAAATCGCTGAAGCCAAAGATGCGTTTGCGGTCGGCACGCGTGCCTACGCGGACGGGGAGTTCGAGAAGGCTCTCGTAAGCTTTCGGCGAGCGTACGAGCTAACCGGAAGCCCGGACCTTCTCTACAACATCGCCACTGTTTCCGACCGGATGCGGCGCGACGCGGATGCGCTTGGAGCTTACGAGGGATACCTCGAGGCGCGACCAGAATCCGCGGACCGAGAGCATGTCGAGGGCCGAATCGCGGTCTTGCGTGCTGCTATCGAATCGCGTCGAAGGGCCGAGCTGGACGCCGAAATTGAAGCTCGCAGAGCCGCGGTAGAGGCAGCCGCGCGAGTCAAGGCCGAACGGCCTCTTACGCAGCACGTGGGACCGGGACCCGGTCCTTGGATCACGATCGGGGTCGGAGGCGCCGCGCTTGCTACCGGCGCCGTGCTCTTCGGGCTCGGTCAGCGCGATCAGAACAAAGTCGAGAGCGCACCCGCCGGATCGAGCTATTCGATGGTTCAAGACATGGCCGATCGGGGCCCGCGGCGCAGCAAAGCAGGCGTCGCTCTCATGGCCGTGGGCGGAGCCGGAATCATTGGCGGCGTGATCTGGCAGCTGACCGGGGGCCACGATGAAGCCATTCCCGAACTGAGCATCGGCCCTACCGGCATCTCCGTGAAAGGAACGTTCTAATGCGGCTTCACTTTGCTCTTGTTTTCGGCCTCGTCGTTCTCGGCGGATGCAACCTTTCGATCCCAAACGGCCTCTTTGGCTGCGGCCAGCCCACCGACTGCCCGACGGGATACTTCTGCTGGAGTAGCGACAGCCGTTGTTACGACTCCAAGGAGCCGGAGTGTGCGCCCAGGACCTGCGCGCAGGTGATTGCGGACTTTGCATCGCTGGGCATTCCAATCGAGTGCGGCGCTCTGCCCGACGGCTGTGAAGGCTCCATCGAGTGCGGCGGTTGCCCGCCTGGGGAAGCCTGCGGCGCCAACGGCCAGAACTTCCTCTGCGGCTGCGAAGAGAACAGTTGTGCGAATTTCGGTGGAGGCGCCGAGTGTGGACTAGTCCCGACTCGCTGCGGCGGTGACGAGCAGGCGGTGTTCTGTGGTGTCTGCCTCGGGGCGCAGGTTTGCGTCGACAACCGATGTGTCTGTCCGCCCGGCGTCAACTGTGTCGAGGGCTGCGGCGACCGCTGCAAGGACGAAGAGGTCTGCGTGGACGGAGAGTGCTGTGAACCCTCTTACCCCTGTGCCGACAATGAATGTTCACCTCCGGGTGGACTCCCAGATGGCTGCGGAGGCGTCGCTCAATGCCCCGCATGCGGGGACAGCGAGGATTGCGTTCTGTCCGAAGATCTGGTCTTCCAGTGTCTCGGAGACTGCACTTGCGAGGCCCAAGACGTCGAGTGCGGAAACGCGACGATCTGCGGGTCGCCGACGCTTTGCGGCAGCTGCCAGGAAAACGGCTTCGGTGAGGGCTTCCACTGTCAGGGCGGCCGCTGCGTCTGCGAGGACCGCTACGAGCTCAACGACTCGCTCGAGAAGGCGAGCCTGCTCTGTGGAGCCGGAGCCGGCGCCAACTGCATGCAAGAGGTCTGGGGCATGGAGGTTTCGGCAACTCTTCACGGCTCGCAGGATGTCGACAACTACGAGCTTCGGGTCCTCCACGCGCCCACACCGATCGTCGCGCAGATCTCCGGCTCCTGGAACGACCGGCAGCTCTACATGGCCTACATTTGTCCCAATGGCGATGATGGCCTGGGGGAATGCTCGGGCTGGGAAGAGGAGATTGAGGGCATCAAGTTCTGTTTCTCGGAGGGCGAGGGCATTGGCATCGAGCGCCAGTGTAACTCAGGCCCGAGCGGCGGGACGGAGGGGGAGATCGGCACGCTTCTGGTCGGGGTCACCTCAAACGGGTCCCAGACCGAATGCGATCCCTACGAGCTCCACATATTTGCGACCTATCAGCCCGAGATCCCGCTCGGCTTCTGAGCCATCTCACCGACCGATTGACTACCGGGACCGTCAAAGATAAGAGGCATCGCCAAGATGAGCCAATACCTGTTCACTTCCGAATCGGTGACCGAAGGTCACCCCGACAAAATCTGCGACAAGGTCAGCGATTCGCTGCTCGACGCGTACCTCGCCCAGGACCCGAAATCGCGTGTTGCGGTCGAAACCATGGTCAAAACCGGTTTCGTCGTCTGCGGCGGTGAGGTCACATCCAAGGCGAACATCGATATTGCGAAGGTCGCCCGCAAAGCGATCACCGACATCGGTTACACCGACTCCTCGATGGGCTTCGACGCGGGAACCTGCGGGGTTCTCACCGCGGTCGAGCAGCAGTCGCCCGACATTGCCCGTGGCGTCGATTCAAGCGCGAGCAAAGAGCAGGGCGCTGGCGACCAGGGTTTGATGTTCGGCTACGCCGTCAACGAGACGCGGCAGCTCATGCCGATGCCGATCGACCTTTCGCACAAGCTGGCGCGCAGGCTCACTCAGGTTCGCAAGAAGAACATCATCGAAGGGCTTCGTCCCGACGGCAAGACGCAGGTCACCGTCGAGTACGAGAACGACAAGCCGCGACGGTTTGATGCAATCGTCGTGTCGACGCAGCATGCCGAGAGCGTCAAGCAGCGCGCCCTCCGCGAGGCGATCATCGAAGAGGTCATCAAGCCGACCCTTTCCGACAAGATGATCGACAACAAGACCAAGATTCACATCAATCCGACCGGACGATTCGTCGTCGGCGGACCGTACGGGGACGCCGGCCTCACCGGCCGCAAGATCATCGTCGACACCTATGGCGGCATGGGCCGGCACGGTGGAGGCGCCTTCAGCGGCAAAGACCCGTCCAAGGTTGACCGCAGCGCGGCGTATTTCGCACGCTACGTCGCCAAGAACATCGTCGCATCCAAGGTCGCGTCGCGCTGTGAGGTCCAGGTGGCCTACGCCATCGGCGTTGCAAGGCCGATGGGCGTCTATGTGACGACCTTCGGCACGGGTGTAGTTCCCGACGAGAAGATCAGCAAGGTCGTGTCGAAGCTCTTCGACTTCCGCCCTGCGGCGATCGTCGAGACGCTCGACCTTCTTCGTCCGATCTACGCGCCGACCGCTGCCTACGGGCACTTCGGCAGGACCGAGAAGACCTTCACTTGGGAGCGTATCGACCGGGCCGACGAGCTCAGCAAGGCGCTACTGCCAAAGCGCGGGCGCTAGGGCTCTGACCGGCATCGCGCTACAGTACCTAGGCCATGCCTGAAACACCGCTTTCGACGCTCTCGGGCTGGGGCCGGCACTCGGCCCTGGGGCGGGAGCGCGTGGGCGAGGATCTCGAGCGTATCAGTAGTGAGGTTCATCTCTCGCGGGGGCTCGGGCGTTCCTACGGCGATGCCTCCCTACCACCGGACGACCAGCCTGACGTCCTGAACACCAGGTTTGCCGATCGAATCTTGCGATTCGACGAAGACACGGGGCTTTTTCGGGCGGAGGCGGGGCTGGCGCTCAGCGAGCTCAACCGGCTCTTCATGCCCCGCGGCTACTTCTCGCCGGTCTCTCCGGGCACGAAGTTCGTCACTCTCGGAGGAATGGTTGCCGCGGACGTTCACGGCAAGAACCAACACCGTGACGGCAACATCGGTGACCACGTAACCTCTCTCAAGATGCGCATCGCCGACGGCCGCGTGATCGATTGCTCGCCCGAGCAACATTCCGACCTCTTCAGAGCCACGATTGGCGGGATGGGGTTGACAGGCCACATTCTCGAGGTCGAGTTCGGTCTGCACAGGATCCCTTCGCAGTGGATTTGGCAAGAGACCCGCCGCATTCACGACATCGACGAGTTTCAGGATGCGCTCGAAGAAGCAGCCCCCAACTGGCCGTACACCATGGGTTGGATCGACTGCCTCGCTCGCGGGAAGAACATGGGGCGGGGGATTCTCATGACCGGTCGCTGGGCCAAGGCCGATCAGGCCCCGGCCCGGCAGCCGAAGCCGGGCCTTCAGCCCAGCCTTCGATTCGACTGGCCCGCCTGGGTGCTCAACGGTCTCACGATTCGGGCCTTCAACGAGCTCTACTATCGCAAGCAGTGGCGAGAGCGTTCGAGCGGCATCATCAATCACGAATCCTTCTACTATCCGCTCGACGCGATTGGCTCGTGGAACCGCATGTACGGCCGGCGCGGTTTCACCCAGTACCAGTGCGTCCTGCCACGCGAGGCCGGTCGTGGCTCAGCCCGGCGCGTGCTCGAAGTGCTCACCGCGCGCGGTGGCGCTTCGTTCTTGTGCGTCATCAAGGATTTTGGACGCGAGAGTCGCGGCGTTCTCTCCTTTCCACGTCCGGGGATCACCTTGGCGCTAGACATTGCAGTTCGCGACGGCACCCAGGACTTGGTTGACGCGTTGAACGAGAAAGTCCTCGAAGAAGGAGGGCGCATCTACCTTGCGAAGGACTCGTTCACACGACGCGAGCATTTCGAGGCGATGGAAGGGTCCCGCCTGGACGAGTTCAGAGCGATTCGTGATCGCTGGGATCCGAATCGCAGGTTCAGGAGCGCACAGTCCGTGCGTTTGCTAGGGGACTGAGATGAGAGTTGCCATTCTGGGTGCGACCAAGGGGATGGGGCGCGCGCTTGCGCGTTTAGCGGCGGAGCGCGGAGACACCATTTGTCTTCTTGGCCGCAACAGCGATGATCTCGAACGAAGCGCGGCCGATCTCGCCGTGCGAGGGGCCGGCGGCTCAGTGGGCTCCGTGGCCTGTGACCTCGAGAATCCGGAAATGTTCGTTCCCGCGCTCGCAGCGGCCCGGAACGCTCTAGGCGGCCTGGACGCGGTCGTGGTGACGGCGGCGATCTTCGCCAGCCAAGTGGAGCTCGAAGCCGATTCCGTGCTCACCGAGCGACTGCTACGCGTCAACTTCTCCAACACCGTCGTATTCTGCGAAGCGGCCAAGCGCGCTCTGCTCGAAGAAGGCGGCGGAACCTTGTGCGTCTTCAGCTCGGTCGCCGGGGAACGAGGCCGCAAGCCCGTGATCATCTACGGCGCGGCGAAGGCGGGGCTGAGTCGCTATCTCGAAGGCTTGGATCACAAACACCGGGCGGACGGTCTACGTGTCGTCACCGTCAAGCCCGGTTTCGTCAAGACCAGCATGACGGCGGGTCTGGAGCCGCCGCCGTTTGCAGGTGAGCCTGATGCGGTCGCCCAGCGCGTCCTGGGCGCAATCGATCGTGGCGCGCCGGTCGTGTACGCGCCGGCTCCATGGCGCCTGATCATGGCGGTGATTCGAGCGCTTCCCCGCGCGATCATGCGGCGGATCAATTTCTAGTTGCGGCAGATGCCATGAACTCCGTGATGTCCGGACGTGTTGCTCTGTAAGCGGCTGCGACGTGTAGGGCCGCGCTGACCGTGCTCAGGACGACCAAACTGCCGATCAGCGCAGAGAGCACAGATTCGGGCTGTTCGACAGGCATCGGGGTGAAAGTCAAATTGATGTGGGAGGCGAGTGAGACGGTGTACGCGCCGATCCAAATCAGCTTCGCGGCCACTGCCTGCTTGATCCACCACTGGGCCAGCCGCCGTCGCCAGCTCAAGAGGAAGCTTCCGATGAGCACCAAGGCCGACACGACCACGTTTGCGGCGGCCATGGGGCGTCGATAGGGATTGCTAGCGCGCGCTTCGAGCAGCAGGACCTCCGCGTCGCTGATCTGCGCATCTGGTTCGTAGAGCTCGCGCAGGTCTTCTGGGATCGGAGCCATCGAGAGGTCGTAGGCGCCAGTCAGCAGCCCGGCGATGCCGAGCATCGTCAGGAGCGTCGAGGTCAGAAGGATAGTCACGATCATCCTCCTCTCGTTTGATTCACTTGCCATCAGCGGGTCGAAGCGTTGTACCCTGGCCGGCGGACGCGATCGACCCCAAAACCCAGGAAGCGATGATGGCCGCGGAACCCAGTCGTTCGAGAGTGTTCGCCGATTCCCACGAACGGGACGACTTCAGCGCCGACCGCATCCGCTGGCTGATCAATCTGCGCTGGGTTGCCATGGCCGGCGTCCTCGTGGCGACGGTATTTGCCGCGGCTGGTTTCTATCCTGGCGTGGCCTGGCCCGTCCTGCTGGGCGTGGCGGCCGCCGGGAGCATCTACAACTGGGTCCTGCTACGGCGTGCGCCTGGCCCGGGGTCTGGCAAGCGAGCCGCCGTCTCTCAAGCCCTCGTCGACTTGATGATGCTCACCGTCGTTCTCTGGGCAGCCGGGGGCATCTCGTCACCATTCATCGGCTTCTACGTCTTCCACCTCGCCTTGATCGGAATTCTCGGGGGTCCAGGTGCAACGCTCGTCGCCACCGCAGCGGCGTTCGTGAGTGCCGGGTTCCTCGCCTTCACCGAATGGGTTCCGGTCTTGAAGATTGGCTCCTGGGACCCTGCGCCCCCCTGGGACACCATCGGAGACGTTGCCGCGTTCACGACGACGGTGGGCGCCGCGGCATATGTCGTCCGGCACGCCGTTCGCGAGTTGCGCGACCGAGAGCGCGCACTAGCCCGTTCGCGCGACCAGGCTGAGCTCGAGTACCAAGTCATTTCCACCACGCTCGACGAGCTCGAGGCCGGTCTAGAAGTCGTATCTCCCGACGGCCAGATAGAGTGGCGCAACCGCTTGGCCGATGAGCTTGCGCCTCCACCCAGCGATGACGGGTCCTGGGAATGCCCCGTTGCGAAGCGCGGCTGCGAAACGCAGCCGGCGGGTCTTTGTCCCGTCTGGCGAGCCCGTGACGACGGTGCAGAGGGGCGGTGCCGCTTCACGGTAGGAGAACGTTCGTACGAGATGCTGTCCTTCCCCCTGGCATCTCGCGGCATCGATCCCCCGCGGATCATGAATCTGTACGTCGACCGTACGCAGATTCTCCACGCGGAGCGGCGGCTAATTCACGCCGAGCGCCTGGCGAGCCTCGGACGCGTCGCACAGGGTGTCGCGCACGAGCTCAACACACCACTCGCGACGATTCGAACACTAGCGGCCGACATGCGAGAGGCGATTCGCGCCCTTGGCGGAGACGCTGCACTTCAATCAGACCTGGCAGAATCGGCTGCGCTCATTCGCGACGAGACGGGTCGACTCGGTCGCATCACCCATTCCTTGCTGACCGGAGGGACGCTTCCACGGCTCAGATTGAGTTCGTCCGCTTCGTTGCTCCCCATCGTTCAACGCGCGCAGGCTCTCGTATTCGCCGGCGTCCGTGACGACGGTCCGGAGCTTGCCGTCCATGAATCGATTCACGACTTGGTCGTGGTCGCCGACCCGGACCGCCTGCTGCAAGTCATGGTGAACCTCTTGCAGAACGCGCTGGATGCGAACCGAGAAGCGGGTGGCGCGAGCGTGAGGGTTTCCGGGGAGCGACGCGGCCAGCTGGTGGAGATCATCGTCGAGGACGAAGGCGCCGGAATCGATCCTGAAATCGAAGGACGCCTCTTCGAGCCGTTCGCAACGACCAAGCCTCCAGGGGAGGGCACGGGTCTCGGCTTGTACGCTTCGTACATGCTCGTTCAGACGATGGGCGGAGATCTGACGATCGAGAGCCGCGACCAGGGCGGTGCCAGTGCGCGAGTGCGTCTGCCGGTTGGCGAAGGGATGCTTGCAAAAGACTCCGGGGTGCCGCACCGTGCGCCCTAGTCATGAATGGTAGCGTCCTAATCATCGACGACGATGCGGCGTTTCGCTTCGCGATGGCGAAGGCGTTGCGGCGTGGCGGCTACGGTGTGTCGGAGGCGAGTAGCGGCGAAGAAGCCGTCGGCATCCTCCGCAACGACTCGCCGCCCGACGTCGCGCTCCTCGACCTCAAGATGAAAGGCATTGGCGGGCTGGAAGTGCTCCGACGCTGCGGCACCATCTCCACCCGTGTCATCGTCCTCACCGGACACGGGACCGTGAAAGCTGCAGTCGAGGCCATGCAGCTCGGTGCGTTTTCGTTCCTGGAGAAGCCGGTAGATGCCGACATGCTGAGGCCTCTACTCCGTCAGGCGCTGCTGGAGAGAAGCAGCTCGGGGCCGGAGGGAGCGCTCAGCGACGTCGCGCCCTTGGTTGGCGAGAGCCGGGTCATGGACGAGGTCAGGGCGTTCATCGGGACGGTGGCGCCGACCGACGAGACAGTCCTGGTCTTCGGTGAAACCGGTACCGGCAAGGAGGTCGTCGCTCGGCAAATTCATGCCCAGAGCAACCGGGCGGCGGGGCCTTTCGTGGCGATGAACGCGGCCTGCGTTCCACGCGAGCTCTTCGAGAGTGAGCTATTCGGACACAAGCGCGGTTCGTTCACAGGCGCCCACGACGATCGAGCAGGGGTTTTTCGAGAGGCAGACGGAGGCACCTTGTTCATCGACGAGCTCGCCGAGCTGCCGCTCGAAAGCCAGGCGAAGCTGCTTCGCGCGATCGAAACCAAATCCATTCGACCGGTGGGAGAATCCGGGGAAACCAAGGTCGATGCCAGAATCGTTGCGGCGACCAATCGGGACTTGTGGACCGAAACCCAGGCGGGGAGATTTCGCGAAGACCTCTACTTCCGCTTGCAGGTATTCCCTGTACTCGTCCGCCCGCTGCGAGAGCGTCCCGAGGATCTCGATTTGCTGACGAAGCATCTTCTCGCGCGCCTCGGAAAGCACGACCTCGAGCTGAGCTCGGAGTCGCTCGCTGCGCTGCGAGAGTACGACTGGCCCGGCAATGTGCGAGAGCTACTCAACGTGCTGCGTCGCGCGTCGCTGTTCGCAATTTCTGACAGGCTCGACGGCGACCTGGTCCGCCGGATGATAGCGGCTAGCGTCTTCGGAAACGCCAGGGAGTCGGGTCCACCACCCACGTCCGCGCGGCCGAGTCAGACGAACCTCGCAGACGTTGAACGCGAGCACATCGAGCGCGTACTGAGCGAGATGGATGGCAACATCACCAAAACGGCTGCGGCGCTGGGCATCGATCGGAGGACGCTGCAGCGGAAACTGAGGTCCTATGGGATCGAGGCACAGTAG
>Ga0316201_10000535_pt1 | contig 22128 bp, 17 predicted proteins | sample CS6wburrow_MG_FD_204516 | JGI IMG/M metagenome (GOLD analysis project Ga0316201, IMG submission 204516) | Coastal sediment microbial communities from Delaware Bay, Delaware, United States - CS-6 worm burrow | ecosystem: Environmental > Aquatic > Marine > Coastal > Sediment | place: USA... | reverse complement strand
TGACCTTTCATATGATGATATGATGGAAGATCGAGCATTTGATGAAATATATTCTGCTAAAATTATAGGCACAGAATTAATTGATAAACAGGACTGTTGGATTATGGAGCTATCTGCAAAAGTGGATGATCTTGCTTACAACTCTCAAAAATTATGGGTGGACAAAGAATATATGGTTCCCCGGAAACAACAACTCTTTGCCAAAAGTGGAAAACTGCTAAAGGTAATTGAGCTTTCTGATCTATTCCAAATTGATGGCAGGTGGTACCCAAAACGCATGCTATTCCAAGATGTGCTACTTAATGGCAAGGGAACTGAATTTCTTATCGAATCCATTGAATTCGATAAAAACATCCCTGCTCACATATTCTCAAAGGCATCACTAAGGAAATAATTTTAATGACACAAGAAAAAGAACATGCTTTGCCGAGACAATCGCTTGGCGAAGAAATTGCAAACAGCATTACCCATGGTATCGGTGCGGCGTTAGCGACGGCGGCCCTGACAATTTTGGTGGTTTTTGCCGCCCTCAAAGGCGATATGTGGCGGGTAGTCAGTTTTGCAATATATGGAACTTCATTGGTTCTTATGTACATCTCTTCAACTCTCTACCACGCATTTACGCATAAAAAAGTTAAACAGTACTTTAGAATAATGGACCATTCCGCAATCTTCTTGTTGATCGCAGGAACATACACGCCTATAACACTTTTGCCACTACGCGATACGGCCTGGGGTTGGCCAATTTTTGGATTGATTTGGGGCATGGCAATTCTTGGAATACTTTTTAAATTAATGTTTTATGGTAAACTCGAAAAACTCTCAGTTTTATTTTATGTTTTAATGGGATGGTTGGCAATTATTGCCATCAAACCCATGCTCGCAAATTTACCTGCCGGTTTACTTATTTGGATTGCAGTCGGTGGGTTGAGTTATACTCTAGGAATAATATTCTACGCTTGGACAAAATTACCTTACAGTCATTCAATTTGGCATTTATTTGTATTAGGCGGAAGTATATCTCATTTTTGTGGGATATTTTTATACTTAGTATAAGCTACAAAACATTTGTCGGATCCCAAGTAGAACGATAATTAATGTTCAAATTATCCAAATTATTCATATCTTCTTTTGAAATATTAAGGTTAAATACATCAGCATTTTCTTTTATATGCTTTTTTTGAGAAGACTTTGGAATACAAATAACCTTTTTTTGTAGACACCATCTAATTAAAATTTGAGAGGTAGATTTATTATATCGATTCGCAATTTCAATCAAACGTAAGTCGTTCAATTTGTATCCTTTTGTCAATGGACTATATGATTCGAATCCAATGTTTTTAGATTCACAATAATTCTTTAAATCCTTTAAATACAAAAATGGACTGAACTCAACTTGGTTAATAACAGGAGTAATTTCAGAATTGTTTAATAATTCAGCAATGTGTCTTTCCATATAATTGCTAACACCAATCGATTTGCATAATCCATTTTCACATAATTTTTCAAGAGCCCTCCAACTATCAATTCGTAAGTTCTCTACAGGCCAATGAATTAAATATAAATCGACATAATCCAATTTTAATTTATCTAAACTCTTATGAAATGCATCTATAGCATTTTGATATCCATGGTCTGAATTCCACAATTTTGTGGTTATAAATATTTCTTCACGCGGAATTCCTGATCGGTTAACAGCTTCACCAACTTCCTTTTCATTCTCATACATTGCTGCTGTATCAATATGCCGATATCCGATTTCAAAAGCATATAGTATAGAATCAATCGCCTGTTTTCCATTATCATTTAAATAAGTGCCTAGCCCCAATAGCGGTATATTAACCCCATTATTTAATTCTTTTGTTGTTCTAATATCTAACTTATTCATCTTCCCTCTTTGTATAAATGACATTTCTATCCGCCAAATATTTTAAAATATATTTGAAGGCAACCTCATCCTGTCCTAAGAATTCGGGTGGAATTATCCCTTTTCTATCATATTTATTTTCTAACAATAAATTTGCAGCAGCAGTACAGGTATAACCAGTCGTCCGAGCCATGGAAGAAGTGTTTGTTTTACTGTCGTAAAAATCTATCAGGTCATAGATTACTTTGTGCGTATTACCATTATCAAATCCCTCAATTATAATTCGCATAATGGTCATATCTTTTTCGTTGGGCTGCATTTTCCATTGTGAGAACAGTAAATTAGTAGTCAAATCGATTGGTTTAACATTTTTATCATTAATATTAATTTCTTCTGTTGAGAAAAATCCACTGTCTCGTAAAGCGATTATCGGTTCAATGGTCCCCTCGTAGCGAATTGTTAATTCGATCATGTTTGGAATATTAGTCGTATCAAGTAATGTCCTTAATCCGTCGGTATTCCATGCAATAAATTTTCCAACTTTATCAAATTCAATTGATTCATTTTTAAATAAAGCTTCATCGATTAATACTTTTCCATTTTTTCTATACCTGACAGGTCGTATGTATTCCTCGATGACATCAATTGGTGAAAATACGGCTTTATAGCTCCACGGTTTTTCAGGGTTTTGTGGCAAACCGCCAACCATACACTTATAACTGTTTATTTCAAACTTGTCTATATAATTACCTAGTATAATATTCCCCATTCCGGGAGATACGCCACAATCAACGATTGCAGTTACCTGTTTATCTTTTGCTAATTTGTCTAATTTCAGTGGATCTTCAGGAAAAAATGATATATCTACAATATTTTTACCGGCTTCAATTACACTTTTTACCATGTTGAAACCCATAAATCCCGGCACCGCACCGATCACTAAATCAGCACTCTCAACAACTTTTTTGATATTTAAATCAACTGATAAATCCGTTACCAAAGTTTTGATATTCGGTATATTATCTAATTCGGATAAATTATTTTTGTCAATATCTGCCACTAAAATATTATAAGAATTATACAAATCTAAAATAATTGCTTTCCCAACTAATCCCGCACCCAAAACAACAATATTTTTCATATTCAACACCTCAATTAATACTATCACATTACAATTTCGAATGCTAATTTACGATTAGGCAATATCAATTCATTATGTCAAAAATATATGATTATATTATTATCGGTTCCGGGTTCGGTGGTTCTGTATCGGCTCTCCGATTAGCAGAAAAAGGTTACTCGGTACTTGTCATAGAACAAGGTAAACGTTACCAAACCGAAGATTTCCCAAAATCCAATTGGAATTTAAGAAAATATTTTTGGATGCCTAAGTTTGCATTGTATGGCATCCAAGCCATGACCCTTCTCAAAGATGTGTTCATATTACATGGCACGGGCGTTGGAGGCGGAAGTCTTGTGTATGCAAACAACTTGCTTGTTCCTTCAGATAAAGTATTTGATGATCCGCGTTGGGGTAGTAAGGGGTGGAAAGAGAAATTAGCTCCTTTTTACAAACTTGCTCAAAAAATGCTTGGTGCAACTCCAAGTAAAGTAATCACAAAAGCTGATAAAATATTGAAAGAATGTGCTGCTGAAGTTGGAAAAGAAGATACTTTTCACGTAAACGATGTTGGCATTTACTTTGGAGAAGAGGATATTACTGTTCCCGACCCATATTTTGATGGTAAAGGACCCGACAGAACCGGATGCACACTTTGCGGTGGATGTATGGTCGGTTGTCGTTATGGAGCAAAGAACACGCTTGATAAAAACTACCTCTATTTAGCAGAACAATTAGGAGTTACAATTATACCTGAAACACAAGTCGTAAATGTTAATCCAATATCAAACAACCAATATCAATTAACTACAAAAAAAGTAACTGGATTATTTGGTAAGAAAAATACATTTCAATCAAAAGGTGTGATATTTTCAGGCGGTGTTATGGGAACTGTCAAATTATTACATCAGTGCCGAGACAAGGGATCGCTACCAAACATATCTAATAAGCTTGGTGATGTTGTACGGACTAATAGCGAAACCCTTGTTGGTGTGAAAGCAAATGATGGCGAAGATTATTCAAAAGGCATTGCTATCACATCGGGTATTTACCCAGACAAAGATACACATATTGAAACGGTACGATATGCCAAAGGGCAAGATGCCATGTCCGGTTTGGCAACAATTTTAACTGACGGTAAACCTGGGATACCACGTCAAATTTCATTCTTAACTGCAATTTTAAAACATCCTATTCAATTCATTAAATCACTTTGGCCATTCAAATGGGCGGAGAAAACAACAATCTTCTTGGTAATGCAGACAATCAGTAATTATATGCGGTTCGACTATAAAAGACGTTGGTGGTTACTTGGCAGAAAATCCATGAATTCTAATTGGCATACCAATGAAAAAGTACCATCCTATATACCTGTTGCTAATGATTTCGCAAAGCGATTTGCCAAGCGTGTCAATGGAATGGCCTTCAGTGTACTGCCGGAAGTATTATTTGATACATCCTCAACAGCTCATATACTTGGCGGATGTATTATGTCAGATTCACCTGATAATGGTGTAATTGATTTCAGTGGGAAAGTCCATGGTTACAACAATCTATACGTAATTGATGGATCCATTGTACCTGCCAATTTAGGTGTCAATCCAAGTCTAACGATTACCGCATTAGCAGAGTATATTATGGAGCAAGTCCCTCTAAAATATAACTAGCGTAGAATGAAACTACTTTGAATAGAATCATCTGTATCAAAACAAAATTCATGCTTCCCAGTAATGAATGATTCCCCTGTTATCTCCGGAATTATTGCTATATATTGACCAAACTTGGTTTCCTCAATAATCTTACCGTCAAATTTTGTACCAATTATACTTTCAATTGAAATTGATTCACCGATTTCAATTTCATCTCTTGCATGATGTATAGCCAATCTACCTGAGACACCTGTCCCTGTTGGACTACGATCAACCTCGCCATCAGCAAAAATGCATACATTTCTGCTGTGTGACTCTGAGTTATCCGGCTTATCAATAAAAATTGTTCCGTACAAAAAACTTAAATCGTTATCAATGGGATGCTTAATTTGTACAAAATTAGAAACTATTCTTTTTACTTCTCTGCCAACCTGAATTAATTTTTCAATATCTTTTGGGTAACAGGTTAATCCAAAATCATGAGATTGAACATATGCATAATAAGCACCACCAAAAGCGAGATCATATTTTATTTTACCATATTCCGGAATTACAATTTCATTATTTATACTCACAACATAAGAAGGAACATTTTGAAAAGACACTTTTTCTACTTTACCATTTATTATGTGTCCTATTGCAGTTATTAATCCTGCAGGGGAATCAATTTTTATAATTGTTTGAGGTTTTTTCATTTCAACTAAACCCGCCTCAATGGCAACTTTTGCTAACCCAATTATTCCATGTCCGCACATGGTACTATATCCCTCATTGTGCATAAATATCACTCCAAAGTCTGCATCTTTGGTTACCGGAGTAGTAATTATACACCCATACATATCAGCATGACCACGTGGTTCCCACATTAATTGTTTCCGTAAGTGATCATATTTTTCATTCATGTATTGTCGTTTCTTTAGAATTGTATCGCCTGGTAAATCAGGAATACCACTTGCGACTATTCTTAATGGTTCACCAGCTGTATGTGTATCAATGGTTGTAATTTTTTGCCAGTTATTAGGAGCTGAAAATTCGCGCAATTTATTTGAAAAATTATTCAATACTACTACGTTTGATATTTTAATTGTCCCCCGACAATAGTATAAATTGGTTTTGTACTTAGAATATCCAATGGATCAATTGTGAGTATATCTTTATCCAATATAGTAAAATCAGCATATTTACCGACTTCAATCGATCCTAAAATTTCCTCTTGGAATGCGGCATATGCCGCCCAAATTGTATATCCTTTGATTGCCTCTTCAATAGTCATTTTCTGTTCTGGTAACCACCCACCTTCCGGATATCCATTTTCATCTTGGCGAGTAATGGCATGATAAATTCCAATTAGCGGATTATTTGTTTCTACTGGGAAATCTGATCCACATGGAATTATTATTCCTTCATCAATAAAATTGCGAAATGCATATGCTCCTTTAACTCTATCAGCACCTATGCGGTCTTCTGTCCAAGGCATATCTGAAACTACATGCGTAGGTTGCATTGCAGGTAATACGCATAATTCAGCATAACGCGAAACATCAGCAAGGTTCACAATTTGCGAATGTTCAATACGAAAACGATGATCTATTTTAGGATTTTCCTGCAATGCTTCCTCATATACATCCAACATTGTTCTAATTCCATTGTCGCCAATAGCATGCGTGCAAACTTGAAAATCATTTTCCAACGCTGCTTTGCTAACTTCAAGCATATGAGGATAATCTGTAACTAACAAACCACTGTTATCGGGATCATCGCTATAAGGTTTCAATAATGCAGCACCGCGTGAACCCAAGGCACCATCCGCATATAATTTGATACTTTTTACTCTTAGAAAATTGTTTCCATAAGAATCAATTTTATGCTTTTGCAAAAACCCTTTAATATCACTTACAACTGTATCAGCTAACATCGCATTAATGCGAATCGACATTCTGTTATTATCGATTAGATATTTATAGTCATCAATTCTAGATATTGGAATCCCAGCATCACCTACGCCTGTTAAACCAAGTTCTGTACAACGATTAGCGGCATTTGTAATTATATTTCGAATTCTTTCAGTTGAGTATCTAGGAACATGATTAGTAATTAATTTTTCTGCATTATCAATAAATATTCCTGAAGGGAACCCTCTTGAATCTTTAATAATTTTTCCACCATCTAGGTCAGCAGTTAGGTTATTTACATCTGCAATTTTCATTGCTTGTTGATTTACTAATAGCGCATGCCCATCTACTCGAGAAAGTATTACCGGATTGTTAGGTGATATCATACTCAAAGCTCGGTGATGTGGAAATTCCTTATAGTCCCAATCATTTTGATCCCAACCGCGACCACGAATCCAAACTCCCGATTCAACAGTTTTGACTTTCGCCTCGACTAAATCAATTATTTCCTGATAACTTTTTGTACCAACCAGGTCAATATGTTCCAATGATTTTCCATAACCAGTTAAATGTCCATGTGAATCAATCAATCCTGGTAGAACAAGTTCGCCATTTAACTCGATTACTTTTGTTTTACTATCAATATATTTCTTTGCGTCTTCATTTGTACCGACAAAAAGAATTTTACCGTTTTTAACAGCAATGGCTTCGGCAATGGAAAAATACTCATCGACAGTAGCAACTTTTCCACCTATAATTACTAAATCAGCTGGATTATGAGATTTACATGACATTAAAAATCCTATTGATACAATTGCTATTCCAATAATCCATTTTTGCATTTGTTTTCCAAATTTTTATTTTTTCATTAATGATTCAATTTCTTTTACAGTTTTAGGTATTGATTCACCTAAAACTTTATGTCCTATTTTTGTGACTAATACATTATCCTCAATTCTCACTCCGCCGAAGTCAAGATATTCGTTGACCTTACCATAATTAATAAATTTTTCAAATTTATTTTCATTTTGCCATTGCTTAATTAATTGCGGGATAAAGTAAATACCAGGTTCAACTGTAATAACATAGCCGGTTTGTAATTCTTTCGCAAATCGTAAATAAGCTAGTCCAAATTGGTTACTGCGATTTAGATTATCATCATAACCGATATAATCTTCTCCCAAATCTTCCATATCATGTACATCTAATCCCATCATATGTCCTAATCCATGTGGAAAAAATAGAGCGTGTGCACCATCTTCCACAGCTCTATCAATATCACCTTTCATAATTCCGAGCTTGTTTAATCCTTCAGCAATTATTTTTGCAACAGATAAATGTATATCAAGATATTTCACGCCGGGTTTAATAGCATTAATCGCAACTAACTGCGATTTTAAAACAATCTCATATATTTCCCTCTGCTTCTTGGTAAATTTTCCACTCACAGGAAAAGTACGAGTAATATCACTCGAATAAAGTCTGTTCGGTGATTCTGCGCCGGTATCATTTATTACCAAATCACCTTTTTGCATTTTATTACCATAATAATGATTGTGCAAACGCTCACCTTGAATTGTGAAAATCGGCAAATATGCCCATCTACTACCTTTTGAAATGAGTATTTTTTCCATATGTTTTACAATTTGTAATTCATATTTGCCAGCTTTTGTCTTTTGCATTGCGGTAGTATGAATTATATGAGATATTTTTAATGCTTTTTCAATCTCCGATATTTCTTCCTTTGATTTTATTGATCGCTGATTTATAACCGCCTTTATTAAATCTACAGAGTGTTTATCTCTAACAATATCAACTGGAATATTTAACAGATCAGAGATTTTAATAATGTTATTATTCAAATGTTGTGGAAGATATTGAATTTGCTTTTCCCCTTTTCTAAAATTTAACAATTTACTTTTCAAAGTTGAGATATCGGCAGTTTCAGCTACTCCAACTTTTTTAGCTTTATCAGCTAATTTTGGTTGCTCCCCTTCCCAAACAATTTCTTCCGTAGTAAGATCATGTCCAAATAAGATTTCTTTATCATTCTCAATATCAATTAAAGCTGCTAATCCGGGCTCATTCAGTCCCCAGTAATATAAAAAATTACTGTTCTGACGGAATTTATGAACCGTATCACGGACGAGAATATGTGATTCATCATTTCCTATGAAAAGTAATATTCCACTACCTAGTTTATCTGCTAGCACTCTACGTCTTTTTGAATATACTGTTGATTTGAACATTTATAACTCCTGTGTGGAACGTAAAATAATTTCATTTTGCAGATCCGTTCCTAGATCAACAAAATAATCACTGTACCCTGCTACTCTTACAATTAAATCTCTATATTTTTCAGGATTCTTTTGTGCTTTGCGTAGTGTATCAGCTGTTACAACATTAAACTGAATATGGTGTCCATCCATTTTAAAATACGAACGAACTAAGTGACCCAACTTTAACAAACTCGCATCACTTTTTAAAACCTGCGGAGTAAATTTTTGATTAAGCAATGTTCCCCCTGTGCGTAAATGATCAATTTTTGCAGCAGATTTCATTACAGCGGTTGGTCCATGTCTATCTGCTCCCTGTACGGGTGAAATTCCTTCTGAAAGTGGTACTCCCGCTTTGCGTCCATCGGGTAGCGCTCCAATAACACTGCCAAAATATACATGGCATGTGGTAGGCAATAAATTCACTCGATATTCACCACCTTTAGTATTGGGTTTACCATCGATTGCTTTAAAATAGATTTCAAACACTTTTCGTACAATATCATCTGCTTCATCATCATCATTTCCATACTTTGGAACATCATTGATTAATTTTTCATACAATCCGTCATAACCCTTAAAATTATTGTTAATTGCATTTAAAAATTCTTGCATTGACAATTCTTTTTTATCATATACTATATACTTAATGGCAGATAGTGAATCAGTAATACTCCCCATCCCAACACCTTGAATATAAGACGAATTATAACGGGCACCGCCTGTATTATAATCAATACCTTTGGCAATACAATCATCGATTAGTAAAGACATTAATGGCGATGGTAATATAGTTGCCCATAATTGTTCGATAATTCTATTCCCATTAATTTTAATATCTATAAAATGATTTAATTGTTTTTCAAATGCAGTTAGTAATTCATCAAATGATTTAAATTTTGCTGGGTCACCTGTTTTTAGCCCAATATTTTTCTTTTTACTAGGATCAAAACCATTTTTCAAAGTTATTTCCAATACTTTTGGAATGTTAAAATATCCAGTGAGAATATAACTCTCTTTACCAAAGGCACCTGCTTCGACACAACCGCTCGCTCCACCATTACGTGCATCAATAATTGATTTACCTTGTCTAGTGAGTTCTTGAACAATTGCATCTGAGTTAAATATTGAGGGTTGTCCAAATCCTGTTTTGATAATTTTCAATGCACGGATTAAAAAATCATCCGGATTTTTCTTGCTTATCTGCACCATTGAACTCGGCTGAAGCAGGCGCATTTCTTCAATTACATCTAATATAATAAATGATAATTCATTTACTGCATCTTCACCCGTTTCAGTCAATCCTCCTGTATTTATCAGACAAAAATCAGTATAAGTATTACTTTCTTGTGCGGTAACACCAACTTTTGGCGGGGCAGGTTGGTTATTGAATTTTATCCAAAATGCTTGTAATAATTCTTTCGCAAGCGACTCTGTAAGCGTACCGTCTGCCAATCCGGTTTTGTAGAATGGGTATATATGTTGGTCTAATCTTCCGGGATTAAATGAGTCCCAAGTATTTAATTCAGTAATTACCCCTAAATGTACAAACCAATAATACTGTAATGCTTCATGCAAAGTTTCTGGAGCATGTTTAGGTACTTTTTGACATATCCTTGCAATTTCTAACAATTCTTTTTTACGATTATTATTTTTTTCATTATCAGCAAGCATTTTAGCTTCTTTTGAATATCGATTAGCAAATTCAACTAGCGCATCGGCAGTTATTTCAATTGCTTTTAGTTCTTCTTTTTTTTCATGAGCCTTGTTATCATTCAATAAATCCAATTTGGCAATACTATTTTGAATATCATTCTTGAAATCTATGAATCCTTTACGAAATATCTTATCATCCATAACAGTATGCCCTGGGGCACGTTGTTCCATAAATTCCGTAAATACACCAGCCTCATAGGAATCTTGCCATGCCTTATCAACTGCACTAAAAAGTTTATCACGAATTGATTTCCCGCTCCAATATGGTTGTATTTTGTTTTGTTGAATTGCGAACGATTTTTTATCAACTTTGAAAGAAACTTTTTCTCTATTATTTAAAATCTCAAAATCTTGTGTGGTGTGTGTACAAATTTCAGGATAAGTTGGTGTAGCTTTAGGCGAAGGACCGCGCTCACCTACTATTAATTCTCCTTCACCAATGTACAACTTCTTATGCTCAAGAATATGCTTAAACGCCATCGCTCGTGCGACAGGAACAGATAGACCATCGGCTTGATCGCTTTGATAAAATTCCGTTAATAATTCCGCTCTCTCCAAAGAAATGGTTGGAATTGCATCTAAACTTTGCTGACGTAATTTTTTAATGCGGTTATTCATAACTAATCGCCAATATTGGCGTCTATTCCATTGAGTATAAATTTTTGTTTTATAGCAAACAATCTGTCACGTGATTGTACTTTCAACTTACCCAATTTATTTTTCAAACAAAACCTATCTAATTTATCCTGATTAAGTGGATTATAGGGAAGTAAAGTTACAGATTGTTCCTTTTTTAATGAGGAAATAAATTGAATTAAATCTTCCAAATTTTCCTCGGTATCTGTTACATCAGGTATGAGTGGTACCCGTAATTCAACTTCATTTCCGCAATCTAATAAATTTGTTAGATTTTCATGAATTATTTTGTTTGAAACACCGGTGTACTTGTTGTGCAAAACATTATCAATTATCTTTAAATCATAAAGGAACAAGTCAACATATTCTATGATTTTTTCGTAGTTTTTCCAACTGGTCTCACCGCAAGTATCCACTGTTGTATGAATTTTAGCTTCTTTACATTCCTTTAATATTTCTAATAGGAAATTTATCTGTACAGTAGGTTCTCCACCTGAAAATGTAACACCTCCTCCAGATTCATCATAAAATATTTTATCTTTTTTGACTACCATCATAATCTCATCGACAGATATTTCATAACCAATAGTTTCATTTTTGGATATCTTTTTCACACGGTCTTTTACCATGAAGTTCTCTACACCAATATGTTTACTTTCAGGATTATGGCACCACTGGCAGCCCATTGAGCATCCTTTTAAAAATATTGTTGTTCGGATACCGGGACCATCGTGAATGGCGTATCTTTTTATATCGAAGATGATTCCTGTTTTGCTCATAGTGTAGATGAATTTCCTTATAAAACTAATTGCAATTCAACATTATTCATTTGTAACATTATATTAATTAGAGCTAGTTAATGAAGCCATCTATCAATTTATTATTTTTTTTACTTTTCTCATTTTTATTTATCAATTCCTGTTGCAATATAACTTGCCCTGAAGATAGCGAATTATTCCAAGACCCAAATTTTGAAAAAGTTATCCGACAAACGTTAGAACAACCTGAAGGAGATATTTTAAAAGATGATTTAAAATCATTAGTTAGCTTATATGCCGGTTTCCCTGAAGATACAATTCGTGATATTACCGGTATTGAATATTGTGAAAATTTGTTAATAGTAGATTTATCAGGCAGCCGGATTAAAGACCTTAGCCCCTTAAGTAAACTCAAATACCTTGAAGAATTGTACTTAAGATATAGTGATGTAGATAATTTAGAACAAATTTCAAAATGTGTGAACCTTGAGATATTAAATCTTAAAGAAAACAACATAGCTGATATATTTCCAATAACTAAATTAAAAAGGTTAGAGAATGTATGGTTATGTTCCAATAATATCAGTGATGTCAGTGCTTTAAATGAACTATATCACTTAAAAAGGATTCAACTAAGATATAATAATTTGTCAGATTTATCCTCATTATCAGACCTAAAGAATGTTGAATTATTATATTTATCTAGCAATAATATAACCAATATCAGTCCACTTTCGACATTAACAGAATTAACACAATTAGATATTGGGCATAATGCTATTACAAATATTGACGCATTATCAGATCTTACAAATTTGAGATATTTCTATGCATACAATAATTTAATAACTGATATTGGTATATTAAGAAATATGAACGATTTAGTATCACTTAATATTAAATGTAATAACATATCTGATATATCGAGCTTAAGTAATCTATTATATTTATGGAATTTGACGCTTAGTAATAATCCAATAATCGATTTATCACCAATTGAAAATTCAATACAACTATCGCATCTAAGATTGGATAACCTAAATAATTTAGATTTAAATCAATTATCTCAATTAACAAATTTAAGACAGTTAGAAATTGATTCTTGTAATATTAATAGTATTGAACCATTATCAGATATGATAAATCTATCTACCTTATGGGCAAAAAGTAATAATATTAATGATATTTCAATATTTGAACACTTACCCAACCTTCATAATATTACGTTAAGCTATAATAATATATCTGATTTAAAACCATTAGCAGACAATGAAGACTTTGCTGATTACGGTGAATTAATTATTAATAATAACCCCCTTAGTCAACAATCTATCGATGAATATATTCCAATTATTAAAAGTAGGGGTATCCAAGTATATTATTGATATGTGATTAAGCTGAAATTACAATACTCCCACTTTCTATAACCGCTTTCAACTTATTCTTTTCAGGATTCTCCAAAATATATTTAGAAAGTTTAGCTAATATCTCACATTTGATTATACGGTTAATTGGTCTAGCTCCGTATTCAGGAACATAGCCGTTTTTCACTAAATAATCTTTCACGCTTTGATCAATTTCGAGAGAAATATTTTGCTCTGCCAGCCTTTTATGTACTCTATTTAATTGAATATCAACAATTTTGCGAATTACAACTTCATTCAAGTCCTTAAAAGTGATTATTTCATCAATCCGATTAATAAATTCCGGTCGCAAATATTTCTTAATATCACTTTGAGCCATGTTTGATGTCATAATTATTATCGTATTCTTGAAATTTACAGTCCGTCCTTTTGCATCGGTTAACCGGCCATCATCCAATATCTGTAACAACATATTTAATACATTTGGATGTGCTTTCTCAATCTCATCAAATAGTATTACAGCATATGGGCGCCTACGAATTTTTTCAGTTAATTGCCCCCCTTCGTCATAGCCAATGTATCCTGGAGGTGAACCTATCAATTTTGAAATAGAATGCTGCTCCATATATTCACTCATGTCTATACGAACAAGCGCATTTTCATCATCAAAAAGTGCTTCTGCTAAAGTTTTACCAAGTTCGGTTTTACCAACACCAGTATTACCCATAAATAGGAATGAACCTAGTGGTCGATTCTGATCAGTCACTCCCAGTTTAGACATACGTATGACATCCGATACCAGTTGTACAGCTTTAGCTTGTCCAACTATGCGGTTTTGTAATTCATCCTCAAGATGTAATAATTTTTCTTTTTCACCTGAAAGCATTTTTGTAACAGGTATCCCTGTCCATTTGGAAACTATTTCTGCAATATCCTCAACTCCAACTTCCAATTTTAAAAATTTACTATTTTCCAAAATACGGGTTTTAGGTTCTAATTCTTTTTCAAGTTTTGGAATTTCACTATATTGGATTTTTGCGGCAGTTTGATAGTCACCATCACGCTGCGACGCTTCTGCTTGAGTGGTTAAATTACCTATTTTTTCTTTTATTGATTGAATTTCTCCAACCACTGATTTTTCATCTTCCCATATTTTAGTGAGTTCATCCAATTCGGATCTCAGAGCTTGAATTTCAGTTTTCACTACATCCAATCGCTCCTTTGAATGTTTATCCTTCTCCTTTTTTAATGCTTCGCGTTCTATTTCCAATTGTATTAGCTTACGTCTTGCATCATCAATTTCTGCGGGGGCGGAATTCATCTCCATACGGATTTTAGCAGCAGCTTCATCCATTAAATCCACTGCTTTATCCGGTAAAAATCTACCAGATATATAACGATCTGATAGTGTCGCTGCAGCGATGAGTGCTGAATCGCGAATATGCAAACCGTGATGTACATCATACTTATCTTTTATACCACGCAAAATTGTAATAGTGTCTACGATACTTGGTTCATTGATGTATACTTGTTGAAATCGACGCTCTAATGCAGCATCTTTTTCGATATATTTTTGATATTCACCAAGCGTGGTGGCACCAACTACCTTCATAGTACCACGAGCCAACTCAGGTTTTATCATATTTGATACATCCATTTGTCCTTCTGCTCCACCGGCACCTACAATCATATGTAATTCGTCAATAAACACAATTATTTCTCCATTCGTTTCCACTACCTGCTTAATGAAATTCTTTAAACGTTCCTCAAATTGTCCGCGGTACATAGCTCCAGCAACCATTGCACTTAAATCTAATGCGATTAATTCTTTATTCTTAATATTCTCAGGTACGTCGCCTTCCACAATTCGCTTTGCAAGACCTTCAATTACCGTGGTTTTTCCTGTGCCGGGTTCGCCAATTAAAACAGGATTATTCTTCCTGCGGCGCGACAAAATTTGAATGATACGACGAATTTCATCTTCCCTGCCGATTACAGGATCTATTTTTCCCTCTTTGGCAAGTTGCGTAAGATTTACACCATATTTTTTAATGGCATTTATTCCCTGTTCAGGATTCATTTGCTGTGCTTGATTCATAATCTTTTCCTAAATAAAATAAATATAACTCAATAAGAATCAAGCAGTAAACGTGCCACTTATAAATGTAAGACAAAAGGAATTAACCTGAAATTAATGTATGCCGATTTGGCGCTTTTAAATGAATCAGTATGACAAAACTATCAACTATTATCCAGTTCTATAATTTTGACTTCGTAAATAAAAAAATCTAACTAGTTGAGTTTATCTTTAAAATAACAGATGTAATGTCGTCTTCTTGGGGTTGATTTTTAGAAAAGGTACCAACTTCCTTATAAATGGATTCTGCAATTTGTTGTGCAGTTGCTTTTTGTTCATATTTTACAATATTAAGAATCCTATCAATTCCAAATTCTTCTCCGTCAGGCGATTGCGCTTCCATTATTCCATCGGTGAAAAATACTGCAATGTTATCAGGAGTTAGTTTGATAGGTTCACTATTTTCAATCAATAAATCTTTCTGAAAACCCAATGGTAACCCTGTGCTCTCCATTACATAATCGGCTTTGCCGGAACGATTAAGTAAATATGCCGGTACATGTCCTGCACTAGCATACATCAATGTTCGTTCGCGTGGATCTAGTCTAGCCAATATTAGGGTAACGAATTGCTCCTCCTGAAGATCTGCTATAAGCTCTTTATTGAGTTGTTTAAGTATCTTAGCTGGGTCATTATCCATTTTGGTAAACACGCGTAAAAAAGCACGCATTTCTGCCATGATTAGAGCTGCTCCAATACCATGACCAATCACATCACCAATCGCAATTGCGATACAACCATCTGGCATCGAAATAAAATCGAAATAATCTCCCCCCGTTTTATCAGCTGGATATGCTGCTCCAGCGATATCAAAGCCAGGCACAGAAACTGCTGAATTGTAATAAAATTGTTGTACTTCACGTGCTATATTCAACTGAAACTCTTGGTCCTGTTGCTTCCTCAATTCGGTGATATCCTTCAATACCGAGACAAAGCTGACCATGTTCCCACTTTGATCATTTAAAGGTGTAATGCTCTGATCCGACCAATAAAGTTCCCCATTCTTTTTTTTATTGATGATTGTGCCACGATAAGACTTTCCACTTAAAATTGTTTCCCACAGATTTTTGTAAAATTCCTTATCATGCTTACCAGAATTAATAATCTGTGGTGTTTGTCCCAAGGCTTCATCACGTTTGTAACCTGAAGTGACCTCAAAAGCAGGGTTTACATACTCGATCACACCTTGCAAATTAGTAATTACAACACTGTCCGCTGTCTGCTCCACACCACTGGCAAAGCGCTCTAATTTATTTTGTTTCTTCCATATTTCAGTTATATCTCTAAATACGACGATTCCACAATAGACTGTACCTTTTTCATCTCTTAATGGACTAGCAGAGATACTGATCCATACACCTTCAGTACGTTTTGGATTTTTAATAAATAAATGCTCATCAATGACTTCTTCGCCTCTCATTGCTCGAGCTAATGGCAATTGTTTAGATGGATATGGTGTAATGCGATCGACTTTGTAACAACCATAGATTGACGACCAATTTGATTGATTGATATCTCTAGAACCCATACCTAATATCTTTGCAGCTGCTGGGTTAAAAAACAAAAATTCGCCTTTCATATTAGCGACAATCACACCGTCGCTTAGACTATTTAAAACTGCTCTTAGCGGTTCCTCACCTTCAATAAATGTCATATATACTATCTCCGATTAAAATTATATACTTAAATTTACAATAGTTATATTTGATTATACTAATGATATTAGCATATAAAAACAATATAATTAATGGTTTAGGGGATAATGTTATCCTGTTTTTGAGAGAATTAATTTATAGAATTAAATAGAAACTTAAACAACCCGTTCATAAAGGTTGGAATCACCTCAAACCAATGCATAGTCCCCTTTCAATACATTGAAATTCCCAAACTCATACGAAAATGATTGCATTGTTTATAGTTTTTGACTTATCAGCTATTGTATTCCTCCATAAATATATTAAGCCATTTTTCTTCACCTTTTAGCATAAAAATTCTTCTGGTTGCAAGTTGAATGTTTGCTTTATGAGCATGATTATCCAATAGATATTTCTCAAGCTCATAATATCCATTTATAGTTTCTTTTAGCGAACTATTGTATTTATTTAAACATTCCATAGCCTCACTCTTATCAAGTAGATTTAGATTTTTTAACGCTACATCTATTGAGTGAATAGAGGGTTGCCACTCTGAAATGAGTGCTTTAAGTTTTGCCTTAAAGAGTTTATCACCAAGTTCAGTTATGGTATATATTTTCTGAGAAATATTTTTTTTTGATAATTTTATATTACTTTTAACTAAGTTTCGTTTTTCGAGACTATTCAATAGTTTATATATAGACGATTGGGAAATTTCCGTCCAATAATCCATACTTCTATTCTCGATGTCCAGCTTAATCTCGTAAGCATGTTTAGGTTTTTCAGATAATAGACCTAACATAGCTGTTTCTTTATTTGATATTGTATTCATATTATATTCCTATAATATTATATTATAACATTACAATATAATAATACTAATATGCAATATAATCTTGCCCTGAAGGTGCTTTTGATAGATGTAATTTTATTAATGCAACTTTAGCACGCTACCGCCAATAAATTCACGTAATAAGGAATCCCACGGGATAATCTTTTCATCATACAAATCATCAACTTGTGATAGTAGTTTATGGATTCTCTCGGCTCGGATAAATGCATCACGGCGTTTGGGGTCATCCTGCCATTCTTTAATATATTCAGGAAGTTTAGCAAACGTAAATTTTTTAAGATACGGCAACTCAAATGGGATTGCACCATTGACTACAAAGTCTGTATCGCCTTGAAATGGAATTATATGCTTTAATTCGCTACGCCTTACATAGTGCCAATGCCCGATCGTCTGTCGCATATCGTAACCGCGTGAGGCGTTATCGCGCACCATACGTCTTAATAAACGAATATCAGTCCAACGGATGAAACGATCATCATTATCTTTTAACTGAGAAATTGTTTCAATATACACTTTTACTTTATTCTCGCTTGGTACACTTTGTGTCATCGGTTCATATAAACCATGCAGCGTATCAATGATTATTACTTGATTTGGTAAAATGGCTTTTTCCTGAACATTTATCTGGCGCTTCCCTTTTGTGAAATCATAGTACGGCATTTTGATTGTCTTACCGTTAATAAGATCATCAAGATGTTGATTTATAAGCGTTATGTCCAAGGCTTCCGGCGTTTCAAAATCATAATCACCATATTCATCTTTAGGATGATATTCCAAATCAAAGAAATAGTGGTCAAGATTCAAAGCGACTGTATCCATACCTGCTTCATTTAGTTGATGAGCAAGCTTAGCTGTAGTTGTAGTTTTACCAGACGATGACGGTCCTGCTACAATGATTAATTTTACATCATCTTTCTCTTGAGATATTTCCTTGGCAATGTTTTGGATATGATGATTAAAATTCTGTTCAAATGATTTTACCAAATTGGGGATATTTCCATCACGAATTATCTTATTCAATTTTTCAATTGTCTCACACTGATGCTCCAAATTCCATAACAAGGATTCGTACATTGTTCGATACGGAATACGGATGTCTTCGGTTAACCGCCCTTTCTTTAACTTTTCGCGTCGGCGATATTCACGATAAATGATATATGCCTTTGCAGTTTTTGAGTGACCGTTATCGATTAGCACTTTTTCCACATTGTCTTGTATTTCATTAACAAGCGGCATATCTGGTGCTTTAAAGTTTTGAATTATAAATATAGTCACTTCATGGGCGAGTTTGGCACTTAATTCTTTTTGGTGTCCCCCGACTGACGCCGCAGCGCGATAAATTCCTTCTGCAATTTTTTCTTCATTATATGGTACGATCCGCCCATCGCGTTTCACGACGTATGTAATGTGTTTATTCTTTTTTTGATTCATTTTTATGTTTTTAGGTAGTTATTATAATTGTTAAAATTTAGTAATAAACTATAAATAATTAGGGATTTAATATGAATTGGGGATTCTAAACAAAAAATCCTTAAGATTGTTTTAATGTTTTTCTAAAAAACACTTCGCCAATTTTATCAGCATTAATTTCGGAAATTAACCCACATTTGTTAAAACCCATATGCTTGTGCCATGCCTGAGCATCTTTGGCATTTTCCATTGATGAACTAATTATTTGGGTATATTTATTTTTGATTAAATAAGCCTCCAAGAAGATTAATAATGCCTTCCCAACACCAAACTGTCTATATTTTTCATCAACCCAAATAAATGAGATAAAAGGTATATGGTTCCATAAATAATCCAATATTAATAACCCAACGGATTTTTTATCGGACTTTGCCACCAAAATTTCATTATTCAACAATTTCTGATTCAGTGTTTTATTAGATAATTGAGAATTGTCTTTTAAGAATAAATTATCAGAAATTGTTGCAAAACTGACAATCAGATTCTTCATGCAGATTAGTTAAGTATTATTTTAATGTGGAAATATATTTGCGTAATTCCACAACCATTTCGGGTCCGTGTGCAAAGGTGTTTGTATCCATATCAAGGAAGACGCTATTCGGCAGCATTTTATCCATTTGAATTAAATTTTGCGGTTCATGAAGCAGATCTTTAGTTGCACCAATGATTATTACAGGCAAATCTATATCTTTTAATATTCCCCAAACTTTATATTTAGATAGCGCCTTCGCTGCTGGTTTAAGTTTTTTTGGATCAGCAGCATCTAAGGCATTGCAGTATTTTTCATATTGAGCTCGGTCAGTTTCAATATCCAATCTGAATTTGCGCAGGTACCACTTTATAAATGGTCTAAGTGCATTATATAGCCCAGGCCAAACTATACTAATTAATAATTTTCCCCACCATGGGGTACGATATTCTGCATTGGGTCCTAATAATGCCAAACACAAAGGATGATGATTCAATCCCTTATAGCTCTCTAATATTGATGTTCCACCTAGTGAGCTGCCAAATATTATATATTTATTTTTTTCAAGTTTATATATTTCTACAAGTTTAACAATATCTTTTGCAATTGCTTCCACTGAAAATTCAGCCTTACCATTGATTTTCGATGAAATTTTTTCTCGAGTCTCAACATAAATTACATGAAAATCTTTGGTCATCTCTTTCAGAACTATTTTCCATCCTCTCATTAAGGAAATCCATCCAGCAATAAACAACACCGTTGGTTGTGTTGTACTTTTATTAGGATGAAATTCAACTACTCTTAAGGATACATTACCAGAAACTGATACCATTTTTTCAGTCCATTTTGTCCCTGGAGCACAATAATCAGAAAGATTATCAGAAGTTATATTTGAGGTTGTCATTTCGTTTCCCATTTATACTACAATATTAATAGCCTGTTTAAGAACTGAATATTTTGCAGGAGGATAACCTGCCGATTCACCATCCATCTCTATATAAAAATTGCGATTTGTATCAAAATTTAATGTTGTGCATTTACGGTGATGTGTAGGTTTTTTATTTAATGCAGTCCCGGCATATAGGGCAGGAATTAATCCTAATAATTTTAATTTTGAAGTTCTATCTACCAAAGCTACCGTAAGATTTCCATCATCTTGTTTTGTTTCAACATTATAATACATACCGCCACCAAAAAAGGGTGTTTTAAAAACTGTAATATTAGTGATCTCGGTAAAATATACTTCTTCATCATCGAATTGTAATTCGCAAGATATAGGTTTAAACATACTAATGGCTTTGATCCCAGCTATTATGGCTGCAGCGTCTACACTCCATCGCTTAATTTGTTTGGAGAGTCCACGAACATTATTATATTTTTCATTTGCTAAACTAATTACACCAATACTGGAATTATTAATAAAATATTTTGTAACAGGATTTCCAGTTTTGTCATTACATTCAATTTTGCCAATATCGACTGCAAATAATTCGTTCGATAAGGCTAATTCTATATGCGACTTTCCATTAGGATATTTTTTGGCAAAATCACAGCTGCTACCGGCAGGTATGAGCACTAGTTGTAATTTTTTTGGGTCTGTTCCATTTTTCATAACTCCTTGCAATATTTCATTTACGGTTCCATCTCCGCCAAAAACACCAATACGACGATAACCTTGATCAACTACATCCTTAACAATCTTTGTTGCATTTTTGGGTGTTGTGGTGAATTGATAATCAAAAGAAACATTATGTGCAATTAATTGGTCATACAATTCTGCCCATCTTTTGTGTGCTAATCCTGCGCCAGCGGCAGGATTGCAAATAAAAAACATTTTTTTTGCTGTCGTATTTTCCGTTTTGTTCAAAATTCAAATTACTCCAATATTTCTAATTGTTTTCTAATTTGCTCCACAGATTTACCCTGCCCGGATATTTTTTCTTTAATTTTTTGCTGATTTTTAACAATGGATTGATTGTTATTTTTAGCTTCTTCTATCTTTTTTGATAGTTTATTTATTGATTTAAGATTACCTTCATAATCACTAGCTAATATTCCCAATTTTTTCTGAAGTTTAAGAAGATTAATGTTCCCCTCCTCAAATTCTTTTGATACAGAGTCTTCTTTTGCTGATTCCTGACTACTGCTAATATTTTCAAGAATCAATCGTTGCTCTGTTATTTGCTCTCTTCGTTTTTCTTGCTTATCTAAATTTGATTTATTTTCTTTTTCTAATTTATTAACCTGTTTCTCAGATTTATCTATCAATTTAAGGTTTTTGTCATAG
>Ga0316201_10000534_pt1 | contig 22130 bp, 19 predicted proteins | sample CS6wburrow_MG_FD_204516 | JGI IMG/M metagenome (GOLD analysis project Ga0316201, IMG submission 204516) | Coastal sediment microbial communities from Delaware Bay, Delaware, United States - CS-6 worm burrow | ecosystem: Environmental > Aquatic > Marine > Coastal > Sediment | place: USA... | reverse complement strand
AATTGCTCGAACAACTATTGCACCCGCGACTTGATCCTGCCCACATGGTCAAACCGATCGCACTCGGACTCCCGGCATCTCCCGGTGCCGCGTCCGGCAAGTGTGTGTTCGATGCGGACCTTGCCGAGAAACTCGGTAATGAAGGTGAGCAGATCATTCTTGTACGCGAAGAAACCCGTCCGGAAGATATTCACGGCTTCTTTGCGGCACAGGGCATTCTCACCAGCCGTGGCGGCAAGACGTCACATGCGGCCGTTGTTGCACGGGGCATGGGCAAACCCTGTGTGGCCGGCGCGGAAGGCATCGTTGTTGACGTCGCTTTGCGCCTGGCACATGTGGGCGAGCATATTCTCCACGAAGGCGACGTGATTACTCTCGATGGTGCGACTGGTGAAGTTTTTCTCGGCGCAATTCAGACCATTCCCGCGCATTTCTCCGAGGATCTTGGTGTGCTGCTGGGTTGGGCCGACGAGACTGCCGATCTCAAGGTTATGGCCAATGCCGACACACCCGATGCCGCGGGTGCGGCACGTGAATTTGGTGCGATGGGTATTGGCCTGTGCCGCACGGAGCGCATGTTCAATGCAACCGATCGCCTGCCAATCGTCATCGATATGATTCTGGCCAACAACGAGGATGATCGTAAAGCGGCGCTAGGCCGCTTGTTGCCAATCCAGCGCGAAGACTTCGTGCAGATATTCACCGTAATGGCGCCACACCCGGTAACGGTTCGCCTTCTCGATCCGCCGATGCATGAATTCCTGCCGACCGAGCATGATCTGCTTGAGCAGATTGAGAACCTGAACGTGTATCGCAAGATCGTGCGCGGCCGAAACACCGCCATCGCGACACTCGACCACGCACTCAAGCTTCCAGATGCACTCGAGGAACTCAACGAAGAGTTCGTCAACGATGCCCTCGCTCGCAAGGAGCGTATGTTGCGGAAGGTTCGGGAACTGCAGGAAGTAAATCCGATGCTTGGCCACCGCGGCGTGCGTCTTGGGATTACGTACCCCGAAATCTATGAGATGCAAATCCGGGCCGTACTCGAGGCCGCGATGGAGTGTGCGAAACAGGGAATCGATGTCCGGCCCGAAATCATGGTGCCGCAGGTAATAACCCTGCAGGAGATCGAACACGTCAAGAAAACGGCCGACAGGGTCGTTGAGGCGCTCGAGAAAGACTTCGGTAAGAAACTTAACTACAAGTTCGGCACGATGATAGAAACCGTGCGTGCCTGCACCAGGGCCTGGCATCTGGCCGAGGTCGCCGAGTTCTTCTCATTCGGCACGAATGACCTGACACAAGCCACGTTCTCGTTCTCGCGTGAGGACGCCGAGAACAAGTTCCTGCCTATGTACAACGAAATGGGCGTCCTGCAGGACAATCCGTTCGAGGTGCTTGATACCAAGGGCGTCGGCAAGCTGATCAAGATGGCCGTAACGGGCGGACGTGAGCACCGCGAAGACCTGAAGATCGGTATCTGCGGCGAGCAGGGCGGTCATCCGGATTCGATACAGTTCTGCCACGACGTTGGCCTGAACTACGTGTCCTGTTCGGGACCGCGTGTTCCGGTAGCGCGGCTGGCTGCTGCGCAGGCGAAGCTCAGAGGCTAGATTCGGAGTAATGACGCAAGACCGGGCATTTGAGGTCTCGGAAATTAGAAATTCTTTCAGGATGTTTTCTGGAAACTAAGCGTCTGCATGCGCCGCAGTATGCTGTCGAGCGTACGTATAGCAGCAAGGATGTGCGGGCCTTTGTTGAGCATGACGCAGTCAGCGCGTTGCGACTGTGCCGCGTCCGTAATTTCTGCGCGCGAGGGCAGCCCTTTCTTTGCCTCCTGCTCAAGAACCTGTGTTGCCCACATGACTGGCACGCGTGCGGCATCACATATCCACAGGATTTCCTCCTGTAATTCGGCGAGGTGGTCCCAGCCGCATTCGACGGCGAGGTCTCCGCGCGCAATCATGACGGCGACGGGATAGCGACGCATTGCAGCGAGCATCAATTTGGGGAGGCTCTTGAAAGCCCTTTTCGTTTCTACTTTGATCACGACACCCAGCTTGTCGGCCGACAACTGGTCAAGCTCTGCCATCAGCAGTTCGATATCTTTGGGCTTGCGTATAAACGACAGGCTGACAGCGTCCGCATGTTGTGCGACGAACACGAGGTTGGTCTTGTCTGTTTCGGTTAGCCCCGGAAGCTGGATATCGCTCTTCGGGAAGTTAATGCCACGGTGAGCACGTAGACGACTGCCGGTCGGTTTGGCCTTCGTGATTTCAACGTCGAGCTGCTCCTCGCTTACCTTACGAATTACACCCGAGATCTTGCCGTCGTTGAGAGAAATGGTCTCGCCGGCGGACAGGTCCTGGAATACTTCAGGTTGCTGGCAGGCGATGTGCGCAGGTTCGAGAATGACGCCATCGGAGTCTTCTTTCGCCGGTTCACCGGGAATGCTGTCGCGATGAACGATCAGCGTATCGCCGACACCCAGTAGGAGGGGTTGTTCCACCGCCGGCAGGTCGCCGACTTCGTAGGTGAGTTTTTCATCAGCCTCGTTGCGCTTGAGAGTCAGCTTTGTTCCGGTGGTGATGTAGGCGCCCTGGAAAGCTTCGAGCACAAGCCCCTTGTCGTCTTTGACCGCAACATTGAGGCGCCGCTTCTTGCCGCGAGTATCCTTGAAGCGGATTTCATCGCCTTCCTGGGCGAGTTCGATGCACTCGCGCGGTACCGGAATCACGGCGACCTTGGTACCGCGTTGCAGTACGTCGTCAGGAATCAGGCGAATGCGGCGCGGCGCGATGACGCGACCCATCGGATCGCGCTTCGGGCGGATGTGAAGGACGCGCGGACCCGGCTTCAACTCACCGGTTCGAAGTTTCGGTCCGGCCAGGTCCATGATGACGCGACATTCGGTACCGGCGTCGGACGCGGCTTTGCGTACATTGTTGATCATGCGTGACCAGGCGTCAGCGTCATCATGCGCGCAGTTGATTCGTGCAATATTCATCCCGGCCGTGATCATCTCGGTCGCAAGCACCGGGTTATCGGCGGCATCGGTCGGCAGTGTCACCATGATGCTCACGTCCCGGCCTTCCGGGCTGGCGCCCAGGATCGCCTTTCTGTGGGTATCGGCTGTCGGGCTGCGCCCCTGCAGTGACGCTGCTAAAGCGCTGGTGTCATAATCGCCACCTCCGGCGAGGCAGTCCAGGGCCTGTTGCACGGCCGTGATCGACCCGAGGACATTGCGTTCGGCGTGTGCGAGTGACGACAGGCCCAGTCGGCGAAGATCGTTGCGCAGCTCATGCGAGTTTGATTTGCGCAGCGCGAGATAGTGCACGAGGTTCTTCGCGCCTTCTCGAAATTCGGGGTGAACGCTGTCGAGATCCTCGGCATACTTGGACTCGAGTGCACTGGCTCGCTCCCGGATTGCTCCGAGCTGCGCGCTCAGTCGCTCAATGTCGCCGTGGCTGGCCATGGATATTCTCCCGCAGGATTGTTGTAAGGTATTTTCCCTGCAAGTGCAGTTATGGTTTCCACCTATGCTGGCGCACGCTGTACCTTGCTAGATTATTCACGGAGAAAATACATGGCAAAAGTACTCTTACTCTATTCGACGACAGACGGTCACACGGTGGAGATATGCAAGCGCCTGAAGTCCGTGATCGAGCAAGGCGGCGACGCCGTCGAACTAGAGAACCTCAAGGACGGCCCGATACTCGAGGGCCGCGAATTCGACAAGATCGTGATTGGTGCGAGCATCCGATATGGCAAGCATCAACCATTGGTCTATGAGTTCATAAAGAAAAACCAGGCGGCGCTGGAAGCGCATCCAAACGCACTGTTTTCAGTCAATGTCGTTGCGAGAAAGCCCGAGAAGAACACGCCCGAGACGAACCCGTATCTGCAGAAATTTCTCAAACAGATTGACTGGCAGCCGCAGAACCTGGGCGTGTTTGCCGGCAAGATCAGCTACCCGGACTACGCGTTTGTCGACAAGCAGATGATCCGCCTCATTATGTGGATGACAAAGGGGCCGACGGACCCGAACACGGTGGTCGAGTTTACTGATTGGGCCAAAGTAGACGAGTTCGGACGAATGGTCGGGGGACTATAGGTATTCCGCATAGGCGGAAACGTATTTGGCTGCGCTGTCGGGCGAGATGACAACAGCCGTTCCTTTGTGGTTCGCACCCCACTCAGCGGCGGCATGCAGCACAGCGCCCGTCGTCGGCCCCACAAGCACACCGTCACTGCGTGCTATGCGAATTCCGGCATTGAACGCCTCCTCGTCCGTGACTGAAATCATCTCATCAACGACATCGCGGTCGAGGATCTTTGGAAAATGTTCCTCTGGCAATCCGGTCACGCGCTTCAGGCCGGACAACTTGTGGTGTCGCAAAGCCGGCTCGACGCCGATGATCATGATGTTCGGATTTCGCTCCTTGAGGTAGCGGCCGACACCAGTGATTGTGCCGCCGGTACCGATGCCGGCAAAGAAATAGTCAATGTTGCCGCCGGTCTGCCGCCAGATCTCGGGGCCGGTTGTGTGATAGTGCGCCGCAATATTGAGCTCGCTCTCGTACTGGTTCGGGCTCACGTACTTGCCACCGTATGCGGCGCTTTCCACCATGCTCTTGACGACACCGCGTGCGCCCTCCGACGGGTAGATGGGGCATAACTCGTCTTCAACCTCGATGACCTCGGCGCCAAGGAAGCGCAGCTGGGCTTTCTTTTCCTCCGGCGCACCATTGGGAACCGCGATTTCGATTGGTGTGCCCTGCGCATTGGCCAGCGCGGCCAGGGCAATGCCCGTGTTGCCGGCTGACGGCTCGACCAGCGACTGTTCGTCTCCGAGTCGCATGCCCTTTAGCATGAAGTGAGCTGTGCGATCCTTGATCGATCCGAACGGGTTCATACCTTCGAGTTTCACCAAGAGCTCAAAATCGGCATGCGGATTGAAGCGCTCGCCGATGCGAACCATCGGCGTCGGGTTGTCGGGGCTGGGGATCAGGTCGACGATGCTGTCGTAGACTTCATTGCGACCTGGAAACAGGGTTTCAACGTTTGCATTCATAGAAAGGCCGAGTCTATATAGGAAAAGCAGGAGGACAAGACAATCGCCAGACGCGTTCGTTATACCGGTATTCTAAAAATGCATATCGGGTGCGTAGCCGTCGCTCTGTTGGCGGCGAGCGCGCTGACTGCCTGCGCGACGACGAAAGAGTCGGAAGAGACGATCGAGCGCGGTAAGCAGGACGAATACGTGCAGGCTGCGGGTCACGTTGCGAGGAGCCACACGACGGGCATTATCATGCGGCCGTTCTCGTCGCTGGCGCGTCTCTTCTTTGTCGTGGCCAATACCGTGACGACAACGCTCAAACCGGCGACCCATTTCGACTTCAGCAGCGGGCCAGTTCCGGAGTTGAACGATGGACCGGGTATGGACCTGGACGAGTGGGAGGCCTACCTCGACAGGAAAACGCGCAAAGCGACGAAGGGGACAGTCGATGTTCTTATCGACGGGGAAGAGTTCTTTACACGCTTCACCCATGCCGTAGAGGCTGCCGAACAATCCGTGTTGCTGAGGATGTATATCTTCGATAACGACGACTTCGCTTTGAGTATTGGCCAGCTGCTGAAAAGTCGCTCCAACGAAGGCGTGAAGACAAAAGTGCTATTGGACGGTTTTGGTACCGTAGTCTCGACAATCGAGGAACAGGAAAACCTGCCCGAAGATCACGACCCACCCCTCAGTGTTCGGCAGTTCCTCGAAGAGGGATCCAGGGTTGATGTTCGACAGTCACCGAATCCGTGGTTCACGGGCGATCATGTAAAAACGGCGATAGTCGACAACAAAATCGCCTTCACGGGCGGAATGAACGTCGCGCGGGAGTACCGCTACGACTGGCATGACCTCATGGTCGAATTGCGCGGCCCGGTGGTTGACGTGTTACAGCATGAATTCAACAAGGCCTGGGCACAGGCGGGCTTTTGGGGCGATTTTGCCTATGCGCGGGCGGCGATGCGCCGTAAACCCAAGCGTGCCGAGGATGTTGGTTACCCGGTCCGCACACTGTTTACGCGCACCGAGAATGCGGAGATTTTCCGGATCCAGCGCAAGGCAATACAGCGGGCGCAGAGCTATATCTACGTAGAGAACCCGTACTTCACTGACGACGCCATGCTTCACGAACTAACAGAGGCGCGCCGCCGCGGTGTCGACGTACGCGTAATCATCCCGCTCGAAACCGACCGCGGATTGATCACGCGCAACAATGTTCTCGCAGCGAACTCATTGTTGGAAAATGGCGTGCGTGTATACATTTATCCGGGTATGTCGCACGTCAAAGCGGCGCTCTACGATGACTGGGCATGTTTCGGATCAGCGAACTGGGATCGCTGGAGCCTGTACCTGAACAAGGAACTCAACCTTGCGACGTCAGAGCCTGCCGTTACAGGGGAGCTGAAGCGACGCTTATTCGAGGAGGATTTCGCAGTTTCGGTCGAGCTGAACGAACCAATACCGGAGCGCTGGACCGATTATTTCTACGAGATATTCGGCGACTACTTCTTCTAAACAGCCATGCCCGCGGCGTGGCCGGATGACCAGGCCCACTGGAAATTGAATCCGCCGAGGTGGCCGGTGACGTCGACGACCTCACCGATAAAGTACAGACCCGGTTGCTTGTGAGCTTCCATGGTTTGCGATGAGAGTTCGCTGGTGTCAACGCCGCCCAGCGTGACTTCGGCGGTGCGATATCCTTCCGTGGCGGCCGGTCTTATCGTCCAACAGTGCAGGTTGGTCGCAATGTGGGCCAGTGTGTCGTTGCTGAATTCACCTATTGCCACGTCGGCATGCTCGGGCCAGAAAAGGTTCTGGAGTTCGATAACCAGGGCGCGTGGCAACTGGCTGCCGAGAAGCGTGCGCAGCAGCGAGCGCGCCTGTGAGGCCTTGGCTGCCAACAACAGCTCGTGCGCATCGAGATCCGGTAGCAGGTCGATCTCAATGTTTTCTCCGGGCTGCCAGTAGCTCGAGGCCTGCAACACGGCGGGGCCGCTGAGGCCGCGATGCGTGAACAGGATGTCTTCGGTGAAAGACTCGCCGCCGGCGGCAACGGAAGCGCGGGTGCTGACACCGGACAGGCGCTCCGCGAGTACCTGCACGGCGCCGGTAAATGTGAAGGGCACCAGCGCTGCATGGGTGTCGAAAACGTTCAGGCAGAACTGACGTGCAATTTCGTAGCCGAATCCTGAAGCGCCCATCTTCGGTATCGATAGTCCGCCGGTCGCGATGATGAGTGCGCCTGCCTCGAATGCGCCTTTGTCGGTTTTGACGCTGAAGACACCGTTTGACTCTACTTCTTCGATCGAACAGTCGGTCTCGATGCGCACGTTTGCCTCATCACATTCGCGCTGGAGCATTGCGACGATGTCTTTCGATGAGTTGTCGCAGAACAACTGGCCGGCCGTCTTTTCGTGATACGGAATATCATGTTTCTCGACCAGTGCGACGAAATCATGCTGCGTGTATCGCGACAGTGCAGACTTGCAGAAGTGCGGATTGTGCGAGAGGAAGTTCGAGGGCTCGCAGTACATGTTCGTAAAATTGCAGCGGCCGCCGCCCGACATCAGGATCTTTTTTCCAACCCTGTTGGAGCCCTCAAGCACGACAGCGCTGCGGCCACGACCGGCAGCCGTGATTGCGCACATGAGGCCCGCGGCGCCTCCGCCAATAATCAGGACATCGGTGTTGGTCATGCCGGGAGGATAGCAGGCGCTTGCCGTTTTCTCCGCTTAGTACCCGGATTCACCCTTTGCGATGTGGGCGTGCGCGTTCTATCTATTGGAGCGTGAATTCCCGACAATCGGAAAACCTATTTCGGCAGAACGCTATCGACGCGCTGAAGGCAAAGCGGGGCGGCCGTCCGATCGCCGTCATGCCGCGGCCGTGGATCTGGTTGACGATGTTCTGCACGGCGCTTGCAGTCGCTGCTGGCGCTTTCATCATCAAGACAGAGTACGCGCGCAAGGAAACGGTACGCGGGTGGCTGGTATCCGAACAGGGTGTCGTGCGCATTACGCATGGCGCGTCCGTCATTGTCGAAAATATCATGTGCAAGGCCGGGGACACGGTGCGACGCGGTGACACAATTGCGCACGTATCAAGCGAGGAAACGCTGGCAAACGGTGCCGCGTCTACCCGGGACATTCTGGTCGAACTGCGTGACGAGCTTGCCGAAACAGATTCACGCGAAGCATTATTGCGTGAGCAGCTCGCGGCAGACCATGCTGCACTCGAGCAGCAGATCCATGGTGTGGCGGACGAGCTCGCCGACCTTGAGGGGCAAGTGAATGAGCAGCATACCCGAGTTGGCCGCGCTGCCGATAAGCTGGATCGTCTGCAGCTGGCCCGAGCAAGCGGCGCGGTTGCAGACGTTGATCTGCTACGCCAACAAGACGAGCTGGCAGCGATGCGCCTCTCATTGGGGCGATTGCGGCAGGAGCGGAACAGGCTCAATCGTGAGCGACAGGAGCTCGTTGCCACACAGTCACGTCTGGTCTTCGATCTCGAGCAGGGTCTTGCGTCGCTGACTACCGCACGGGGCGAGCTGCGCCAACGCATTACACTCCAGGAACGGCGCCGGCTACTGGCACTACAGGCGCCAATCGATGGGACCCTGGCAACGCTGGACATTGTCGTTGGCGGCAGGGTCCGTCCAGGGCAGTTGCTCGCAACAATCGTGCCTGAGCGGTCGCGGCTGGCTGCGGACGTATACGTGCCGTCTCGTGCGATCGGGTTAGTGCAAGAAGGGCAAGAGGTACGACTGCTCTATGATGCGTTTCCCCACGAACAGTTCGGTGTTGCCAGCGGAAAAGTTGAGTCGATTGCGGGATTCGTGTCGCTGCCGGGTGATGTGCCTCAGACCTTTGGCATGCGTGAGGCAGCCTACAGGGTTCGAATAGTGGTGGACGCAGATCACGTCGCCGACCGGCAGGGTCGCTACGCGTTGCGACCCGGAATGCTGCTGGGCGCAGAGATCGTCCTGGAAAGACGCAGTCTTGCGCAGTGGTTGCTTGCACCATTTCGAGTGCGGTTCTGAATGCGACCGCGCAAAGAGCCCTGGCTGAACGTGTCCGGCAAGCGGCGGCTGCCTGTCGTGCGTCAAGCGACGGTGGCTGAGTGCGGTATCGCGTGTGTGACCATGATTGCCCGGTATTTTGGGAGCGGCGATGATCTTGTGAGTTTGCGTCGCCGCTTCGGCGCTTCTCTCAAGGGTGCAACGCTGAAGTCAGTGATACGCGCTTGCGAAGACCTGTTCCTGTCGGCGAGAGCGGTCCGTTGCAGCCTGGGCGAGCTGCGCCGCTTACGCACGCCTTGTGTGCTCCATTGGGAGCTGAATCACTTTGTTGTCCTGAAGAAAGTCACGGGCAGTCATCTCATTATTCATGATCCTGCGCGGGGACGTGTTCGTGAGTCGCTTGCAGAGGCCGATCGAAAATTTACAGGGGTGGCACTGGAACTAATGCCGACGCCTGAATTCGATCGCAGGAAAACTGTGCGTCAGCTGCGTTTGCGCGACCTGCTCGTCATTGATCGGGGTTTTTCGACGGCAGCGTCAGCGGCACTGCTGTTTGCTTTCCTGTCGGAGCTGTTGCTCCTTACGATGCCGTTCTATTTGCAGACGGTAATCGACCAGGTACTGATGCGCGGCGATCATCTGCTGCTGAATACGCTGGTATTGGGATTCGCTTCACTCGCGGTTTTCCAGATTCTCGCCGGCGCTATGCGGCAGTTGACGTTTCAGTTCCTGTCGCAGTCTATGGTGTTCAGCCTTTCATCCCGGGTGTTGCGCCACCTGCTGCGACTACCCGTTTCCTATTTCCGCGCGCGGGGGCTTGGCGATATTCAGCAGCGGATGCAATCGCTTGCAAGAATCCAGGAGTTCGTGACGCAGTCGGCGCCTGCCATAGTTCTCGATGCATTCTTCCTCGTGCTTGTGTCTGCGATGATGTTTGCCTACCAGCCACTACTGACGTTGGTTGTTACGTTAGTGGCCATAACGTATGCGTCGTGGCGGGGCCTGATCTTTTATACAACCCTGGAACAGGCCAACAAGCTGGTACGTGCCGAGGCCTCGGCGCAGACGCACCTGCTCGAATCATTGCGAGCAGTGCAGTCGATCAAGATGCTGGCGGGCGAGCAGCATCGCACGGTCGATTGGCAACAGCTCTTCGTGCGGCGTATCAATACACACATACGTATTGGCAATTTGCGTGTTGCAGACGGCGCGATACATCAGCTTCTCTTCCAGGGCGTGCACATCGGAGTCGTCTACCTGGTTGCAAGAGAAGTAATGGCCGGAAACATGTCGATTGGCATGACCGCGGCGTTCGTTGCTTACACGGGCATGTTTGCGACCCGTGCCGGCGGCGTCATCAATCGCGTATTCGAGTACCGCCTGTTGAAGGTCCCGCTCGACAGGCTGGCCGACATCGTTTTTCATGAAAGTGAGCCATGTGGCGATGTGCCCGCTCAGACAAACAGTTTCACAGGTTCGGTCCAGGCAAGAGTGCTGACCTTTGCCTATGCCGGTGACGACGAGCCTGTGCTCAACGACTGCTCCATCGACGCTGGCAGCGGCGAGTTTGTCGTCGTACGAGGGCGCTCCGGCAGCGGCAAGAGCACCTTGTTGCGGCTGCTCGCCGGGCTGGAGATGCCGTCTGCCGGGACCGTGTACTTCGATGGCAGGCCCGCTACGGATTGGCCGCTGTCGGAGCGGAGAGGCTGGATCGCAACCGTATTCCAGGACGATGCGCTGGTGTCCGGATCGATAGCCGAAAACATAGCGCTCTTCGATCCCGAATTTGACCGGCAGCGCATGCAACGGGCGGCGCGACACGCCGTCATCGACGGTGAAATCGAGGCGATGCCCATGGCTTATGAAACGCGGATCGGCGACCTGGGTTCCGCGCTCTCAGCGGGGCAGATACAGCGCATACTCCTGGCGCGCGCCCTCTATCGTGAGCCTCGGGTGCTGCTGCTTGACGAGTTTACGAGTGGACTCGATGAGAACACGGAAAGACTTGTCGTTGCTTCAATTGCCCGCCTGCGCGCAACACGTATCGTGGTGACACATAGCACTGTGGTTACGCGCGCCGCTGACCGGATCTTCGAACTCTCCGGAAGACGGCTTGCGCAAAAGGTCAGGTGATGTTGTTTGTGTTGCCCGACTACACAACTCGGCGTGCTTGCCGCGCAGGTCGAACTCGCCGAGGAGCCGAGATCGCTGCTTCGCGCGATGTCGTGTTAGAGGATGGCAAGAACAGCTATGATGTGGCGTCATGTTCAGACGAATTCATTACCTGCTGATCTGCGCCGCGATCCTGGTCGCCGGCGGTTGTGACCGAAAGGAAGAACCGCAGGCGCCCGACATGCAGCGATACACGTTCAAGCACGACGGGCTGGTACGTGAGTACTTCGTGTTTCTGCCATCGAGCTACGATGGAGAGCAGGAGTTACCTGTCGCGATTTTCATGCACGGTTACGGCGGTACCGCGACCGGCACCGAGGCCGAGGCAACCCAGGGCCTGAACCAGTATGCCGAGGAGTACGGCTACGTCATGGTGTATCCGCAGAGCACCTGGTTCATGTCGAGTACAGACGGCGGTGAACCGTGGGAGGCAACAAGCTGGAACCACATTTCGGACGGCTTCGATAAAGGTCCTGCAGGCCCGATATGTACCGAAGATGCCAAGCGATCGCCGTGCCCTCCCGAGTGCGGGAATTGCGGTCAGTGCGGCTGGGCTTCTTGCCACGATGACGTTGGATTCCTGAAAGAACTGATCGATCGGATCGTTACGGACTTCTCGGTATCGAAAGGCGGATTGTTCGTTTCCGGATTCAGCAACGGAGCCATGATGGCAAACCGCATCGGTTGTGAGGCATCGGACAAGATCGCCGCTGTAGCTCTGATCGGCGGGCGTGTAGAGCCCGGCTTTGAGTGCACGCCAACCCGGCCAATCCCCCTGTTGCAGGTAAACGGTGGTGCAGATGAAGCCGTGCCGTACGACGGGCGTGTCAGCCGATCCGGTCACTTTTTTGCAAGCACGACTTCGATCGCGAAGTACTGGACCGATAATGCCTCCTGCGCTGCAAACCCGGAAGTGTGGCTATCACCCGTGGTTCCGGAGGACGAGGCGCAGTGCACTATTGCCTGTGCGGATACAGGCGCAGCGGTGATCGATTGCCTGTGGCCGGAAGGTAACCATCGCTGGCCGGGCACAGCCGACTTTCGCGGCAGCAATGGTTATTGTGTGACGGAACTGCAGGCGGCGAGCATGCCAGACCAGACGATTTGCATCGCACCTGAAGAGAACACTGAGTTCTGGGGGTCCCGGCTGTTGTTCGAATTCTTCAATGCAGTCGGCGGCGCGTCCAGCTAATGACCGACGGTAAAATGACGAAAATGAGAGCCAGGAGGCGCCGGGCAACATATCGGGACATGATTATCTCCATCGAATGCGTGCTATCGTTACACCGGTTGTCGCCAGTAACTATAACAAATGGACATAACTGCTCTCGATAGCCTCCGCATAGTTCTTGATCCGATAGGACAAACCGGCGTCGCACTCGCGCTGATGCTGGTCATGTTCAGCGTCGCATTGGGTTTGCGTGTTGATGATTTTGCGTTCCTGCGCGACAAGCCGCTGTTGTTTGTTGGCGGTGTAGTTGCGCAAGTATTGATTCTGCCGCTGGCGACGTTCTTCCTGATTCTCTTCCTGAAGCCTGCCGCATCCATCGCGCTGGGCATGATTGTCGTGGCTGCGTGTCCCGGCGGCGCCGTATCAAACCTGCTTACCTACCTGTCTCGCGGAAACGTGGCGGCATCTGTTGCCCTGACCACCACGTCGAGCCTGTTGGCCGCAATTTTTACGCCCGCATCGATCATGTTCTGGTCTCATGCCTATGAGCCGACGGCGACATTGTTGGACTCGCTCGACGTCAGTCCGGTGATGTTCCTGGCCCAGACGACTTTTCTGTTGGCGGTCCCATTGGTGCTGGGGATGGTGGTTGCGGCGAAAGCACCGGATGTGGCCCGGCGCATCAGGAGTCGGACAACGGTGCTCGGTGTTTCGGTGCTCGTCGGCGTAATAATCTATGGCATTGTGTATTTCTTCCCAGTTCTCTTTCCAGCCTTGCCGTTACTTGCGACAGTTGTCGTCATACACAATGGTGTCGCCTTCGTGACGGGTGCCCTGGCTGGCAAGGTTCTGTCGGGTACCGCCGCGACGCGACGGGCACTGACTTTTGAGATTGGTATTCAGAATTCCGGCCTCGCACTGGTCATCCTGCTGGGGCAACTCAAAGGACTCGGTGGCGCGGCTGCCGTTGCTGCCGTGTGGGGTGTGTGGCACCTGATTGCCGGAGGAAGCATTGCCCTGATGTTCTGGCTATATGACAAGAGCGGAAATCCCGACTATGACATCGAACGAGCCTGAAGAAACACGCAAGGCATTCGGTTGTTTTGCGACCGGTGTCGCGGTTGCAACGACCATGGACAGCCAGGGCGAGCGTGTCGGGATGACGATCAGCAGCTTCAACACTGTGTCTCTTGACCCGCCTCTCGTGCTGTGGAGCATTGCGAATGACTCTTTGAGCTACGATGCATTCGCCTCGGCCGAGCACTTCGCCGTTAATGTGCTCGCGGAACACCAGCAGGGCCTGTCGGACCGTTTCGCCGCCAGGGGTGGGGACAAGTTCGACGGGCTGGAGTGTACGGAGGGCGTGCGCGGCAGCCCGATACTCCCCGAGTTTGCCGCCTGCTTTGAGTGCAGCACGGAGTTTCGCTACCCGGGCGGTGATCACATGATCATCGTCGGTCGTGTGCATCAATTCGAGGATCGCGAGTTGGACCCGCTCATTTTCTATCGCGGCAACTTTCTGGGGAAGGGTGATCCGAGAGGATAATCAGCCGTGCAAGTGCGGCGCCGTGAAGACGACAAAAAGACCGAGCAGAATGCCCGCCCGATAAGCCCAGTCCCGGAATTGGGACACGGGTTCGATATGTTGGTCGTGATCGTGGCTAATGCCAAACGCCACGATGTGAATTAGCGAACCGGAAATGAAAGCCTGCACGAAGGCGATGCTGCGGGCTTCAGCAAGTTCGATGACGGGAGTCCCGAAGACAATCGTTATCGCTGTCGCCCCGATGATCATGATGAAAGCCGCGACCGCGGCAGACAGTCCGAGACTTGGTCGTACTGACCACCAGATAGCCATGCCGACCGGGACCCGGTGGAGAATCACTGCATATGCGAGGTCGCTGCTTTGTGATGGCAGTAATGCAATGCCATCAAGTATCGAATGAATGACAAGACCAAGTGCGGCCAACGCGAGTACGAGCGCGTGTGCCGCATGAAACGCACCATGAAAGCTGCGTTCCAGTAACACCGGAAATGCGATTCCCATTGCGAGGAACAGGAGCGCCAGATTGCCGCCAACTGCGAGCGCTTGAGGGATGATGTTTACGGTGACGATTCCCGCGATCGTGATGAAGATGAAGCCGTCGAGAAGCTGTCGCGCAATCGGGTTTCGTCGGCCAAGCGTGTAAACCACCGGGCCGAGCAACAGGGCAACAATACTGAGTGTCAAAAGCATATTTCCGGAGAATACACGATTGGTTATCCGCAAGCTGGCGCGAATACAGGTCCTGGGACTTACAGTGTGTTCGGGTGCGCCTGCGCGCTATCACCGTTGCTCGGGTTCCGGTGCTAGTTTGACAACATATAGAACTGCCAGAGATCCTTCTGGCTCATACGAATGAACGGTTTGATCGCGAGCAGCCCCGTCGCGCCGATGCTCGATTCAAGGAATTTCAGCTCCTCGAGCTTTGCCCTGGTTTCTTCGCCCGCTTTATCCTTGAAGCCTTGCTCGCGCATCATGAGCAATCCCTTGGCGCGTATCGAAAGCTCGGTGTGCAGACGCAGGTAGCAGAGCAAGTCAACAATGACCGGGCCTTCGAATTTTTTCGTGAGCGAGTGCAGATACATGCCGACCCTGGACACCGAAAACTCACCCGAGTTGATCAGTCCCAGTAATTCTGTGTCGGCATCGAATCCCATTCCCAGCCAGTCGGTCACCGACTTTTCACTGTGCTGGAACACCACCGTAAGGAGGACGGGTAGCGACACCAGGACGACCATCGTGTTAACGACCGGTGGGAAGAAGAAGTGATTAAAAAGCGAATGGAAAATGCTTGCGACAAGATAGCCCGGAATCAGCAATACATTACCTTTCGTCGGGTGCTGGCCCAGAAGTGTGTGCGCCACGATCGCAAAGACCGCCGTTGCGCCGCCGTGCATGATGGCCGTACCGAAGCCTCGCACGATCCACGTGCCAACATGCATGTTGGCAGAGCCTTGCAAATAGAAGAGATTCTCGAAGATCGCAAAGCCGGTACCGACAGCGAAGCCGAAAATCGCGGCGTCAACAAGGAAGCCTACACGGTTGTGGCGAATCAGCGAGACGATAATTATCGCCTTGAGCGCCTCTTCAATGAGCGGTGCGACGAAGCGCGTTAGCGTTACAAAGTCGATGTCGAGGAGGGCGCGGGCGCCGACGTTGAGTGGGTAGCTGGCGATGCCCGCAGCAAAGCCGATGCCGATAACGCCGAGAATCCAGCGCAGCGGGATCAGTTTATAGCTGTCGAGAAACACCAGTGCTGCGAGGAAGCAGCAAACCGGTAACAGCCCAACCAGTGCATGAATGGCGAGATCCATGCGCTGAGATTACAGGACTTTAAACGACACCCTAAACTCGTCGTCATCCTCGACAACGTCACCGTCAGCGCCGCCGACTACCGTACGCAACCAGCTCGATGAGTGTTTCCAGTTCACCGAGAAACTGAGGAATCGTGTCACCATCAACATGACTGATCGAAGTGCCCGCTTTCCCCCTGGCCCTATCGGGCAGGTGTGTAGTCGAGACTCGCCTCGTGAACGACCTTGCCGTCCGACAGGAATCGCAGGTTGACCGTCGTTTCCCGGCCACCCTCGTTGTGCAGGTAAACGGCATAGCGCCGTTTGCCTTCCATTCCCAGGCGAATGCGGCCCGTCTCGGCTGAAATCGCCGTCCCTCCGCTTTCGAGCTGGGCGAAACCGTTAAACCAGATCGTGCGGTCCGAGTAGTCTGCCTCGACCTCTATATGGTCTTTTGCGACCAAATCGAAGTCCAGGATGAGCATGGAACCCGAGCTCCGCAGCGATACGGTGCCCGCGAGATCGAGTTCAGTCACTGATACGGAGCTTGCCAACTTGGCGTCGATCGGGTCTGCAACAGTGCCAACCAGGTCGGTGACATCGTCAAAGGCCTGGTTGGATATCTGGCTGGAATTCACAATGCTGAGCGTCAGGACGACGCCCGCAGCAAACGTCACGGCGTATTTGAGTGCCGGCGTTGCAAACAGAACCTGCAGGAATCCCGGGGATTCTTTCTCTTTCCGGGTGGGTTGTACGGAGTTCATGATGACGTGCCTCATGTGAGGAGGTGGGTCTTCAGATTCGACAGCATTGAGTGTGGCGCACATGGACGACAACTCGTCGTGCAGGGCGCGGCCCACGGCGTTCTCGTCGAGAAATGCCTGCAGCTCAGCTTTTTCCGCAGTACTGATCTCGCCGTCGATGTCGGCGTTGATCAGGTCTGTATATTTCTGCTCTATAGTCATTAATGTTTGCCGGTCAATGCGTCTTTAAGCTGCTGCCTTGCAGTGTAAAGTCTTGATTTAACTTTCTTTTCCGGGACTTCGAGTATCTGGCTGATTTCCACATAACTGCATCCCAGAAAGTGTTTCAAAATGACAACGCTGCGGTAGTCGGTCTTTAACGTCATCAGTGCCGCCTGGACCTCTTTCGATACCCAGGCACTTTCGACCTCCTGTTCCGGCCCCTTGCTTTCATCGGCCGCGTCAAAAGAGAGCGGCTCGAGCTTGTTCGTCTTACCGAGCCAGTTGATCGATTCGTTCAACGTGATTCGGTAGATCCAACTGAAGAAACGGCGTGATGGGTCGAACTGGTCAAAGTTCTCGAATGCCTTGAGAAACACCGTCTGCGTTACATCTCGCGCATCGTCCCGGCTGTTGAGCATCCGGTAGGCGGCGTTGAACACGGGTTTCTCGTACTGCACCAGCAGGGCTTCGAAGGCCTGACGGTCACCTGATCTGCACCGTTCAATCAATTTCGTATCATCTGTCTTACTCATACGTACAATTGACCCGGCAGAAAGTTGGAAAAATGTTTTCGACTTATTCTTTTGCTTCTATATCGAAGATGGCGTGAAACCCGGAGTAACGGAACACGTCGTATATGTGGTTGTTGACGTTAATTATTCTTAGCCCCGCACCACCAGCTACGAGACGTTTTTGTGTCTTCAGGAGTATACCCAGACCGGCGCTCGAGATGTATTCGAGGGCAGTGAAATCAAGCGTGTTAGCTCCCTCGAGCCCACCAAGGAAGCCTTCGGCTTTCTCACACTGCGCGGCATCCAGCCGCCCACGGCACAGCACGGCGCCGTCATTTCCGTATTCGATCTCAAACATCTTCGTTCCTTGATCCCTTGGTAAATATAACTTTGCCCCGGCCCTGCTGGTACTCATATTCGAGCGTGTCGACGAGATTCTGGATCAGGTGTATGCCCAGACCGCCAGGTTTGCGCTCCTCGAGGGGCGCGTTGATGTCGACCGGGCGAGTCGCTGTCACGTCAAATTCGACGCCGCCATCATCGATCAGTGAGACGCGCACACCATTGCTCCCGTTCGGCGTAACGGTCACCTGGATTTCAGTGCTCACTCCCGGATTGTATTTGACCATATTGACGAACAGTTCTTCCATCGCGAGATGGATCGGGAATCGCATGCCCTCCGCGATGTCGTTCGCTGCCAGGATCTCCTCGGCAAACTCGTAGAGGGGAGTCAATGAGTCGAGATGCCTGGGGAAGTCGCGTTGCATTACGGGCTACTCTGACAAACGTCGGACGAGGACTATCGTGATGTCATCGGCCTGTGGCGCCGCACCGCCATGCTCGTGCGCCGCTGCCATTATTTTGTTGACCAGCTCCTGGGCGCTTGCATCAGGGTTTGCATCGAGAACCCGGATGACGCCCTGGCGGCCAAACTGGGCGCCATTCTCATTCTCGTATTCATAAATGCCATCCGAGATCAGGCCGAGGATATCTCCCGGGTCGAGCGCCGAGATCACGGGCGGCTGCAAATCCGACTGCGGCATATAGCCGAGTGGGAAGGTCGTCGCGGGATGCCATTCGTACTCCGCCATCTCAGCCTGGTAATGCATGATCGGACCCTGGCCGCCCGAGTGGAAACGAACCGTGTGGGTATCCGCGTCAAGCAGCCCGAAGAACCCGGTCACAAAGCGGTCGTCGGGTAGGTCCTCACAGAGTTGGTCGTTGATGTGGATGAAAGCGTCATCGAGACTCGATTCGAGGCGAATGGCGATGCGCAGCATCGCGCGTACCTGGGTAGCGCTGAGCGCCGGACCAATGCCGTGCCCCGTCGCGTCGCCCATTAACAGGAACAATCGCTTGTCATCAAGTGGCACGAAGTCATACAGGTCGCCACCCGTCTGGTCAGTTGGCTCAAATGCACCACCGAATTCGTAGCCCGCGATAATTGGCATGTTTTTGGGCAGGGTGCCCATTTGCACATCGCGGGCGACCGAGATTTCACGGTCGAGCCGTTCGGAGGCAATCATCTGTTCCGTGATCTTGGCGCGATGCAGCACGACGGCCGCCTGCGCAGCGAGCGCCTGCGCTACGTACTCGTCCTGGTCGTCGAAGGTGCCGTCATTCTTGTTAAGGATTTGCAGTACGCCCACAAGTGAGTCTTCGTAGCCGATCAAGGGAATCGTCAACATGCAGCGGGAACGGTAGCCGGTCTGTTTGTCGATCGCCCGGTTGAAGCGCGGGTCAGCATAGCAATCCGGCACATTGATTAACTGCCGGGTTTGGGCGCATTCTCCAACGACGCCTTTGTCGGCTGGAATTCGGATGTGATCGAGACCCGTACCGACACGCACGACCAGTTCATCGGCGATGTCGTCATAGAGAAACACGGTGCCACGGTCGGCCTTCAGCACTTCCCTTGAGGCATCGATGACCTCGGCAAGCATCGTGTCCAGATCGAAAGGCGCCGCGAGCTTCCGAGTGACCTCGAGTATATGCCGTAGTGCTTGTGTGTCTCCCGTCCCCAGCATGATTATCCTAAGTATCCAGCGACATCTCGGTCATTGGCAGCCGAACGTACTGAATCTCGATATCGGAAATACGCGCAACCATGCGTTCGGCGAGTTCGGGAATTTCGAATGCCGAACGCTCGATAGCACGGCGTGTGACGAGTACTTCATCTCGAATGGCAAGGTCCTCGCCGAGTTTCGACGCGGTGTTGACCGCATCACCGAAGAACTCGACGTCGCCGATAAGCAAGATGCGTCCATAGTCGATACCAATCGAGAGGTTGATCTGTTCCCCCAGGCTGTATGCATCGTTTGCCGCGAAAAGCGCAGCATTGACTTCGAAGCTCGCCCGAATAGCATCGTCGGGGCTGGCGAAGTATGCGTAACAATTATCCGCGTCACACTTGAGGAGGGCACCGTTATTGGCCTCGATGACGGGCGCAACGATCTGGCGCGTGCGATGAATCATCTTCAGGAAGTGACAGACGCCGATTTTGCGTGACGTGCTCGAGAAGCTCGCCATGTCAGAAATGAACACCGCGCCCTCGGTTCCGAACCTGTCCCAGATATCCTGGCGAATCTCCTCAGCTTTCTCGGGGTCAGGCTCCTCCGAAAATCTCGCGATCAGACTATCGAACTCATCATGCCCGGTAAGCGGTTCATGGAAAGCAACTTCCGCCATGCGTATCCTCAATCTTGAAATTATGTTCGCGGTAAAGCAACAACCAGTATATCCCGCCAATGGGGCACCTTTGCCACTCCCGCCAGTGTGGGTGGCGTCGGTGTTCCGCCTGCGACGATCCTCAGATCGGTTAATGTCGCCGGTGCATCGGCGATGGCCGCGGTTCCTGTGTGAGTCTCACAATGTGGGATTCCTGGACGAAACGCTGGACAAATTTGAATGTGCGGTAGACATTACACTGCCGGAACTGAAAGCAACAAGAACGGGCACCAGCCAATGAAAACCTATGACGCGATTGTCGTCGGCGCAGGCCACAACGGTCTGACCAACGCGGCTTTCCTTGCGCGAGCAGGCCTCGACGTCGTCTGCGTGGAGAAAAACGACTATATCGGCGGAGCGTCGGTGAGCCGCGAGCTTCACAAGGACTGGATCTACTCGAACTGCTCTTACGTGTGCAGCCTGCTGCGCCCGGAGATCTACCGCGAACTCGAGCTGCACAAGCACGGCTTGCAGATCACGCCCTACGGCGGTTCCGTGCAGTTCATGGAGAACGGCGACTACTACGGCTCGTACCATGACGACGAAGTTGCCTATCGTGAAATGGCGCGTTTCTCGCGCCACGATGCGGATGCTTACAAGGCCTACTCGGCCGATACGATGCGCCAATGTCGGCTGATCCGCGATTTCCTGCTATCGACGGCACCCGACCCGACGTCCTTTAAGCCCCGCGACCTCAAGGAGCTTATGACGATCGGCAACAAGTTCTGGGAGATGGGCGAAGATCGCATGTATGAAGCGATCCGCTTCTGGACGATGAGTGTTGCCGAGTATCTCGATGAGTACTTCGAGACCGACGTCATCAAGGCAGCCCTCTCCGGCAGCGGCATTATTGGCACCGCGCTCGGCATCCACTCGCCGGGCACTGCATACGTGTTGTTGCACCACTACATGGGTGATGTCGATGGCAACGTAGGTTCCTGGGGGCTTGCGCGTGGCGGCATGGGTTCGGTTGCGAAGGCCATCGCCGGGGCGTACCAGGCAGCGGGTGGCGAACTGCGCACCGACTCCGGCGTCGATCAGATCATCGTGAAGAACGGCAAGGTCGCGGGCGTCGCACTCGAAAATGGCGAAGAGATCTCCGGCAAGCTGGTGGTCTCGGCCATGGACGTCAAGCGGACGTTCCTGACCTGCATGGACAAGAACGACCTGCCCGAGAAATTCTACCGTCGTGTCGAGAACTTCAAGATTCGTGGCTCGTCGGGCAAGGTAAACATCGCTCTTGATGGTCTGCCGACATTCCCGGCTCTGCCCAAGGGGAGCACGCTGATCAACAGTGATATGCACTTCATCGATTCGATGGAGCGCATGGAGCGCGCGTACGACGACTGGAAGGCGGGTACATGGTCGCAGGATCCCTACATCGACATGCTGATCCCGACACTGAAAGACCCGACGATGGCACCGCCGGGCAAGCACTTCATGAGCTGTTTCGTCCAATACTGTCCGCACCAGATCGACGGACGCCGCTGGACGAGCGAAGAAAAAGACGCGTTCGCAAAGACAGTGATCGACCAAATCGCGAATTACAGTCCCGACTTCAAGGACCTCATCCTGCATATGGAGGTACGCACACCCCAGGATATCGAAGACGAAATCGGTATCACGGAAGGCAATATCTTCCATGGCGAGCTGACGATGGACCAGTTGCTCTTCAACCGGCCGATTCCAGGTTACGCCCAATACCGCGGCCCGGTGGAAGGCCTGTACATGTGCGGCTCGAGTACGCATCCGGGTGGCGGCGTCATGGCTGCTCCGGGCGCCAACGCCGCACGCGAGATTCTGTCCGACCTGAGACGGCCCAACACTGTTCCGGAGACCTTCGGCGATGACTGATAAATTTGATGCCATTGTGGTTGGTGCCGGACACAACGGACTGGTGTGCTCGGCGATGCTGGCGAAAGCCGGCAAGAAGGTGCTCGTACTCGAAGCGAACGAGCAGGTGGGTGGCGCAGCGATAACGCGCGAGTTCGCCGACGGCTATTCTGTATCAGCCTGTGCACATCTGCTGTACCAGCTGCAGCCCGAAGTGCGTAAAGAGCTGAAGCTGTCGCCGAAACTCGCGAGCGAGGACATGACAACAATCGCGCTGGCCGAGGACGGGCAGCATCTGCGCCTGCGCGGCGATACGGTTGAAGGCGTGTCC
>Ga0316201_10000533_pt1 | contig 22138 bp, 20 predicted proteins | sample CS6wburrow_MG_FD_204516 | JGI IMG/M metagenome (GOLD analysis project Ga0316201, IMG submission 204516) | Coastal sediment microbial communities from Delaware Bay, Delaware, United States - CS-6 worm burrow | ecosystem: Environmental > Aquatic > Marine > Coastal > Sediment | place: USA... | reverse complement strand
AAACTTGGAGTTGCTGGATTTGGCTTCGGAAACATTATGTTTTTATCCTTTCCAGAATATTTTGAAGTCAACGAATTTTGGTTAGAACAGTATAAACCTTTTTTTCGATGGTTAATGTTTGCATTGTCATTACCCGTAGTATTTTATTCTGCTCAAGATTATTTTATATCAGCCTATAAAGGTTTAAAGGCTCAAATTTTAAATATCGATGTTCCAATCGCACTTGGTGTTGCTGTTTTATTCATAAGAAGCACTGTCGAAATTGCATTTGACTTAGGTTCTGGTTTTTTTGACAGCTTAGCAGGATTAATTTTCTTCCTATTGGTTGGAAAGTTTTTTCAACAAAAAACCTATGATTTTCTATCTTTTGAACGCGACTATAAATCGTACTTCCCAATTGCAATAACTAAGATCAATAAAGAAGGTTTTGAGGAAACGATTCAAGTTTACGATATAGAAAAAGGAGATCGCATTCTTATAAGAAATCAAGAGTTAATTCCTGTAGATGGAATTTTAATAAATGGAAAAGCTAAAATAGATTATAGTTTTGTTACTGGAGAATCACAAACGGTTTCTAAACAATCTGGAGACAAACTTTTTGCTGGTGGTAAACAAACCAAAGGAGTCATAGAACTCGAAGTTTTAAAATCAGTGGAACAAAGTTATTTAACACAATTATGGAGTAACGATGTCTTCAATAAAAACAAAGAAGATGGCTTTACAAATATTACCAACAAAATTAGTAAACACTTCACAATTGCTATTTTAACTATTGCAATTATAGCTACAACATTTTGGTTGTTTACTGATGTCAGTAAAGCTGTGAACGTCTTTACAGCAGTACTTATAATAGCATGTCCTTGCGCCATAGCACTATCAGCACCATTTACTTTCGGCAACTTATTACGAATCTTTGGAAAGCTTAAATTCTACATAAAAAATGCTAGTGTTATCGAGCAACTTGCTCAAATTGACACGATAATATTTGATAAAACAGGAACCATTACGTCTAATAAAAATAGTAATGCTGAATATGATGGAGAATTATTGTCTGAACAAGAATCTCTAGTCTTAAAAAATTCGCTTCGAGGTTCTAATCATCCCTTAAGCAGAACATTATACCATATTTTAGAAGATAACAATATTGTAACGCTCGATACTTTTGAAGAACATATAGGAAAAGGTATTAAGGCAAAACATGAAAACACCAATCTTAAAATAGGATCTGCCAGTTTTGTAGGTAATCTTAAAGAGACTTCAGTTTTAAATACTACAGTACATATTAGTAGTAACGATACCTACAAAGGTAAATACACATTTTATAATAGTTACAGAAAAGGGGTTTCTAAACTCTTCAATCAGTTAAAAAAACAGTTTGATTTAGTTATTCTATCTGGAGACAATGCAGGTGAACTCGAAAATTTAAAAAAACTATTACCAGCAAAAACCAAATTGATTTTCAATCAGAAGCCAGAAGACAAATTAGAATTTATAAAATACCACCAATCCGAAGGAGCAAAAGTATTAATGATTGGCGATGGTTTAAACGATGCTGGCGCATTAGCACAAAGCAATGTTGGTATTGCCATATCTGAAGATGTTAACGTCTTCTCACCTGCTTGTGATGCCATTTTAGACGCTACCAAATTCAAGCAACTCTTCCAATATATAAAAGCATCAAAATCGGCTTTAAAAATCATTAAGTGGAGCTTTGTACTTTCATTCTTTTATAATATTATTGGACTATACTTCGCGGTTACTGGTCAATTAGCACCTGTAGTAGCAGCTATATTAATGCCTTTGAGCTCTATTAGTATTGTTATATTTACAACGATTACTACAAATCTTTTAGGACGGAAATTAGAATAATTCCATCCTAAATGCGTGCCTATAAAAAGGCTTTTTACAGCATTAGGGATAGGAAATAAATTATTTGGACATGATAAAAGTCATGTTTTTAAAACTGGTTCAATCTTATTTTTGGGCCATAACTTCAAGTAGGTATGAGTGTTATTTATATTTTATTAACTGTTAGCGTTATTGTTGGCGTGGCATTCTTTGTTGTTTTTATTATAGCAGTAAAGTCTGGTCAATACGACGATAGCTATACGCCTTCTGTGCGCATGCTTTTTGAAGATGAGTTAGTAAAACCTCAAACTGAACAATCAACACAGACAAAAACTGACTAATACAATTAATATGGAGATGCAACAATTCTATTACGATAATAAAATCGTTAAAAAATTCCTTTACGCCACTATACTTTGGGGAGTTGTTGGGATGCTAATTGGCCTAATATTGGCCTTTATGTTTTTATTCCCAAATATGACCGACGGTATTTCCTGGTTGAGTTTTGGACGTTTAAGACCTTTGCATACTAACGCTGTAATCTTTGCCTTTGTTGGTAACGCCATTTTTGCAGGAGTTTATTACTCTTTGCAACGATTACTTAAAGCAAGGATGTTTAGTGATCTCTTAAGTAATTTTAACTTTTGGGCATGGCAGTTAATTATAGTTGGAGCTGCTATTACATTACCTCTTGGGTACTCGACTTCAAAAGAATATGCTGAACTAGAATGGCCTTTTGATATTGCTATTGCTTTAGTTTGGGTCGCTTTTGGTGTCAATATGATTGGCGCCATATTAAAACGTCGTCAACGTCACTTATATGTCGCTATTTGGTTTTATTTAGCCACTTTTGTAACCGTTGCAGTTTTACATATTTTTAATAGTTTAGCATTACCTGTAAGCTTTACTGGTATGAAAAGTTATTCAGTCTATGCAGGTGTTCAAGATGCCTTAGTACAATGGTGGTATGGACATAATGCAGTTGCATTTTTCTTAACCACTCCTTTCTTAGGATTAATGTATTACTTTGTTCCTAAAGCAGCAAACAGACCTGTATATTCTTATCGTTTATCCATTGTTCACTTTTGGTCATTAATATTTATATACATCTGGGCAGGACCTCACCATTTATTATACACAGCATTACCAGAATGGGCACAACATCTAGGTGTTGCATTCTCGATTATGTTATTAGCTCCATCTTGGGGTGGAATGATAAACGGGTTATTGACCTTACGTGGTGCTTGGGATAAGGTTCGTACAGACCCTGTTTTAAAATTTATGGTTGTGGCAATTACTGGTTATGGTATGGCAACCTTTGAAGGACCAATGCTTTCACTTAAAAATGTAAATGCTATTGCTCACTTTACAGATTGGATTATTGCTCATGTGCACGTTGGTGCATTAGCATGGAATGGCTTTATGGCCTTTGGTATGATTTATTGGTTAATCCCAAGATTATTTAAAACAAAACTATTCTCAATTGGTTTAGCGAATGTCCATTTCTGGATAGGCACATTGGGTATATTATTATATGCTCTGCCAATGTATGTTGCCGGTTTCGCACAAGCTAGTATGTGGAAACAATTTAATCCAGATGGTACTTTAGTTTACGGTAACTTCTTAGAAACTGTAACAGAGATAATGCCTATGTATTGGATGCGTGCTATAGGTGGAACATTATATATAACAGGTATGCTCATCTTAGTATACAACGTTATAATGACTGTTGTAAGATCTGAACATAAAGTTACAGATGAATTAGCTGAAGCACCAGCATTACAGCGTGTCTCTAAAAAACGTGTTGCAGGTGAAGGCTGGCACACTTGGTTAGAGCGTAAGCCAGTTTTATTAACTATTTATGCAACTGTAGCCATATTAATTGGTGGTATCGTTCAGATTATTCCAACTATTGTGGTGAAATCTAACATTCCTACGATTAGTAGTGTAAAACCATATACTCCTTTAGAGTTAGAAGGTAGAGATCTCTATATTAGAGAAGGTTGTGTTGGTTGTCATTCGCAAATGATACGTCCTTTTAGAAGTGAAGTAGAGCGTTATGGTGAATATTCGAAAGCAGGTGAATTTGTATACGATCATCCATTCCTTTGGGGAAGTAAACGTACAGGACCCGATTTACATAGAATTGGTGGTAAATATTCTGACAACTGGCACTTTAACCACATGTACGATCCGCAAAGTACATCGAGTGGATCAATTATGCCATCTTATAAATGGTTAATTGTAGGTGAAGGCAGTGAATTAGATAAGTCATTAACTGAAAAGAAAATGGAAGTTATGGTCACTTTGGGTGTTCCTTATACAGAAGAAGAAATTGCAAATGCACAGGCTTCTATGTTAGAACAGGGCACACAAATTGAAAGAAACCTATATGGCGATCCAGATTTTGTAGCATCTTATGAAGCTGATAAAGCATCCGGTGGAGACCAGTTTATTGAAATGCGTAATCGAGAAATAGTTGCAATGATTGCTTACTTACAACGATTAGGTACAGATATAAAAGTAAAAGACATTATTAACGAAACCGCTCAAAACTAAGAACATCATGCTAAAATTTGTTAAAAACCATATGGAAAGCATCACAGGTATAGAAATATACCCGATTATTTCTCTTCTGATATTCTTTATATTCTTTGTTGTACTCTTTTATTGGGTCTTTACAGCTAAGAAAGACTATATAACCACTGTTAGTAACTTACCATTAGACAACGAAAACGACACCATATTATGAGACATTTAATCCCATCATACATAAGAGTACCAGTAGTATTTTTTATTATTGCCGGACTCATAGAGTACTTTGTAGATTCAGGTGATCAACCTGCTTTTATGGAGAAACCCATTATCTTATTATTCTTATTGCTTGTTCTATTAGTTCTTATTGCTATAGAAGGTATTGTTAGCTCATTAGATAATATCCTTTTTGAAAGTTTAGATGAAAAAGGAAAAGAACGCTATTTGGCTTCTCGAACTAAGGCACCTCAATTAGAAAAGGTAAATGCTCTATATTCTAAATTAGTAGGAAAGAGTAAACCTATTGAAGAGGAAGGTGAAATTATATTAGACCATAACTATGATGGCATTAAAGAATTAGACAACGATTTACCACCATGGTGGGTTTATACTTTTTATCTATCCATACTTTTTGCTGTTGTTTATATGGTTCGTTATCACGTTTTTAATGCAGATGACCAATTTGCAGAATATGAAACAGAATATGCTGAAGCCAATCGCGCTATTGAAGAGTACAAAAAAACAGCTAAAGGATTAGTAGACTTTAATACCGTTGAACTATTAACTGAAACGTCCGATTTAAATGCTGGTAAAAAAATATTTGAAACGAACTGTGTTGCTTGTCATAAAGCAGATGGTGGAGGTGGAATTGGCCCAAATCTAGCGGACCCAAACTGGATCTTAGGTGGTGGTATTAAAAATGTATTCAAAACAATTTCTGAAGGTGGTAGAGATGGAAAAGGAATGGTTGCTTGGAAATCTGAATTAAAACCTCTAGAAATGGCTCAGGTGTCTAGTTATGTGCTACAATTTCAAGGAACAACACCAGCTGAACCAAAAGCTGCAGAAGGAGATATTTGGGTAGATGAAGCGTCAACAAATAGTGATACTGAAACTACCACAGAAAACACTGAAACTGCTGAAACAGTAGGTTCTGAAAACTAATTAGAAGACATTAAAATGGGCGCCCCAGAAAATGAAGTTTTTAGAGATTCTATTGGCACCATCGATGAGGATGGTAAGCGTAAATGGATTTTCCCTAAAAAGCCTTCAGGATATTTTTACGAAAAGCGGAAATTAGTAAGTTATTTTCTGTTAGCCTTTTTATTCGCAGCCCCATTTGTTAAAATTAATGGGAACCAATTTCTATTATTTAACATTTTAGAAAGACGTTTTAATATTTTTAGCTTCCCGTTTTGGCCACAAGACTTCTATCTATTCGTTGTCTCTATGCTAATTGCTGTTATTTTTATAACATTATTTACAGTAGGCTTTGGACGTGTCTTTTGTGGATGGATTTGTCCGCAAACCATTTTTATGGAAATGGTTTTTAGACGTATTGAATATTGGATTGATGGAGATCGAAACAAACAAATGCGTTTACAACGTCAGAAATGGGATGCAGAAAAAATCAGAAAACGTTTACTTAAGTGGTTCATATTTTTAGTAATTTCTTTCTTAATTGCTAATGTGTTTTTAGCGTATTTAATTGGTGCCGATAAACTTTTAAAATATATTATAGAAGGCCCTTCTGAGCATATGGGAACACTTCTTCCACTATTAATATTCACAGCCGTATTCTACTTTATTTTCGCTTGGTTTAGAGAACAAGTTTGTATTATAGCATGTCCATACGGACGTTTACAAGGTGTACTGTTAGATAATAAATCTATTGTTGTTGCTTACGATTATAAACGTGGTGAAGGTGAAAATGGAAGAAAGAAATTTAGAAAAAATGAAGATCGAGAAGCACTAGGACATGGTGACTGTATTGACTGTGTGCAATGTGTAAACGTATGTCCAACTGGAATAGATATAAGAAATGGCACACAATTAGAGTGTGTTAACTGTACGGCATGTATAGATGAATGCGATGATATAATGGATAAAATAAACCTACCTAAAGGTTTAATCCGTTTTGCTAGTGAAGATAATATAGAGAAAAAAGAGCCCTTTAAACTTACAGCACGTCTTAAAGGGTACATTGCTGTATTAGCAATATTAATTGGAGTCTTAGCAGGAATGCTAGCACTACGTAACGATGTTGAAGCACGAATCTTAAGATTACCTGGTCAACTTTACGAACATAAAGACAACGGTATTATTAGTAATGTATATACTTTTAAATTGGTAAACAAAACCTCTCAAGAAATTAATGATTTAAGCTTTAAACTAAGAGGATGGGATGGAACGATCCACGTTGTATCTACTTCAGAAACGTTTAAAGTAGAGCCACAAGGTGTCGCAGAAGGCACTTTGTTTATAGAATTGAAACAAAGTGATTTGTCTGGCGATAAAAATAAAATAATGATTGATGTTTATAGTAATGAAGAACTTATTGAAAATACATCAGTAACATTCTTAGGGCCTCGAAGCTTTAATTAGTTTTAAATAAATAATTAAGATCCTGAATTGAGTTCAGGGTGACAAATTAAAAAATGGAGATTCCTACATACGTAGGAAAAAAAGAAATGAAAATAAATTGGGGAACAGCTATAGTTATTGCATTTGTATGTTTTATATCATTTATTATGTACTTCGTTATTAGTATGAGTACAAATAAAAAGTATGAACATGATTTAGTAGTCGAAGATTACTATCAACAAGAGCTTAAGTTTCAAGAGGATATTAATAAAGAAGAGAATGCAAAAGACCTCGCATCAAATTTAAATTGGCAAAAAACCAATGAAGGTATAATTATCAGTTTTCCAAAAGATTTAGATAGTAATAACATTAAAGGTAAAGTGTTCCTATATAGACCATCTAATAAGCAATTAGATTTTGAAATTCCGATTTCATTATCTAACCACAATTTGCTCATACCTGACAATAGTTTGTTAGATGGTCGTTGGAACATTAAAGTCGATTGGACCTATAATAGTCAAGATTATATGTACAAAACGGAAATTGTATACTAGATGTTAGTATCTGCACTCATATTAGGTCTATTAGGAAGTTTGCACTGCGTAGGTATGTGTGGACCTATAGCCTTTATGTTGCCGGTAGATCGTTCTAATTCTTATAGAAAAGTAAGTCAAATTGCTGTTTACCATTTTGGTAGGTTACTAGCTTATAGTTTAATTGGTTTAGTTTTTGGTCTGGTCGGAAAAAGCCTTTACATTTTTGGCATTCAACAACAATTATCAATTATAATTGGGGTTCTAATGATTGTTTTAGTTTTAATTCCATATCAAACTTTGGGTAAATACAATTTGTCCAGACCTCTCAATAAGATTATCTCAAAAGTAAAATCATCTCTAGGTAAAGCCTTAAAAAAGAAAACTGCTAATACTTTTTTAACCATTGGCTTTCTTAATGGATTTTTACCTTGCGGATTAGTATATATGGCCGTATTTGGTGCCGTTGCTACTGGCAGTTTGTTAGAAGGTAGTTTATATATGGTTTTATTTGGCCTTGGTACTATTCCTTTAATGACCTCAGCCATCTATTTAGGTAAATTTTTAAACACTACTATTAAGCAACGCATCCAAAAGGCGATTCCTGTTTTTGTGGTTATAATTGGTGTTTTATTTATTCTTCGTGGTTTAGGCCTGGGAATTCCTTACCTCTCACCTGCTCCAATAGTTGAAATGGCTTCTAGTGCAATAGAATGTCATTAAAATAAAATTAAAAAAAATGAAAATCTGGAAAAAAAAGTCCCAAGACGAAATTGCTGAATGTGTTTTCAGTGCGCTAAATAATAATATAAATTATGCTACTCAAAACGCGCTTGGTATTCCAGCATCCTATTTAGATGAAGATGTATTCTCTCAAGATGAAAATTTCTTGAAAACGGCCCCTTTTATGTCCTCTTTAGTAAAAAACCCCAATCATATTGGCTGTCATACTTTAGGGATATCTGAAGGTTATTTTTCAGGAACACACACTATTGAAAAAGAACTCATAGAATTATGTGCTGTTGATATTTTAAAAGGCGAAACCAATACATATGATGGTTATGTTGCATCTGGTGGTACAGAAGCCAATCTACAAGCCATTTGGATTTACCGAAACTACTTTATAAAAGAACATAAAGCAAAACTAGACGAAATCTGTATTATCTGTAGTGATGATAGTCATTACTCAATGGATAAAGCAAGTAATTTACTTGCTATAGCAATTAAAAAGATTAATGTAGATTTTGAAACTAGAGTTCTTCTTAAATCAGATTTAACTTTACAAATTAAAACAGCGAAAGCTAACGGAAAAAAATATTTTATTGTTATCGCTAATATGATGACGACCATGTTTGGAAGTGTCGATGATGTTGATACATACATAAATTGCTTAAATGAGGAAAATGTAATTTTTAAAGTGCACGTTGATGGAGCTTATGGTGGTTTTTACTATCCGTTTAGCAATGAAGAAAATCCACTAAATTTCAGTAACCCTAATATTACTTCTGTTACATTAGATGCACATAAAATGGCTCAAGCACCTTATGGCACAGGAATTTTTATTGCCAAAAAAGGCTTAATGAAGTATGTAAAAACTGAAGAAGCAAGCTATGTAAAAGGTCAAGACGCCACATTAATAGGAAGTCGCTCTGGTGCTAACGCTATAGCTGTTTGGATGATTTTAATGAAACATGGACCTAATGGTTGGTTTGAAAAAATTTATATTCTTCAAAAACGCACGAAATGGCTTTGCGAACAGCTAAAAAGTTTAGGGATTGATTTTTATAGATTACCACAATCAAATATAGTCACCATCAAAAGTGAATTTATCACTAATAATATTGTCGAAAAATTTGGACTTGTTCCAGACAATCATCATAAACCTAAATGGTACAAAATTGTATTGATGCCGCATGTTTCAATTGAAAAATTATCGCTTTTCATTAGTGATTTAAAGAATCAAAAACAATTAGAAAAAATCAATTAGGATAATTTTGTCTTATTTAAAATAATAGCTTATTTTTGTTATACAATAACACACATATATATGTTTTCTAAAGCTTGCGAATACGGAATTAAAGCCACCATCTTTATTGCTATAAACTCTTATGAAAAAGAACGTGTAAGTTTAAAAGCAATTGCTAAAGAAATAGCTTCACCAGAAGCCTTTACCGCAAAAATTCTTCAAAATTTAGTAAGACATAACATCATTGACTCGGTTAAGGGTGCTTATGGTGGTTTTGAGATTGAAAAACATAAGATCGCAACTATAAATCTTTCTCAAATTGTTATTGCAATAGATGGTGATAAAGTATACAGTGGTTGTGGATTAGGATTAGAAACTTGCGATGAAAATCATCCTTGTCCTGTTCACGATAAATTTAAAATTGTTAGAGATAACTTAAAACATATGCTAGAACACACCAATCTCGAGGAGCTAGCTCTAGACATTAAATCTGGCGCTTCATTTTTAAAAATGTAAAAAAAATTTAAATACAAATAGGATAAATTTATCCGAAATAAAAACCATATGGAAACATTACAAAATAACTTACAAAAACCAATAGGACAGTTTGTAGCAGATGACTTTAGAACCGCTGCAGTATTCACAAAATATAAAATAGACTTTTGTTGCAATGGAAACAGAAGTATTGAAGAAGCTTGTGATAAAAAAGGAATAGATAGTAATGTATTAATAGCAGAACTAGAATCTGTTTTAAATACATCAACAAATCAATCTATAGATTACAAATCTTGGCCATTAGACTTGCTAGCAGAATATATTGAGAAAAAACACCATCGCTACGTCGAAGAAAAAATCCCAGTATTACGTCAGTTTTTAGATAAATTATGTAGAGTACATGGTGAGCGCCATCCAGAATTGTTTAAAATAAATGAATTATTTACCGCCTCGGCTGGCGAGTTAGCTTCACACATGAAAAAAGAAGAACTCATCCTCTTCCCTTTTGTAAAAAAAATGGTAAAAGCGACTATAAATCATGAAACTATTCAATCTCCACAATTTGGAACAGTAGAAAGCCCAATAAACACAATGATGCAAGAACACGATAACGAAGGAGCGCGTTTTAGAGAAATAGCAGAACTTTCTAATAATTACACTCCACCTGCAGATGGATGCAATACGTACAAAGTGACTTATGCAATGTTAGAGGAATTTGAAAAAGATCTGCATCTTCACATTCACCTAGAAAACAATATACTATTCCCTGAAGCTATAAAACTAGAGCAACTTTTTGATTAATAGCAACCCTAATTAGTAACTTTAGTTAAAAATCCTGGAACAATTTCTTTAAATATGTTCTAGGGTTTTTGTTTTATAATCTGTAATTGTATATTAGAACATAATGGAAATGCCTAAAAAACTAATTGTTGTTTGCCTCATTAATTTTCTAGTAGCTGCATTAATGGGTTTAAACAAAGAACGAAAATTTAGTAAAGTTTTAAATCTCTAAATAAAAAACGCCAAAGAAATTAATCTTTGGCGTTTCAACTTGATTTTAAAAACACTATTAATTAAACATCAAAGCTAAATTTTAAAAGTCATTACTGGCAATGTTGAATGATTAGCGAGATCTTCAGAAATACTACCTTCAAAGAAGTGAGCTAAACCTTTTCTGCCATGAGTTGCTACTGCAATCACATCTGCTCCGATAAGATTTGCGAAATTCAAAATCCCTTTTTCAATAGAATAATCCGATACAATATTAACGCTACTTAAGTTTTCTAAATCCCCATCCGCTTTTTTCAAAAAGTTTGAAACGGATTTATCTATCTCTGTTGAACTTTTAAAGCTTCCATCTGGTGAGTTTACATATACCAAATGCATTTTAGCTCTAAGTTTTTTGAAAATAGCTTTGGCATTTAGATATGGAGTAATGGCTTCATCAGAAAAATCACTAGCAAAAACACTGTTTTCAAAATCCAACAAGATTGGATTATGCTTAATTACCAAAACCGGTATATCTGCATGTCTAACTACTTTTTCTGTGTTAGAGCCAACTAATACTTCTTTAACACCACTTGATCCGTGAGAGCCCATTACAATTAGGTCTGCATTTAGTTCGGTAGCAACTGAGTTAACTTCACTAAATACTTTAAAGTGCTTTACTATTGGAGTCACTTTAACACCTTCTAAATAGGGTTTGTCTAAAAACGCATCAAATTTTTGTTCCGCTAATTTCAAATAAAATACTGCTTCATCATTTAATGAATCACTAGCCGCAGAAATAATAGCATTAGATAATTCTAACATATGTATAACTATAAGTTCTGATCCATATTCACTTGCCAAATTCGCTGCAGTTTCCAGAGCATATTCCGAATGTTCTGAAAAGTCTATAGGTACAATTATTTTTTTCATCACTTAATTTTTTAGTAGTTATTTACGTCTAATGGAATCTACACTTTTGAAAGTGCTCATTTCATAGTTACCGTTTTTAAATTGTCATTGAAAATAATTTTGTATCAGGCTGTTTTCGCTGTAATAACAAATCAAAAGCCATACAAATATTTCTTATAAAAGGTTTCCCTTTTTCAGTCACGATTACTCGTTTTCTCTCGAACTCAAGTAAACCGTCGTGTTCAAATTCTTTTAGTTTTATGAGGACTTCTGGTAATTCGTCAAACACCATTGTTTCATCTAACCACGATGTTTTAAAATCGCACATTAAATTAAGTATGTGCTTTCTAATTTTTAAATCCTCTGTGTTTAATATATGGCCTCTGTAAACAGGAATCATGCCTTGATCAATTAAGTTATAATAGTCTTCAATAGATTTTGTGTTTTGAGCAAAACCATACCAACTATCACTAATTGAAGACACTCCCAAACCAATCATGGCTTGCGTTTTAGAAGCCGTGTAACCCATAAAATTACGATGCAAGGTTTCCGTCTTCATCGCTTTATAGAGCGTATCTGTTTTTAAAGCAAAATGATCCATTCCTATTTCAACATAACCTGCTTTTTCTAAAAGTCGTTTTCCTGTTTCGTATTGCTGACGTTTAGATTCTCCAGATGGTAAATCCTCATCTTTAAAACCACGTTGTCCATTTCCTTTTATCCATGGCACATGCGCATAACTGTAAAATGCAATACGATCTGGCATTAAAGATTCTGTTTTACTGATGGTTTCTATAACATCTGCTTCCGTTTGAAATGGTAAACCAAAAATAATATCATGGCCAACAGACGTATAACCTATCTCGCGAGCCAACTCAGTAGCGCGCTTTACGTTTTCAAAAGGCTGAATACGATGTATCGCTTTCTGAACCTTTAAATTATAATCTTGTACTCCATAACTAACGCGTCTAAAACCTAAATCGAATAAGGTTTGAAGATGCTCTGCGCTTGTATTATTAGGATGCCCTTCAAAACTAAATTCGTAATCTTCAGCCAATTCTGAAACTTTCAACAATTCAGAAATTAAATACTTTAAATTTTCGGGTGAGAAAAAAGTTGGTGTACCACCTCCTAGATGTAATTCTTTAATTTTTGGTTTGCTACCTAAAAGGGCTTTATACAAACTCCATTCTTTTAGTAGCGCTTTTATATAAGGAGACTCTACCTCGTGACGTTTTGTTATGCGTTTATGGCAACCACAAAAAGTGCATAAACTTTCGCAAAACGGAAGATGTAAATACAAACTTAGTCCTTCACTAGTATTACTTTCTTTAAATGATTGCTGCAATGAGCTCTTCCATTTCTTTAATGAAAACGTATCCATATCCCAATACGGAACCGTTGGATAGCTAGTATAACGCGGACCTGCGACGTTATATTTATTTATTAAAGAATTGTTCATACAAAAAAATTGATTCTCAAAATTAGTCGTAAGCATCATTATAAAACATGATTTTTGTCATGATGAATTAAAATAGTTACATAAATAATCCATCTCACTCATTTGCACGAACACATTTATCTACTTAACTTTACTAAAAACTAAAAGTATTGAACATGAAAAATTTGAAATTAATAGCCCTTGCATTCACTGTTGTATTTGCAACCTCTTGTAAAGACAATAAATCAGAAACTAAGGATATTATAGACACAGAAGTAGAAGAAATTGTAAAAGAGAATACTACTGTAAAAAAACTGACCGTTACCTTATCTCCAAAAAGTGATAGTAATGTAGAAGGGACAATCAGTTTCAGCGAAAAAGATGGTTTGGTAACGATGATCGGTATCGTATCTGGCTTAGAAGAAGGTGAGCACGCGATTCATATTCACGAAAAAGCAGACTGTTCTTCTCCTGATGGAAAATCTTCTGGAGGACATTGGAATCCAACTGGGCAACCACATGGTGCTTGGGGAGATGCAACTGGTTATCACAAAGGTGATATTGGTAACTTAACAGCAAACGCTAACGGTCGTGCTACACTAACAAAAACTACAGACGAGTGGTGTATTGGTTGTGGTGATGACACAAAAGATATTTTAGGTAAAGCCGTAATAGTACATATTGGTGTGGACGATTTAAAATCCCAGCCTTCTGGAGCCGCAGGTGCTCGTGTTGGTTGTGCCGGAATTATAGAATAAACAAAGCTTTATGATAATTTTAAACCACCTGGTGAAAACTTGGTGGTTTTTCTTTTAAAAAGCTAATACTGCGTATTTCATACTCATTTAATCTCATATTACTATACGTGATACTAACGTTTGACATACAAAATACACATATCATACTCTAATGAAGCTCCTTATTTTAAAGGCTAGTTTACATGTTGATAGAATTATCCTACTTTTTAATTATTTCGTATATTTATGTGCTGTGCTTCATTATAACCAACCAAAAAGATTCACGCTTTCTCGGGAAATAAATATGATTAAATTCTTTAGACTATTCGACTATAATTTGGCTTTTGAAAAATCGAATCTCTTAAAGAGAATTGGTGAGAATACAAATAGCCCCTTAAAAATGAAGCAATGATTAAATTCTTTAGAACAATTAGAAAAGATCTCATGGAAAAAAACAAAACTGGTAAGTATTTTAAATATGCCATTGGAGAAATTGTACTAGTCGTTATCGGTATTTTGATTGCACTACAAATTAATAATTGGAATGAAAATAATAAAAAGCAACAGTTTGAAATAACAATTCTTAAAAACATTCAAGAAGATCTTTTAGCGGACAAGATAGATTGTGAATTGAACCTTCAATATTTAAAAGAAACGTTTAGAAACGAAGAAATTTTACTTAACTTTTTATTAAGTGACAGCTTACAACTACCAGATAATATCAGCTATAAAGATGCATTAGGTATTGACCTACTTGCTATCTTCCAGGACGCTTCATTCAAAAACTTACAGAATAATGACATAGGATTAATAAGCAATAATAACCTTTATAAAAAAATATCGCGTTACTATAATTTTTATGCTTCAGCAATAAGCGAATTAGAAAACAAACACGATTTTGCTAACACCTATGACGACAAATTTATTTATTTTAAAAAACATTTTAAAGTTATCGATAAAAAAACTAAGCTTCAATTAAGTGCTGAAAATACTTGGAAACAAGAATTTGATAGATATAATTTCGGAGTTAAAAATGTGGATATGCTAAAGAAAGATGAAGAATTCAAATTGGTGTTGGCAGAAAGTGAATTTGTTACCTCAACTAAAATAGCTTTTTATCAACAATTGCTTGACAAAATAGAGGAGTTAAACAAATCTATTAATAACGAATTAAACACCTTGAAATAACAACTTACTTATGGCCTACTTACCAAATATTAGGTGATTTGAGAATCCGATTTTGACAATACTGAATAAAAAAATTAAATGAAAAAAATATTGATAACAGGTGGAGCTGGTAAAATTGGTGCACACTTTGTCCTTAATCATGAAACTGAATACGATATTACAGTCGTTGACCTCAATACTAGTCATATAGATTTCCCGGAAAATGTTCGAGTTATTGAAGCAGATCTTTCTAATTATAAAACATGTAAGGAATTAGCTAAAGACATGGATTTAGTAATCCATCTCGCCGGAATTATTGATGAAACGGAAAATGACGAAGCATTAGATATTAATAGTCTATTGATAAAAAATGTTTTTAAAGCTACAGCTGCAAATAAATGTGATCGATTGATTTTTGCAAGTAGTGCACAAACCATTGAACATTATCCCAACGATCTTCAAATTAACAAAAATAGACCTGTACGTCCACACAATTTATATGGTGTAGCGAAATGCCTCGGAGAAGCACTCGCATCATACTATGCAGATCAATATGGAATATCCGCAATTTGCCTTAGGATAGGAGCTTACGAATTTCCTGAAGACCATACAGAAATGAATACACGCGACTTAAGTGCGTATCTTCATCCAGATGATTGTAATCAACTGTTGGTTGGGTGTATAGAAACTAAAGGCCTGCATTACGAAATTTTGAATGCCATATCTAATAATCGTTATAAGAGATTAGATATATCTGAAACAATTGAGAAAGTTGGTTATCGTCCAAAAGCAGACGCCTTTGAGTTATTTAAATGGAAATCAGAATAGAACCTATTATTAATGTAAGATGATATTACACTTCAACAAGGATTAGAGAAATTTAATAAATAGAATGTGATATATTTCTCTAAGAGATCTATTCATAAACTTTTAAAATAAAACACAAACGCACAACAGAAAAGACCAAATGATTCAATCCTATAAAAAGAAGCCGTTACTAGAAGAAAAGTATGATACTATTATTATAGGTTCAGGAATGGGTGGACTTGCCACTGCTGCTGTTTTAGCAAAAGAAGGTCAAAAAGTCCTTGTCTTAGAAAAGCACTATACACCTGGTGGTTTTACACACGTTTTTAAGCGTAAAGGCTACGAATGGGATGTTGGCATACATTATATAGGCGAAATGCAACGTGAAACTAGTCTCTTAAAAAAACTGTTTGATTATATCACAAATGGTGAATTAAAATGGGCAGATATGGGAGATGTTTATGACCGTGTTATTATAGGAGATAAGCATTATGATTTTGTAAAAGGGGTTGAGAATTTTAAAAAACAAATGACTGCATATTTCCCAGAGGAGGAACAAGCAATAACAGCATATGTAGATTTAGTTTTTAAAGCAGTAAAAACAAGTAAAAACTATTATATAAGTAAGGGTATTTCACCTTTATGGAACTCATTATTCGGTAGAATTCTTAAAAGACCATTTTACAAATACTCAGATAAAACAACTTATGAAGTTCTTAGTTCGTTAACGACTAACGAAACTCTAATAAAAGTACTTACTGCACAGTATGGCGATTATGGCTTACCCCCAAAACAAAGCAGCTTTTCTATGCATGCCTCTGTTGCAAGGCATTATTTTGATGGTGGTAGTTTTCCTATTGGAGGCTCTTCTCAAATTGCAAAAAAAGTAGATCCAATAATTGCCGCTGCTGGCGGAACCATTTTGATAAGTGCGGAGGTAGACGAAGTAATTATCGAAAAAAATACGGCTGTTGGTGTCCGTATGAAAGATGGAAAACTTTTTCGAGCAGCAAACATTGTTAGCAATGCAGGCATAATGACAACGTATAACAAATTACTACCACTAAAAACAATAAAGAAACACCAATTAAAGGAACAATTACAAAAGGTTAATCAATCAGTTGCACATGCTAGTTTATACATTGGTTTAGATGGGACGCCAGAAGCACTTGGTATTCCAAAAACCAATTATTGGGTTTACCCTAAAGATGGAGACCATGATACCCTCATTAAAAACTATTTAGAAGATATATCTCGACCATTTCCATTAGTATACCTTTCTTTTCCATCTGCAAAAGATCCAGATTGGTCTAATCGTTATCCTGATAAAAGTACTATTGATGTTATTACATTAATTCCATATGAAACATTTGAAAAATGGGCAGGTACACCATGGAAAAAAAGAGGTGAAGATTATGAAGCTAAAAAAGAAGAAATTGCACAACGCTTATTAAAAGAAGTTTATAAACAATTACCACAAGTAGAAGGTAAAGTAAGTTGTTACGAGTTATCTACACCACTTACCACGCAACATTTTGTAAATTATGGCAAAGGGGAGATTTATGGTTTAGACCATAGCCCTTCTCGATATAGACAATCCTTTTTAAAGCCAAAAACACCTATCAAAAACTTTTATTTAACAGGACAAGATATCGTAACCGCAGGAGTTGGAGGGGCTCTGTTCTCTGGTATATTATCTTCAATGGCGATTACTGGGAAAAATGTGCTAAAAAAGATTTAAGCGTATATCAAAACAAAGAAAAACATGCTACAACTAGTGTATAACTTTGTTCTATATGCACTCAGGCAAAAGCGAAGTATAATTGCGCTAGCAATATCCCACGGATTTCCCTCAGGTTCTTTTCTCTAAAAAAACCTTAAACAGCAAGCCATAAATAACGAATAACCAACAATAGCCGAGCTAGTTTAACCTTGACTAGTTATGACGTTTTACTAAATTTTAATCCATTAACATTTTTAAGTGCCTGATATTTGTCATTTTGTAATTAAAAATGCACATATATCTTAGTTGCTTTATTAATTTAAAACAGCACATTATGAAAACAAAACTATTTTATTTAGCAGTATTAAGCACCCTGTTTTTTTATTCTCAAACTCAAATAGGTGCTGATATTGATGGCGAAGCTGTAGATGATTGGTCAGGGAATAGTGTAAGTTTATCATCTGATGGAAGTATAATGGCTATTGGAGCACCTCTAAATGATGGAAATGGTAGTAATTCAGGTCATGTACGCGTTTATGATTTGTCTGCTATATTAAGTTTAGAGGATAATAAAATAAGTAAAAACTTTACAGTACACCCTAACCCAGTAAATAATCATTTACAATTACAATTAGCATCTTCTTTAGAATTAAAAAAAGTGACTATTTATAATTATTATGGGCAATTAGTTTTGCAAAGTAACACCACAACTATAAATGTAAGTGGCTTATCTTCTGGCGTTTATTTTATAGAGGTTGAAACAAATAAAGGGAAAGGTGTGAAAAAAATTATCAAAAAATAAGTTAGAAAACCACATATTAAAAGCTATAAGCATTATATTTTGATCCATTCTGAAAAGCACAAATCAATAGACTTGAAAGAAAAAAGTGTAAAACAATGAATTTTAATAGAAAGCAACATTGGGAAACAGTTTATGAAACTAAAAATCCAAACCAAGTAAGTTGGACGCAAGAAACACCTAAAACTTCACTAGAATTCATCAAATCTTTTGGACTAAAGAAGACTGCTAAAATAATAGATATAGGTGGTGGTGATAGTAAACTAGTGGATTGCTTACTTGATGAAGGATTTGAAAATATTACTGTACTTGATATTTCGGCTAAATCACTTGAAAAAGCAAAAGCCCGACTTGGAAAAAAAGCAAATAAAGTAAATTGGATTGTAAGCGACATTACAGAATTTGAACCCAATATGGTTTATGATGTTTGGCACGATAGAGCAACCTTTCATTTTCTTACAACCAATGCACAAATAAAAAAATATATAGAAACTGCAAGAAAATTTGTAGACGGGTTCTTGACGATAGGAACCTTTTCAAAAGATGGACCTGAAAAATGCAGCGGTCTCATGATTAAACAATACAGTGAAGATGAATTATCATCAGAATTTAAAAATGGCTTTGCCAAAATAAAATGTGTAACAGAAGACCATTTAACGCCATTTGACACTTTTCAGAATTTCTTGTTTTGTAGTTTTAAAAGACAATTGAACTAAAAACCACCTACTTATAACGTATATGATTTATTGCTAGTTCTAGCCTACTTTCTATATTGACCAATTAAGCACTTAACACTAGACCACAAAGCACTGATGCAGCAAAATATTGCAAACACGCAGTGTAAGCTTATTAACTCGATTTAATTTCTCAAAGGTGTCTAGAATTTAGAAATGTTAATCTCGTCAATAACTCTTTATGGTTAAACCAAAGGTTAAAAATCGATCTTCCTGTTTTTGGTTTTCTATAACAATGCTTTCATATGTATGACGGTAATTTATTTTAAAGTTTAAAAACTTCCAAACAGGTAGTTCTAAGCCAAAATCTGCTTGCCAACGAAAATTATTACTTTCCTCAAGAGAAGGCTGAAAGTAAAGTTCATGATTTAGAATCATTTTATTTTTAAACACATGATATTTACCATTTACCCATACAGTACCGCGCAGCGTATTGATCGATTTATTTCCGTCATATTCTGAATAGTTAAAGTTAGTTTTGGAAAAATCTGTATGTTCATATTCACTTGAAATTGAGATTTTAAGCCAATTATCTTCTTTATTCAGAATTTGAAAAGTAGCACCCGCACCTAACAGATAGCGCAAATCAATTTCCCTTCGGAAATTGGTACTTATAAAACCCAATACAAACGGATATATTTTTCGCTCAGGATTGAGATATAAAAAATTAAGACTTAATATATCTTCATCTGCCTTTTTTTTGTCAAACGCCTGATATACATAGGAATTTTGATTTTTAAAAACCCATTTCTTCCAAGGTTTAAAACTCAAATCTGTTTTTGTTCTAAAAATTAAGGTCTCAACATTTCCACCTTGATAAAATCCAGTTATAGAAACACTTGCCTTTACTTTAAGTGTATCACTTTCGTTGATTTGTGCTGAAAGGCAGATAGGGAAAATTAAGAAATAGTATATTAATTTTTTCATTATATAACGCTCCAAAAATTACTTTTTTTATGAGACGCGAAAATAATTATTTATGAAATACTAATTACAAGTTTATTGAAAATTTTCTCTATCGCTAATTAAGATATAAATACGTCATTATGTAAATAAAAAAATGTTGTTTTCTTAATTTTGAGATTATGCTTATTATTTGTGTCTCTGTTCTACCTAGGCAAAAATGTTAGAGCGGGTTTTATATTTTTTTGAAAAAAATTGAAATCACTAAAATCTTAAGAGATAAAAAGTATCTTTATACTATAATTATAATTCTATGAACCCATCAGCTAGTGGCTGGATAAAAAAATTGCTAAACCAAGTTTCTGATACAATGTATTCTCAAACAGAAACTAATGAGTTCTATGATAAATTAAAACACGCAGGATTTATATATGGCAGTAATATTAAAGTGGTTCTAGATATCGTAAAACCCTTTGATTTAGCTGAGGAAGAACGCTGTAAGATTAATTTATTATTAACGTACTATTTCATCTATAAAAAAGAAAGACTTGAAGAAGATTTTATAGATAGCTTAATTAGATTCTACAAAGCTATTAGTGACCAAAAGCGTTCGTATTTCGAAGAATTATTTGGTGACAAAACAGCAGATAGTTTATTAGAAAAAATGATCCATAAGCGTATTCATATTGATGATAATTTTATTACAAAAAATTTCAATTATTTCTTAATCAATGCACTTTTATTTGTTGATATTTTAGGTTATCAACGTTTTTTGAAAGACGAAAACGGTATTAAAGAGTATGTTAATGATCTTGAATCTGCATTAGAAACTATTGTCTTCTCTGTTATAGATAACAAGTCTGTAAAGACAGAATACGATGAAAATCTTATTAAATTGTTTGAAGGGTCTATTCGTCATAAAAACTCAGAATTACCTACGTATCATAAGGCTGTCTCTTTTATCCGTGAGCCTTTAGAGAAGTTATATGTAATAGATTTAGTTTGTATGGCCTCTTGGACAGATAAGGTAATAGATTATGAAGAACGAGAATTCTTAAATCGATTAAAAGCGGATTTAGCTTTAGATACTGACGTTATTACGCAATCTGTAGATGATATCAATACGTTTTATGATGAGCATAAAGAGGATGTTGCCTTTTTAAGTTCTAAAAATTTAGCTCAAAGTTTTTATGATAATAGTAGTAAAGTAGTTTCTAAACTCATAAAAAGAAATAGTAAGCGCTTAATTAAAGAATTATCTGAAAGCAAAGAAGCTATGGCGCTTTTAGCACAATCTACACAACGAAACCTTACAGACGATGAGCAGAAGAAAATACAATCGCAATTATTAGATATTTTTAAGTCTATACCAAGTCTAGCCATATTTATGCTACCTGGTGGTATGTTACTGTTACCTCTTTTTGTGAAATTTATTCCAAAGCTCTTACCTTCAGCTTTTGATGATAACAGAATAGAGGACAAAAACAAAGATTAGCAGATTATTCTTTAATTACTCTAACCAATTTTTAAAATCCTTAACACGTTCTCTCGCCACAATAACTTGTTGCTCATTATAATGATTCAGTTTTATTTCTAAACGCGAATTGGTATAACTCACCATGTCTTTAATGGCATTGATGTTTATATAGTATTTTCTACTAATTCTAAAAAACACATGCGGTTCTAACTCATCCTCTAAGTGATCTAAAGTAACATCTAATAAATAATTTCTGCCTTCGTTAGTAAAGACATAAGTCCCTTTGTTTTCGCTATAAATACACTCTATATCTTCAATATTAATAAGCTTTAAATGCTGACCAACTTTTACTGAAAATCGTTTTTTGAATTCGCGCTCAATAGGATTAACCAATAGTTTTTTTATATCATCAAAATCTAAAGTTACCGACTGTTTTTGTATTGTTCTGCCTTTAAATTTTTCGACAGCAGTTTTTAAATCGTCATCGTCAA
>Ga0316201_10000532_pt1 | contig 22145 bp, 26 predicted proteins | sample CS6wburrow_MG_FD_204516 | JGI IMG/M metagenome (GOLD analysis project Ga0316201, IMG submission 204516) | Coastal sediment microbial communities from Delaware Bay, Delaware, United States - CS-6 worm burrow | ecosystem: Environmental > Aquatic > Marine > Coastal > Sediment | place: USA... | reverse complement strand
CCAATCGGGATCAGCCACTCACAAGTCTCCACCTCCTCGGGCTCTTCGATCACAACGACCGGCTCGGTGCACCCGGTCACCACCAGTGCCAGCGGGAGCAGCAACGCCGTTAGGTATGTGCGGCCACGGATCATGAGGCAAACTCTAGGACCGGCCACGGCTTGGGTTGGGGCATGTTGACCGCCGGTTGCGCTTGACCCATCTCCACGCTCTCACCCTCGTTCCGACATCGGCACGAGATAGGGCAGGAACCCGGAGGTCCCTGCCCTATCGTCAAGTTGAATTAGTTCTTGCTACTCGAAGAACCCTCCGCCTTCGAGTTCGCCGATCAGCAGCTCACCAAACATGCCGTCGGCCGTTAGGTCGCCTACCCGGGCATTCAACAGCTCTTCCATGGTGGCGTCAGAGCAGCCGAGTTCGTTGGCCTTGTCCTGCAATTCATCGGCACGCCTCTCCATGTTGCCGATGGCTGCAGGTTCATCCTCCATCGCTCCGAGCTCCTCCAGTGAGAGCGAATCCAGCTCGTCGATTACATCCTGAATAACCTCAATGGCGTCGTCGGCGACGCTCTCGCAGGAGCCACCGGCATCGTCGCCGCCGCAGGCTGCGGCCACCAGGCCGAGTGCAGCTACAAAAACAAACATCTTGCGCATATCGCGTGTCTTCCCCTCTATAGCGTTCGGGATTAGGCCCGACCAGCAGGTCCGGGCAACCTAATCGTTATCGGCGCCAAAGCTTGGCAATCAAGTGGCTACTCGGAGGAATCTCCCGGCACCTCGAGATCAACCTGATCAACGATGCCGACAATCGTCGCCCGGATTGGGCCGGTCTCGAGACCGAAGATCTGCCGGGACGAGTTGCCCTCATCGATCACCAAGACGATCTCCCCGACGCCCGCCCCAACCACATCGACCGCGATTGTGTAGCCGTCGAACTCGCCATGAGCATTGATCAGGTCACAAATCATCAGGCTTTTCGAATCGAAGAAGGGGAAGTTGATCGTTGAAACCACAGTGCCCGAGATCTTGGCGAGCTTCATGACACCACGTGTACCTGATCGACAATTCCGACGATGGCGTGGTCGACCGGGACAAAGCGCTCCGGCATCGCTTCAGCCGCCTCCCGGGAGGCGACGAAGTAGATCAACTCTCCCGGCCCCGCCATGTGGACGGCATCGGCGGCAACCAGGGGATCCCCGACGGGTTGCTGGTGCTTGTCGAGCGGCTGGACGATCAGAAACCGTACCCCCTCCAAGCCGTCTGACTTGATGGTTGCTACCACAGTCCCCTGGACCCGACCCAGCTGCATCAGTTGCCTCTCTCTATTGGACGGAGCGAGATGCGACTGCGGAACCGCAGATCGGAACGAAGGTTGAACGCCATCTCCTCATGCAGCTGAGCTATGACGTGAGCTTCCAGCACGTGGCCGGCCTGTTCGCTCCATTGCACCGCCGCTTCGACCGCGGCCTCGACCTCTGCGACCTCGCCCGAGAACAAGACGTAACCCTTGCCACCCAGGCCATCGGCCATGCGCACTGCGCTCAGCTCCACAAAAGCCGCCTTGACGCCGGCGTCGGCAGCCTGGATGACCGTAGCGACCCGGTTGGTTTCGACGATACCGAGCGCATCGCCGCTGACCCAGGCTGCCTCTTCTCCCCCGGCAATGGACCCGGTGACCGCCGGATGAATGTCGGGAAGAAAGACTGAGTCGAGAACGGAATCGGCCCCGGTGGCCAACCCAACACCGATAGCCTCGTCGACACTGGCTGTGTCCCCACTCACCAATACCAGGTACTTGCCGGGATGAACGGTGCCTGCGTAGATCGACCCGATTGGGGACGCTTTCACCATGGCGTCTCCCGCGGTAATCCCGACGGCGATCGAGGCAAACTCGATCATGGCTACCGCCGGGTCTACCCCGGGTGAGTCGCTGGTCAAGGTGTCAGACATAGCGCAGCGCTCCAACCACTGTGACTCTCCGCACCCGGGAGAAGGTGCGGGGTCGGGTCAGGCCCTCACCGGTTGGCGAGGCGATCGAGAATGAGGCGAACCCCTCGCCGCCCTCGCCGAGCCCTGCGTAGTTGGGCCCGTTGGCAACAAAGATGCTGCAGTTCATCGCCCGGGCCATCTTGGTAATCGTGGCCACATTGGTGGAGTGAATCGACGCCGTGTGGCGGAACTTGTGTTCCGACCGGACCGCCAGATCGATGGCGACATCCACGTCCTTGACCCGAACCACCGGCATAACCGGCATCATCTGCTCGGTCCACACCAGCGAGTGCTCTTTGGGAACCTCTGCGATCAGCAGTCGAATCGCGGCATCGGTGGTAACTCCGATGGCGCTCAGGATCTTGGAGGCATCCTTGCCGATCCACTCGCCATTGATGATGCCCGGCTTCGACGGCTGGCCCAACTCCTTGAAGATGACCCGTTCCAGCCGCTTCAACTCGTGCTCTTTGAGCCGGTACGCGCCGGCAGCAGTCATCGCCTGGATCAGCCGGTCGGCAACCGTGTCGACCACGATCGTTGTCTTCTCGTCAACACAGATGATGTTGTTGTCGAAGGAGGCACCATTGACGATGTCTCGTCCCGCCTGACTCACATCAGCGGTCTGATCGACAACCGCCGGCGGATTGCCCGGACCCGCCGTGATTGCCTTCTTCTGCGTCTTGAGCGCTTCCTTCACCACCCCGGGACCACCGGTCACCAGCAGCACGCGGACATCAGGGTGATACATGACCTGACGGGCGCTCTCCAATGTCGGGTTGGGTATCGCTGTGATCAGATCGGGCGGACCTCCGGCACCGGTGATAGCTCGATTGAGCAGCTTGATGTTCTCTACCGATACGCTCTTGGCGCTCGGATGAACGTTGAACACCACCGCGTTGCCTGCCGAGATCATCGCGATCGAGTTGTTGATGATTGTCGACGTGGGATTGGTGGTTGGCGATATCGAACCGATCACACCATACGGTGCCCACTCGGTGACCATCATCCCATCGTCACCAGTCACCGCATGCGGGTCGAGATCCTCGGGTCCGGGTGTACCTAGAGTCACTATGCGGTTCTTGATGATCTTGTCATCGACCCGGCCGAGCCCGGTCTCTTCACATGCCAAGTACGCAAGCCGTTCGCCGGCTTCGAGCATTGCGGACCGCATCGCCTCGACAATGGTCCGGCGTCCATCGAGACCCATGTCTCGAAACTCGGTAAACGACCGCCGTGCCGCAGCTACCGCAGCATCAATGGTCGGATAGATGCCTTCACCCAGCTGCGCCTCGTACTCAGCCAGTTCGTCGCTGGCGGCCAAAGCGGGCCCGGTACGACCGACGGTGTCAACTGCCGTTACCCGTCCCTTGACTCTCTCGATTATTGCCTTGACGTCGTGGTCGCTAAGCATGAAAGGCTCCGGCGCTCATTTGCGGTACTTCACGTCGCCGTCGATCTCCCACGTGTCGACAATCGCCATGATCACCGCATCGCACGGGCGATCCTTGGTGTAAACCGTCTGTCGCGCCGAGCTGCCCGAGGCGTACATGACTACCTCGTCGACACCCGCACCAACCGCATCGACGGCAACTACATAGCCACCGGTTTCCTCATTGTCGACGCCGAGCTGACGAACGACGAGGAACTTCATGCCCTCGAGCAACTCTTCCTTGCGGCTTGCCACAAGGGTTCCAGCCACCCTTCCCAGATGCATGGATTACCTCCTTACTCTGGATCGTCTCGGTTGGCCGGCTATCCGAGCTCCTGCTCGGCCTCCTCGGCGCGACCCAGCGGCAACACCAGATCGATGTTGAGATGAGGACGTGCAATGACGTGAGTCGCGATGACCTCGCCGACCTTCTCCGCACCGCGGATACCGGCATCTACGGCCGCCTTGACCGCAGCAACATCGCCACGGACGATCGCCGTCACGTAGCCGCCGCCGGTCTTCTCGTAGCTCACGAGTTCGACCTTTGCGGCCTTGACCATTGCGTCGGAGGCCTCGACCATCGCCGCAAAACCCCGCGCCTCAATCATTCCAAGAGCTTCAGCCATAGGAAGCTTCTCCTTTCATTGTCACTTCTGAGCCGGTTCGCGGCCGGAAACACCCTCGAGCGCGGCTACCGCAGCCCGCCAGCCCACATCGATATCTCGCTCTTCGCCAGCAAGATACATGCGCCCCATCGAACCAAAGGAACGCACCTCCAAAATGTTGATCTCGGCTGCCTTCTCCGCTTCATTGGCGGCCAATGCCGAGTACACCGCCGGTTCGCATTCGAGAACGTAGAGAGTCTGGCCGGGAATGATCATGTGCCCGTGCCGGTCGCGGTTGACCAGCTGCGCATGGTGATCGTCAATGCGGCGGATGATCTGACTGGAGAGCAGCCGCGGCTTGATGCGGTCCTCCTCGGTGAGCCCAATCGAGTCGAGGATTGCCTCGCCGGCTGCCCTGGTCTCTGCCTGATCGGGTGAGTGCAGCTCGAGCACTCCGTAGTAGCGCTCGATGATCTGCATACCCGGCCAGACTTTGGTCGCCTTCAAGGCGACGTCCGTCAGACGATTGATCTCGATGCCGGGAGCAACCTCGACCCACAGCGATGCGTCGTAGGCCAGTGGCAGGAAGCCCTTGGCCACCGTGCCGAGGAATGCGGCGTACTGCGGTTGCAGACTGTCGAGAAAGGCGTAAGACCTGAGCTCAATACCCGTCGCCATTTTTGTCTCCTTGATCTCCGCTTACTATCTGCACTCCTGCTGAGGCCCCGATCCGGCTGGCGCCGGCCGCAATCATGTCTTCGACGTCCTCGAGAGTCCGGACTCCACCCGAGGCTTTGACGCCCATGTCGGGCCCGACAGTCTCCCGCATCAATGCGACGTCGTAGACGGTGGCTCCTCCGGATCCGAAGCCGGTCGAGGTCTTGACGAAGTCGGCTTTGGCGTCCTTGGCCAGCGACGAGGCGACCACCTTCTCTTCGTCCGTCAACAGCGCTGTTTCCAGAATGACTTTGCACAGCCCACCAACCTCGTGGGCAGCCTCGGCAACCTGGGCAATGTCATCTCGCACCGCCTCGAACTCGCCGGACTTGAGTGCGCCAACATTGAGAACCATGTCGACCTCTCTGGCACCTTCGCGCAGCGCTCGTCGTGCTTCCATTGCCTTGATTGCAGTCGTGGTGGCTCCGAGCGGGAATCCGATCACGGTGCAAGTAACGACATTGGTGCCACGCAGATTGCTTGCAGCCCGTTTGACCCAGGTGGGGTTGATGCAGACCGAGGCGAACTGGAACTCCTTGGCTTCGTCACACAACACGTCAATCTGCTCGGCCGTGGCATCCGGTTTGAGCAGAGTGTGATCGATGTAGCGGGCGAGGTCCATTGGCACGTCTGCGGCGGCACCGTGAAAACTCACCCGGTCGGCGCCGTTGGCGACAACATTGCGGACCGCCTCCGGCGACTCACACACGTCATACCGCATGGTCAGTGCCGTGAGCACCTCCTGGGTCACGGCCTCGATCAGCTTTTCCCGATCCATTTCTCTCCTACGCCTTCATATAGCGTCGTTCGATTTCGGTGATCTTGTCGACCCTTCTGGCGTGACGGTCGCCTCCCCAGTCCATCGCCAACCACTCCTGGACGATCTGCCAGGCCAGACCCTCGCCAATGAGGCCGGACCCGAGGGTCAGCACGTTGGCGTGGTTGTGCTCCCGGCTGTTACGCGCGGTGGAGATGTCGTAGCAGAGCGCGGCCCGCACCCCGGGAACCTTGTTCGCCACCATGGAGGACCCGATGCCGGCCCCGTCAACGATGATGCCCCACCGCACCTTGCCGGTTGCTACTGCACTGGCCACCGCATGAGCGAAATCCGGATAGTCGACCGCCGCCGATGAGTCGGTGCCACAGTCCAGAACAGAGTGGCCCTGCTCGCGAAGTCGAAACACCAATCGTTCTTTGAGCGGGAAGCCGCCATGGTCCGCACCGACGGCGATCCCCTCCCCGACCGGACGACCGGAAGGGGTCGGCGCAGTCTGCGGTACTTCCTTCGCCGTAGCGGGGCCGTCCCCGGCAAGAACCCCATCAACGATCCGGGTCACCATCTCGCGCACATCGTCCGAACTAGGACGACCCGGGATTCGGCTTTCGGCTGAAGTGGGCATTCACGACTTTCTACGGGCGGTAGCCATCCTAGGAGGCCGCGATGCAGGGGACACTGTTCTTGGACGATTGGCGATCGGCCGAGCAGCGCCGGTCTGGATACACAGTCGTAAGATGCGACCCATGACCGATCGAGATCCAGCCTTCATATGGGAGACCGCAGCGCTGCGAGCCGCCCCGCAGCGGATTGCCGAAAACGAAGTTGACTCAGCAGCCTCCGGCGACGATCCCAAGCGCTGGGTTACGTTGCGGGAGGCGAACCGCGCAACCGGCATTCCGGTGGAGACGCTCCGAAAATGGGCCCGGCGCTCCACCATCCCCAGCTACCTGTCTCCGACTGCGGCCGGCACCAACATCCGCATGGTCGAGCTCGGCGGGGTTACCCAGCGGGCCGCAGATCTGGGACGCGCGATTGCGCCAGAGCGCGCCCAGAGCCAGCCCGCCCCAGAGACGGTGACCACCCAACCGAGCCCGGAGGCGGCCACCACACCGTCACCGGAGTCGGCGACCACACCGTTACCGGACGCCCCGATCGAAGCGGCTGCGCCTGCGGGCACGATGATCGTGCCGATCGACGCATGGAACAAGATGCTCAATCAGTTGGGCAACCTGCACGAGGCCGGGCAGCAGCTCGCCATCGTCACCGAGCGAGCTGCCAAAGCGGAGACTGAGGCCAAGTTCCTCCGGGAACGCCTGGCTGAATTGCGGCGCGAACCGATTGAGCCGTCATCACCGGCGTCGGTCGCCGACTCCTTCGCAGAGCCCGCTCCGCTACCCACTACTGAACCGAGCCCGGACCCTCCCGAGAAGATCTGGCAGTACCTCGTTCGGCGGGTTCGAGACCGCTAACCAGGGTAATCCCCGATTCCCGGTCGGGGTGGTCCGGTATTAGCCTCGCGGGAATGGCCGCATCAGCACTCAGCGCTCACGACCTCGGACACGCCTATGGAGACGTGGTTGCCCTGCACCATGTTGACCTCGAAGTGCCCCCGGGCCGAGTGGGACTGGTGGGAGCCAATGGAGCCGGCAAGACCACCTTCATCAAGATCCTGCTCGGAATCCTCACCCCGACCGTTGGCAAGGTGAACGTGCTCGGCGACGACCCTGCGGAGGATCTGGTAGCTGTGCGCAATCGGATTGGATACATGCCCGAGGGCGCTTGTTTGCCGTTGTCCCAAAGCGCCGCCGACTTCGTCTCGTATGCCGCCGAACTCGCCGGGATACCGGCACGCGAGGCCCGGCAACGGGCTTCCGACGTATTGACTCTGGTCGGTTTGCACGAAGAGAGGTTTCGCTACCTCGGCGACTTCTCTACCGGGATGAAGCAGCGCGCGATGTTGGCCCAGGCCATCGTCCACGATCCCGAGATCGTGTTCCTCGACGAACCGACCGCCGGACTCGACCCCGCCGGACGCGAAGAGATGTTGGACTTGATCGGCCGGCTCGGCGGCTTTGGCATCAACGTGCTGGTGTCCTCGCATGTGCTGCCAGATATCGAGCAAACCTGCGATTGGGTTGTGATGCTCGACGGTGGCCAGGTTCTGCGCAATGGACCGCTTACCGGTCTGACCGAAAGCAGCGTGGTCGAAATCGAGTTGGTAGATGAGCCGGATATCGTTGCCGCCGAGCTGGCTCGGCTCGGCGCTACGGTCGAGACGCACGGCAACGTGGTCATCTTGAGCCTCGAGACGGGAGACCCGTTCCTTATGGCCCGCGACGTTCTGGCCAGTACCGGAGCCCCGCTCCGTCGCTTGGGAGCGAGGTCCACCACACTCGAGGACATCTTCCTCGGGGAGGCGCCTGCCGATGGATGATCGCACCGGCGCGGTATTCGATCTCGGCTATAAGCCATACGAAGGCGAGCGTTTGGGCCGATCGGGAGCAATCCGCGGCATCGTCAAGGACGGCATGCGCCGGGTCCTCGGCCTCAGGCGCAAAGCGCGCAAGAAGGTTTACCCGTGGTCGCTCGTGGTCTTTGCGGTCTTGCCGGCCGTCGTTTTTGTGGGCCTTGCATTCACACTCAGCGCGTTCAGTCCCGACGCCGAGAGCCCATTTGGCGGGCATGCTGAGTACATCGGACTGAGCGGGGCCATTGTCCTGCTGTTTGTCGCTCTGGCTGCCCCGGAACTGCTGATTCCCGACCGCGAGGAAGGGGTTCTGGCGGTATATAGCTCCCGGCCGATGACCGCGTGGGACTACATCGGTGCCCGCGCCGGAGCGCTGTTTGGGGTGGTTGCCTCTTTCGTGCTGCTACCCAATCTGCTGATGTACATCGGGTTTGCGGCCCTCGACGATCGCGGACTCGGGTCGGCACTCATCGGGAATCTCGACGAGATGGCCAGGATCCTCGCCGTGATGACCGCCTACATCGTCGGCTACGGCGCACCGGCCCTGCTAATTGCCACTTACGCCAAACGCACGGGCCCGGCTGCAGGTACCTACCTGGCGATCATGTTCGGCTCTGCGGGGTTTGCGGAGGCGTTCCAGCGAATCGACTTCGACGGCGCCCGCTACGGCACGCTGCTCTCGCTGCTGCAGCACCCCGAGGTAGTCCGCAATTGGGTGTTCGACAAGCCACAGGAAGCGGCCCCAATCGCCGCCGGTTTCGAGCCCTGGATGTCCGCAGCCGTGATTGCAGTCGTTGCCGTTGCGACCGCATACCTGATGTACCGCCGCTACCGGGACGAGCTATGACGGCCAATCCCGCACTCGTTGCCGCACCGACAGTAGAGGTGGCCGAAGTCTCCAAGTGGTTCGGCCAGAAGGTGGCAGTCTCTGACGTGAGCTGTTCTTTCGGCCCGGGCCTGACCGGCCTACTTGGGCCCAATGGAGCCGGAAAGACAACGCTGCTGCGCATGCTGACCGGGCTCATCTTGCCCTCGCAAGGACAGGTCCTGGTGAAAGGCCAAAAGCCGCGCAGCAACGTCGAACGTTATCGGGAGATCGGCTTCGTCCCCGAAGAGAGCGCCATCTACAACACACTGACCGGCGAGGAATATGTCATGTTCGCCGCCCAGCTGAGCGGTGTGGCCAATCCGGTTCAGGAAGCACGCCGAGCGATCGAGACGGTCGGTTTGACCACCGACAAGGATCGTGCAGTTGGCGGTTTCTCCAAGGGCATGCGCCAGAGAGCCAAGGTCGCCGCAGCCCTGGTTCACGACCCGGAGATCCTGGTGCTCGACGAGCCGCTCAACGGCACCGACCCGGTACAGCGGGCCCATCTCATCAGCCTATTCCGAGATCTGGCCAACCAGGGAAGCACCGTCATCGTGTCGTCACACGTGCTGCAAGAGGTCGAGCGAATGACAGACCGGGTCATCGCCATCGTCGATGGGAAGCTGGCCGCCGCCGGCGATATTTCGGCGATCCGCCACGCTATGTCCGACATCCCGTATCGAGTACTGATCGAGTGCGACTCCAGCAGGAGGCTGGGCGCAGCGCTGCTCGACAACGAGAGGGTGTTCAGCGTGACCATTGCGGGGAACCGCATTCATGTCGAGACCTCGGATCTGGGCGGTTTAGGCAGCATGATCTCCGGATTGGCGCGCGACCTCGATATTCGCCTGTCGCGGTTCGCCCCTGAGGATGAGTCGCTCGAAAGCGTCTTCCGTTACCTGGTAGGTGGCCGATGACCGCCTTCCTCGCCATAACCCGCGTAACTATCAAACAGACGCTGCGACCCCGGCGGGCTCTCGGCCTCGGCCTGCTGTCCGTATCGACTGCGGTGATGTACTTCCTGTCCGGGCTCGGATCCAGCCTGGGGTCGGACAACGACTTTGCGCGGCGCGAGGCATTCGACATCTTCATCGGGGTGACGATCGGGACTTTCATGAACATCGTCGTGCCCGTGGTGACCCTGATCATCGCGACTGCTGTACTGGGCGACGAACGGCGCGACAACACGATGTCGTTTCTTGCACTGCGCCCGATCAGCCGCTTCACCATCGGAGCGGCCAAGATGGTCGCCGCCTTTGTTGAGTGTTTCGTGCTCACCGGCGTCGGCGCGCTCGCGCTGGGACTGATCTCGGCGCCTCGCATCGGAAGCTCTGCCTACGTGGTACCGCTGGTGATCGGGACTGCCGTGGCGACAGCAGCCTATGTCGCAATATTTGTACCTCTCGGCTATCTACTCAAGCGGGCAACGCTGATCGGCCTCACCTATGTATTCATCTGGGAGAACGGGATCGCGGCGACAGTGCCGGCCCTAGCCAGCCTCTCCCCGTGGCGGATCGGGATAAGTGCCATGTCGGCGCTTGCCCCGGCGGACTTCCTTTTCGAGCTGCCGACGTTCGCCACCGGTTCGCTTTCACCGGGCGCCGGCGGTGCCGCCGCGAAGGCGATTGTCCTAGTAATGCTGAGCGCAGCGTCCGTCGCGCTCATCGTGCGTCGACGCGACCTGGCAACGTGAACATCACGATCTGCAGGATCGCGGCTACCTTGCAGGCGTGAGCACCGGCACCTCGCTCGGAAAGAAGATGGGCGCAGCCGCCTTGATCGTGTCCGCGGGTGTGCTCATTTCTCGTGTTCTCGGCCAACTCCGCGAAGTCATCTTTGCGTCGCTGCTCGGAGCCACCGCCTCCACCGATGAATACGTGGCCGCGTTCGCTATCCCCGACTTCCTCAACTACCTGCTGGCAGGCGGCTTTCTATCAATTACCTTCATTCCCATCTTGTCGCGCTATCTCGCCAAAGACGATGAAGCGGGCGGCTGGGAGGCGCTCAGCGCAATCATTCGCCCCGTCGCCGTCGGCATCGTCGGGTTGGTTGCGGTCGGCTGGGCGGTGGCGCCAGCGGTGATCGAGACTCTCTTTCCTCGCTTCGGCCCGGAGCAAATAGAAAACACCATTCGTTATACCCGCATCATCCTCCCCGCCCAGGTGTTCTTCGTCCTAGGGGCCCTCTTCAGTGCAGTGCAGTACACCAAGGGTGTATTCACTATCCCCACGCTGGCCCCGATCATCTACAACCTGGGCATCATCGCCGGCGGCGTCGGCTGGGCGATCGTCAACGAGGCCAGCCCCGAAGGATTCATCTGGGGAGCGCTCGTCGGCGCCTTCGTCGGCAACTTCGCGCTGCAGTGGTGGGGCGCCCGCCGCCTCGGCATGCGGCTCAACCTACGCATCCCCTGGCGACACCCGGTGCTCAAGGAATACCTGCTGATCGCCTTCCCATTGATGGTCGGCCAGTCCATCGTGGTACTGGACGAGACCTTCATGCGGGTCTTTGGTCAGTTCGTAAGCGAGGGCGCAGCCACGGAACTCAATTACGCCCGGCGCACCATGCTGGTGCCGGTAGGGGTCATCGCTCAGGCGGCCGGCGTGGCCGCCTATCCGTTCCTCGCCATGCTCTTCGCCGAGGGCCGGATCCGCGAGATGAAGGACACCGTCGACAAGGCCCTCCGGTATGTCCTGGTTCTCTCGATGGCGGCGGCGGGCCTGGTGGCTGCGATGACCATCCCGATTGTGCGCGCCCTGTTCGAGCGAGGCGAGTTCACCGCTGCCAGCACGGTGGGAACCGCCGAGGCTTTGTTCTTCTATGCGTTTGCCATCCCCGTGTGGGGCGGGCTACAGATCCTGAACCGGGCGTTCTATGCACGTAGGGAAATGTGGACGCCGGTGGTTGTGGGTACCGCGGCGACTATCGCCGCGGTACCGCTCTACGTAATCCTGCAGAACAGCTTTGGATTGCGCGGGGTGGCGCTGGCTTCGACGTTGGCTCTTGCCATCTACACCGGCATCCTCGCCGCGGTTTGGTACAGCGACGAGGATTCGTGGCGACTTCGGAAACTGGCCACTGAGGCCGGGAGGGCGGTTCCGCTGGCAACGATCGGGGCATTTGCTGCCTTCAGCGCTGCGTACGGGCTTTCCCAACTCGTCGACTTCGCAACCATGGGCTCAGCGTTCAACACTGTCGTGTCGCTCGGGATCATCCTGGTCGGAACTGCGGTCTTCCTGGCGGTGGCCGTGCTGCTCGGATCCACGCTGTTCGATTGGCTGTTTGGTCACTCTTCCGAGCCCGACGGCTCTGCGAAATCAGAGCAGAGATCTGAGGCGTAATCGAGCGGGCGCGCAGGCGACATCCGATTGCCAAACAGAAATGGCTCCCGACGTCGGGAGCCAGTCTGCAATTGGTTGCTTGGCCTGATCTAACGCGGTGGGTAGACCCCAGCGGCTTGGGACGCTTCCGTTTGCCAGAAGATACCCGAGATCTCTTCGATCAGCTCGATCAGATTCTCTGAGACCGCCGGATCCATCGACTTCTTGGCATCCCCGGCAGCCTTGGTCGCCCGCCAGAATAGGTCGTGCAGACCGGGGAACTGCTCGAGATGGGGTGGCTTGAAGAAGTCAGTCCACAACACTCCAAGATGGTGCTTGACCAACTCGGCACGCTCCTCCTTGATCGAGATGCAGCGCGCCCGGAATACGTCGTCGTCGGATGCGTGGTACTTGGTGCAGCAGTTGAGCACTGACTTGGCCTCGATCATTGCCTGCGCCGGGTCGTAGACGCCGCAGAACAGATCGCAGTGCGCATGAGCCACCCGGGTGGGTCGGAACAATCCCACAGGTCACCTCCTCAGGTGTTGGTCATTTCCTGGCGCGACCATACACCGCGGACAACCTGCTGTGATACGCATCCGTAGACTGTTGGCATGAAGAAGCAGACCGGATTCCTAGCCCTTGCGGTCGCGGCAACCGCCCTTGCTGGTCTGCGCGGCCGGCTCCGCAGGTACGAGATTGCAGAAGCCTCGATGGGACCCCGGCTTCGTGCTGGTGACTTCGTGATCGCGCAGCGACGTTCCGACGATCTGGATCGCGGCGCGGTGGTGATCGTCCCGCACCCGGAAATCGACGATTTCGAGTTGGTAAAGCGGGTCATCGGACTCCCCGGGGAGAAAGTCTCGCTCCACCGCGGACGGGTCCACATCAACGATGTAGTTCTCGCCGAGCCGTGGGCCAACGGTCCGGTCCGCCCCGACGGTGAATGGACTCTGGGCTCCGACCAGGTGTTCGTGCTCGGTGACAACCGACCGGTGTCCGCAGCGGACAGCAGAACCCTCGGACCGGTGCCGGCGGAGAGTATCCAGTGGAAAGTCGTCGGTCGCTACTGGCCGGCCCGAGATATGGGACGGATCACCTAACGCCGCGCCATGAAGACGATATCGATGGCATCCCCAACCTCACCGTCCTTGGCTACGTGACGGATCACCCGGCTGTTCTCGATCACCTCGAGATCCGCGAAGTCGTCCGCAAGCCCCTCCTCATCAAAGAGGACCTCTTTCATCGGCGGACCGCCAAAACCGTGTTCGAGGTTGTCGACATGATGGGCAACGACCAGGACTAGGCCATCGGGAGCCAACGCCCGAGCCGCTTTGGCGTGCAGCGCCCGACGCGCTTGCTCGGGAGCCTGTAAATAGGCAAGAAGCACCAGATCGAATTCCTCCGGCGACGGCTCCCAAGTCTCCAGATCGGCAGCAACGAAGTCGACCTCGACCCCGGCCTGGGCTGCGATCTGGCTTCCCTGCGCCATGGCCACATCAGAAACGTCAACTGCGGTTACTAGATGACCCTGCTGGGCCAGCCAGATCGCATTCCTGCCCTGCCCCGCTCCGAGGTCGAGCGCTCGACACGGCGCGACCGCACTCAAGCGGTCAACGACAAACTCATTGGGGGCGGTACCCCACAGCGCGCCGCGTTCCCGATACCGCTCATTCCACATGTCTCTTTGGGTCATGGCCGGATCATATATCGAGATGCTTGGAGGCTTCGCGGTAACTCAACCCGGACCAGCGGTCGCGGTATCTGAGCAGAAAGGACCCGACTCGATCCGGATCGGTCTTGGCATACTCTCGCAACGTCCATCCAATGGCTTTCCGAATGAAGAACTCTTTCTCGTCTGCCCGTCGCAAGCAATGATCGAACAACATCCGATGATCGGTCTCCGCCTTGTGTTTGATCGGAGCGATGAGGCTGGTGCGACGCAACCACATGACCTGGTCGTCGACCCACTCCTCAATGGTGGGCTCGGTCCGCTCCCGCTCGTTCAGATAGACCATCCCAACACAGTGAATCGCCACCTCATCGACCAAATCCCACCAGGCTCCCGCAACGATCAACCGCCGATAGAGATCCATGTTCTCAAAGACCAGGAAGTCCTTGAAGTGCTTAGCGACGCCGATGGCCAGGTATTTCTCCTCCCGGTGCGGTTGGGCCCACAGCGCTTCGATGGCGCTGCGATAAGCCACAATGTCGTCGATGGCAAGCCTCTGCTTGATCGCCCGGAACACTTCGGTTCTGCCCTTTTTCTGCACTCCGTAAAAAGGCATGTCTGTCTTCAGGTAGGCAGCCATGGCGACGGCCTTGACCGGATCGGCCCGAGCCGACAACTCAGCGGCCACGAATGTAGTGAGGTCATCCATGGCCTCGACGCTAGTGGCCGAGCGACCGAGTTGTTCCCCAGCCCGGTATACACTCCGGCCCCGTGATTATCTCCAAGTACCTCATGACTCTGTTCTTTGTTGCCCTCATCGCCACAGCTTGCGGCGGGGATGAGGAGGCCAGCGCCACCACCGCGCCGCTCACCACGCTCGGACCGGTGGAGACAACTGCCGGCAGCACCGGTATGGCGGAGACGACCACGACCGCTCCCCCAACCACGACGACAACCACAATCACCCTTCCGCCCTCCCCGCTGAACGGTATGGGAGTTGAGGACGACGCGGCCTTGGAGCGCCGCGTGATCGCGGTGAAGATCGACAACCACTGGAATGCCCGCCCGCAATCGGGGATCGATCAAGCAGACGCGGTGTACGAGCTGTTGGTTGAGGGCGGACTCACCAGGTTCATTGCGCTGTTTCATCACTCGGACGCCGAGTATCTCGGACCAATCCGTTCGGGACGGCCAACCGACCCCACGCTGGTGAAGTTTCTCGGCGCCCCATTGCAGATCTCTGGAGCACAATCGTGGGTTAGCAACCTCATCGCCGGGTACGGAGTGAAGCTACTCGGCGACAACGGCAATACGACTTTCCGCATCGGATCCCGCAGCGCCCCGCACAACCTCTACGGCTCGACCCCTCTCATGCGGGATGTCTCGGATGCGCGGGGATACTCCGACGACCCTCCTCCAGTGCCCATGTTCGACTTCGGGACCCCTGACCCGGGATCCCCGGGTGCCGATGAGATCATCCTCGATTGGTCAGACCGACCCGAAGTCCGCTGGGAATGGACGGGTGAGGAATATGTTCGATTCAACGCCACTACTCCGCACCTGTATCTGAGACTCCCTTCTCAGGATGATGAAACAGAGGGCGAGGAATCCTCGGATGATGAGACCCCAGAGGTGCTCGAGCAGCAGATTGCCACCGACACCCTCGTCGTCCTAACGGCCACCAGATACTGGGCCAGCTCCTCGAGCGGCGCCGGTTCCGCAGTTCCAGCCCTCGACACGGTCGGCAGCGGCGACGCATACATATTCCACAATGGAACCGTCACTGAAGGAGCTTGGGAGCGCGGCTCTGTCGATGAACGTTTTGAGCTGAGCGCAGCAGACGGCACCGGGATCACCGTTCCGGCGGGTCGTATCTGGATTGCCATCTTCCCCAACAACCAGCAGGTCAGCTGGCAATGACAGAATCCTCTCCGGGTGTCGCCACCATCGCCCAACAGGTGGCCCGGGGAGAGATCACGGCGACGGAGGTGGCCGAGGATCACCTGCGGCGGGCAGAGATCAGCCAGGCGCGGCTCAACACTTTCACCTTGATCGACGAAGCAGGCGCCCTCGCCGCGGCAGCTGCCGTCGACCAAAGGATCAGGGCCGGCGAGGAGGTGGGTCCACTTGCTGGTGTTCCCATTGCCATCAAGGATCTCATCGACCAGGCGGGCCTGCCCAACACGGCAGGCAGCAGCTTCCCCGCCCCGACTCCCGCCGCCAGCGCCACCGTCGTGCAACGACTCGAGGATGCCGGAGCCGTACTGATCGGCAGGACCGGCCTCCACGAGTATGCCTTCGGCTTCTCGAGCGAGAATCACTGGTTCGGGCCGGTGCGCAACCCTTGGGACGCAACGCTCTCCCCGGGCGGCTCGTCCGGCGGATCCGGTGCTGCAGTCGCTGCAGGCGTGGCCGCCGCAGCGCTCGGCACCGACACCGGCGGCTCAGTGCGCGTCCCGGCCGCCCTGTGCGGCGTTGTCGGCCTCAAGGTCACCCACGGGCGGGTACCTCTAACCGGGGTGTTTCCGCTGGCTCCTTCGCTCGACACGGTGGGCCCGATCGCCAGATCGGTCCCAGACGCCCGACTCGTCTACTCCGTGATCGCCGGCCACGACCCAACCGACCCGTGGTCGGCACCACGGCCGGTACCAACCTCCGGGAACGCCGTCGACCTCTCCACCGCCACCATTGCGGTGCCCCACCCCTGGGTTGATCTTCCGAAAACCGAAGAGGTTGCGGATGCATTTGCGGAGGTGGTACGTCGACTGAAAGCCGCCGGGGTCAAAGTCATCGCAGTCGATTCCCCGGATCTGGTCCCTGCCAAGCAGCTCGAGTATTCGGTCTATCCGGAGGTTGCAATCGTTCACCGCAAGCGGTGGCACGAGTATCCGAAGACCTACGGGCCCGATGTATCGCAACGGCTTGGCGAGGTCTTCACCGTCGACCCAATCGAATATGTCAGAGCGCAGGAGTGGCGCGCTCGCACCAGGCACGCGGCAGAAGCCGCACTCAATCAGGCAGACTTCCTGCTGACACCGGCGGTTGCGGCTGCAGCCAAGCCAATCGGCGACGAACACATCAAGGTGGACGGGAAGCTGGTCTCGTATCGGCCCCAGCTGTCCCGCTATTCGGCGCTGGTCAATCACATCGGACTGCCGGCGATCGTGCTTCCTCTCGACCGCCAGGGCACTCCCCCGCCGAGCATCCAGATCATCGGCCGCGCCTGGGACGAGTCGGGTCTGCTCGGCCTTGGAGCGGCTCTAGAGCGCGTCGGTTTGACCCGCTATCGGACCCCGCCCGAGGCTGTGATCTAGCCGCGTCGACGCCCGCGGCACAGATCGCTGTAAATGTTCGCCAAACCGCATAAACTGGGCCATCGGTTCGGTGCGCAAAATGCGGCTCGTTCCGCGAACGTACTGGCAATTCGAAGCCGTCAAGCGCAGCCACTCATAGGAGCTTCCACGATGCAGGAAGAGACTCTCTCTCCACCCAAACCACCCGAGCAGCGAGACCGTGTGGTAATCCGATTTGCCGGTGACTCCGGCGACGGCATGCAGCTGGCCGGAACCCGGTTTACCGAGACTTCAGCGGCGTTCGGCAACGACCTCGCCACCTTCCCCAGCTTCCCAGCGGAGATCAGAGCACCGCAAGGGACGCTCGCCGGGGTGTCGTCTTTCCAGGTCCATATCGCCGATTGGGACATCCTCACCCATGGTGACGAAGCCGACGTCCTCGTCGCCATGAACCCGGCTGCCCTCAAGGCCAACCTGCGTGATGTCGTTCCCGGTGGACTCATCCTGGCCAACGAGGATGCTTTCGATGATCGCAATCTCGAAAAGGCCGGCTACGAGTCCAATCCCTTGACCGACAACTCGCTGCGCGGGTATCACGTGATGACTGCCCCTATGGAGAAGCTGACCAAGCTGGCGGTGGCCGACACCGGCGTCAAGGGTCGCTCGGTACTCCGGTCGAAGAACTTCTTTGCGCTCGGGTTGATCTCCTGGATGTTCAACCGGCCTACCGAGTCCATCCTCGAATGGGTAGACCAGAAATTCGGAGCGGACAACCCGGTTGGTAGGGCCAACATCGAAGCTTTCCGGGCCGGATTCAACTTTGGCAACACCACCGAGGAGTTTCACCACACGTACGAGATCGCGCCCGCCAAGCTCCCGGAGGGAACCTATACCAACATCACCGGCAACCAGGCACTCGCCTGGGGTCTGTTGGCAGCGGCTAAGGCTGCGGGGCTGACGCTGTTCCTGGGTTCCTACCCAATAACGCCCGCCACGTCGATTCTCGAGGAAGTCTCCCGGCTCAAGCATTTTGGAGTCAAGACCTTCCAGGCCGAGGACGAGATTGCGGGCGTTGGCGTGAGCCTCGGTGCTGCCTTTGCCGGCCACCTCGCAGTCACCACCACATCCGGACCCGGGGTGGCGCTAAAGAGCGAGACGCTGAGCTTGGCGCTGGCAACCGAGCTTCCGCTGATCCTCGTGGACGTGCAGCGAGCGGGACCGTCGACCGGACTCCCGACCAAGGTCGAGCAATCCGACCTCATGATGGCGCTGTTCGGCCGACACGGTGAGGCCCCGCTCCCGGTAATTGCTGCATCTTCCCCCAGCGATGCTTTCGAAGTCGCCATGGAGGCTGCCCGACTCGCTCTGAAATACATGACCCCCGTGATCCTGCTTTCAGACGGCTACCTGGCCAACGGCGCCGAGCCATGGCGGGTGCCAGATCTGGACGCGATACCCAAGTGGGACATTGCCCACACGACCGAACCAAACGGCCCCGATGGCGAATTCTTCCCCTACCTTCGGGATGAGGAAACCGGAGCCCGGCCGTGGGCCATTCCGGGTACCCCAGGTCTGGAGCATCGGGTGGGCGGCCTGGAGAAGGCTGCTCTGACCGGAAACGTCTCCTACGACCCGGACAACCACGAGATGATGACCGAAGCTCGCGCCGCCAAGATCGCGGGCATCGCCAACGACATCCCCGAAGTGGAGGTACACGGAAGCAAGGATGCCGATGTGCTCGTCGTCAGTTGGGGTTCAACTTTTGGAGGGGTGCGTGCCGGGGTGAACAACGCGAACAACACCGGCTACAGCGCAGCCCACGTGCATGTGCGCTATCTCAATCCTCTGCCCCGAAATCTCGGAGACATCCTGCGAAGGTACGACAAGATTCTCGTTCCCGAACTGAATCGCGGCCAGTTGGCCTACGTGCTCAGAGCCGAGTATCTGGTGCCGGCAATCACCTTGAGCAAGGTGCAGGGGGCTCCATTCATGTCAGCTGAGATAACCAAGAAGATCATCGAACTCGCCGAGGACAAGTCATGACCACCGAGACTCGCTACAAGAGAGCAGATTTCCAGTCCAACCAGGAGGTCAAGTGGTGTCCCGGATGCGGTGACTACACGATCCTTGCTTCGGTTCAGTCGTTTCTCGCAGAACTAGATGTCGACCGCGAGAAGCATGTCTTCGTCTCCGGGATCGGCTGTGCGTCGCGGTTCCCCTACTACGTCAACACATTCGGAATGCATTCGATCCATGGCCGGGCACCCGCCATCGCTACCGGAGTCGCGTTGGCAAACCCGGAGCTGACTGTATGGGTCATAACGGGTGACGGCGACGGCCTCTCGATCGGTGGCAACCATTTGATTCACGCGCTGCGGCGCAATGTCAACCTCAAGATTCTGCTGTTCAACAACCAGATATACGGCCTCACCAAGGGTCAATACTCGCCGACGAGCGAGGTCGGCAAGAAGACCAAGACCAGCCCGCTCGGCTCTATCGACTGGCCGTTCAATCCGGTCAGCCTGGCCCTGGGCACCGAGGCAACATTCGTCGCGCGCACCATCGACATGGATCGGCCGCATACGACAGAAATGCTGCGCGCTGCTTACAGCCACAAAGGCACTGCGTTCATCGAGATTTACCAGAACTGCAACGTGTTCAACGACAAGGCGTTCCAACTACTGACCGGTCGCCAAGAGCGGGACCACAATCGGATCTATCTCGAGGCGGGCAAGCCAATTGTGTTTGGGCCGGATGACGAGATGGGGGTCACCGTCGGTATCGATGGTGCCAAGATCGTCAAGGTTGCCGATGTGGGCCTCGACGCCATCGCAATCCATGATCCGGCCAAGCCCAACCCTGGTGTCGCATTCCTGCTCTCTAGACTCTCGCACGGACCCACCGGCCCGACCCCAATTGGGGTCTTCCGTCAGGTCGAACGAGAGACCTACGGAGAGCGGATGATGGGACAAATCGAGACCGCCAAGGAGCGCAACAGCTCGAACTCGATAGCGGATCTTGTCAAACAGCACGGGACCTGGACGGTCGAATAGACGCAGTCGGGTGCTGTGGGCATCGCCTCGCAGCCTGCCAGCAGGAGGGCCGGTCAACTGTGATTCGGGACGCAGTCCACATCGACTTCCGCAAGTGGGACGGATCGCGCCACTGGCAGTTTGACATGCTGCGCCTCGGCGAGGACGAGCACGGGCTGTGGCTCTGGTCGCCGGCCGGCTCCCCCATGCAGCGGGGGCACGAGCCGGCCAAGCAATCCAGGTCGGTGAACGTCAAGCTGATCCCGGACGGCAAATGGTGGACCGCTATCTGGGCGTGGCAACGAAGCCACGATTTGTATGTCGACATCATCACCCCGGCGCAATGGCAAGGAAACACGGTGACCATGGTTGACATCGACCTGGACATCGTTCGCTGGTCGGACGGTCGGGTCGAAGTCGTCGATGAGGACGAGTTTGCCGAGCACCTGATCAGATACCAGTACCCGCAGCGCCTCGTCGCCACGGCAAGATCCACAACCGCGCAGCTGGCCGTTGCCGTCGAACTCGGTCACGAGCCATTCGGTGAAGTCGCCGCCGCCTGGATGCAACGGGCGGTTCGCCTGGCTGAGGCTGCTCATGGATGAGACGCCGCTGGTCTCGGTGATCATCCCGGTCCGCAACGAAGCACCATCACTCGAGGCAACGATCAACTCCATTCTGAACCAGGACTACCGCGGGGAGATCGAGGTTGTGGTCGCAGACGGGATGAGTACCGATGGCACCAGGGAACTTCTCGACCAGATTCACTCCCAGCACAAATCAGTCCGCTACGTCGATAACCCGAGCCGGAGAACCCCCAACGGTCTCAATATCGCCATAACGGCATCACGGGGACAAATCCTGGTCAGATGCGATGGACACGCCGAACTACCCGGCAACTACGTGCGTGCTGCCGTCGCGCTCATCAACGAAACCGGCGCTGTCAACGTCGGCGGACTACAGCGTGCCGTCGGCACGACCCCGATGCAAAGGGCAATCGCCTATGCCATGACTTCGCGAATCGGGGTTGGTGATGCTCGCTTTCGCTACGGCGGAGCGCCGGGTCCCGTTGATACCGTTTACCTTGGCGTGTTTCGTCGCGACGCTCTGGTCGACGTCGGCATGTTCGACGAGGAACTCACCCGCAATCAGGATTACGAACTCAACATACGGCTTCGGGCCGCCGGCGGGACCGTGTGGTTCGACCCTGCTCTCGAGGTGGTGTACCGGCCCCGCCGCAGTCTTGGGGCACTGTGGCGTCAGTACTTTCAATACGGAACTTGGAAGCGCAGAGTCATCAGAATGCATCCGGAATCGACCCGGCTCCGCCAGCTCGTTCCGCCGCTGTTCATACTCGGTTTGCTGGTGTCCGCTGTACTTGCAGCATTCGGCGCATGGACGCTTGCTCTGATGACCCCGTTGGCATACCTGACGCTGTTGACGGCAGCAACAGTGCTCCAACTGGTAACCCGGCGTGACCCGGCCGCGCTTCTGTTTCCTGCCGCGGTGGCAACCATGCACACGTCCTGGGGCATCGGCTTCTTAGCCGGATCTCAGCTGATCAAGCCGGCGTAGAAGCCACGAACTTCAGCTGCGGGCCATGCGTACTTGTTGCGAACCGAGCGAGAGCCTTGGCGAGCCTCAGCTCGCAGCGACTCGTCCGCAAGAGCAGTCCTGATGGCGGTCTCCCAAGCATCCACGTCTCCCGGGCGCACCAGGACCACGCCGGGCAGCCCGCCCGCAACCGCCCTCGTCCCCGGAAGATCAGAAGCCAACGTGGGAATGCCGACCGACAAGTATTCCAGGATCTTCGTTGGGAGAGATGCCCGGTAGTTGGGGGTATCGAGCAGCGGCGACAGGCCGATCGATCCCCCGCTGGCCAGCCGCAGGGCGGCATCGGGAGTAACGAAACCGTGGAACTCCAGTTCGAGGTGATTCTCGGCCGCGACGTTGACCAGTTCTTCACGGAACTCGGG
>Ga0316201_10000531_pt1 | contig 22155 bp, 19 predicted proteins | sample CS6wburrow_MG_FD_204516 | JGI IMG/M metagenome (GOLD analysis project Ga0316201, IMG submission 204516) | Coastal sediment microbial communities from Delaware Bay, Delaware, United States - CS-6 worm burrow | ecosystem: Environmental > Aquatic > Marine > Coastal > Sediment | place: USA... | reverse complement strand
ACGCGGACCGGCGCCGGTGGCTCGGCTCTGCGCCCGAGGTTGTAGCTGATCCGGTGAGCAAATTCCCTGAAATCGGCGGTCTTCGGCAGGAATGCAGCTATCTGCCCCCGCGCGCGTGAGCTGACGGCGAGATGTATGAAATGTATAACGCAGGCGCCCATCAGGCCGACGGCGGCAATACGATGGACGATGCCGCGGAACTCGTTGTCCCAGGCCTGCAACGGTGTGGCCCACCAGCTTTCGGGGTACTTCAGCGCAAATCCGGTAACGACGAGTATGGCAAAGCTAATCGCCGCCAGTGCGTGGGTGAGGCGGAATGGCAGTGACATGCGTTGCTTGATCGAGCTGTGCTCGGGGGGTCTGCGCCGCCACAAGGAGTAGGTACGCGTTTTCTTGAACAGGTCGAGCAGGTTGTGGAGCAGCATGCCGATGACCGTCACCCATATCAACGGGATGTAGATTGCGCGAATCCAGTGAGCGACGACGTTGGGCGTATCCTCGGCCAGTATGTGAATGGGACCGATCGTGAACCGGGTACCCGCACCTGGATGGCAATTGCCGCAGGTGTGCGCCAGGTTGTCCGGGTGGGTGTACGAGTCGGGGTCGCTCGACGGGAGAATGTTGTGCACGCCGTGGCAACTGGCGCAGTTTGCGACCTGCTGTGAGCCGCCGCGCGAGGCCAGGCCGTGAAAACTCTCTTCGTAGGACGGCACCTGGTCTGAGGGAAGCCCGTACTTTTCGCCGAGCTTGAGGTCCGAGTGACAGGGGCCGCACACTTTTGTTGGAATATTGGTCGCCGACACCGGGGAGTCCGGCGCCCCCACGGCCAGGATGCGATGCTCGCCGTGACAGTCCGTGCAGACCGGTGAATCCTTGACCCCGGCCGTTGCAGCCAGTCCGTGGATGCTGCGCTCAAACTGCCGCGTGATCTTCCTGTGACATTCTCCGCAGGTCCCGGGGACATTGGCGCGGTGAATTGACGACGCCGGGTCTGTTGCGGGCAACGGCGAGTGCGCAGTGTGGCAGTCGCTGCAGCTCGGGCCCCCATGGCCATTTCCTGCCTCGGTTGCATGCACGCTGGCCGTATAGGCCTCAATCGGGCGAATCGTGCGAACGCCCGCTGGTGCAGGTTGCCCCGAGCCGTGGCAGACACCGCAGGTCTCACCCTGATTGCGGCTATAGAGCGGCGAGGACGCGTCATTCGTCGACGTCATGACGTGAATCTCGCCATGACAGTTTCCACACGACGGAAGTTCCATGCCCGTCGATCGCCGCACGCCGAGTTCGCCATGGACGCTGACGGCCTGGACCTCGACTATGTCGGCGTGACAGGCTCCGCACTCGACCGGGTCGAGCCCGCGCCTGTGCCGAAGCTCGGCGCCGACATGGCAGTCAAGGCATTCGGTCGTGCCATGAACTGTGGCCTCGAATTGTGCGAGGTCAACTTCGTGGCAATCGTTACAGGGATTCGCTTGTTCTTCGTCGCTCGCGAGTAACGTGAGCGGGGTGCAGGTCAGGAGGAGAATGAAGCCGACTATTGTCTTGCGCACTGCGATACTCCGTGATCCAGATCCCCCCGGTTACGGAACGTGTACGCACATTATGGGCCTCCTACACCGATATCCCAATGCCTGGACACTGCGAGAAATACGGATTTCCGTGCTGCAGGTACGTAGTTTAATATCGCTCGCGCAACGGCAATAAGAAATATTCTGAGTGTTGCTCAGCCAGGGAAACAAGAGACGTTCAAGCAAGCAGGGACGGAGAACTTGCCAGGACACGAATATCAGGCAGCCGGGTCTTTGATCGAAATCTGAGGGGCACAATGTTTAAGAATTTTCTTACATCGATAACACGTAACGGTATTAGTCTCCTCGGTACTGCGCTGGCAATTGCAGCCCTGGTGCTTATCGTCAGTCTGTTCTTCCTGGAACAACTCGGATTTGAAGGCGGGCCGTATCTCGGTATCCTGACCTACCTGATCCTGCCGATGATTTTCGTTGTTGGACTGATCCTGATTCCAATCGGGTCACTGCTGCGCCGGCGAAAATTGCGCCGTACTCCGGGATCCGAAGATACGCCCGCGTTGCCTGTCTTCGATCTGAATGACAGCAAGACGCGTCGTTGGATGTTGATCCTGTTCGCTGCGACGATGGTGAATGTCGTCATTGTTGCGGGGGCTACCTACAAGGGTATCCACGTCATGGAGACGGTTGAGTTTTGTGGGCTCGCGTGTCATTCCGTCATGGAGCCGGAGCACACCGCACATGCACGGTCGCCGCATTCCCGGGTTGCGTGCGCCGATTGTCATATTGGCCCAGGCGCGGACTGGTTTGTGAAGTCGAAGCTCGATGGTGCCTGGCAGTTGGTGTCGGTTGCCTTCGACCTGTATCCACGACCTGTGCCCACACCACTCGAGGATTTGCGCCCGGCGCGGGAAACTTGCGAGCAGTGCCACTGGCCAAGCAAGTTCGTGGGCGACAAGCTCAAAGTGATTAACCACTACAAAGACGATGAAGAAAGCACGGAGTTGACGACAGCGCTTCTGCTGAAAGTCGGTGGCTCCAGTGGAACCGGCTCGCACGGCATCCATTGGCATGTCGATCGGGACGTCAAAATCCGTTACCGATCAGATGAAACTCGTGAAGAAATCTACGAGGTGGAGTTTACGCACGGCGATGAGGAATCGGTTATCTACGCGGATCGCAAGGCGCCTGAGGATGGCGGCGTCTGGCGCTCGATGGATTGCGTCGATTGCCACAATCGGCCGACGCATATCTACGAATCGCCGGGACCAGCGATTGATACGGCGATCACGAGCGGCTTGATCGATCGGTCACTGCCGTTCGTAAAACGCGAAAGCCTGCGCGTCATAGATGCGGAATATGAGTCGCACGAGGCGGCTAGAGAAGTAATCACCGCGAAGTTGACTGCTTTCTATACCGAGAACTACCCGGATATCGCGACAGAGCGCGCGGCAGATATCAATTCCGCGGCCGAAACGCTCGGAGATATTTACTCGGTCAATATATTCCCGCAGATGAAAGTCTGGTGGGATACCTATCCGAACCACATCGGGCACGAACAGTCTGACGGTTGTTTCCGTTGTCATCGGCGCAGCATGCGCACAGAGGACAGGCAGCAGATTTCGGATGATTGTGACAATTGCCACATACTACTTGCTGAAGAAGAGGAACATCCGGACATCATGTCCGTGTTGAAACCGGAATGAACCAGCCTGTACCAATGACGATCGCAAGACGTCAGCTTGCCTACGAGATAGTCAGCGGCGGCACCGGATTGGTGTTGGCGTTGTTCATGTGGGGCCACGTTGTTCTGGTCGGGTCAATACTGACCGGCGCACGTGGCTTCGACTGGATGGCGACGATGCTCGAGGATTACTTCATCGCCCAGCCTACAGTGATCGGCATATTTTCGCTGTTCCTGGTGCACGCCGTATTTGCCGCACGCAAGATTCCGGCCCAGTTGCGCGAGCGTAAGCGCATTGCCGAGCTCGCCAAGGGACTCAAGAAATCGGGCCGGGAAAAGGTGGCAACACGTACGCCACATTCGCCGTTCCGCCCGCACCTCGAGTCGATGCTTTGGATCTGGCAGGTGCGCACGGGCATGGTCATGCTGGTGCTGGGCAGCTTCCACCTGATTTTGCTCGGCCTTGATGTGTTTACGCCCTTGTTTGGCAGCATGGCGGGCATCGAGTCGTCTACATCCATGGCGCGTGTTGCTGCTGGTTTGTGGCTCCCATACGCGATCCTGTTGCTATGCGTCGAGTTTCACGCAAGCGTCGGTTTGTATCGGCTCGCGATCAAGTGGGGCGCCGATTTATGGTTGTCGCGTGCGGCGATGCACCTGATTGAACAAATTATTTTCTGGGTAATCCTGGTCATTGGTTCGGTCACGTTGTTCGTGCTCGCAGGCTGGATGGAACCGCCGCTTGCCTTCCTGCTCGAAGGAGCGCCGACATGATGCAGAAGCTCCTTACGACCGATGTACTGGTCATCGGCGGCGGGCTGGCCGGGGAACGGTGCGCCATTGAAGCAGCGATGGCCGGGCAAGAGGCCATGATCCTCTCGCTCGTACCACCGCGACGCAGTCACAGCTGTGCGGCACAGGGCGGTATGCAGGCGGCGCTCGCCAATTGCGCCAAGGCCGAAGGCGACAGTACGACCGTGCATTTCCTCGATACCGTGCGTGGCTCGGATTGGGGCGCCGACCAGGAAGTGGCGAATATTTTCGCCGAAGAAGCCGTGGTGGCTGTGCGTGAGCTGGCGCATTTTGGTGTGCCGTGGACGCGCGTAAAAGGCGGCAAGAACCACTACTTCATCAAGGGCGAAGACGTCGACATCGACGAGGCGCTTGAGAAGGACGGCTTGATTACCCATCGTGACTTCGGTGGCACGGCCAAGTGGCGTGCCTGCTACGCCGCCGCTGGCACAGGGCATTCTGCCCTGTATGCAATCGATAGTGAGGTCGTGCGACTTGGCATCACGGTGCGCGATCGCACCGAGGCGGTGGCGCTCATTCACGACGGCACACGATGTGTAGGTGCGGTGGTCAGAGACCTCCGCAACGGCTCACACTTCACGGTGATGGCCAAGGCCACGGTGATAGCTACCGGCGGTTATGGACGCATCTACGGCCAGTACACGAGCAATGCGACGATCAACGAGGGTACGGGGGCATCGATTGCACTCGATACCGGTATCGTCCCGCTCGGCAACATGGAGGCCGTGCAGTTTCATCCAACGACTGTGGTGCCCGCCGGGATACTCGTTACCGAAGGTTGTCGCGGCGACGGCGGCTACCTGCTCGACAATGAAATGAAGCGCTTCATGGTCGAGGCCGAGCCGGAGAAGCAGGAGCTCGCGAGTCGCGACGTCGTATCACGCCACATGGTGCAACGTATCCGCGACGGCTATGGCGTTGAGTCGCCGTACGGGCCGCATTTGTGGCTGGACATTCGCCACCTGGGCGAAGAACACCTGCGTACGAAGTTGCTCGAAGTCTGGGACATTTGCCGTGACTTCGTCGGCATCAATCCGGCCAAAGAACTGATCCCCGTGCGCCCGACCCAGCATTACTCGATGGGCGGTGTACGCGTTAACAAGGATGGCCAGGCGTATGGTCTCGCAGGATTGTTCGCGGTTGGCGAAGCGGCCTGCTGGGATATGCACGGCTTCAATCGCCTGGGCGGCAACAGCCTTTCGGAGACCATTGTGACTGGCCGTATTGTTGGCCGGCGTATGGCTGAATTTGTGGCTGGCACGGAGCTGCGTGCGGATACGGGTGTCGCATTCGATGCCCTCGCTGCCGCGGAGAAGAAGGCGGCTGACTGGCTCGCGCGCAGTGGCGCCGGCCCGAGTGTGTACGAAATCCGGGATGCCATGGGCGAGACAATGATGCACAAGGTCGGGATCTTCAGAACCGGGGAGGAACTCAGCGAGGCCGTCGCAGAAATTGGGCAGCTACTGGATGATTGCGACAATGCTGTGCTGCGATGCAAGGATCCGGGCCTTAATCCCGAACTCGCTTTCGCATTGCGGCTCAAAGGAATGTTGCGACTGGCGATGACAGTTGCCAAGGGTGCACAAGCGCGAACCGAAAGTCGCGGCGCACATTTTCGTACAGACTTCCCACTTCGCAACGACCGTGACTGGTTGAGTCGCACGCTCGTGCGCTGGGGCGCTGATGAGGATTCGCCGTCATTCAGTTACGAACCAACAGGCATTATCGACCTGCCACCTGGCCATCGCGGCTACGGCAGTGATGATCGTATCGAAATGGCCGAGACGCTCGAGGATCACAATGCGAGCGTACTTGAGGAGCAGACCGGGCACGGCCGCCTGCCAAGCACAGAGGAAATGGGCAGTCGCCTCAAACGCGGCGCCTGGAAGGCATTGTCAGGGTAGGGACGCATGAGCACAAACGACAAAGCGCGGCGACTGAAGTTCGAGATTTTCCGCTACAACCCGCAAGATGAAAACTCGGAGCCGCACATGGACGTCTTCGAGATCGATGAAACGCCATTCATGACGCTATTCATCGCTCTCAACCAGATTCGTGAAAAACATGATCCTGGCCTGCAGTTCGATTTTGCATGCCGATCGGCAATCTGCGGATCTTGCGGCATGATGGTCAACGGCCGGCCGGCCCTTGCATGCCGCACGTTGACCACCGATCTTCCCGAGAAAATCCAGCTGTACCCGCTGCCGACCTTCAAACTGATCGGCGACCTGTCGGTCGATACCGGGACCTGGTTCCGGGAGATGGCCGAGAAAACGGAAGCATGGATTCACGAGCGTTTGCCGTTCGACCCCGAGGCGACCGAGGAGCGTATGAATGACGATATCGCGGCCGCCATCTATGAGGGTGACCGTTGTATCGAGTGCGGCTGTTGCGTGGCCTCATGCGGGCTCGCGAACGTTGACTCGGATTTCCTTGCTGGCGCAGGGTTGAATCGTGTTGCCCGTTTCATGATGGATCCGCGCGACTCAAGAACGGATGCCGACTGGTTCGAAGTCGTTGCGGGAGAGCAGGGTGTATTCGCCTGTATCGGCTTGATGGCTTGCGCCGATGTCTGTCCTAAGGAGCTGCCGCTACTCGATGTGTACGCCTACCTCAGGCGCCGCACGCTCGGCGCGCGTTTCGTCGCGGACTCCAAAAAAACCGACTAACCCTGGGTGAGCATCTCAAGTGCACGCAGCACGTCGCGGCGGCTTATCTGGCCGATGAGCCGATTTCTTTCCATGACCGGGTAACGCCGAAAGCTCGTATCAAGGAAGCGCTGGGCGAGATCGACGATGCTCATTTCCGCATCGACGGTTTCGACGCCGGTACTCATGTACTCCCGGACGGGCCCGCCGACCTGGCTGTGATAACCAGCTTGCAGGGCGACCCTCAGACAGTCGAGTTCCGACAGCATACCGAGAAGATTGCCTTCATCATCGACCACTGGTGCGCCGGCAATGCGCTTGCTGACGAGGACATGAACGGCGTCCAGCACGTCGGTATCCGGCTTGAAGGTTACAAGTGTCTTTGCCATGTAGTCTTTGACGAGACAGGATTTCAGGTTCATGTCACTTCTCCGTCTGCGCGCTTGCGCTTGTTGCGGCAGTTGCCTTTGCCGGTGCACAGTTCGCAACCGCCGCCGTTGAGGCCGCCACAGCTGCCGCTGATGGCCCTTCGGCCGTTCATGACGCCGATGCTCATGCCCGTAATTACGAGCAGGATGATGATGAAGCTAAGTAGCAGCGTTGTCATGATCATATTCATTTTGCACTCAATTGTTCGAAACCGGGTGTAGTAATTTCGCGGATACCGGTCTGGGTACGTACCAGGAAGTAACCAGCGACGCCGAGTTTAGTAGCAAGGTTCGGTCCTGCTTCGGGGCCTAGCACCAAAAGAGCAGTCGCCATCGCATCGGCGTACGCCGTCGAAGGATTAACCACTGTCACCGCGGCGAGGTCATGTGTCACCGGACGTCCGGTGCGTGTATCGATTGTGTGCGAGTAATTCCTGCCGCCGTGGGCGAAAAAATTCCTGTAGTCGCCGGAGGTCGCGACGCCCGTGTCGGTAACACGCAGGATTGCATGCGGCACGCGCTTCGACGTCGATGGCGCCTCGATAGCGATTGCCCACTTACGGTTCTCGCTGTTGTGGCCGCGAACCCGCACCTCGCCGCCAATCTCGACAAGGTAGTTCCCCAGGCCGTTGGCATCCAGTACTCGAGCAAGTTCATCAACCGCGTGTCCTTTCGCCCAGCCGGACAAATCAACATACAATGCTGCAAAGTCCTTGCGAACCAGGCGTGCTTCGCAGTCGGCCTCGATCTTGTCGAAACCGACGCTTTGCCGTGCGGCCTCGACAGCCTCGTCTGATGGCGGTTCCAGGACCTGGCCGTCGGGCCCGAACCCCCAGAGATTGACGAGTGGGCCGACGGTCACATCGAATGCGCCGCCAGTCGCGCGACTGACAGAGAGCGCCTGATCCAGAGCGTCGCAGAGTTCTGCCGATACGACTATCCAGTCGATCGATGGGTTCGCATTCAGCGCCGACAGCTCGGAGTCATCGCGCCAGGTTGATGCAAGCTCGTCAACTGCGCGCAGGGACGCCACGATGTCGGCTTCGAGCTCCTCTTCAGCGAGTGCATCGGGCGGTTCGACGAGTACAACCTTGTACGAGGTGCCCATTGCATTGCCGACCAGCTCCAGTTGCGGCAGGCGGGACTCACCACCACAAGCAGCCAGCGCGAGCGCCGGCAGTAGCAACAGGAATCGGCACAGGCGCATCAAATCAGCCGCCGAAGTCGTCGAGCAGTATGTTCTCTTTTTGCACGCCGAGGCTGTCGAGCATCTTGATAACAGCAACGTTCATCATTGGCGGACCACAGATGTAGTACTCGCAGTCTTCGGGCGCTTTGTGCTTCGACAGGTATTCGTCGTACAGGACCTGGTGAATAAAGCCAGTCAAACCGGTCCAGTTATCTTCGGGCTGTGGTTCAGACAGTGCCAGGTGCCAGACGAAATTATCGTTCTTCTCAGCGAGCTCGTCGAACTCCTCGGCGTAGAACATCTCCTTGAGGCTACGTGCCCCGTACCAGAACGACATCTTGCGTGTGCTGTGACGACGTTTGAGCTGATCGAAGATGTGCGCGCGCATCGGCGCCATGCCGGCGCCGCCACCGATGAACACCATCTCGTTGTCCGTTTCCTTGGCAAAGAACTCGCCGAAGGGTCCTGAGACCATGGCTTTGTCACCAGGCTTCAGATTGAAAATATACGAAGACATGACGCCTGGCGGAACAGAATCATCAGCGCCGGGCGGTGGCGTTGCGATACGGACATTCAATTTGATGACAGTTTTCTCGAGCGGGAAGCTCGCCATCGAGTAAGCGCGCATCTCGGTTTTTTTCACGTGCGACTCGTAGCGCCACAGGTTGTAACGATCCCACTCATCGCGGAATCTTTCCTCGATGTCGAAATCCTTGTACTTCAGATCATGCGGCGGACAGTCAATCTGGATGTAGCCGCCGGCCCGGAATTCGAGTTCCTCGCCTTCGGGCAGAGCCAGGACGAGTTCCTTGATGAAACTCGAAACGTTGTGGTTCGATATGACGGTGCATTCGTAACGCTTGACGCCGAACACTTCGTCGGCGACCTGCACATGCATGTTTTGCTTGACCGAAACCTGGCAAGCCAGCCTGTAGTGATCGGCTGCGTCACGCTTGTTGATGACGGAGGTCTCGGTTGGCAGAATGGCGCCGCCACCCGACGTGACACGCACGCGACACTGGCCACAGGTGCCACCGCCGCCGCAGGCTGACGGCACAAACAGGTCAGCGTCGGCGAGTCCCTGCATCAGCTTGCCGCCGACGGGTATCGCGAGTTCGAGTTCATCGTTGACAGTCACCTTGACGTTACCCGTTGCAACCAGCTTCGAGCGTGCGACCAGGATGACAAAAACGAGCACGAGGACGATGGCCGTGAACAGGCCCACGCCCAGTAGTACTTCCTGAAGTACAGCAGAGTCGATGTTCACTTTATATCCCCGAAAAGCCCATGAAGCTGAGCGACATTAGGCCAACGATGATGAATGCGATACCCAGTCCCTGCAGTCCGTCAGGGACATCCGAATACTTGAGTTTCTCGCGTATCCCGGCAAGTGCGATCAAGGCGATCGCCCAGCCGGCGCCACTGCCGATGCCGTAAACTACCGACTCGGGCAGGTTGTACTGGCGTTCAACCATGAACAGCGTGCCACCCAGGATGGCGCAGTTAACGGTAATCAGCGGCAGGAAGATCCCGAGCGCGTTGTACAGCTTCGGGAAGAAGCGGTCGAGCGTCATCTCGAGTATCTGTACCAACGCTGCGATAACGCCGATGTAGCTGACAAGCCCGAGGAAGCTCAGGTTGACGTCAGGCAACCCGGCCCAGGCGAGCGCACCGTCTGAAAGCAGGTATTTGAAGATCAGGTGGTTCGCCGGAACCGTGATGATCTGGATCGTGACCACCGCGACTCCGAGGCCGATCGCCGTTTCGACGCGCTTGGACACGGCAAGAAACGTACACATCCCCAGGAAAAACGAAAGCGCGAGGTTTTCGACAAAGGTCGCCTTGATGAAGAGGCTTACGTAGGCATCCATCAGTAAATCTCCGTCCGGTGAACTTCGTGAATCTGGTAGTCAGGATTTTCGACCTGCTGGGTACGCCAGGTACGAATGCCCCAGATCAGCAAGCCGATGATGAAGAACGCACTCGGTGGCAGCAGCATCAGTCCGTTTGCCTGGTACCAGCCACCGTTCGAGACGAGCTCAAGCACCGGGTAGCCGAACAGCGCGCCGGCGCCAAACAGCTCGCGCAGCGTGGCGACGGCAAGCAGGATCAAGCTGTAGCCGAAGCCGTTACCGAGGCCGTCAATGAAACTCATGACGACACCATTTTTCATCGCAAAAGCCTCAGCGCGCCCAAGAACGATACAGTTGGTGATAATCAGGCCGACAAAGACCGACAATTGCTTGCTGGTTTCGAAGGCATAAGCGCGCAGAAGCTGGTCCACAAGAATAACGAGCGACGCGATGATCGTCATGTGGACAATGATGCGTATGTTATTCGGAATGCGGTGGCGCAATGCGCTGATCGCAGCGCCCGAAAGAGCCGCAACGCTGGTTAGCGCGACGCACATAAGCAACGCGGGCAGCAACGAGGTGGTTACTGCAAGCGCAGAGCAGATACCCAGCATCTGCAAGGTCACCGGGTTATTGTCGACCAAAGGGTCGATCAGGACTTTGCGTGTTTCACTCATTTAGCCGGCCTCACGATATTTCTTGAGATAGGGACCAAAGCCGTGTGAGCCGGTCCAGTACTGCACGAGATAGGTCACACCATTTCCCGTCAGGGTTGCGCCTGACAAGCCATCGATCTGGTATTGCGCGTCGGGAGAAGCGGCGTCTGCGCGACCACGAACTACGCGGATCTGCGGTTGGTCATCGCCTCCATAGACCTGTTTGCCAACCCACAGGGCGCGCCACGGTTCTTTGTCGATCTGGTCGCCGAGGCCTGGTGTTTCAGCATGGGCGTAGAAGCGCAGTCCCTTGATCGTGTTGCCATCGGGCTCGAGCGACAGGTAGCCGAGCATCGTGGACCAGAGCCCCTTGCCGTAGACGGGCAGTATGATCTGCTCGATGGTGTCGCCAGACTTCACGAGGTAGACCGGCGCGTACTTGGCGCGCCGCCGTATTCCCGCGATGTCCTGCTCGTCCGGGATTGCGAGACCAAGCGCCGGGTCGCCAGCGGCCACCAGCGCGTCGAAGGTCGCCGGATCAACAGCATCGGTGTAGTCGCCGGTCTCCAGGTCGACCATGCGCGGTTCAATGGCGGCAAACAGCTCCGCAATATTGCCGCCGGGCTCCATGAGTCCTGCGACATCGAGGATGATCTGTTGGCGAAACTCTTCCTCGTTTTTCTTTTGGACCGGCTTAAGCACGATGGCAGCGCTGGCCACGATAATCGAGCAAACGAGGCTCAGTCCTATCGCGACAATCAGCGTGTTGGAAATGCTGTCGCGGTCGAATTCTTTCTTGTCAGACATTGCGTTTCAGCCTCCGTTTCACGTTGGCCCGTACAACGAAGTGATCGATAGTCGGTGCGAACACGTTGGCAAACAGGATGGCGAGCATAATGCCCTCCGGGAACGCCGGGTTGATAACGCGTATCAACCAGGTCATGAAGCCGATCAGCAGGCCATATACCCACTTGCCGGAGTTGGTCTGGGCCGCACTGACGGGGTCGGTGGCCATGAAGACAGCGCCGAAAGCAAAACCGCCGAGCACAATGTGCCATTGCCAAGGCATGGACAGCATCGTGTTTCCGCTCTCCGGATTGCCGAACAGCAGTGTCGGGATGATCAGGCCGGCGAACACGGCAACGATGATGCGCCAAGAGGCGATACCGGTGAAAATCAGGATTGCACCGCCCAGCAGGCAGGCTGCGGCTGACACTTCACCGATCGACCCCTGCATCTGCCCCAGAAATGCCTGCATCCAGGTCAGGCCGGTGTCGAGAACCCCCTGGAATCCTTCGATAGCGCCGATACCAAGTGCCGTTGCACCGCTGAAGCCGTCGACCGGCGTCCAGACGGCGTCACCGGAGATTTGCGCCGGGTAGGCGAAGTACAGGAAGGCACGTGCCACGAGTGCCGGGTTCATGAAGTTCTTGCCGGTACCGCCAAACACCTCCTTGCCGATGATGACACCGAAGGTAATGCCGACGGCAACCTGCCACAACGGTATCGTTGCTGGAACGATCAGCGCGAACAGGAAGCCTGTAACGAAGAAGCCCTCATTGACCTCGTGGTTGCGGATGCCCGAGAACAGGACTTCCCAGCTGAGTCCCACAACCATCGTAACGATATAGATCGGCACGAAATACAACGCTCCCTGGAGCAGGCAGTCGTAGATGCTCGCCGGGTCGTAGCCAGCACCGAGAAGTGGCAGCAGCGCACCGCGCCAGCCTTCGATGCCCGCGATGCCGAGGCCCTGCATCGCCATGTTGGCCTGGTAACCCGTATTCCACATGCCGGCAAGCGCAGCTGGCGTCGCCGCGATAACGACGAGGATCATGACGCGTTTCAGGTCGATCGCATCGCGAATATGTGGCGAGGTACGGGTCAGGTCCCCCGGCGAGTAGAGAAACGTATCGACCGCCTCGAACAGCGCATGAAAGCGCTGGAAACGGCCGCCCTGTGTAAACAGGGGCTCGAGGTTATCGAGGTAAGAGCGTAATTTTTTCATCAGCCGTTCACCTCGATCTCGTGGAGGTTCTTCCTTAGGTGCAGCCCGTACTGGTACTTGCCGTTGCAGACGAAAGAACACAGGGCCAGATCTTCCTCATCCAGTTCCAGGCAGCCAAGCTCCCGCGCGCCGTCAGTGTCACGAACGATAAGTGCCTTGAGGAGCGGGGTCGGCAAGATATCGAGGGGCATGACGTTTTCGAAACTGCCGATGGAAACCATGGCCCTCAAGCTGCCGTTCTGGGATGTGGTCATGCGGTAGTCACTTAGCCCGAAAAGCTCGCCCGCATAGATTCTGGCAGCGGAGAATTTGCCGAAACCGGGTCGCAGGAAGGAGAGAAACTCGCGCGGATTGCCATCCTGCAGCACAACAATCTGCTTGTCGTAGCGACCGAGATAGGCGGCCCAACCTGCAGCACGATGGCCGCTCAGGACCGAGCCGGAAATGACTCGAACATTGCCGCTTATTGTCTGGCCCCGGATCAGTTCGCTCGTGTTTGCCCCCAGACGGGTCTTGATCAGGCGTGGTTGATTGACCATCGGGCCTGCAAGCGCGATGACGCGCTCTACCGGCAGCCTTCCGGTCGTGAACAATTTCGCAATCGCAATGACGTCCTGGCAGCCGATATGCCAGACGACTTTTTGCTCGCTGACGGGATCGAGGAAATGGATATGCGTGCCGACGAGCCCGGCGGGATGTTTCCCCGAAAACTCGGCATTCCTGATTTGCTCGCCTTCCGGCCCGCGGATACCGGAACCGGCTGCCGCACAGACGTAGACCGGCCCTTCAGTCATTTTGGCCAACAACTGAATGCCCTGCGCGAAGGCTTCCTTGTCCTGGTCAATAATGACGGCGGGATCGGCAGCGAGTGGATTGGTGTCGGTCGCAGTGACGAAGATCGCACGCGGGCTGGTCTTGCGACCCGGTATCTTGCTAAACGGACGCGTTCGCAATGCCGTCCACATTCCCGACTTGAGCAGGTTCTTGCGTATTACTTCGTCGTCGAGGCCTGCGAGTTCATCCACGGAATACTGTGGGAATTCGACAGCCTCGTCGCCATCCAGCTTGATGACCACCGATTGCAGAACACGCCGTTCGCCGCGATTGATCGCCGTGACGATGCCGCTTCCGGGCGAGGTGAATTTCACGCCCTTGTTCTGCTTGTCCTTGAAGAGCGGCTGCCCGAGCTTAACGCGCTCGCCTTCCTCGACCAGCATGCCTGGCTTCAGGTCGTGGATGTCGGGTCCCAGCAGCGCAACTGACGTGACTTCCGCGCCAGCCGAAATCCGCTGTTCAGGTGCTCCAGCCAAAGGAATATCGAGGCCTTTCTTGATTTTAATATGCATAAGGATTGTCGTTGATTAGAACCACAGGGAAAACAGGGCACAGCCGGCCAGCCACAGGCAGCCGATCGTATGAATGCCCAAGGTTGCTTCGATTGACTGTGCCATGGCTTCACGGTTGTCGATGCCGCCACGGATACCGGTCGCTGCTTTCCATCCTAGGGCCAGCAATCCGATTGGAACGAGAGGGGCCAATAACGGCAGATGACCCTTCACTGTCAGTAGCGTTACAACGGCCGCCGCCGCGATTTGTATGACCAGGTACAGGGCCGCTGTGCCATTAAGTCCCAAGCGTACCGGCAAGGTATTCTTGCCACAGGCGCCATCAGCTTCTACGTCAGGCACCTCGTTGATCAGGAGGATCGCTGCGACCCACGCGCTGACCGGAATTGAGTACAGGATCAGCGTCGAGTCTATTGCGGCGCCCTGTAGCCATGCGGCGCCGGTTACCGGCAATACGCCAAAAGCGATGGCTACGGCGGTTTCGCCCAGCCCCAGCGAACTCAGTTTGACCGGACCCAGCGAGTAGAAGACCCCCAAAGCGATTCCGATCACGCCGAACGTGATAACAGTCGGTCCACGTTCGACGAACAAGGCGAGCCCGGCGAGGGAGGCGATGACGATCAGTGTGATGCCGAGCCGCGCCATGCGCCGCTGCGACAGGATGCCGGTCTGGATGAAGCGCGATCCGCCCGTATACGGGTAAATACGTTGCTCGTTTCGGGGATCAGTCCCGATCGTCTCGTCACCAACATCGTTAAGCACGTTGCCGGCCGCGTGCACGCAGACCGTAGCGACCAGTGCCAGGACGAATACATAGATGTCGAAATGTCCGCTTGCGTACGCGCCCCATGCCGAGCCCGCGACGACCGGCAACACCGACGCCGGAAAGAACTTGGGGCGGGTCGCGTGAAAGGCGCGTTTGAGGTTTTGCTTGACCGAATCCCCGGCAAACTCCTCCGGCACCGGGTTTAGCGGTCGTACTGATTCTTGAGACATGCCTGATTCCTGCGGTAGCTGGCCGAGTAAGCGCGGCCAGGCATTTATTGCTGGGAACCTTTTATACCCGATTTGGCCTCTTTATACATACGCGGTTTCCGATAACAGCGGAGAGAAGATTTCGCTGATCGAGACGCTGTACAATAGCTCGCTTGGTCGCGCCTGCGTCCCAGCGGGTGCACGACAACAATCACACCAGAAATGGGAATAAATACTATGAAATTCAGAAGGTTGATAGGTCTTGGCCTGATCGCGTTGATGCTCGGTGCCTGTGGCGGATCGGACCAGGGAGAAACCATGGATGAAGCCAAAGATAGCGTTGCCGACGAAATTGCGGTGACGGATGCGGAACTTGCGGGCAATCCGTTCATGCAGGAGTGGGATACGCCGTACGGCGTTCCGCCTTTTGATGCCATCGAAGACGGGCATTACATGCCCGCGTTCAAGAAAGGGATCCTGGAATTGCGCGCCGATATTGCAGCGATCCTGGACAACCCGGAGCCCCCGACTTTCCAGAATACGATCCTGGCCCAGGAAGTGGCGGGCAAGCTGCTGACGAAGGTCAGTTATACGTTTGGCAATATCACGAACACAGAGCTCAACGACGAACTGCGCGCGCTCGAGAGCAAGGTCAATCCTCTGCTCACGCGCGAATTTGACGCGATTAATCTCAATACAGAGCTGTACGCCCGGGTTAAGGCGGTCTACGACCAGAAAGACGAGTTGGGTCTCAACGAACAGGATTTGCGCCTGCTCGAGCTGACGCATCGCGGTTTCGTTAGAGCCGGCGCCGCACTGACGCCGGAGGTCAAGGCCCAGGTCGCGGAGATCAACGCCGAGATGTCTGCGTTGACGACGAAGTTCGCACAGAACCTCCTTGCAGCGACCAAGGGCTTCACACTGGAGCTGACCGAGGACGCCGAGATCGCTGGCCTGAGCGATGACTTCAAGGCGACGCTCTGGAATGAAGAAAAGAAGGCATGGGTTGTTGGCCTGAATCGCTCGTCCTACGAGACCTTCATGGTCCAGTCTGAGAATCGCGACCTGCGCAAGCAGCTGTTCGATGGTTATCGCCTGCGCGCAGTAGAGGGTGATATCGACAACGGCCCGCTCGCGATCAAGGTCGCGCAACTGCGCGCCAAACGCGCCGAGTTGCTGGGCTACAAATCGCATGCGCATTACACGCTTGAGACGCGCATGGCCAAGACTCCACAGGGCGCCGAGGACTTCCTGCTTCGCGTCTGGCGTCCGGGCCTGGAACAGGCCAAGAAAGAACTCGCTGACATGCAAGAGATGATCGGCGATGAATTCACGTTCGAAGGCCACGACTGGTGGCACTATGCCGAAAAGATTCGCAAGGCGCGTTATGACCTCGATGAGAATGCGACGAAACCGTACTTCAAACTCGAAAACGTTCGTGCCGGCGCATTCGAAATGGCGAATCGACTGTTCGGCGTAACGTTTGAGGAAGTAGACGTTGCGGGCTGGAACCCGGTGGTCAAGTCGTTCGACGTCAAGGATGCAGACGGCAATCACCTCGGATTGTTCATGGCCGACATGTACGCGCGCGATTCAAAACGCGGTGGCGCATGGATGAGTTCTTATCGCCCAACATCGAACATTAACGGCGAAAAGATTCGTCCTCTCATTACAAACAACCTGAATCTGCCAACGCCGCCCGAAGGCGAGCCGACGCTGATGCGTTTCAGCGACGTCGAAACCTTGGTCCACGAATTCGGTCACGGCCTGCACGGTCTAATGACGCAGGTCAATTACCCGACCTTTGCCGGAACCAGCGGTAGTCCGCGTGACTACACTGAGTTCCCTGCACAGCTTCTCGAACACTGGACGGGCGAACCCGAGATGCTCGCGATCTTTGCGAAGCACTATGAATCGGGTGACGTAATCCCGACTGAACTTGTTGAGCGCATGCGCGTGGCTTCTAACCACAACCAGGGTTTCGCGACGACCGAGTACATCGCCGCATCGTTGCTGGATCTGCGCTGGCACATGCTGAGCTCGGAAGAAGCGGCTCAGATCACCGACGCGCGAGCGTTCGAGAAAGACGTCCTGGAGGGGTACGGCCTGATTCCCGAGATCGAGCCGCGTTACCGTTCGCAGTATTTCAGCCACATTTTTGCGAGCACCAGTGGTTACTCCGCTGGTTACTACGCGTACCTGTGGTCCGAGATTCTTGACTCCGACGGCTTCGCTGCGTTCAAGCAAGCCGAGAACATCTTCGATCCTGAAGTCGCTGCGCGGCTCAAGAAATGGGTGTATGAGGCCGGTGGATTGCGCGAGGCGGATGAGTTGTATCGCAACTTCCGCGGCCAGGACCCCAGCATTGAACCACTGCTCGAAGGTCGGGGTTTTGCTATCGAAGAGACCGACGAAACCTGATCAGGCGGCTTCATCCCAGTAGTCGGGTGAAGCCCCACCATAGACCGGCCAGGCTGATCAATGCTGAACCGGGGCGCACAACGTAGCTGCGGTATCCGGCGATTCCCGCCGGGTCCCGCAGCATGCGCCGCAGGCCGATGCCGACGAGGGCGGCAGTCAGGATCACGCTCAGTTGTCCGATTTCGACGCCGACGTTGAAGCCGATTAACGCGCTCCAGAATTGCCCGGGTGGCAGGCCAAGCTCGCCGAAGAAGCCGGCGAAGCCGAGGCCATGAATCAGCCCGAAGCCAAACACGACCGCGGGCCGCCATTTCGCCATGTCCTTGAACACCAGATTCTCGATCGCGACGAACGCGATTGTGAAAGCAATGAGCGGTTCAACGACAGACGACGAAGTGGTAATGAAGCCGGTCGCGGCAAGTGCGAGTGTCGCGGTATGCGCAACGGTGAATGCGGATATCTGCCAAATGAGCGCCTTGAGTCGCACTGAAGCCAGGAAGATCGCGAGTACGAAAAAAATGTGGTCGGCGCCGTCGGGCAGGATATGCCCGATGCCGATGGTTATGTACAGGCCCGTTGTCGACCAGACGCTGCGTTCGTTGCCCTTGTCGTCGAGCAATGGCCGGAGCTCGGGCGCTGCAACATATCCCGTTGCGCTGTCCATTTCAGCGAGTGCCGCGCACAGTTCGGGGTCGAGTCCGTCGTCCCCCGCACAGAACTCGTCTTCGGGGTGAGCGAACGCAATGCTGCTCACGAGCAGCATAAAAATTGCGAGAACCACCGGTCGTTGCATGAGGCGATTCTGACAGGAAACGCCCCCGAAGATCGAGGTGCTACTCGCTGGTTCCATTTGGCGACGCGGGAGCAAGGGGGCGGGGATTGTCGACTCCGTCTACGTGATGGATGAGGGTCTGTGCCATCATGGTCGCCCTGAGCAACCTGATGGATTCCTGTGATCGATGGCAAGCGCTGAACACCTCCTGCACGAAGCCCAGTACGCGTTCCAGAGCGTCAGCTTCGGGGAGTCGCGTGCGAACACCCGGAACAGGTCTCGCGCCAAATCCCTCTGTAAGAAGATCATCCGCAAGTACCCGACGAGCATGGAAGCAGATGAAGCTCACGCTATTTTGAGGCGCCTGGGGGAGGATGCATATTCATCGAAAATGAAATTGCAGCACATGCATGTGCCGCAGTCAGAACATCACCGGGCACCGGTACTTGCGTCAGCCCCTGAGGAGAGGTTGGCAGAAAATACAGAGGTGGAGCCCTTCAACTGGGGCGGGCTGATTTCCTTGCTCTTCATGTTGCCCAAATACGCTATCGGCATTATTGGCGTTGCTGGCTTGCTTCTGTTCGGCATTTTCGGCCCGTTTCTCTTCCTGCCCCTGATTGCGCTTGTATTCCTGACCGGGCCGTTTCGGCAGATGCTGAAACCCGAGCAGCGCAGGGAGATGAATGCATTGGTTGCCCGGGCCAACGCGTTCATCGAAGAGAAGCGTCAATCGGGCGGGTTCCACTGAGCGCTAGTTCTGTTTCAGGGCCAATTCCCGGGCGTAATGACTTGCACCTAGGAGTCCGGGATCTGCGTGCAAAATAAGCTGTGTGGGGATCTTCTCCATCATCGACTTATACCGGCCCTTGCTTTCGAATCCTTTGCGGAAGCAGCTTCGGGCGAGCAACTCGGGGTAGCGTTTTATGATTCCCCCTGCGATAAAAATTCCGTCAGTGGCATTCAGGGACAGCGCCAGGTCGCCGGCAATCTGGCCGAGGATCTCGAAGAACTGATCGACAGCGCAGACTGCTTTTTCGTCGGACCCATCAATCGCCGCCGCAAAAATTTCGGCCGAGTTCTTCTTGCTGTGTCGCGCGGGGTCATCCTGATGAACCGCCCAGTAAATATTCTCGATTCCGGCGCCGGAGACGAGACGCTCCTCGGACACGCGTTCGAAGCGGGTGCGCAATGACTGGAGTATTTCGATTTGTTGCTGTGTTTCCGGCGCGAACCCTGCGTGGCTGGCTTCTCCGGGGATCGGAAACACCTGACCGCCGCGCCGGATCAAGCCTGCCTGGCCCAGACCGGTGCCCGGGCCGATTACGCCAAAGGTGAAATCGTCGTTGGGCAACTCGAATTTTCGCTCGCCGATCAACATTAAGTCGGCATCATCGAGGAGTGGAAGTGAGTGCGCGATAGCCTCAAAGTCATTGATCAAACGGACCTGGTGCGCCTCGAATCTGTTCGCGAGTTCGTCCGCAACAATGTGCCAATGGTTGTTAGTGAAGTCTGCCGTCTGTTCGATAACCGGAGCGGCGACCGCGAGACAGATTACATCGGGCGAGCTGGCGCCGATCTGGGCCAGGTAATTCGCGATAGCGTCATCAGCAGACTCGTAATCTGCGCATTTCAGATTTATGCCATTTGAATAGCCGGATTCGCCGTGCGCGGTAAGGGCAAACCGGGCGTTAGTGCCGCCGATATCACCAATAAGAATGGGGTGTTCTTGCGATGTCACTACTATCTCCAGATTGCACAACGTGCCGACAACACCAGGACAATGGCTATCGAGGCGATACTAAGCTCGCCACCGTCGATGTGTCTATCTTGATCTCACCTGCGAGGCGATCGCGCCGGTCGTGCCGGACTCGGCGAGTTTATCTTCGAGTACACTCTTGCTCCGGCGCAGCTTGTCGACGGCTTCCTGGCCTAACGCGAGGGCCAGCGTTACCTGGAGCGAATCAAGTAACGCCAGATGTGCAAGCCGCGAACTCATCGGCGTATACACATTGGAGTCTTCCGCTATGTGACACGGGAATAGAATTTCGGCAGCGGACGCCAATCTGGAGGTGGGCTCTGTCAGCGCAATGACGGTTGCGCCGCGACTTCTGGCGGACTTTGCAGCATGTTCGTGTTCCTGCAAATGACCGCGGTGGGAAATCATCAGCAAAACGTCGTCTTTGCTCGCGATCGCTGCGCATTGCAGCATAGTAGGTGTATCGGTCAAAGCAGTGCAGGGAATGCCGAGGCGAAAGAACTTGTGGCAGGCGTCGCTTGCTACATGTCCTGAGGCTCCCAGGCCAATGAATACCAGTTGCCGGGCGGTTGACATGGCTTCGACCGCGCGTTCAAACGGCATTGAGGTCGCTCGCGCGCGCACATCGATCAAGGCACGAATCGACGCGTCCATAACCTTTGCAACGGCGTCGGCAGGAGCGTCGTCCTTGCCCACATTGCGGTGTACGTAGACGGCCGGCCGGCTAATAGCCTCGGTGAGACGAATTGTGAATTCTCTGAATCCGTCCAGACCCACGTGGCGACAGAAGCGGATGACCGTCGGCTCGCTGGTATCGCAAGCGGCAGCCAAGGCGGCCAGTTTCGAGTTTGCCGCTTCCCTGGGGTGCCCGAGAACCCACCTGGCGACACGCTGTTCAGCGCGGCTCAGGGTCGGCAGTCGCTCTTCGATCACGGTCAACATATAGTAAAACTACATAAATGTAGTCGGAATTTCCAGAAAATGGGCCATTTAAAGTCATGAAAGTAGTAAAATTACGCCTTACTTCAGGAAAGCTCCCATGGCAAAACTGCTCCCGGTCGATGAATTCGACCTGATTATCTTTGGTGGCACCGGCGATCTCACGATGCGCAAGTTGCTTCCCGCGCTGTACCACCGCGATCGTGATGGCCAGATCCTGGATGACAGCCGTATCATCGCCGTAGGACGCAGCCCGCTCGACAGGGATGCCTATCTCAACCAGGCGAAACAGGCATTGCAGTCGAATCTGTCCAACGGCGAGTTCAGCGACAAGCACTGGCAGAGATTCAGCGGCCGTATTGAGTACATCGAAGCGGATGTGTTGGACAGCGGTGACTGGGGCGCTCTCGTTGCAATGCTGAAGGGATTTGAGGCGCGAGTCCGGGTTGCCTACCTGGCTACTGCGCCGCGACTGTTTGGTGCGATCGCGAAAGGCCTCCACAACAACGGGTTGGTTACTGACGATAGCCGCATCGTTCTTGAGAAACCGCTGGGGCGTGACCTGGCGTCGGCTTCCGAGATCAACAACGAAGTTGGCGAGTGCTTCGCCGAGAACCAGATCTACCGAATCGACCATTACCTTGGCAAAGAGACGGTGCAAAACCTGCTGGCATTGCGATTTGCGAACTCGCTGTTCGAACCGCTTTGGCGACGTGGGGCTGTCGATCACGTGCAAATCACGGTTGCTGAAGAACTGGGTGTCGGAAGCCGTACCGACTATTACGATAACGTTGGCGCATTGCGCGACATGGTGCAGAACCACATCCTGCAGCTGGTGTGCCTGACCGCGATGGAGGCGCCATCGAGCTTGCATCACGACGCAGTTCGCGACGAGAAAATAAAAGTACTGCGTGCATTGCGACCTATTGGTGCTGATGACGTTCGCAGCAGCACGGTGCGCGGTCAGTACAGTGCCGGCGCAATCAAGGGTGCAACGGTTCCCGGTTACGACGATGAGCTTGGCCATACCAAAAGCCATACGGAGACGTTTGTGGCGCTTAAGCTCGAAATCGATAACTGGCGTTGGTCAAACGTGCCTTTCTACGTGCGCACGGGCAAACGCCTGAAGGACAAGCACTCG